>LQAH01000049.1_pt1 | contig 57662 bp, 79 predicted proteins | sample 1535791 | NCBI WGS metagenome assembly LQAH01 (sample SAMN04331585, study PRJNA305678) | bioreactor metagenome | isolation source: bioreactor_4 inoculated with Wadden Sea sediment 2nd replicate of a... | place: Germany:Bremen
ACAACCAGGGCGGCAACCGCACATACAAATCCTGCAAAGATCAGGTCTGCCTTAAAGCGTTTCATTATCTGTCTCCTTTTCTTAATCCCTGTGAGAGGATCGGTTTAGTTAGCTTTTGATTTTGAAGAAAAATAAATTAGCTGATTGTCTGTAACGAAATCACGATCAGGGTGACGACGGCACATGCAAGACTGGCAAAGATGATATCGGATCTGAACTGTTTCATAATTTGAATTCTCCTTCTCATACGGTTTAAGTGATCTCGGTTTCTCAGGAAGGTGTTCATGGCTGGAAAAACACGTCCCTGGAACTTATGATCTCGTTTTATTAGATCTCCCCGATCTGTAACCTTGCTGTGCATTTCAAGATGGCCCACATTTCCATCTTTATGTTCGATTATTGAAACCGGGGAGTGTTCAATGTCGAACATTTGTGCAACAACGCGTTGTTTAGTGTCTATAAAATAAAGATTTTTCTATTGATAGTCCAAGTCTTATTTATTATCATTATGATAGGTTTAACCTATAGGAGGATGCGATGGAATTGCGCCATCTACGTTATTTTCTTGCGATTGCTGAAGTGGAACACTTCTCTAAGGCTGCGGATACATTGCATATTTCTCAACCAACTCTGTCACAGCAGATCAAAAACCTGGAAGAAGAAATCGGAACACCGCTTTTTGATCGGTTGGGAAGAAGGGTCAAGCTGACCGAGGCTGGAAAAATTTTTCAGAGTACGCAAAGCGTGCACTCCTTGAAATCAAATGGGGCAACAACAGATCGATGAACTGCAGAGTCTGCAACATGGAACTCTGCGGATTGGAGCAATTCACACGTTCAATACGTCTCTTGTCCCACCGATTGTTGCTGAATTTCATGAAAAGTATCCGGCCATCAGAATTTCAGTAGAAGAAGAGTCAACGGTGGAGATTGCCAACAATATCAGTCGAGGTGAACTTGATATCGGCATCGCGTTTTCCCACGCCCTGTTGCCCGAAATTGAGACAGATCCGCTATTTGAAGAAGAATTCGTCCTGGCGGTGCGGAAAGATCACCCCCTGGCAGATCAGAAAACAATTGAATTTAAAAAATTGGAAAATGTGCCGTTGATTCTGGTTAACGAAAAGACATCGACTCGATGGCTCATTAATGAATTTTTTGCCGAAGCTGGAATCAAAGCGACGGTTCACGTCGAAACCAGTACCATCGAAGTTATTATGATGATTATCGCCAAGAGTGAACTGGCAGGCATCGTCCCCTGTGGGATCAAGGCGCTTCAGGATGAGCAGTTTCGCAAGATTCATCTGATCAAGCCGACACCGGTGCGGCGAGCTTCTCTGCTGTATCACAAGCACAGTTATAAGTCGGCGGCGACAAAGGCTTTTACCGAGTTTTTTAAAAAATCAGTTTTGTACTGATTCGGATCGGGCGGACAGGGGACCGTTTACGAGATGACGGATCGGAACCTGTCCCCACTGTGCAGATAAAAACGACAGGTTCCGATCGGGGTGTCGAACTGTGGTTATTCCTGGTCGCCACAGCGGTCACATGGCTGCGGAACCGGCGGCGGACTGTTAATCGGACGAACCGGGCCTTTTTTGCCGCAGGCGGTTAACAGCATGGCGCCGATCAGTACCAACACAAGGGTTTGAGCTGTTCTGGTCACGATTTTTCCCTATTCTTTCAGGCGGGCAAGCTCACGCTCAACCGCTTCCCTGGCTGTTCCACCCGTTGCTTTGCGGGCATTGACTGAAGCTTCGAGGGTCACATAATCGTAGATATCTTCGTCGATCAGATCGGAAAATTCCTTGAATTCATCGAGGCTCAATTCAGGGATGTCTTTATTGTTTTCAACACAGTAACGGACCGTTTTGCCAACCACCTCATGAGCCTGGCGGAAGGGGAGGCCTTTGCGTACACAGTAGTCGGCGACGTCGGTCGCGGTTGAAAACCGCGCGCGGCCGCGACGCGCATATTGTCACCCTTGACCCTCATCTCGGCGATCATGTCGGCAAAGATTTCAGAGAACCTTTCGCTGTGTCGATGGTGTCGAACAGCGGTTCCTTATCTTCTTGCATATCCTTGTTGTAGGCCAGAGGCAGAGATTTCATCAGGGTCAGCATGCTGATCAGGTTGCCGTAAACCCGGCCGGTCTTGCCACGTACCAGCTCAGGGACATCGGGGTTCTTCTTCTGCGGCATGATTGAGCTGCCGGTACAGAAGGCGTCGGTCAGTTCAATGAAATTAAAATCGGCGCTTGACCAGAGGATCAATTCTTCAGACAGACGCGACAGGTGCATCATCATAATTCCGGCAAAACTGCAGAACTCGATGGCAAAGTCACGATCGGAAACCGAATCGAGGCTGTTGCGGGTGACGCCGTCAAAGCCGAGTTTTCGGCCACCCATTCCCGGTCGATCGGGAATGTGGTTCCTGCCAGGGCACCGGCCCCGAGCGGCATGACGTTAAAGCGGGCGCGCAGGTCCTTGAGGCGTGAGATATCGCGAGCGATCATTTCTCGGTAAGCCAGCATATGATGGCTGTAGAGCACCGGTTGAGCCGTCTGCAGGTGGGTGTAGCCGGGCATGATAACGTCGAGGTTCTGCCGGGCCTGTTTGACCAGTGAGGCCTCCAGCTTTTCCAGGTAACCGAGGATGGTGTCAGTTTCGTCGCGCAGGTAGAGGCGGATATCGACAGCAACCTGATCATTTCGGCTGCGACCGGTGTGCAACTTGCCACCGACCGATCCGATCCGTTCGATCAGCCGGGCCTCGATGTTCATGTGGATATCTTCCAGAGCGACGGAAAATTCAATTTTCCCCGCCTCGATCTCTGTCAGAATCTGATCCAGGCCTGCGATGATCTGTTCAGCTTCCTCAGTCGCAATAATCTGCTGTCGTCCGAGCATTTCGGCATGGGCCTTGGAACCTTGAATATCGTAACGATAGAGGCGTTGATCAAATTCGATGGAGGCGGTGAATTCTTCAACAAATTTATCTGTCGGCTGGGTGAAGCGTCCACCCCATAGCTTGCTGCTCATTTTTACTCCGTATCTTTGGGCATGACTCTGGCCGAGTCAAACAGTGGAGAGGGTACAGATCTGCACCCTCTCCTTCATGGTGCAATCTTACTTGGCTGCTGCTCTCTGCATCGCGGCAATACGCAGGCGCAGGGCGTTCAGTTTGATGAAGCCTTCAGCGTCGGCCTGGTTGTAGACTTCGTCAGCTTCAAAGGTGGCAAAGTCTACATTGAACAGGCTGTCGGTAGCCGAATCGCGGCCGACAACGCGGCAATGGCCTTTGTAGAGCTTGATCCGGGCCTTGCCGTTGACGGTTTTCTGGGTGTCATCGATCAGGGCCTGCAGGGCGATACGTTCCGGTGCGAACCAATAGCCGTTGTAGATCATTTCAGCGTAACGTGGGATCAGTGAATCGCGCAGATGCATGACTTCGCGGTCCATGGTGATCGATTCCACAGCGCGGTGAGCTTCCTCAAGAATAGTGCCGCCAGGTGTTTCATAGACGCCACGGCTCTTCATGCCGACATAACGGTTTTCCATCAGGTCGACACGACCGATGCCGTGTTTGCCACCCAGCTCATTCAGTCTGAACAGCAGGTCGGCCGGGGAGAGGCGCTCACCGTTAACGGCAACGGCATCACCCTTTTCGAATTCGATCTCAACATATTCCGGCTGATCGGGAGCATCCTCAGGAGCAACGCTTAAGACATACATCTCTTCCGGAGCTTCTGCCCATGGGTTTTCCAGAACATCGCCTTCAAAGGAGATGTGGAGCAGGTTGCGGTCGGAGCTCCAGGGGAATTTTTGCTGGTTGGAACCGGAATGCCATGCTTTTGGGCATAGTTTTCCAGTGCCGTACGGCTGTTCAGGTCCCACTCACGCCAGGGGGCGATAACCTTGACGTTGGGGTCAAAGTGGTAGTAGGCCAATTCGAAACGAACCTGATCGTTGCCCTTGCCGGTCGCACCGTGAGAAACGGCGTCGGCGCCTTCTTTGGCGGCGATTTCCATCTGGGCCTTGGAAATCAGCGGACGGGCGATGGAAGTGCCGAGGAAGTAACGGCCTTCATAGATGGCATTCGCGCGAAACATCGGGAACACGAAGTCGCGTACAACTCTTCGCGAAGATCGAGGATATGGCAGGCCGATGCGCCCGTGGCTTCAGCTTTAGCCGGAATACCGTCCAATTCTTCACCCTGACCAAGATCAGCAGAGAAGGCGACGACTTCGCAACCGTATTCTTCAACCAGCCATTTGAGGATGATTGATGTGTCGAGTCCGCCCGAATAGGCGAGAACCGCTTTTTGACTTGTCCTTGTTTCATCTTGTTTCTCCTTAGAGGGTGGGCGCGAGCCTCTTCATCCATGCCAGCGTCAGCCGGCATTCACTGTTTGTTTCGGCGGATAGGAATACGCCTTACGAACTCTCACTTGGCTTCTCTGGTCTGAAAGAAAAATCTCGCGCCTTGTAACATTCTACTTTAGTCGTAGTTGTTTGATTATTGGTCCGGCTACTGTCTGTTGAGCCGGATTCCTAATTTTATGCTGTTTTTTCTCTGGGCCCCCGGTAGCTCTGTAGTGGAAGCCTCCAGTCTGGTCACTGAGTCAGCTTTACAGCTTGACAACATAGGTATCAGCCATGCGGTCATGCAGACCCTGTTTCTGCTCATCAAAGGCAACCATCAGGTAACCGATGCATAGTATGATGCCGGAGATGAATTTGGCCGGTATCTCGCGCAGCGCGGCCCGACCGTAGCCGATCTCTGTTCCGTCGCAACGGACAACCTTGATCCGCAGGGCCATCTTACCCGGGGTTTGACCACAATGGCCGGTAAAGACCACATAGTAGGCAAAACTCAGGACGTAGCCGAACAGCTGGACCAGAATGGCTATGGTTGCGTCAGCCTGACCGGTACTGAGGACCCCGGCCAGTCCGAGCAGAAAGCCAAGGACCAGTTGCAGCGTAACGACGATAATGACATCGATAAAGGTTGCCACCACCCGCAGCCAGAAGCCGGCTTCGGGACGGAGCGGATGTCAATCTCCGCAACCGGTTGAGGTTGTGTCGGCGGAACCTCCACGCTTACCGCTTCAACCCGGCTGTCACTGTGAGCTTCGCTGTGCAGAGGGAACTTTTCTCTGCATTTTGGACAGCAGACACTGGTTGCATCGGTCGGAATCCGGGCAGCGGGGAGATCTTTACTGTAGCCGCAATGTGGACAGGTGATCAGCATTGTTTTAACGCGCCATCAAGGTCGCCATAATCGCCTTCTGGACATGGAGGCGGTTTTCAGCTTCATCAAAGATGATCGACTGTGGTCCCTCGATCACTTCATCCGTGATCTCTTCACCGCGGTGGGCAGGCAGGCAGTGCATGACGACAGCTTCCTGATTGGCCAGTTTGACCAGGTCATTATTCAGTTGGAAGCCGGCAAAGGCCTGTTCGCGTTTTTTGCTCCTGCTCCTGACCCATGCTGGCCCAGACATCGGTATTGAGAACGTCAGCCCCGTCCACGGCCTCACGCGGATCGTTGGTCAGGATGATGTTTGCGCCAGCCGTCCGGGCCTGCTGCAGGTACTCAGGATTTGGTTCGTAGCCCTTGGGGGTGGCAATGCGCAGTTCGAAACCGAAAACTGCAGCTGCGTTCATCCAGCTGTTGGCCATGTTGTTGCCGTCACCAACCCAGCAGTATCTCAGGTCGCGGTAATTGTCTCTATGTTCCGTTACGGTGAACAGATCAGCCATGACCTGGCACGGATGGCAGTAATCAGTCAGAGCATTGATGACCGGAACGTAGGAATGCTCGGCAAATTCTTCAACCGCCTGATGGGAGAAAGTCCGAATCATGATGCCGTCACAATAGCGGGCCATCACCCGGGCAGTGTCTTTTATCGGTTCCCCGCGACCCATCTGGGTCGTCCCTGAATGGAGAAACAGGGCATGTCCGCCCAGCTGGTACATACCGACTTCGAAAGAGATCCGGGTCCGGGTCGAGCTTTTTCAAAGATCATCCCCAGGGTCTGCCCTTCGAGCAGCTTGTGCGGTGTCCCCTCCTTCTGCTTGTCCTTCAGTTCTCTGGTCAGGGTAAAGAGCGACTCCAGATCCTCAAGGGACCAGTCGGACAGGGCTAAAAATCTTTATTCATGATTGTGCTCCATTATATTTCAGAAAGAATTTTATCCAGAATGACAATCATCTGGTCGATTTCATCTTTGCTGACGATCAACGGCGGCACAAAGCGCAGTACGGTTCCGGCTGTGCAGTTGATCAGCAGTCCACGGGTCATTGCTGTTTTGACGATCTCCGCACCTTCGATGGTCATTTGCATGCCGAGCATCAGGCCTCGACCACGTACCTCGGTGATAAAATCATACTTGTCTTTCAATTCTTCCAATTGTTGCCGCAGGTAGGTGCCCATGACTTGCCCATGTTCAAGGACGCCGTCGTCGAGCAGGGTTCTCAGGGTTGCCAGGGCCGCAGAGGATACCAGAGGATTGCCACCAAAGGTTGAGCCGTGAGTTCCCGGACCAAAGGATTCGGCCTGTTTGTTTCGTGCGACCATTGCTCCTATCGGCGGTCCGCCTGCCAGCGCTTTGGCCAGAGTCATGATATCGGGTTCAATATTGTCATGCTGGTGGGCGAACAGTTTTCCGGCCCGGCCCATGCCACATTGAACTTCATCAAAAATCAGGGTCAGATTCTGCTCATCGCACAGTTGACGTACGGCCTGCAGATATTCTTTGGGTGCAACATGGATGCCGCCCTCACCTTGAACCGGTTCGAGCATGATGGCGCAGGTTTTTGCACTGACTGCAGCTTCAAGGGCGTCAATATCGGCATAAGGGACATGTTTGAACCCGGACATGACCGGCGCAAAGCCGACCTGAATCTTTTCCTGTCCTGTGGCCCACAGGGTTCCGAGAGTCCGGCCATGAAAGGATGCTTGAGCTGTGATAATCTCGTTCCGGTCTTTGTGCCCCTGATCAAAGCTGTACTTGCGGGCCAGCTTGATGGCCGCTTCATTGGCCTCTGCACCAGAATTGCAGAAAAAGACCCGCTCACCGAAAGAGTTCTGACACAGCAGCTCGGCCAGCTCAATCTGGGCCGGAATATGGTAGTAGTTGGAGCTGTGGATCAGGGTGGCAGCCTGATCCTGTATCGCCTTGACCACCTTGGGATGGCAGTGGCCAAGGTTGTTGACGGCGACACCCGCCAGAAAGTCAAGGTATGTCTTGCCGTCGACATCGGTCAGCCAGCAGCCAGCACCGCTCTGGGCGACGAGAGGATAGCGACCGTAAGTTTTGGCAACGTGAGTCAAGCCCCGTTCAATCCAGTTCTCTGAAGTGCTCATTTGTCGTACCTCGCTACGGCGGTGCCGATTCCTTGATTGGTAAACATTTCCAACAGACAGGCATGCTCCATCCGGCCATCAATGATGTGGGTTTTCGCGACCCCATCTTCCACCGCATCGACACAGCAGTTGATCTTGGGAATCATTCCGCCCGAGATGGTTTCATCATTGATCAGGTCGGGCACTCTCTGAATATCTATTGTGGAAATCAGTTTGCCCTGTTTGTCCTTGACCCCTTCGATGTCGGTCAAAAGAATCAGTTTTTCGGCCTGTAGGGCACCGGCGATCCGACCGGCCACGAGATCTGCGTTGATATTATAGGTCTCGCCGTTCAGGCCGGCGCCGATCGGTGCGATAACAGGAATGAAATTATTCTCCTCAAGGCTTCTGATGATCGCCGGATCGATGCTTTCAACTTCGCCAACCATACCGATATCGATGATTTCCGGAGTCAGGGTTTCGGGATTGACAGCTTTCATCTCCAGTTTGCGGGCGCGGATCAGGTTGCCGTCTTTCCCGGTCAGGCCGACCGCCTTGCCGCCATGCAGGTTGATGTTCTTGACGATCTCTTTATTGACCTTGCCGCCCAGGACCATTTCAACGACATCCATGGTGGCGCTGTCTGTGACGCGCATACCCTGGACGAAGCGGCTCTCGATCTTCATTGTGTCAAGGACCTTGCCGATCTGCGGCCCGCCGCCGTGAACGACGACCGGGTTGAGACCGATATACTTCATCATGATGATGTCGCGGGCAAAGCTTTCCTTGAGGCGCTCCTCGACCATGGCGTTGCCGCCGTATTTGATGACGATGGTTTTACCGTAGAAGCTCTTGATCCAGGGCAGTGCTTCCATCAGCACATTTGCTTTGTCGATTAGTTCTTTCATTGAACCTATCCTTTCCATAGCCACGTAAGGACCCAGCAATCACAGAGAAGCGGATAACAATTCTGTGTCCTCAGGTGGTGAAACAGACTAAAGAATATAACGTGACAGGTCTTCATCTTTGCTGATGTCTGACAATCGTCGTCGAACCTCGGCAGCATCGATCATGACCTTGTCTTCAGTCAGTTCCGGGGCATTGAAGGACAGCTCCTCAAGCAGTTTTCCATGATAGTGTGCAGGCGCCGGGCGCCGATATTCTCAGTTCGCTCGTTGACCGTTTTAGCCATCAGGGCGATTTCACGGATCGCTTCATCCGCGAAGGCCAGTTCGATCGATTCGGTTTTCATCAGCTCTTCATACTGACGGGTCAGGGCGTTTTTCGGCTCGGTCAGAATCCGGTAGAAATCTTCTTCATCAAGGCTGCCAAGCTCAACCCGGATCGGAAAGCGGCCCTGCAACTCGGGAATCAGATCGGACGGTTTGCTGACATGGAAGGCACCAGCGGCAACGAAAAGAATGTGATCGGTTTTAACCGGTCCATGCTTGGTATTGACCGTGCTGCCCTCAACGATCGGCAGAATGTCGCGCTGGACCCTTCGCGTGATACTTCGGGCCACCAGCACCTTCGCGGCTGGCAATCTTATCGATCTCGTCGATGAAGATGATACCGCTCTGCTCAGTGCGTTCACGCGCCAGAGTGGTGACGTTTTCCATGTCGACCAGCTTTTCCGCTTCCTGCTCGTTGAGGATCTCACGCGCTTCGCTGACCTTGATCCGCTTGCGCTTGGTCTTTTTGGGGAACAGGTTGCCGAACATTTCCTTCATGTTCATGCCCATGTCTTCGCCACCCTGAGGGGTGAGGATGTTCATTTGCGGCATGCTGCTGACTTCGGTTTCAAGTTCGACAAAGCGTTCGTCCAGTTCGCCCAGCCGCAGTAACCTACGCAGTTTATCGCGGGTATGCAGATGCTGTTCCTGTTTGTCAGGGAGCGATCTGCATCGCCCGGGAGCAGCAGGTCGATCAGTTTTTCCTCTGCATTTGCTTCGGCCTTGACATGTTGCTTTTTAGCTTCTTCTTCCTTGACCATGATGATGGCCAGTTCGAGCAGGTCGCGAACCATGCTCTCGACATCGCGACCGACATAGCCGACTTCAGTGAACTTGCTGGCCTCGACCTTGATGAAGGGAGCCTGAGCTAACTTGGCCAGCCGCCGGGCAATCTCGGTTTTACCGACCCCGGTAGGCCCGATCATGATGATATTCTTTGGTACGATTTCATCGCGCAGATCACTGTTTTTGACCTGCTGACGGCGCCAACGGTTTCTCAAGCCACGGCCACGGCCCGTTTGGCTTCATTTTGGCCAATAATATAACGATCCAGTTCAGAAACGATTTCACGTGGAGTAAAGTTGGTCACGAGAGAACCTCAACAGCAATATGATTGTTAGTATAGATACAAATTTCTGCAGCAATATTCAGCGCCTGCTCGGCGATTTTATCCGCTTCCAGCTCGGAGTGGGCGATCATGGCCCGCCCTGCCGCCAGGGCAAACTGCCCCCTGAACCGATCGCGGCGATACCGTCGTCCGGTTCGATAACATCTCCTGCACCGGAAATAACAAGCGTGTTGTCCTTGTCGGCGACAATAAGCAGTGCTTCAAGGCGGCGCAGAACACGATCAGTACGCCAGTCCTTGGCCAGTGCGACTGCTGCTCGTGGCAGGTTGCCACGAAATTCCTGCAGTTTGGCTTCAAATTTTTCAAACAGGGTAAAGGCGTCGGCTGTGCTTCCGGCAAATCCGGCCAACACTTTGTCCTGGTAGAGGCGACGGATTTTTCTGGCGCTATGTTTCATGACCGTATTGCCAAGGCTGACCTGGCCGTCGCCAGCGAGAGCCACCTTGCTTTTGTGACGGACACAGCAGATTGTCGTTCCTTTGAACATATATGTAACTCCTGAGGTTTTAACTTGAATCGGCGGATGAGTTGCCGCCTGTGTAACTGACCAGAATCGACGATATGTTTCAGGGCCCTGACACATGTCCCACTCTTTTGAGGACGGCATCGCTTTCCGGTGCATTGTTCCACTGACATTCAGGTTTAAAAGAATGAAAGACGAAAGATAACAAAAAAAGTGGGAAGAAAAAAGGACTTATGACCGCTTTTCAAGTGGCTTGGTGCAGTTTTTTTTCTGCGCTAGGGTCGACAGGGGAGTGGGAACTCGATAATGGCGCAGGTTCCTCTTCCTGTATTGCTTTGAATGTGCAGACGTCCTCCCATGTCACGGATGAATTCACGGGCATAGAAAAGGCCGAGCCCAAAGCCGCGTATCTGGCCTGTCTGTTCCGGGTCAACCTGATAAAACTTATTGAATATTTTGGTGATTTCCTGTTGGGGGATGCCGATTCCCGTATCGCTGATAATCAATCGAGCCTGGTCGGCTTCAACCCTGCCCGTGATATGGACCGCCCCGCCTTTTGGAGTGAATTTAATGGCATTGTCGAGCAATGCGCGAATGGCAAAATTAATTTTTGCGGGGTCAGCATGAGTGGGGCGATGTCCCTGAGTGGAGCTAGGTCTTTGGTGAATTGAAGATCGCGATTGTTGGCGGTCAATTGTAAGGCAACGGAAATCTGCTCTGCAACCGATGCTAAGTTGGTTGGTTCAAGGTCCTGATTATCGCTTTGAAGTGTCGCTTCGCTGAAATAGAGAAGATCCTGGATCAGATGTTCCAGATGAGCTGTTTCTGTCTGGACCATTTTGAGCATCTGCTTGAAATTTGCATCGTCGGGGCTTTCGATCCCTTCGGCAATATTCTGCAGAAACAGAGAAATGGCTGTGGCCGGCGTCTTCAATTTGTGGGAGATCAGGCCGAGAAAGTCGCTTTTAAGTTTGTCGATGCGTTTCAGGTTCGCCAGTTCCAGGCGGATTCTCTGTTTTTCGTAGATTTTGTCGACGGTTGTGTTGAGTTGAAGGATGTTGACCGGTTTATTGATGAAGTCGTCCGCTCCTGCCTTGAGAGCTTCTAGGATGATTCCTTTGTCGGAGTAGCCGGTCATCAGTATGACGGCCTGATCAGGTTGTTGCATCTTGATTCTTTGAAGCAGGTCCAGGCCATCCATGTGGGGCATTCTTACGTCACTCAGGATGATATCGAACTCATTGCCTTCCAGCATGGAGAGAGCCTGTTGTCCATCGGCGGCTGCTCGGACCTGATAGTCCTCAAGGGCATTGACGCAGAGGCTGCGGATCAGGGGCTCATCATCAACAACAAGCAGGGTTTTGGGCTTTTGACCGTATAGTGGGGAGTTCGTCATAGTTCTCGGCTCTGTTACCAGTGAAGGCGTTTTATGTCGTCATGGCCTGATCCCTCCCCCTCTCACCATGGATATCAGATAAATATAGCTGACCTCTGGAGAATGTCCAGAGGTTGATTCTGCATCTTGATGCCGGGTGGCCGGGAGCGATCCGTTGTGACAGGTCGTTAACTGCCAAAATCGACGAATACGTTCCGTAGTTGTCGATGTTGGATGGGACATGTGGTATCCTGCTTTCTGTTTTGCGGTTTTTTGTTTTGCAGTGCGGATTATGCTGGTTTGCCTTTGCTCCTATGATTTATGTGGTTTATGTGGTCACTTTTAAGTTGGGAGGTTCCTGTGATGAGAATATCTGACCCTGTTGAGAATGGAGCTGTCGATGGTAGGTTGTAGAATGTCTGAAAAGGTTATTGCGCCGGAAGAAGAGGCAACCTATCTGCTTGAACTGTACGAAGGGCGGCTGGCCCCTGTATTGAGTTTATCAAGCAGCATTTCAACGTGATACAGGCGCGTTCGCAGCTGCTTTTGACCATCTGTACTCTGGCTTTAACGATAACCGGTTTTTCTGGTCCCCGTATCGCTCAGACAAATATGTTTGCACGTTACAGCATGGTTTGCGGGATTGTGTTCGTTCTTGCAGCGATGTTGCTCCTCATTGTTGGTGGTCTGCGCATTCGCTGGATCACGCAGATGGTTGGGGATTCGCCGCATGCTACGCTGACGGTGATTCTGGCCTATCGTAATCGAAAAACCTGCTTGTACCTGCTTGAAGTCTTTCTGCTGGTCATCGGTCTTAGCAGCTATGTGACCAGTGTCATCACCTTTTTGCTGTTCGGTATAGTCTGACTTTTATCGGTCGTATGTTCCGCGGGCCTTTTCAGGGTCCGCTGTTGTATCATCAGAAAATCCCGTCACTTAATCTGTCCTGTCGGCCTGCCTGATTCAGCGAAATGGCTCTATTTATCTGACTGCAGCTTTGTTCTGTTTATGCCTGTTGCCGCATGGTTATGGTTTTTTATCTATAAAACCAACTGGTTTTAGTTGTTGACCTGTAACAGGGGGTGGTCGGTGACACCGTTTCCTTGACGTGTTTATATAGTGAACATCTGTTTAATCGGGAGCGTATACATATGAATATTGCAAATAAATAAAGATAAAGTTGTTTTGTCTGGCGGGAAATTATTTCACAAAAAAAGACTTTACAGGGGAAAAGAGTTGGGTTAGTTTGGCAATATCTGAAACATATAAACCGCAATGCGGAACATTGGCTGGACGAAGCGATGAAAATTGAAATAAAGCTGTTTGCTTCATTGAGTGTGGGTCGATTCAAGTCAGAGATACGTGAGTTTCCGTCTGGGGCACGCGTTGAAGAGGTGGTCGAATCTCTTGGGCTTGCGGAAGGGGATGTTGGGATTGTTCTGATTAACGGGAAGCACAGTAATCACAAGGACGCTCTGAGCGACGGGGATGTTCTTTCTCTGCTCCCATTGATGGAGGGTGGCTGATTTGCCTCCTCTTTTTTCAGTTCCAATGATTTAACTTCAGGAGTTTGATATGCGTACTTTAGCAGACGGATTAACCGCTGAGCCCGGTTCGGTTCTCTATAACCGTTGCACGATTGATCTTGCCGACCTGTCGGTTTCATTCGAGGAAGTTCCCTGCCGGAATGTCGAAGATGTTCTTGGGGCTTCGGTCGCTCATTCCAATTACTTGCCAAACGAAATATCCAGGATGCCTATGTCCCGGACAACCCGCTGATTGTTAATACCGGTGTTTTGACCGGAAGCAATGTCATGACAGCTATGCGGACCTACTTTTCCGGCTACAGCCCTCTGAAAAAATCTGATAAGGGATTGCCGGCGGCAATGTGGGCGGCGTCAAGCGGTAAATTCGGTGCCAAGCTGAAGTGGACCGGTCTTGATGAGATCATCTTTGAAGGTCGCTCTGCGACACCCGTTTACGCAGTTGTGTCCCACGAAGAAGGTGTCCCGAGCATAGCGTTCAAGCCCGCCGATGATCTGGCCGGTCTAACCACGCATGAAAAGATCATGGCTCTGCATGAGCTCTACCCGGATGGTCACTTCGCTGCAATCGGACCCGCCGGTGAAAACTACCAGAACGTCACCATGGGTGCGATCGCCCTGAGTACTGAGAATCAACTCAAGTCCAAGGAAGATAAGTGCCGCTTTGCCGGTCGTGGCGGTCTGGGTAACCTGATGGGTTACAAGAATCTGTTTGCCATTGTCGTGTGTGGCAAAGATCGCATTCCTGCAATGACACCGGAAATACGTGACGTCAACCGTGACCTGATCAAAGGTGAGACTTCCAAAAAGTTTTCACCGATCGAAAAGGGTGGCGGCGGCGGCACCTGGGCTCTGTATGATGGTCTGGGAGCTTTCGGGGCCGTTCCGGAATACAATTTCCGCCCACGCGGAGAAGGTGATACCGAAAAGCTCAGCCGCGAAAGTGTTGAGAAAAAGCTGAATACAAAAGCCGAAGGTTGCTATCGCTGTGGTGTGCGTTGCCACAGTAACATCTTTGAACGCGAAGCAGATGGCAGCACGGGTGAGTTTCTTGCCAAGTTCGATTTTGAGCCACTGAACCTGCTTGGAACCAATATCGGGATTCATGATGGCTGGCAGGCTGCCAAACTGGTTCAGATCTGTGACAACATGGGGATGGATGCCATCTCTCTGGGAACCACGATTTCCTACATTCTCGATTACAACAGTCGTCATCCCGAAGCACCGATTTTGGGTGGTGTCTCCTTCGGTGATTATGAAAAAATTCATGCACTGATTGAAAAGACAGGGCGTGAAGCCTGTCCCGAAATCGGTCAGGGCGTTAAAAGGATTTCCCAGCAGCTTGGGGAGACATCCTACGCCATGCATGTTAAGGGGCTTGAGCTTCCTGCGTACCTGCCGGAAACCAACCCCGGTTACGCCTTTGCTATCGCCGGCGGTCATATGTCGATGTTTACCCACATGAACATCTACCGTGACGGCAAGACTGATCTAGACTACTGGGTCAATGCAATTACCAATGTTGGCCTGTATCAGGTCGGTATGGATATGATCGGCGTTTGCAAGTTTGTCGGTATCTTTGTGAATCACGACATTATGGTACGCGGAATTAATGGCGCCAACGGTCTGTGCTTGACCGCTGAGGAAATTACCGCAGCTGTGCGCCGCTCGTACCTGCGTGGCTCGCTCTGGAGCTGCGCCAGGGCTATACCGATGACGAGTACTCATTGCCGTCGCAGATATTTGAATACGACAATGAGAATGTCAATCTGCCCAAGTTTATTACGCCGGAGTTTTTTGCCGCATTGAAGGAGCGGGTCTGGCAGGTGTTCAAGCCTGAAATGGAAGGTCTTCTGAACTAGTTGTTGTGCAGGCCGTGTGTCAGGGTGTTCATGCCCCGGATGCAGCGGCCTGTTTTTATACCTTCAAGTAAAAGGAGAAATAAAATGGCTGGAAAAATTGATGCACGTCTTGCGGAGCTCGGTGTCGAGCTGAATGATGCCCCGGCTCCAAAGCAAACTATGTACCCTATGTTGTGTCTGGAAACATGGTGTACACATCAGGTCAGGTTACCATCGTTAACGGTGAGATGACACATATCGGCAAGGTCGGTGAAGATCTCACTGTTGAGGAAGGAACTGAAGCAGCACGTCTGGTTGCTATCAACCTCATTTCCCAGGTGAAGAAGGCCTGTGGAGGGGATCTGGACCGTGTTAAGCAGGTTGTTCGCCTGACAGCCGTTGTCAACGCAGTGGATGACTTCAAGCAGCATTCAGCTGTTGTAGACGGAGCTTCAGACCTGATGGCCGAAGTATTTGGGGATGCTGGCCGTTGCGCACGTATTAACCTCGGTGGAACAACTCCATTCGGGTTTGCAGTGGAAATAGACGCGATCTTTGAGATCGAATAACTCTAACAACGCATAATCAAAGGAGATTGAGATGAGTGACGTTGGTGAGACAGCAGCTAGTACTCCAGAAGTAAAAGAGGGATTGCTCCCTAAAGGTGTTGACTGGGCAGTATTTGCAATGAGCGGTGGCTTTGTCGTCGCATTCGTGGCAATGGCCCTGATTGATATTGATGCTCTCAAGTCGATTGTTAATACATCATTCGGCTGGTCGACAAAACTGTTCGGCGCTTACTGGCAGGTATTGCTCCTGCTGACCTTTTTTATCGGTTTGGGACTTGCGTGCTCTCGTTACGGTGCTGTTCGTCTCGGCAATGCAGAAAAACCTGAATTTACAACCTACAAGTGGATTGCCATTATCATGTGTACCCTGCTTGCAGGTGGTGGTGTTTTCTGGGCTGCCGCTGAACCAATGGCACACTTCACCTCACCTCCGCCACTGTTTGGTGTAGAAGCATTGAGCAAGGAAGCCAGTTATGCAGCTTTGGCACAGTCCTATCTGCATTGGGGCTTCCTTGCTTGGGCGATTCAGTGTAGCTTGACTGCAATCGTTATGATGCATCTGCACTTCAACAAAGGGTTGCCGCTCAAGCCCAGAACTCTGCTTTACCCTGTTTTCGGTATGAAGATTTACAGAAGCTGGTACGGTGCCCTCACTGACGCCGTATGTGTTATCGCCGTTGTTGCCGGTACTGTCGGTCCGATCGGATTCCTCGGCCTGCAGGTGGGTTATGGCTTCGACTTTCTGTTCGGTATTCCAAACAACTACACTACCCAGTTGCTGATTATCGTCGGTCTGATCTGTATTTACACTGTTTCCGCTGTCAGTGGTGTTGACAAGGGGATTCAGATCCTCAGCCGTTGGAACGTCGGATTGGCTTTGCCCTGATTATTTATATCCTGTTCTTCGGCCCAACCGCATTCATTATTGACGGTTACCTGAACTCAACAGCCCTGTACTTGAAAGAATTCTTCCCAATGGCGCTCTACCGTGCCGAGCCGGGCTGGCTTGACTGGTGGACTGTTTTCTTCTGGGGATGGTTCCTTGGCTATGGTCCGCTGATGGCTATGTTTGTCTGTCGTATCTCCAATGGTCGTACTATCCGTTCCATGGTTCTGGTTGTTTCCGTGCTGGCTCCTTTGGTGACCGGTTTCTGGTTTACTGTTCTCGGCGGCAGTGGTGTTGCAATGGAAATAGCTCAGCCCGGAATTATTTCCGAGCCGTTCACCGGTTTTAACCTTCCGGCAGCACTGTTTGCAATGACCATGAACCTGCCGATGGGCTTTATCATTTCGATTCTGTTCCTCGCTCTGACGATCACTTTCGTGGCGACTACCGGTGACTCCATGACTCTGACTGTTTCCATGGTTATGACCGGTACCGAGCATCCGCCGGCAGGTCTGCGTGTGTTCTGGGGCGTCATGATGGGTGCTTTGGCCGCTATCCTGATTTCACTTGGAGCGGGCGGTGTCTCAGCATTGCAGTCATTTATCGTTATTGCTGCGGTACCTGTATCACTGGTTCTTCTGCCGTCGCTGTGGAACGGTCCTCAGTACGCCAAGCAAATGGCAAAAGACCAGGGCATTATTAAAGATTAAGTTTCATCTTTTTCGCGTCCTGCCTGGTAGTCAGGCAGCACCGCGCTTTTAAAGTAATACCTGAAACAACGATTGGCACGACGGATAATAGCGCAAGTTGAGAACTGTTTAAGGATTGTTGGTTCCCTACTCAGCTCACGAACTTACACTCTTTCTCCGCCGCCCCACTCACTCAGGTAACATTGAATGAGAGGTAATTATTATGGCTGATTTAAGAGTAAAATTTTGTGGTCTTGATTTTAAAAACCCCATTTTGGTGGCTTCTGCAGAGCCCTCCAACAGTGTTGCTAATATTAAAAAGTGCATCGATAACGGTGCTGCCGGTGTTGTCGTCAAGACGATTGGCGATATTCCAGCCTTCCGTCAACTGACGAAAAACTCCAAGTACTGTATTCTGAACGACAAGACGCGTCCGATTGAAGGTAAGGTCCCACGCAGCTTCACCTTCTACAGCCGTTCAGGTTATATCAGCCAGCCCCATGAAGAGTGGATTCCAATCCTTAAGGAGACGGTCGAATACGCTCGTCAGAACGATTCTCACATTATCGGTAACGTTACTGGCGGCACTCTTCAAGGTTGGGTCGATCTTGCAAAGATGACGGAAGACTGTGGTGTTTCCATGCTCGAAATCAACCTCCAGCATGGTGCTCCTCCGGAACTGGCTGATCGTGCCAAGGGGCATTACATTGCCTGCGACCCGGAGATGACCGCTGAGATTACTCGCCGCGTAACCGAGGCCGTCAGCATTCCGGTCATGGCCAAACAGACTCCTGAAGCTGTCAGCTTGACCGCAGTTGCTCGCGCTGCTCAGGGTGCAGGCGCTGCCGCAGTCTGTGTCAACAGCCGGTTTAAGGGGTTTGCTACCGATATCGAAACCGGTAAGCCTTATATCGACGGCCCTGCAGGTGTTGGCGGCCCATGGATCAAGCCTCTGACTCTGCGTTGGGTTCAAGAAATTTATTCTCAGCTGGGTATGGAGATCGCCGGTTCAAACGGTATTTATGATGGTAAGGATGCGATCGAATTCCTGATGTCGGGTGCTCGTGTCATGCAGGTATGCTCCATTCTGATGCTCAAGGGCATCGAGTGGTTACCCAAGATGATCAATGATGTGGAAACCTTCATGGACTCACATGGCTATGCGGATATCGATTCCCTCTACGGTATTTCTGCTCGCGCAGCCGTAACCAGCTTCCCGGAATTGTTGAAGGCCCCTCGCGTAGAAGCAACAATCAACCGTGAAACCTGTCTGTACCCGAAATGTAATGCCTGTACCCGCATGTGTTTCTACGATGTCATGCGTCCAGGCGAAAATCAGGTCGACATCAATATCAAAAACTGTATCGGTTGCCAGCTGTGCATGAATACCTGTCCGACAGGTTCAATCACTATGGTGCCAGAAGGAACAAGCGCTGCTTAGTTGCTTGAGCAGCCTAAAAACAATTTAAATTTTAAGGAGAATGAACATGTTAGGATTTTGTGCATATTACGAAGGTAAGCCAAACGTCAGCCCTGAGGAGTTCGACAAGTACATCCGCGAAACTCACATGCCACTGGTTGCCAAGTACCCTAACCTTGTAAAGCTCAACTACATGCAAGGTGCTGAAGGGGCCAAGTACTACATCGCTTTTGAGCTGTTTTTCAACAGCTGGGAAGAATTCGAAGTAGCCAAAGTCTCCAAGGAGCGTGATCTCGCAATCGAAGATGCTGTCAAGCTCGACGCAATGTTTGACGGTGTTGTCACTCACGTTTCTTACGACGTGACTGAAATTCCAGTACCATAATTTAAAATTAATAGATTGAGGACAAGTATCATGGCTACTAAAATTATAGATTTCAAAAACGCTGTTGACGGTGTTAGCCCGGCTTTCCCCGCTGAGCGCGTTCTGGGTGGAAAACCTGAGCAGAACCTGTTTAACCAATACCAGGATCCAAGCAAGCAGATGCTGTCCGGTACCTGGGATTGTACTCCGGGAAAATGGCAGGCTGATTATTCTGCAAAGAGCGAGTTCTGCTACATTATCTCAGGTAAAGTTGTCCTGACTGACGAGGATGGCGTTGCCGCTACTTTTGTTGCCGGCGATTCTTTCGTCATCCCGCAGGGTTTCATGGGGACTTGGGAAGTTGTTGAAAAAGTAGAAAAATACTACGTTATTGTAACGCCTGCATAATGGTGTTTGTCGGCCGCCGTCAGGCTTTGACGGCGGCCAGCCGAGCGCATATGTTTTATACAGAAATGGCTAGCAGATTTTGCTAGCCATTTCTGTATAAAAGATCTTTTTAAAACGACGATAATGCTTGATTTCATCTGTGGACGTTCTGTATAGTGGAACATATGTTTTGCAGTAGAGGTCATGCGTCCTTTCGGCTTGGAGAGGGTGTGCACTTATAATTCAATTCCAACTTTATGTTTTGATCTGAGTGTTGGTTGATAGGGGGTTAGGGAATGGATGCGGTTAAGATGGAAGAACAGGTCATTGATGTGGGTGAAAAAGTCAAGGATCGCAGGTTTGTCACTGCGCTGGCGCGTGGTCTTCAGATTCTGGACTGCTTCAAGTTCGAGGATAAATATCTCGGCAACAGTCAGATTGCTGCACGCACCGGTCTGCCTAAAGCGACCGTTTCTCGCCTGACCTATACTCTCACTGAGCTCGGCTATCTGCGTTATTCTGAAAGTCTTGGCAAGTATAATTTCGGCCCCTCTCTCGTCAATATCGGTTATTCGCTGTTGTCTCATATGGGGCCAGGCGGATTGCCCGTCCTCTGATGCAGGCTCTTGCAGAACATAGTCACGGTGCGGTTAACCTGGGGATTCGCGAAGGGCTCCATATGGTTTATGTGGACACCTATCGCAGTGCCTCAAACCTTTTGATTCAACTGGATGTCGGCTCAAGGCTTCCCCTGGCCACAAGTGCGATGGGGCGTGCTTATCTCTGCGTGCTTTCCGATGAAAAGCGGGAAGAGCTGCTTGAGCAGATCCGTCAGAGCGACGAAGAGAACTGGCCAGAAATCAAGCGTGGAATTGACCATTCTTTTGAGGAATTTCAAAAATATGGTTACTGCCAGTCTCTTGGTTCGTGGCGTAATGAGGTGAATGCCGTCAGCGTTCCTCTGGTGCTGGAGGATGGTTCTGGGGTTATGGCTTTCAGCTGTGGTGGACCCTCGTTTCAGTTTACCGATCGTCTGATTGAGACCGATATCGGGCCTCGCCTGCTGAATCTTGTCGGTAATGTGAAAACTGCTCTAAGCACCACCTGATTTTTTATTGTCACACTGACTGTCGTCTGATCAGAGGCAGTTCGCAGTTTTTTGAAAATACCCATGTCTGATGTCTGCATGGGTATTTTTGGTTTGAAGTTTGTTTCTGCTCCTTCCCTTGTTGGTCTCGATGCGTAAATAAGGCGCTCCCTTCATTTAAGAACGATAAACATTATATCTAAATAGTTAGATTTCATTTAACATTGTTCTGCCTTGCGGAACTCATACCTATTTATTAATCGTAAAGCGGTTTTTATTAGTCTGCAATGCGGAAAAAAAGACCAAAAATCGTTGACACGAACACGTTTTTCCGGTAAATAATCACATACGTAACTGCTTAGTGGAATTTCATTTCGATTTAAGTGGTTTTTTTGAGCCTATCAGGTTGAATAATGCTCAAAATGTTTCATTTTTGCTGAATAAAACATGTCTTCATTTTAATAGATGACATGATGAGGGTCTTCGCTTCCAGGTTGCCGCCTCGACAACATCTAAGCCGATGACCATATAGCTGATTCACTACAAGGAGTGTTTATGAGTCAAATAACGACTGCCGGTAACAGAGGCCAAGGTGTTGGTTCTGACTGCTATGTCGAGTTGGAACTGGTTGATAGCGGTGGGCTGCAGATTGAGGTGAAGAGTAAGGTTATGGTTCTCTTCGGCCGTAAAATTGAAGCTCTGTGCAGACAGGTTCTCGAGCATTTTGAGATTGAAAATGCCAAACTCTATATCGAAGATACCGGCGCTCTTGATTATATCATTGCTGCCCGTGTCGAAGCAGCGATCCGCAAGCAGGTTGAAACTGACAAGGAGTTTCTGCTTGAGCAGCTGCCTCAGAATAAAGTTGCAACCGAAGCCGGCCGCAACCGTCGTTCCCGTCTTTATCTTCCTGGCAACAGCCCTAAACTGGCATTAAATGCAGGTGTCTACGGTGCGGATGCGATAATTCTTGATCTTGAAGATGCCGTTGCCGTCGATCGTAAATTTGAAGCTGCCATTCTTGTCCGTAACGCTTTGCGTTCGGTTGATTTTTATGGTGCTGAGCGGATGGTGCGCATCAATCAGTTGCCGCGTGGTCTCGATGACCTTGACTTCGTCATTCCTCATTACGTCAACCTGCTGTTGGTTCCCAAGTGTGAGTCCGCAGCCCAGATTGCTCAGCTGAATGCACGCATCAAAGAGATCGCAGCTGCGAGCAACATGGACAACACTGTTCATCTGATGCCGATTCTCGAAAGTGCTAAAGGCATCATGAATGCACAGGAGATTGCCAACTCTGAAAATGTTGTGGCCTTGGCCATCGGTCTTGAAGATTACACCGCCGACCTCGGTGTTCAGCGTACAGAGAAGGGGGCGGAATCTTCTTCGCTCGTTGTCAGCTGACCAACGCTGCCAGTGCCGCAGGAATCCAGGCATCGATTCAGTTTCTCCGATGTCTCCGACATGGACGCTCTTGCCGCCAATGTCCAGGAATCCAAATCTCTCGGTTTTACCGGTATGGGCTGTATCCATCCACGTCAGGTTCCTGTCGTTCATGAAAACTATGCGCCGGATGATGCAGAAATCGAAAAAGCCAAGCAGATTGTCAACGCCTTCATTATTGCAACTGAAAAAGGTCTTGGTGTTGTTTCTCTCGGTTCTAAAATGATCGATCCACCGGTTGTCATTCGTGCACAGACAACCATCGATATGGCGATTGACGTTGGTAAGTTAGATGAAAACTGGAGGAATGAATATGTCGGATAAGATGGTAAAGAACGCTGTTGGGCGGATGGTTCCGACAGAAGTTAACGGAAAAGAACAGATCCCCTTTAAAGGGGTTGGACAATATAAGCCGACCGGGCGCAAGCATGCTCCGAAAATATCTTCCTGCGCTGACTATCCTCTGGATGGCAACAAGGAAGTTGCAACCCTGAAGGACGCTTTGATCAAGGCTGGCCTGAAGGATGGAATGACGATCTCATCTCATCACCATTTCCGTAATGGCGATCTGGTTGCGGTAGATATCTTCAAGATTGCCAGGAGCTGGGTGTTAAAGATCTGATCTGGTTCCCGTCCGCGGCATTCCCTTGTCAGGAAGAACTGACAGCAATGCTTGATGATGGAACAATCCATCACATCGAAGGCAGCTTGAATGGTGCTCTTGGGGCTTACTCTTCTCAAGGTAAAATGAAGGGTACCGGTGTCCTGCGCTCACACGGTGGCCGTTACCAGGCGATTCAGGACGGTGAAGTTAAAGTTGACATCGCCGTTATCGCCGCACCGACCGCTGACCCGTTCGGTAATGCCAATGGTGTTCACGGTCCTTCTGCTTGTGGTCTGCTTGGTTTTGCTCTAGCTGATTCAGAGTACGCTGACAAGGTTATCGTTGTTACGGACAACCTGGTTCCGTTTCCATGTGTTCCATGGCAGATCCAGGGCAACCATGTCGACTACGTTGTCAAGGTTGATCAGGTCGGTATTCCAGAACGTATCGTTCCGGCACGACCAAAATCACCAAAAGCCCTGACCGCCTGCACATCGCTGAAATGACAGCAAACTTCTGCGACGAAGCTGGTCTTATCAAGACGGTTCTCATTCCAGGCTGGTGCCGGTGGGACCTCTCTGTCGATCGGTAACTACTTCGGCGAGATCATGCGTGAGAAGGGTATCAAGGCGCGCTTTGCTCGTGGCGGCAGTAATAAGTACATGGTCGACATGCACGAAGAGGGTCTGATTGAGTACATTCTCGATGGCCAGACGTTCGACCTCGACGGTGTCCGCTCAATGGGAGAAAACCCATGTCACCAGAACACCAGCCCGTTCACCAGTTACAACTACCATGGCAAGGGTAACTTTGCCGGGATCATTGATATCGTTATCCTCGGGGCGACAGAAGTCGACGTAAACTTCAACGCTAACGTTGTGACCCACTCTGACGGCAAGCTGTTGCACGGTATCGGCGGTTGGCAGAACTGCCTGTTCGGCAAGAACGTTATCCTGCCGATTCCACTGTTCCGTAACCGTATCCCGGTCATCATGGACGAAGTTACAACCATCTGCGGACCAGGTGAATTGATCGACATTATCGTAACTGAGCGTGGTATCGCAATCAACCCGCGCCGGACCGATCTGATCGAAAAGATGAAAGATTCTAAGCTCCCGATTAAAACCATTCAGGAGTTGAAGGAAGAAGCTGAGAAAATCTGCGGTGTTCCAGACAAGCCTAAGTTCACCGATGACATTATATCAGTTGTGAAGTGGGTCGATGGCACTGTCATTGACGTCGTTCGTAAGTTGGATAATTAGTAAGTAGAAATAAGCAGTTACAAACCCCTAAAGGAGATCAAAACAATGGCAAAAAGAACAATCGTAAATATGCCTGGCGATGGCATCGGTAGAGTAGTTCTGGACGAAACTGTACGCGTTCTTGACGCAGCCGGCTTCGAAGCTGAGTACGTAGAAGGTGATATCGGTTGGGAGTTCTGGTGTAAAGAAGGTAACCCGATGCCAGAGCGTACCATCGAACTGCTTGAGAAGCATAAGATTTCTCTGTTTGGTGCTATTACTTCCAAGCCACAGGCTGAAGCTGTTGAAGAACTTGCACCCGAGCTGCGCGACAAGGGCCTGGTCTACCGCAGCCCGATCGTTAAGCTGCGCCAGCACTTCGGCATGGACATTTGTGCTCGTCCTTGCAAAACCTTCAAGGGCAACCCACTGAATTTCATCCGCAAGGGCCCGAACAACACGATCGAAGAGCCGGAAATTGACGTTGTTGTTTTCCGTCAGAATACCGAAGGTCTGTACGGTGGTGTTGAATGGACTAACCCACCACAGGAAGTTCATGACATGTTCATGAAGCACTCAACCCAGTATGCTAAGAACTTTGGTTGGGCTGACAAGGAAGACATCGCTATCTCAACCCGTATCTTCACCCGTAAGTACTCCGAGCGCATCATCCGTGCTGCATTTGAGTACGCAAAAAAGCATGGTTACGAGCGTGTAACGCTGTGTGAGAAGCCAAACGTCCTGCGTGAAACTTCAGGCATGATGCTCGCTATCTGCCGTGAAATGTCTAAAGAGTACAAAGATATCTGGTTTGACTACACCAACATCGACGCACAGATGATGTGGATGACCAAAGACCCCGAAAAGTACGGTGTCGTTGTTGCCGGTAACATGTTTGGTGATATCGTATCTGACGGTTTTGCCGGTCTGGTCGGCGGCCTCGGTTTCGCATGTAGTGCTCAGATGGGCGAAGAAGTCGCTGTTTTCGAGCCGACTCACGGTTCTGCTCCTAAGTACGAAACTTCGAGCCATCCATCGTTAACCCGATCGCTATGGTTATGAGTGCCTGCATGATGCTCGACCATATCGACGAAAAGGAAATTGCTGACAAGATCCGTGCTGCCATTGCCAAGGTTGTTGAAGAGGGCAAGGTTCAGGCATACGACATGCTGAAGATGCGTGGTGCTCAGGACGTCATCGAGAAGGGTGCAGCTACGACCCGTCAGATTGCTGATGCCATCATCGCCGCTCTGTAATTCAGAGTCATCAATCTCCCTGCTTGTCAAAGACAAGCAGGGAGATTTTTAAGTTTCAAGGGAAGATGGTTTCAATCGTCAAAGCTTGAAACCGATCTGTCACTGAGACTCCAAGAGCACCAAGAAACCACTTTAATAAAGACTTCCGCGTAAGAGAGTCATCTGACTTTCTTGGTGGCCTTGGTGTCTTGGTGGCAAGATAGCAGCACCTGCTTGTAAGAAGCTTAATTTACCTCGTCGAAAATGCATAGATTGGACGCACGGCGCCAATCGCTTTACAGATAATAAATGGAGCAATTATGAATATGTTGGAGCTTTGGCCCGAGATTGAATGGATTCAGGATAACGATCTGCGCGAAAAAGTAACGAAAGTCTGGGAAGCAGCTTTGGAAAGAAGCGTTCTGACTGCGGAAGATCTGAATACCATTCCATTTACTCTGTTGTGCGGACCGGATCTTAAGGTCACTTTCATGGACCACAAGCGTAGCGTTGTGCATATTGCCAAGTGCCGGTGAGAAGTGCAATGAATTCTATCATGGCGAGCTGCCGATCGATATGGATGTCCTGATTGCCGGAGCTATCCTTGCGGATGTCGGCAAGTTGCTTGAGTACGAATTGGACGAAAACGGCAAATCTGTTCAGGGCACCTACGGTAAATACCTGCGTCACCCATTCAGTGGCGTTTCCATCTCTGAAGAATTCGGTATCCCGGCAGAAGTTCTGCACATTGTTGCAACTCACGCTGGTGAAGGCGATCTGGTTAAGCGTAGCGCTGAAGCGTACATGGTTCATCACGCAGATTTCATGACCTTCCTGCCATTCAAATCCAGACTGCAGGTTTGAATCGCATTTAAGAATCATATTGGAGATAACAATGGGACAAACACTGATTGAAAAATTCTTGCCAACCACTCCGATCAGGATGTGGTCGCTCCTGGCGATATTATCGATATTGAAATCGACGTTCGCGCAGCACGTGACTTTGGTGGTGCGAATGTCGTTAAGAACCTGGTTGAAAACGGTCTTGATGTAGACGACGCAAGCAAGACCTACTTTACCTTCGACTGTAACCCGACCGGTTCTGATCAGAAATATGCTGCTAATCAGCAGTACTGCCGCATGTTCGCTCGTGAAAAAGGTATTCATGTCTTTGACATCGACTCCGGCATCGGGACTCACCTGGTAATCGAGCAGGGGGCTGCAGTTCCCGGTTCTACCGTGGTTTCAACGGATTCACATGCCAACATCCTCGGTGCTATCGGTGCTTTCGGCCAGGGTATGGGCGATCAGGACATCGCTGCCGCATGGGCGAACGGCAAGAGCTGGTTCAAAGTTCCTGCCAGCGTCAAGATCAACCTCAACGGCAAGCGCCCTGAGAATATCTACGCCAAGGACATCGTGCTCAACCTGCTCAACCGCTTCGGAGCCAATACTCTGCTCGGACGTGCCGTTGAAATTTACGGTGAAGATGTCGATAAGCTGACTCTGGATGAGCGTATTACCATCTCTTCCATGGCAACCGAAATGGGCGCGATCATTGTTCTGTTTACCCCGAATGATGAGGTTATGGCTTACTGTGAAGAGCGCTCAGGTCGCCAGATCGAAAAGATTGTTGCTGACGCCGATGCCAACTACGATGAAGTTTTCGACCTCGATTTCTCAAGCTTCAAACCGATGATGTCGCTGCCGGGTCACCCGGACGATACCACCACCATCGAAGAAGTTAAAAGATTAAGATCGATTCCGCCTTTATCGGTAGCTGTACCAACGGCCGTATTTCCGATATGCGTGCAGCAGCAGAGGTGCTTAAGGGTCGCAAAGTTGCTCCGGGTGTCGTTCTGAAGGTTGTCCCTTCCACTGACGCCGTCTGGCAGCAGTGTCTCGAAGAGGGGCTGATCAAGATCTTCAAGGACGCTGGCGCACTGGTCAGTAATGCCGGTTGTGCCGGTTGTGCCGCTGGCCAGGTTGGTATGAACGGTCCCAAGGAAGTGACTGTCAGTACCGGTAACCGTAACTTCGCCGGTAAGCAGGGTGCCGGTTATGTTTATCTCGGTACCCCGGCAGACGTAGCTGCTTCAGCTGTTGCCGGTTACATTACGACACCGAACGAAATTCCGGAGGTTCCGGCCGAGTTCTCGGCAACCGGTTCCTTTGAAGGTGAAGGCAAGGTTAAAAAAAGCCGCTGCTGTTGAAGCTCCGACCGTTGTCGAAGGAAAGGTTTGGATCATCGAGAAGGATGATATCGATACCGACATGATCTTCCACAACCGTTACCTGACCATCACCGACATCAACGAGATGGGTCCGTACACGCTGGATAACCTCGAAGGATGGGAAGACTTTGCCCAGAAGGCTGAAAAGGGTGATATCGTTATCACGCTTAAAAACTTTGGTGCAGGCAGCTCCCGTCAGCAGGCAGTTGACTGCTTCAAGGCTCTGGGTGTTCAGGCCATTATCGCAGAATCCTTCGGTGCCATCTACGAGCGTAACGCGATTAATGCCGCTTTCCCGATCCTGACCTACAAGACTCTGGAAGAGCTTGAGCTGAAGCAGCGTGACAAGATCCGCGTGGACTTCATCACTGGTGAGGTGACAAATCTGGAAAATAACAAGACCATTCAGATTTCGAAATTTTCCAAAGTACAGACTGAAATCTACCAGAGAGACGGCTTGTTGAGATAGTCATTGCGGTGTTGCTACTGTCGGTTTTATTTTTATATGTGCCGATGAATGAGGAGGTAGCATCGTCAGGGTTCTCTGCCAGCCCTGAACCGCAATGAAAAGCAGTAGCGACGTTCCCGCTTGTTAAGTGGGAGCGTCGCTGCGCATATAAAATTTATCGGAGATGATTATGGGACAAACATTTGTCGAAAAAATTCTGGGAGCAGAGCGCGGTGCGATCGTTTTTCGCAAGCCGAATATTGTTCTGACCCACGATAATACAGCAAGTATCAAAGGGACCTTTGAAAAGATGGGCGGTACCAAGGTTGCAAACCCCGACCAGCTTCTGGTTGTGCTGGATCACAATGCGCCGCCAACCAACGCCAAGCTGGCCAACCAATACCAGACTGTTCGTGATTTTGTCAAAGAGCAGGCGATTCCAAAATTTCACGACATCGGCCAGGGCATCTGCCACCAGTTGATGGCCAAATACGCCAAGCCAGGCATGATTATTGTTGGTTCAGACAGCCACACCTGTACAGCAGGTGCGTTCAACGCGCTGGCTGCCGGCATCGACAGAACTGAAGCTGCTGGTCTGTGGAAGCGTGGTGAAACCTGGTTCCGAGTGCCTGAATCTCTTAAGGTGACCCTCATCGGTAAGCTTCAGCCAGGCGTCTATGCCAAGGATCTCTCTCTCTGGATCATCGGCATGATCGGTTCAGCCGGCGCCAATTACATGAGCATCGAGTATCATGGTGACGGTGTGAAGACCCTGAGCATGTCAGACCGTATGACTCTGACCAACCTCGCCTCAGAAATGGGTGCAAAGAACTCTGCTTTCCCGGCCGACGCAGTTCTGGCCGATTTCCTCGGCGAGAAGTGTGAAGGTGTCTGGGCCGATGAAGACGCCGTCTATCAGCGCGAAATTGAAATCAATCTGGACGAGCTCTACCCACTGGTTGCCGCTCCTCATCATGTTGATAACGTCAAGGCCGTGTCTGAAGTTCAGGGCACCAAGTTGAAGCAGGGTCTGATCGGTACCTGTACAAACGGCCGTCTGGAAGATATCCGCATCGCCGCTGAGATCCTCAAGGGTAAGAAGGTTGCTGACGACTTCCAACTGCTGGTTATCCCGGCATCCAAAGAGATCTACATGCAGGCTATGAAGGAAGGTTTGTTGGAAGACCTTCTGGAAGCGGGCGCCAACGTCCTTGCTTCGTCCTGTGGTCCTTGTCTCGGAACAGGCCAGGGCATTCCGGCCGACGGGATCAACGTTATTTCAACGGCGAACCGCAACTTCAAAGGGCGGATGGGTAATCCCGAGTCGAATATTTATCTTGCCTCCCCTGCTTGTGTCGCTGTGTCGGCCATTAGCGGTGAAATTACCGATCCACGTGGTAAAGCCTACGACGACAAGTTTCCCTACGAGCAGGAGCAGAGCGCTACGGTCGAGGTCAAGGCTGAAGATGATCGTCGTATCAATAATACCTGGAATTACGCCGATGTTGATGATCTGAACACCGACCTGATGTTCGCCGGTAACCTGACTTATCAGGTTTTGAGTTCTGACCCGGCTGCGATCATGCCACACCTGTTCAAGGGGTTTGACGACAGTTTCAGCGAAAAAGTTCAAGCTGGTGATGTTGTTATTGCCGGTGAAAACTTCGGCTGTGGAAGCTCCCGTGAACATCCCGCTGTAGGCTTGGCATATGCCGGTGTCAAAGCGGTTATTGTTAAGTCTGTCAACCGCATTTTCTACCGCTCTTCAGTCAACCAGGGGTTGCCGATTATCGTCATGCCTGAAGTTGTTGATGCATACAATGCTGGTGATGAAGTCACAGTCAGCCTTGAACAAGGTCTGATTACCGTCAATGGTAAAGAGTTTAAGTTTGCACCGTTACCGAACGAATTGATGGCGATCTTTGCTGCTAAAGGTCTGGTTAACTGGATCAAGGCAAACTAGTCATCAAAAAGCTCACTGCCTCATGCCAGGGGGGCAGTGAGCTTTTTTTATTTCAGCGGATGGTATTGTATTAAACTTGTTCGATTGCTCTTCCCGGCGGAGAAAATAAGATTTTCTATTGATCCGTTAAACATTTTGATGGCCAGGGCCATTTTTTTTTATGTTATACGCTATATATCTAACTTTATAGCGAGCTTGATTTGTGACCATGAACGAGGCATTTATCTTCAGACTTAACAGGAGGAAAAGAGTGAAATTACTTCAGCGTTCTTTGATTTGCGCAGTTTGGTGCTGCTTCTGACCGTTGTTCCCGCTTTTGCCGTAGAGGCACTGCGCCTGGCGACAACGACGTCAACCGAAAACTCAGGTCTGCTGGCTGAACTGCTGCCACCTTTCGAAAAGGCCAACGATTGCCGTGTCGATGTCATTGCCGTTGGCACCGGTAAAGCGATCAAGCTTGGTCAGAATGGTGATGTTGATGTGATTCTGGTTCATGCCCGCAGCAGGGAGGACAAGTTTGTTGCCGATGGATATGGTGTTGACCGCCGGGATGTCATGTACAACGATTTTGTTGTTCTCGGTCCTGCTGCCGATCCGGCTAAGGTGAAGTCAGCATCGAATGTTGCCGAAGCAATGGGGAAAATTGCCGACAGCAAATCGACCTTTGTTTCTCGTGGCGACGATTCCGGTACCCACACCCGTGAAAAGCAATTGTGGAAGGCCGCTGCAGTGAAACCTGGCGGCGAGTGGTATCTTGAAGCGGGCCGCGGCATGGGTGATGTTATCATCATGACCAATGAAAGGCAGGGTTATACCCTGACCGACCGTGGGACTTATCTGGCTTTTAAGAATAAAATCGATCTTGAAATCGTGGTTGAGGGAGATAAGAGAATGTTTAACCCCTACGGTGTTATCATCGTCAATCCAGCCAAGCATCCTCACGTCAAGGTTGACCTGGCCAAGAAATTTCTTGACTACCTGACTTCAGATGAAGCCAGAGCACTGATCACCGGTTTTCGTAAAGGTGGTGAGCAACTGTTCTACGTGCAGGATTAATTAATCTTCAGGAGAGGGGTCGTCTGCAGCATGCGATAGCGACATGTTGCAGACTGCAATATGAAAAGAGCCACTGCGTACAAAACGCAGTGGCTCTTTCTGTTGATCCCTTCTTTCTCTCCGGGGGAGAGGGGAGGCAACGATCAATCGAATGAAAAAGATGTCCTATAGTAATTCTTTGAGCTGCTCGGGGGCCGCCTTAATCAGTGCATCGATCTTTGATATATCGGCCCCTCCTGCCTGGGCAAGTTCAGGCTTTCCGCCGCCTCGGCCACCGATGATCGCCGCCAGCGGCTTGATCAGATCTCCGGCCTTGATCCTGCCGACCAGATCCTTGGTGACAGCAACCAGCAGAGCAACTTTACCATCACTCTCGGTGACCAGGACCAAACACCCGAGCCCAGTTTATCGCGCAACTGATCAGAAAATTCACGCAGACCTTTGCCATCGATGCCGTCGACCTTGGTCGCCAGAAGTTTAATGCCTTCTACCTCCTGGGATTGATTGAGCAGTTCGCCGCTTTTGTTTGCATTCGCCTTCGCCTGCAGCTGTTCGACCTCTTTTTCGAGTTCTCTTTGTTGCTCAAGCAGTTTTTGCAGACGGGTTTCCAGTTGGCTCGGATCACTTTTGACCAGCTTGGCCAAACGCTGCAGAGTCTGTTGTTGCTGGTGAACCTGAGCCAGAGCTCCATCTCCGGTGACCGCTTCGATACGGCGAACACCAGCCGCTATGCCACCTTCTGAGAGAATCCGGAACAAGCCGATATCGCCGGCAGCCTGGCATGGGTTCCACCACAGAGCTCCTTGCTGTAACTGCCAACACTGATGACCCTAACCTCGTCACCATACTTTTCGCCGAACAGGCCATGGCACCAGCTTCTTGTGCGGCATCTGCTGCCATCACCTCAGATTGAACAGCTGCGTTGGCACGAATCTGGGTGTTGACTTCTTCTTCAATCTGCATGATCTCCGCAGTTGTCACCGGTGAAAAGTGGGTGAAGTCAAAGCGTAAACGATCCGGCTGCACCAGCGAACCGGCCTGCTTAATGTGATTACCCAGGATCTTCTGCAAAGCAGCCTGTAGCAGATGGGTTGCAGTATGGTTCAGAACGATACGTTGCCGCCGCCCTTCATCGACCTTGAGACAGGCGGTTTCACCTTTTTTGACGGCCCCTGTAATCACTTCGCAGACATGGCTGAAGAGATTGTCGAGCGGTTTTTGGTATCGATAATACGCAATGACGCATCTTCTGTGCAGATAATTCCGGTATCACCGACCTGTCCGCCCGATTCTCCGTAGCAGGGGGTCGCCGCGCAGATGACTTCAACCTGTTCACCACAGACCGCTTCATCAACCAGCCGGCCGTCTTTGATCAGGGCAAGGACTTCGGAATTCTGTTCCAGCTTCTGGTAGCCGCTGAACGTTGATACAACGCCCTGTTCAACCAGCTGTTTGTAGATAGCCGAGACAGCTTCTTCACCGGAACCTTTCCAGTGTTCGCGGGCCTTGGCACGTTGGGCTTCCATGCAGGTTTCAAAACCTGCTTCGTCAAGGCTGTAACCATCTTTTCCGACGATGTCAGCGGTCAGGTCAACCGGAAAGCCGTAGGTATCATAGAGTTTGAAGACCGTTTCTCCAGCGATGACGGTCTGACCGGCAGCTCTGAGCTGGGTAACTTCGTCCTGAAGAATACGCAGACCATTGCCGAGAGTGGTCATAAAACGTTCTTCTTCGTTAATAACCACCTTGGCGACGAAGTCTTTACGCTCCGCTTCGGTTGGATAGGCCTCTGCCATGAATTCAAGGACGAAAACAGCGGTCTGATAGAGGACGGGATCTTCAAAGCCAAGCATCTTGGCATGGCGCATGGCCCTGCGCATGATCCGTCGCAGAACATAGCCGCGGCCCTCGTTTGAAGGTAATACGCCATCGGCGATCAGATAAGCGGTCGCACGACTATGGTCGGCCATAACGCGCATGGACACATCATTATCTTCGTTGTCGCCATAGTTTTTACCCGAAAGTTTCTCAATGTAATTGATAATGTCTCGCAACAGGTCGGTGTCGTAGTTGGATTGGACCTTCTGCATGACTGTCGCCAGACGTTCCAGGCCCATGCCGGTATCGACAGCCGGTTTCGGTAGAGGAATCAGTTCTCCATCGGCTGGCGGTCAAACTGCATGAAGACGTTATTCCAGATTTCCATATAGCGATCGCAGTCACACCCGACAGTACAGTCATGAGAACCGCAGCCGACTTCGGGACCGTTGTCATAGAAGATTCGGAGCAGGGACCGCAGGGACCGGTGTCGCCCATTGACCAGAAGTTATCTTCCTCAAAGCGAAAAATGCGCTCGCGCGGGATCCCCTCCTGATGATGCCAGATATTGGCTGCTTCATCGTCGTCGGTATAGACGGAAACGTAGAGACGGTCGGTATCAAGCTTCATCTCTTTGGTCAAAAATTCCCAGGCAAAGGAGATGGCTTCTTTTTGAAGTAGTCGCCAAAGGAAAAGTTACCGAGCATCTCGAAAAAGGTGTGGTGACGGGCCGTGCGCCCTACGTTCTCAAGATCGTTGTGCTTCCCTCCGGCACGGACACATTTTTGTGATGTCGTTGCCCGAACATAGTCACGTTTCTCATCGCCGAGAAAGCAATCTTTGAACTGGTTCATCCCGGCATTGGTAAACAACAGGGTCGGGTCGTTATGAGGTACGAGAGACGAGGAGGGTACGGCGGTATGGCCACGTTCTTCGAAGAACTTCAGAAAACGGGCTCGTATTTCATTTCCGGTGATCATCTGCAATCAGCCTTTCTTTTGGAGCACTATTTTATCCAGCAATAGATTTGTCCAGGATTGAACCGGCAATAATAATAGAAGTGGTGCGGAATGAAAAGGCTTTTCACGGTTTTTAGCGCAGAGGGCACAATGGTGAGAAGGGAGTTGTCACTGCGGTTCCAGGTGGGAGCTGCGCCAAAGCCGAAAAGCTTCCGGTTGAAACCGGCAGCGGCACCTTAAAGGAGCTCCTTTATTCATACCCTTTGCCGTTGAGATATGAGACCAGATTTATTTTACGGTTGGTCAGGCCGAGTTTCTGGCGAATACTCTCCCGATGGCGGCCCACTGTCGCCGGAGATATTCCGCGTATAGCAGCGATTTTCTTTGACGATAAGCCATGCTTGATCATATCGCAGATCAATAATTCAACGGGACTGAGCCGGGTCAGAATATCCCGATTCCCTTCAACAAAAGGTGAACGATGGCGTTGAAATTTTTTTCAGGAGTTCGAGGTAGTGTCGTTGCCGCTCATCCATGTCTGACTCCAAGGCGTAGAAGATCGGCGTGATTATTTTTTCAATCTTGGCCTGTATTGAAGCACCGATCATCTTTTTTTCCTGTTTGCTCTGGACCAGGGAATCGTGTAAGGCAATGTTGGAATCCTGTAATGCCTGACGCTCTACCAGCAGTTGCCGTTGGGTTGTGATCCGTTGAATCGCTTTTGCTATGTGATCGCTGACGGCGTTGATTAACAGTCTTTCTTCTTTGAGAAACGGACCTTCATCAAGCGGTGGAAGTTTTTTCAGGTAATGGATTTCAACCCGCCCCAGCTGTTGTCCAAACACCATAAGAGCAGCTTGTTGTTTCCATTGACCGGTTCTGAAGTTATGAGACTGGTAGGCCTGTTCTTTAAATAAGATTCTGGCACGAGCGAACTCAGGATACTGCCATGAAGAGGGGAGAAGATCCGCAGCACCTTGCAGAATCGATTCTATCGAATTTTCATTTTCCTCGATCAGGCGGGTCAGGTTATAGAGACAGTTGAGCTCCTTGACGCGTTCGCGTAACTGTTTTTCCAGTCTGGTTTCAACTTTGTCATATTTGTCGGAATGATCCACGCCTGTACTCCTGAGTAAAAATACATATATTTAATGGGTAATTAATGCGTAATATATCTGTATTTACCACCTGAGCGCAATATCCTAATATCAAATTACAAACTTGTTCCGGGGGCCATCAACCTGATGGTCAGCTCTGTTTTTATCTGTTTTTTGGCGTGGTGAACTTGTGGAAAACTTCATCGGAATATCTGCCCATATCAACAGGCTGCTTGAATATTTCGGCCACTATTTTGATCATCCGTCGATGCCGAGACGCGAGTGTATGGGGGTGCTTTCTCTTTCGCATGATCTCCATCAGACGCTGATTGACCAGGGAGATCTGAGTGCTTACGATCAGCATCTCGAACTGGCCGAGTCTGCGTATAAAAGTATGCTCAATAAAGTCAATCATCAGCAGATTATTGACGATATCCTCTTCTGCGGGTCATCGGACCTGTCCTGGGAGGAGTCGAGCAGATGTATTTCCAATCTGCACCATCTGAATATCAGCAGCAAAGAGGTCTTCGCCTTTTATTATCTTCATGAAATCAACAACAAGTTTTACATCGACAGTCCGCTGCCGACAAGAGAGCAGTCACAACACTGATTTTTTGCAAGCCAGACATGATAAGTGACTGGGCTGCAGGATTCAGATGGAAAGTGGGCGGATAGAACGCTCTGGATTGAGAGAAGTCAGTTCAGGGCAAGGCACTCGCAGATCAAAGGACAGAACATGATGGAAAGAGCTCTTTACCTCACTGATTACGATTACGAACGCCTGGAACTTCTGTTGGATCACATGAACCGGGTAGCACAGAACCGGCGGGAAGACCTGAGCCGTCTGGAGGATGATCTGGCTGTCTGCCGAATCGTCACAGCGGAGGAGATGCCGGCCAATATTGTCACCCTTCACTCTAAGGTCAGATATCTTGATCTCGATAGTAACAAAGAGCGGGTGGTGACCCTTGTTTTCCCAGCAATGCCGATCTTTCAAGTGGGAGGGTTTCAATTGTTGTTCCACTTGGGGCAGCGATTCTCGGTCATGCCGAAGGAGATATCGTCTCCTGGCAGGTTTTGATGGAAAGAAGACGATCCGGATTGAAGAAGTTATCTATCAGCCTGAAGCGGCTGGTGATTACCACCTGTGATCAATAAGCGTCGATCTGTAAAAGGTTATTTTCTGATCCTCGTCCCGTACTGCAACAGCAGATAAAGCAATGATGGTCTTCGATCTCTCAACGGAGATTGCCGCGGCGTCTCTGCCTGGTTGGTGTAGGGGGAGAAGCCGGATTAAGTGAATAAATCGTCAGATCCCACCAGATTGGGATGCCGTGGCGGGTTGAACGGGGTGTGCCTTTTTATCCAGCAGTGTCCGCACAAGCTGGGAAAGTTCATCAAGACGTAGCGGCTTACTGCAGTACGCTGATATTTCACGTTTCACAATATCTTTTTCTGTAACCCTGGAACTGTATCCGGTTGACAGAATGATCGGCACGTCCGGGTTCAGCTGTCTGATTTTTTGTGCTAATTCCTGCCCTGTCATTTTCGGCATTGTCTGGTCCGTAATAATCAGCTGGAAACGCTGTGGGTCATCGACAATCATGGCCAGGGCATCAGTTCCGGATGTGGCCGTCGTGACTTTATAGCCGAGTTCGGAAAGGATTTCTTGACCGATATCGATAATCATCTGATCATCATCCACGAGCAGGATCGCTTCGCTGCCCTGTTGAGGGGGTATTTCTTTATCGCACCGGGGAGTTGCCGGCGCAGCGTTCAGTGTGGGAAAATACAGCTCAAAAGTACTTCCTTTTCCTGGTGCACTGTGAACTTTTATCAGTCCACTATGCTGATCAATGATTCCCTGGACTGAAGCCAACCCCATCCCGGTCCCTTTATCAATGTCTTTGGTGGTAAAGAACGGGTCAAAAATTTTTGAAATAGTGCTCTGGTCCATTCCACATCCTGTGTCTTTCACACTGAGCATGACATAGGTTCCTGGTTTGCAATTCTGATGTTGAGCCGGAATATCCTGGTGGTTGAGGACCACCTTTTTCAGGCCGATTTTGAGGTCTCCCTTTTCGTCCATGGCATGTACGGCATTATTGCAAAGATTCAGCAAGGCCTCCTGAATTCGACTCGGATCAGCATTAATCCTGCACTCAGATACTTCCTGAGAGAGGCTGATGGAAAGATTGACCGTTGTCGGCAGGGTTGACCTTATCAGGTTGTGAATCTCCTCAATAACCGCTGGCAGAGAGACATTGTCTTTTCTGCTGATCCCTTTGCGGCTGTAGATCATAATCTGGTTTATCAGGTCACGAGAGCGCAGTGTCGCTATTTTGGCATTATCAATAAAGCGTTTTACTTTTTCCGGGTGAGAAAATTTGCGCTGAGCCATCTCCAGATTACCGATAATGATAGCAAGCGAATTATTGAAATTGTGGGCGATCCCTCCCGCCATAACCCCGATGGCTTCCATTTTATATTTCTGCCGCAATTGTTCTTCGCTCTGTTGCAGTGAGGCGTTTCGCTCTTTGACCTCTGTTTCCAGCTCGATGTTCTGTTTTTGAAGTTTACGGTTCAATCCTTCAATAGTGCCTATCAGTTTGCTGAAATTCATGTAAAGAACGACAAATGAAAACAGCAGGACCGCTGCACTGATAAGGGTCGTCAGAACCAGAGTTTCAAAAAGCTTCTGTTCACGCAAGGTTGTGTCTAAGGCAACAAACAAGCTTCCTTGCGGTTGTTTTGAATAGTCCAGAAAATCAAAAACCTTGACCAATTGGTAACTTCTGCCCTGCCGCTCCACTCTTTGAGTTTCAAGGGTCCAGTCAAGGGACGAATCCTCCAGTTGGAAGATATCGAGTTGCTTCGAATATAGGGTGTGGCTTGGATTCGTCCACGCATGAGCTTTAGCATGAGTAGCAACCACGGCCTTACTGTTGGGAAGAACCATGGCAACAGGCATGTCCAATTTTTCATGGATGGAATCAAGTAGCAGCATGGTGTCGATGCCAAACTGGACCGCACCGATATGCCGACCCCTGTAATGAACGGGCTGAACAATGCGATACTGGAGCCCGGTTTTGGCAACAGTGTAGCTGGTGACCTGAGAATAGGTTGCATTGGCCTCGACAACATCGGGTCGCATTTTGCTGATATCGTCACCGGTCGGACCCTCCGGACGATGCACGCGAAGAAAATTTTTATTGTCCGCAGTGACCCACGAAAGGGTTGAAAAATAGGGATTTTCATTTTTAAAAAATGGAGGAAAGGTCTGCTTCCGATGAGCAGGGCATTACGATCCCTTTGGGCAAAGGCTTCAAGCAGGGCCTGACGTGGCTTTGCCTTATCGTTAACAAAAGTTTTAATGCGAAGTTGATAAGATTGGTATTTTTCTTTTTCCAGAAGATCGACAATACTCCTGATGCTTTTGACTTCCTGGACAATCTCCGCGTTCAGATTGACTTTGTCTTGAGAGAATATGAGAAATGTAAATGTTAAACAGGCGGTCACGATGATCAGCATGACTAAAGAAATGGCTTTCCGTTTAACCTTCATCCGCTCTGAATCCTACCCTGGCACGTGGATTGTTAGTTTGTGGAAATTAATTATATCCAATTATCATTGAGGGTTTGGAAAAATACAAGCATAAAATATAGTCAGATGGTTTTAGATATTCTACTGTGATGGAATGGTTGTTTTGCGAGGATCGCTTTTATGGATCAGGAGCGCGGTGAGCTCCGCCTGCTGATCGGTTGAATCTCAGCCTGACAGATCCCGGTATCAGAATGTCGGTTGAGACGTGAGCGCCGAAGTCTTGAAAGGGGCCGGATCGGCGGGCAAGATTCTGGATTCTATATCTGCAAGATCATCTTGAGCCTTCCGCTCTCTGAACTGGGCGGATTATGCTTTGATGACGGTGAAGATCTGCTCAAGAGAAAAGCCGCGACGTTGAAAGTAGCCGATAATGCGTCGTCGTTGGCGGTCATCAGCCTTGGCATAATCAAAGGAAGGGAAGCGTCGCTCCAGTTGGCTGCAGAGCATCTCGTGACAGGAAAATTCGCTTTCAACCAGTTCGAGCGCCTGTTCGATATGGCGATCGGACAGGCCGCGTCGACGCAGATCGAGACGGATCTTGTGGCCGACGCCGCGGCCGCTGCGCACAAGCGCCCGAGCGCGTTCGCGAGCGTAACGCTCGTCGTTGAGATAGTTGTACTCGCGGCATTTTCTAACGGCTTCATCGATAGCAGCCAGATCAAAGCCGAACTGCTTCAGTTTTTCACGCAGTTCGGCTTCACTTCGATCACAGCGGGTCAGAATTTTCAGGGCGGCAGCAAATGGGTCAGAATCGTTCGATTTCGACCTGACCATCGTCGTCCTGTCCTTCCGTTTTCTCTTCTTTCAGGACGTCCTGCTCTTCCTGGGCCTTTCCTCTTTCAAAGTCGCTCCAGGACGTGTCTGAGGTAGAGTCGATGCCTGAGAACTTGAGTTTGAAATCATCCGGATTGGAGCTTTGACGCAGAGCCTCTTCATAACTGATAACCTCGCGCTTGACCAGATCCATCAGAGCCTGGTCAAAGGTCTGCATACCGTAGGTGGTGTAGCCCTGAGCAATGGCATCCTTGAGTTGAACTGTTTTTTCACGATCGTCAATCAATTCGCGTACCCGTGCGGTTGAGATCAGAACTTCGACCGCTGCGACCCGCCCCTTGCCTTCAATCCTCGGGATCAAGCGCTGAGAGACGACACCTTTGAGCACGTTCGACAGCTGTAGACGGACGTGACGTTGCTGATGCGGTGGGAACATCGAGATAATTCGCGAGATGGTTTCCGGGGCATCGATGGTATGCAGGGTCGAAAGGACCAGGTGGCCGGTTTCCGCTGCCGCCAGAGCGGTTTCCGCCGTTTCAAGATCCCGCATCTCACCGACCAGAATAACGTCTGGGTCCTGGCGTAGAGCGCTCTTCAATGCTGGTGCAAAGCCGACTGTGTCGAAGCCGACTTCACGTTGATTGATGATGCATTTGCGATCGCGATGGAGGTATTCGATCGGGTCTTCAACCGTGACGATATGAGCCGTTCTGGAACTGTTGATATAGTCAATCATTGCGGCCAGGGTGGTTGACTTGCCGGTTCCTGTCGCACCGGTGACCAGAACCAGACCGCGGGACTCCTCGGCGATTTTTTTCAGGATGGGGGGCATCAAAAGCTCGTCCAGAGTCGCCACCTTGAACGGAATCGCCCGGAAGACCGCCGAGACCGAATTGCGTTGCATGAAAACATTGACCCGGAAGCGGCCCAGGCCGGGAACACCGTAAGCCAGATCGATCTCGTTGACCTCTTCAAACTTGTTGCGCTGGCGCTCGCTCATAATCGCTTCGCACATGCTGCGCACCGCTTCAGCTGTCAGGCGCGGTGCCTTGGGCAGAGGTCTTAGGTTCCCGTCGATCCTGAAGACCGGCGGCAGGCCGACTTTCAGGTGGATGTCCGAGGTATTTGATTTAAGGGCCATACTGAGAATGTCATTGAGTGTCATATCTCATCCTGTTCACTTCTCAATTCTGTTTCGGACCGCAGCGACATGCAGCCCGTGATTAGTCCTGCTCTTCGGCTGTTGCGGTTGCGCTGGAGCCGATGCCGTAAAGTTCTCTCAGCGTCGCTTCGATCTCATCGGTCATGTCCGGGTGCTCTTTGAGGTACTGTTTGGCATTTTCGCGGCCCTGGCCGACGCGTTCACCTTTATAGGAGAACCATGAGCCGCTTTCTCAACAATATCATTATCGACGCCGAGATCAAGGATGTCTCCTTCACGTGAGATACCAGTGCCGTACATGATATCGAATTCCGCCTGTTTGAACGGTGGGGCAACCTTGTTTTTGACAACCTTGACCCGGGTTCTGCCGCCAACCACGTCCTGACCCTGCTTAAGTGAGGCAATGCGGCGGATATCGAGCCGGACGGAGCAGTAAAACTTCAGAGCATTACCGCCGGTTGTGGTTTCAGGGTTGCCGAACATAACTCCGATCTTCATACGGATCTGATTGATAAAGATGATGCTGCAGTTCGATTTGGCTACGATACCGGTCAATTTGCGCAGAGCCTGTGACATCAGACGAGCCTGCAGACCCATGTGCGAATCACCCATTTCGCCTTCGATTTCAGCTCGTGGCGTCAAGGCGGCAACAGAGTCGACCACCAGAATATCGATCGCTCCGCTGCGAACCAGCATTTCGGTGATTTCCAGAGCCTGTTCACCGGTGTCGGGCTGGCTGACCAGCAGATCGTCCGCCTTGACACCCAGGTGTTGAGCATATTGGATATCGAGTGCGTGTTCGGCATCGATGAAGGCGGCAACGCCTCCCTGTTTTTGCACCTCAGCCAGAATGTGCAGAGCGAGGGTTGTCTTGCCTGAGGATTCAGGGCCGAAGACTTCAATGATTCGGCCTTTGGGGATGCCACCGACGCCGAGCGCCAGATCGAGACTTAACGACCCGGTCGGGATTGTTTCGATCGCTGGCATCTGATAGTCAGATCCCAGGCGCATGATGCTGCCTTTGCCGAACTGTTTTTCTATCTGGCCCATGGCCAGGTCGAGTGCGCGATTACGATTGTCATCAGACATTTTTGTTCCTCCAGTATATATTTTTAATGCGGTGTATGGTCGTTTGCAAAGGTGAGCTTCCTGACAAGAATCGGCTATTAATGTGTCAGAAAATGTCATTCATCCTGAGACCCCCTCTTAGGAGACATTAATACGTTTCCCCGCTGCTGTCGAGCAGATATTCCTTTTTATTTCCACCGTTTTTCAGTGCCAGTCGGCAGAGTCGGGGCTTTCCAGTTGGCGCAAGGCAAAGCGGCGCAGCCATTCCAGAGCCATAAAAGCGCTCATGCGCTGAATCTTGTTGCGGTCACCGCCGAAGGTGTAACGCTTGACGTGGACTCCTGCGGGACTGGCCAGGGAAATAAAGACAGTGCCGACCGGTTTCTCATCGGTGCCTCCATCTGGTCCGGCAATGCCTGTGATGGCAAGAGCCAGGTCCGTTCCCGTGGCTTGTCGCAGTCCGCTTGCCATGGCCCGGGCACAGGGCTCACTGACCGCTCCATGCTGTTGCAGGACGATCCGTGGAACATTTAACCAGTCCTGTTTGGCCGAATCGGCGTAGGTGACACCGGCGCGTTCAAGGAAAGCCGATGCTCCCGGTTGGCTGGTCAACATGGCGGCGACCATGCCGCCAGTGCAGGATTCGGCCAGAGAAAGGGTCATGCCGGAATTGATCAGCAGTTGCCCGACGTTGGCCTCCGGTAATTCCTTGTTCCGGGCCATAATATGATCACCCAGTTGATGAAGCAGCAGGGTTTCCGCCCGGTCGAGCTTGTCATCGGCATCCTTTCCCGTTGCTTTCAGCTTGAGCAGAACTAGAGGATAGTCAAGGGCGAAGGCAACCTTAACTCCTTCGGGCAGTTGGCGGTAAGGGATCATGCTGTCGATCCGGGGCTCCGGCAGACCGAACAGCTTAAGCGTCCGTTGCTTGACCGGAGCCACGTCAGGGATCTTACGTTGCAGGACAGGCAGCACAGCACTTTCAAACATCGCCTTCATTTCTGCTGGCACGCCGGGTAGAAAAAACAGTTCGCAACCACGGTGTTTAAGCCGGAAACCTGGTGCCGTACCGAGGTGGTTAGGTAAGGGTTGGGCCATCTGAGGCAACAGCGCCTGGCGTTCATTGCTTGGTTCCATCGGCCGTTACGCATGCTGAACCACTGCCGGACCATATCCAGGGCATCTTCGTTGATTACCAGGGGTTGGTTGAGCGCTCGAGAGGCTGCCCGGGCGGTCAGATCGTCGCCGGTCGAGCCGAGACCACCGGTTACAATGACGAACCGGACATGACCAACCAGATAGGTCAGGGCTGCACTGATTTCTTTTTCCTGATCGGCAACCGAAAGTGAACAACGCAGGCGGTAACCGTGGTGAGACAGGATTTCGGCAACCGTGCCGGTGTTGGTGTCGGTCAGTTCCCCACTGAGGAGTTCATCCCCAGTGGTCAAAATGGCAATATCGTAGGCATTCATGTCAATCTAAAACCGTTTCTCCAGGAGCCGGTCAGGAGGCTAATAAACAGCAGCAGGCAGATGCGCAGCATGATCAGGCGTAGATGCCCGCTGCGACATCATCCATGGTGACGCCAACACCGTTTTTCATTTCCCGGTCGAACCAGCTGACCGGTGGAGGCTTGAGGATATCAAAAATTCGGAACCAGATGAATCCAAGGATTGCTGCCGGCCAGGAAAAAGGCAGAAAAGCGGTTGCCACCAGGTAGCCGATCAGTTCGTCGATAACGATACGACCATCATCCGGTTCCTGATAGAATTTTCCGGCCAGATCGCAGACCCAGAAGCTTAAAAACAGGATTGCCAGCAGGGTTATAAGCTGTAGCGGCCATGAAAAATTGGATATGTAATAGAACGCAGGAATCCCGGCTAGGGTCCCGAAGGTTCCTGGTGCAACCGGCGCATATCCCAGACCGGCGTTGCTGGAAAGAAACAAGACCAGTTTACGGTTGGCCATTTTTTCTTTATTCAGTGGTTCATTCATCGGATTTCCCCTGATCGTTCAAATTGAGTTGCTCCAGTGCTGCGGACTCGACTTCGGAGTAGATCTGCTGCAATGTTTTACCGCTTGCTCTGGCCAGCACTCGGCAGTCCTCATATTCGGGTGTCAGGCGCAGATAACGGTTATCATCGAAGATCAGCTTGACTCGGGCCTTGCCCTGTTTTGTGCTTACCACAGCCTGCTTGCGCTGTAGCCGGAAGCGCTCACAGCTGTGGCTGCGGACCCCGATAGCACTGCTGTTGTGCATGATGACAGTGGCCAGTTGCTCCACCTGATCGGGGTTGCAGACGACGCTGATGCGGTTGGCGGGCCGGTTTTTCATCTGGAGCGGACTGTAGCCGACATCGAGAGCCCCGGCATCAAACAGACGCTCCATCAGGTCGCCAAGCTGTTCGGGGTGCTGTCATCAATATGGCTTTCGAGTAGCTGAACTTTGTCCCATGCAGCTGCCTGGGGCTGATCATACAGGATCCCGCGCAGCAGGTTGGGACGGTCGTCCAGATCCCAACCGCCGACACCATATCCGGCAGTTCCAAGAGCTAAGGCCGGGAGCGGACCGAACTCGGCCAGTTCCGCTACAATGGTTGCTCCGGTCGGGGTCACCAGCTCTTTATCACAGCCGCTGTCGAGAACCGGTCGGCCTCGCAGTATTTCCAGGGTTGCCGGTGCCGGGAGCGGCAGCTTGCCGTGAGCGCACTGGCTCATGCCGCGTGACAGCGGCAGGGGAGAGCAGATAACCTTCTCGACTCCCAGAAGATCGAGACCGATGGCTGTGCCGACCAGATCAACGATGGCATCGACCGCTCCGACTTCGTGGAAGTGAACCTTATCGATATCAATTCCGTGAACCTTGGCTTCCGCTTCCCCCAGCAGGCGGAAAAATTGCGGGCCAGCTGCCTGACCGGCAGAGTCAGTTCCGATTGCTCCAACATGGTGTCGATGGTGCTCCAGCTGCGGTGATGATGGGTCTCTTCACACAAGACTTGAACCCGACAGCCTTCGATCCCGTGCCGTTGTTCACGTCCGACCTTGAGTTGATAACCCGAAATCGGCAGTATTTCGAGCTTTTGCTCAAGCTGGGACTGATCGACCCCCAGGTCGAGCAGCAAGCCGAGCATCATATCCCCGGAAATGCCGGAGAATGTATCGAGATAGAGTGTTTTCATGGTTTTCCTGATAACTTATTCATGTTTTACCACAGAGGCACAGAGACTCTGTGGAATGGATGATCTGACCTCATTTAGTGTAAGGCTGAAAACGATTATATTCTGCTTCTTTGATTATCTTTTAAACTGGTCGGTCTTTCCTGTTGATTCTGTTCGCCGCAAAAGCGGCACCAAAGCCGTTGTCAATATTGACCACGGTAACACCGCTGGCGCAGGAATTGAGCATGCCGAGCAGAGCTGCGATGCCACCAAAGGCAGCGCCGTAGCCGATCGAGGTTGGGACAGCAATAACCGGCTTGGCGACCAGTCCTCCAACAACAGAAGGAAGTGCTCCTTCCATTCCGGCGACGACGATCAATACTTCGGCTTGTTGCAGCAGTTCCTGGCGGGCCAACAGGCGATGAATTCCGGCGACGCCAACATCGATCAGTTCTTCAACCTCGTTTCCCAGCATGCGGGCAGTGATGATCGCTTCTTTGGCAACCGGAAGGTCTGAAGTCCCGGCACAGATGACCAGTATTTTCCCTTTGCCGCTGTTTTCAATTTTTTGCTGAACCAGACAAAAGGTGCGAGCATCATGGTCATACTCACCATCAGGAAACTGGCGACAGATGGACGTGGCTTTTTCTCGATCAAGTCGGGTGACGAGAATGTTACGCCGCTTCCGGGCCATGGCCGTGATGATGATCTCGAGCTGGTCCAGGCTTTTTCCTTCGCCGAGGATGACTTCAGGCACGCCCTGTCGCAGTTCGCGATGATGGTCAATCTGGGCGATACCAAGATCCTCAAGAGGCAGCTTTTTCAGCTGCTTGACGCTGTCATTGAGACTGATCCGGCCATCGATCAGTGATTGCAGCAGACGGGCCAGTTCCTTGTCGTTCATAATTATAGTCCGAGGTCGTCTGAAATTCCTTGCATCGCTTCAAGGCAGAGGTCGCAGAAGTCGGGAACGGTCAGGCCGATCATTTCGCATTCGGCAATAATCGCGCGGTCGGCTCCGGCAGCGAAGGCTTTTTCCTTGTAGCGCTTGCGTACCGACTTGGGTTTGACACCGGCAAGCTTTTTATCTGGATAAACCAGCGCGGTTGCGATAATCAGGCCGGTAATGGTTTCCCCTGCCGCCAGAGCATGGTGAAATTGCTGGTCACGTTTTTGTCCGTAAGCGGCCTCGGCATTATGCATGCGGATTGCTTCGATAATGTCCGCATGCACTCCTTCGGCTGAGAGAATTCGTGCCGTCTCACGAGTATGTCGAGCAGGATCGTCAAGAGTCAATTCAACGTCCAGGTCGTGCAGCAGGCCGGTCAGGCCCCATAACTCTTCATCGGCGGAGAAGTGGCGGGCGAGGGTTCGCATGACTGCTTCGCTGGCCAGGCAGTGTTTGATCAGGTTCGGGTTGCCCAGATGCTGATTAAGCAACTCCAGGGCTCGTTTGCGGGTAATACCGTAATCCATTTTTTCCTCCGTTTGGCATAACCGCATTATCATAACAAAAAAATGAATGCGACCAAAGTTGACTCGGGCTTTTTTGACCGATTTTATTCCGTTTTTTAATTTTTTGAATGCAAGCGGTTTGAACGATCGATACTTTTGTCAGAAAATAGAGGTGATGACGATTCTTACGGCATCAATAGGTTCTTGACCCTTTGCTTCACACGCGGTAGCTTCTGCCCAAGAATCGGGAGGATGAGCGATGGAAGATTTTGATCGGGATGATTTGCCGCTGAGCAGGACAAAGAAAAAACAACAGGCCAAAGATATTGAGCTGCTGGCAGAGCATCTGGTTGAGTTGGGAGACAATCAGTTTTCTCAATTGAAACTGCCGGAGCAGGTTCTACGCGAAGCGGAAGCGGCTCGAGCAACCAAAGGGCGCAGTTCTCAACGGCGTCAGCTTAAGCACCTGGCCGGAATGTTGCGTAAAATTGGCGACGAGCTTGAACAGATAAAGGAGCAGTTAACCGAGCTGGACCAGGTTGCCAGAACGGACAAGAGACAGTTCCACCAACTTGAAAAACTGCGTGATCGACTCTGCCGGCAAGACAGTTTTGATGCTGCGTTCAATGACATGCTGGAGCTGGTTCCCGATATCGATCGCAAGTCAATTGCTCGCCTGGCCCGTTCGGTACACCAGCATGAAGACAAACGCGCCTACCGGGAAATTTTCAAGCGTCTGCGCGAGGCGATGGGGTAACTGATTTCATTGCTATTCGTCCCACCTCAAAAGACAAAAAAAACTCCAGTCAATCAATGCTGGAGTTTTTGTCTTTGAGATGAAAACTAGCTGCTGTTACGGGAAGCCGGCTCCGATCCCTCTTTGGACATTTTGTAACACTTATAAGTCAGGATAGGCGGCCTGGTGCAATCATTCTTGCAGTGATTGCCGTATTCGTCTGAAGGGTTGGCCACGGATCGAACAGTGGCCGGCTTTTATTGAGCCGTCGGCTGACTTTTGTGGCATTGGCAGACGTGTGAAGCCGTATGGTTGAGTGTGTCGACCGCGGCAATAATATGATTTGCCAGGGCTTCAATCAGGAGTTGGTTGCCGTGCGGGTTGGTGGTCAAAACAAGTGACACCGGCGGTAGTTGAGGTAAGCCGACAGAGTCAGGAATTTTCTTGAGATCGGCAGGGAGAGAGCTCTGGCTGAGAACAGTGATCGCCAGACCTGCTTTAACTGCCGCTTGAAGTCCAGTCAGACTGGCGCTGGAATAGGCAATATGATAATCGATTCCCAGCTGCTCCAGCCCTTGAGTGGCAAAGCTTCTCCAGCAGCAATCTGCCGGAAACATGGCCAAGGGGATCGGGCGCTGTTCGTAGGTGTGGTAATTGGGGGATTGGACCCAGAATGAGGGTTCGCTATGTAAAAGATGTCCGGAGGTCTGATTCGGGTCCAGCGTTGTGGTCAAGATCAGGTCGATCTCCCCGCGTTTTAAAGTTTGCAGCAGCCTGCCGCTCGGTTCGCAGGTGACTTGAACCTGAACCCTGGGGTGTGTTCGGGAAAACCGGGCCAGAATTTCGGGCAGGAAGCGGGATGCGTAATCATCGGGCAGGCCGATCTTGATCCACCCGGTCAGCTCCGGACATTTCAATAGTGAAACGGCCTCTTCGTTAAGTTGCAGGATGCGGCGGGCATAGTTGGCCAGGATCTGTCCATCGGCAGTCAGGGTTGATGCTTTTCTGTCGCGGTTGAGGAGAGGTTTGCCCAGAATTTCTTCCAGCTTTTTGATCTGCATGCTGATGGCTGACTGGGTCCGGTGAACATGCTCCGCGGCCTGACTGAAGCTGCCGCCATCGACAATTGCCAAAAATGTTCTTAGTAGCTCTGTTGGTATGTTGGTCGGCATGAAATTATCCATAGTTCAAAAAAACTGATAATATCTATCAAATCTATTCGTTTGATTAATATTCTGCCTTTCCTCATAGTGAATGTCAAACAATGATAGTGAGGAGGTGAATCATGCATAGTTCAAGGAGGAGAGGATCCAGAGGGTTGTCTGTACTGTTTCATTCCTTGTGGCGTCGGCTGCAACAGCGTCGCGAGCGTTCTCAGCATCGCCGCTGGCTGATGGAGATGGATGAGCGCTTGCTTAAAGATATCGGTCTCTGTCGGGCGGATGTGCGCAGGCTGTACCAGCGCAGGGTCAGTGGCCCTGCGCATGAACGGAGCGATCAGAAATCCCAAGGGGACAGCATCAGTTCTATGTCCTCCACAATTGAGCAAGGAAGCTTTTCTTCCTGTCGTGGTGACATCTGGAGGTCATCGTAAAATCAACAGCTTGACAGGGTCGGGAGAGTTGCATAGCGTTATGGGCCACTGCTCCGGTACAGGGGGGGCACTTAATTTTATGCGATAAGGACAGGCCATGCGTTTAATCCGTCTGCTTAAACGGGATATCGCCAGAGAAGCCGCTGAATGGGTCGACGAGGGGATGATCACGGAAGGGCAGGCGGAACAGATCTGTCGCCGTTACGGCATCGATTATCAGCTGAACGGGAATCGTTCCACGGTTTACGGCATCCTGATCGGTCTCGGTTTCCTATTTATCGGCCTGGCCCTGATCACTTTGATCGGTGGAAACTGGGAAGATATTCCACGCGCTGTTCGTATGACAGGACTGATTCTGTTGACGCTTGTCACTCAGGGAATTGCATTAGAAAGACAGAGGAGAGGGCGGGGCAGCGCGGCGACAGCAGTCTTTTTCCTCGGAAATCTGTTTTACGGTGCGTCGATCATCCTGATTGCCCAGATTTATCATCTGGGGGAACATATGCCGGACGGCATCTTCTGGTGGGCCCTGGGATGTTTGCCGTTTGCTCTGCTACTCAAAAACCCCTGGTTGATGCTGCAGAGTTTGGGGTTGAGTCTGGTCTGGTTCTTCACTGAGACCGATCTCGGCTTTTATCCGACGCTTTTCCCGTTATTTATCGCCAGTTCCTACTGGACCCTGACCCGCTGTGGCCAGAATACCCTGCTTTTGTAACCACATTGACCAGTTTCGGACTGTGGGTCGAATACAGTCTGGCCTATCTGTGGCGCGATTTTCACTGGTTTGATTTTCATGCCGAGCATCTTGCCGTCAGTGTTGCCATGTTTCTCTGCTTTTATCAATTCAGTCAGTGGTTGGGACGGAAACCATCGGTGACGGCAAAAGACTACGGTGCCGTTCTGGCCGTCTGGAGTTTGCGCTTCAGTCTGGTCTGTTTGCTGGTTTTAAGCTTTGAAGAACCATGGCGGGAGTTGATCAGAGCGTCCTGGGATCATCAGACGGGGATGTTTGCCGTTGTCGGTCTCTTTGCCGCTGTTGCTCTTGGTTTGGGTTTTAACACCGGTCAGTTACGTTCGGTCCTGTCCCTGTGGGGCTTCTTTGCTGCCGTTCTGGTTGCTGTTCTCGGAGTGGAGGATGTTCACCTTGCGGTTTATTTTCAGGTTGCTTTCAATCTTGTCCTGATCGCTATTGGGGGCTGGCTGATTGTCCGTGGAATCCATAGTGGCTTCTCGCATTATTTCTTCCTCGGGCTTACAACAATTTTGGTAACCGCATTTATGCGCTACATCGATCTGATTGGAGATTACCTGGGCGGCGCTTTGCTCTTCGCCGTATTTGCGGCTCTCCTTCTCGGGGCAGCTAAATACTGGAAAAATCATCAGGCTAAGGGGGGAGCAGTATGACTCGAAAACGGCTTGTCGGTCTTGTCACCGCGATCATTTTTCAGGGGCTTATTTTAATCGGAATGTATGTCAGTGCGGCTATGCCGCAATGGACCGGTACTGAAATCAGGGTCAGCACGATTCCGGTTGATCCGCGGTCCATGTTTCGCGGTCATTACGCTCGCCTGAATTATGCTTTTCCCGGGTCGAGATTGCCGGTCGGGGCGATAATGACAACCTGCGCAATGGCGAGATTGTCTATGTTGGTCTTGATAAAGGTGCCGAGGGGCTCCATCAGTTGAGTTCGGTGTCATTGCAAAAACCTGATCAGGGAATTTTTTTACGCGGTCGGATAGAAGGGCAGAATTTCACGGACGACAACACCTTTTATCGGGTGAAGTACGGGATTGAGGCATTTTTGCGGCAGAAGAAAAATCTCTGTAGCTGGAGCAGGATTTGCGCCGAGGAGGAATTGCCGTGTTGAAGGTTGCTGCCAGCGGTCGGGCGCGACTGGTCGATGTGGTCGGGCACCAGACCGGTGGCGGATAATGAAAAGCCTTTGAACTGCAGCGTATCGGTACAAGGGCTTTCAAATTATTGGGCGTTCAACCGATCAGGTCAATGGCGGAATCTTCCATTTCAGTTGCGGTTTTTAATGCTTTGAGGTTGGCTTCGTAAGCGTGCCTGGTCGGTTTCATGTTGAGCACTTCTTCAGTCAGGTCAACATTTGACCGCTCTTTCATGGTCCCGTCCGGCTGATGAGTCATCATTCCCGGCGTATTGACCGGCTGGTTTTTTGCCGTGATCGACCCATTGTTCTCCTCCCCGATAAGCGTTCTTGATTTTTTGAACTGATCCGTTTCGCTGTTGGCGATATTATGAGCTGAAGTCGCCTGCTTTTTACTAAGAGCGTTCAGTGCGCTGATGTTGCCGTGAATCGATAGTGACATCGTCTTTTCCTCCCGTTGGCGAGTATTATGCCACCTTCTTTATGGCTTTGTAATAATTAATATTAAGGTATTAAGTCCTTGTAAAAGGAATAAGAGGGCGCTAATGGGGTACAGGTATGCGAAGGGGCGACGTTTAATGCGGTCTTGTAAGATTGATCGGCAAGCCTTGCCGACCGGACAAACTCCTTTTTCGGAAGTGATTCCGAACCCGTTCCATGGTTAAAAGGTCGGGTTGATTTGAACTATAATATTTGTTGACTCTAATTGTGGAACTGTTTTAAAAATACCTCCTGATGAGAGGGGTCACAGGGCGTTTGTCGAGGATAGTTTGAACTATGACATATGAAAAAGGGTGCGATCTGAAACCGATTTTGATCGTTGAAGATAACCCTCTGTTTGGCTCTCTTGTATGCAAAATGATTCGGCAGCAATTATCTCAGCCTCTTATCTGGGTTCAAACTTTTGCCGAAGCGAAAGAGCAGATAGCAAAATATGAGGCTGATTTCCGCGTTGCTCTGCTTGATCTCAATCTTCCTGATGCTGAAATGGGGGAAGTTGTCGATTACGCTGTGTCGCGTCATATTCCGAGTATCGTCTTTACATCGCGTTTTAGTCCTGAGCTCAGTGATCAAATCTGGGCTAAAGGGGTGATCGACTATGTTCTGAAAGAGGGGCCGGACAGCCTCCATCACATTGTTAAGCAGATTCGCCGCCTGCAACGGAATCATCTGGTTAAGATACTGGTGGCGGATGATTCGGAAATGATTCGCCAGCGGCTGATGGCTCTGCTCAGGGTCCAGGGATTTGAGGTCGTTGGTGCTGCAGACGGAGAGCAGGCGCTGGAGCTTTTGACGCGTGACAGGGATATTCGTCTTTTACTGACCGATTATCACATGCCTGAACTGGACGGTTTTCAACTGATCCGTAAGGTTCGCAGGATTTACAGCCAGAATGAATTGGCGATTATCGGTCTTTCAGCTCAGGACGACACAACTCTGTCGGCCAAGTTTCTTAAGTATGGCGCTAACGATTATATCGTCAGGCCATTTTTACGGGACGAGTTTTACTGTCGTGTTCACCAGAATATCGATCTCCTGGAAAAGATCGGACAGATCAAAGAAACTGCTGAACGTGATTATCTGACGGGGCTGTATAATAGTCGTTACTTCTTTGCCCACTGCGAGCAAGCGGTCAAAGGGCATGAAAATGTGGCGTTGGCCATGTTGGACATCGATTATTTCAAACAGGTCAATGATCGTTACGGTCATGATGCTGGGGATCTGGTTTTGAAGCAGGTTGCCAGTCTCATTAGTGACCATGCCGGAGCGGATACATTGGTTGCTCGTTTTGGTGGTGAGGAGTTCTGCCTGCTGTCGCCTGTCGACCGGGATACGGCCGTGGCCAGGATGAATGATTTGTGTCGTTCACTGCGCGAGCAGCCGATGCTTCTGGCCGATGGGACCCGATTGAATGTGACCATGAGTATCGGTTTGTATTGCGGAAAAAAACAAACAAGCAGGACCATGATCAAATTCGCTGACGACAATCTTTATCGGGCCAAAGGTTGCGGGCGCGACCGGGTGGTGATTTGATGGGATGGTCTGACCTCGTCGCTGTGATGAAGACTCCTGAAATCAAAACATGGGCCGGATATTGACCCAATGTCGTCTGCTGAGAGCAGTGTTTATCTTGCTGTTGCTGACAGGTTGAAACCTGTTGTTTCCTCCTCGGTTTTGACTTTGTTCAAAGCTTTGTCCTACCTCTTTTTGTGAGCCGGTTTACCCGTTCAATACTTTGTATTATATCGATTTCAGGATGATCGTTTAGCTGTTCGGGCAGTGCTGATCAGCTGCCCCTTGAAATTATTACTTAAAAGTCATATTGGCCACTGGAGAGGACTTGTTTATACCATATCAATCATGCATAATAGGTTTCGTTATCACATATGTGAGATGTTTACGGTGTCTATAGAGGCACTTGTGGTCAATAAGAGTGCTCTATCACAAACGTTAAGAATTGAGGTTATAAACTATGAATCAGTTAACTGAAAACTACATTGCCAATGAGTGGGTGGCTGGTGAGTCGGTCATTGAGAATATAAACCCTTCCGATACCAGTAAACTGGTTGGAGAGTATGCCCAGGCGAGTGATGCTCAGCTGTCCGAAGCTTTACAGGCTGCTCAATCCGGCGCTCAGGAGTGGGGGAAGTCTCATCTTGAACAGCGCAAAACGGCTCTCATGGCCATTGGCAACGAACTGATGGATCGCAGTGCCGAATTGGGTGAACTGCTTTCCTCCGAAGAGGGGAAACCTCTGGCTGAGGGGATTGGTGAAGTTTATCGAGCAGGGCAGTTTTTTGAGTATTATGCGGGAGAGGTGTTGCGTCAGATTGGTGATACGGCCGATTCGGTTCGTCCCGGCATAGAGGTCGACGTTCGCAGAGAACCGGTGGGAGTGGTTGCGGTTATTTCCCCGTGGAATTTTCCCACAGCGACCGCGAGTTGGAAAATTGCTCCTGCATTGGCTTTCGGGACTCCGTTATCTGGAAGCCCGCCAATGAAACACCCGCCTCCGCGGTTGCATTAGCCGAAATTATTTCGAGACAGAACCTGCCCGTCGGAACCTTCAATCTGGTAATGGGAACCGGTTCGGGGACAGGTCAGAAACTGGTCGAAAGCCCATTGATTGACGCGATCAGCTTTACCGGATCTTATGAAGTCGGCCGTCAGATTGCAGCATCGTCCATTCATAACCTGACAAAACCCAATTGGAGATGGGGTCCAAGAATGCGCTGGTGGTTATGGATGATGCCGATCTTGATCTGGCTGTTGCCAATGCTCTGGGTGGTGCTTTTGGAGGGACCGGACAGAAGTGTACAGCGTCGTCACGCCTGATCGTCCACAGTAAGGTTCATGACCGGTTTGTCGAGAAGATGGTCGCCGGTATCAAAGCCTATAAGGTAGGACATGCCCTTGAAAAAGGAACGCAGATCGGTCCGGTTGTCAGTGATAAACAGCTGCAGTCGAATCTGGAGTATGTTGCTCTGGCCAAGAAAGAGGGGTGTGAACATGTTATCGGTGGCGAACGCTTAACCCTGTCGACTGACGGTTACTACATGTCGCCGGCTTTGTTCACGGGATCGCGTAATGATATGCGTGTCAATCGTGAAGAGATGTTTGCCCCTATTGCCTGTGTAATCAGGGTCGACAGTTATGAGGAAGCCCTGGCTCTGACCAACGACACTGAATTTGGTCTGACCGCCGGTATTGTGACCAACTCACTCGCCCGTGCAACACATTTCCGTCGCAACGTGCGGACCGGTTGTGTCATGGTTAATTTACCAACCGCAGGTACCGATTATCACGTTCCTTTTGGTGGGCGCAATAACTCGTCCTTCGGTTCGCGCGAACAGGGCTCCTACGCGGCAGAATTCTACACTCAGGTAAAAACGGCGTATATCTATTCTGGAAATCCTGTTTGAGACAGTATTGAGAGGCCACATGAGAGATAATAAAACGATACCTTACCTGATTATCGACGGTCTCCAGTACTGCAACTGGTCGGAAAAGATTTTTCAGCAGATGCACGATGGTTGTGTCTCTGCTGTTCATGTCACCATTTGTTATCACGAAAACTTTCGTGAAACCGTCGCCAATATAGAACAATGGAATCGCTGGTTCGAGCAGCATCCGGATCTGATTGTTCATGGAAAACGGCTGAAGATGTCCGTCAGGCACATGCGGACGGGCGGACAGCCATTATCTTCGGATTTCAGAATTGTTCACCAATCGAAGACGATATCGGTCTGATTGAGATCGTTCACATGTTGGGCGCTCGCTTTATGCAGTTGTCCTATAATAACCAGAGTCTGCTTGCAACAGGTTGCTATGAGCAGGAAGATCCGGGCATCACACGCTTTGGAAAACAAGCCATCCGCGAAATGAACCGGGTCGGGCTGGTGATCGATATGTCGCATTCTGCCGAACGTTCAACCCTTGAAGCGATCGAACTGTCGGAGCGACCGATTGCGATTACTCATGCTAATCCTGCCTTCTGGCACCCCGCCCTGCGTAATAAATCGGATGATGTATTGCGGGCTTTGGGACAGTCGGGCGGCATGATCGGCTTCAGTCTTTATCCTCACCATTTGAAAAATGGCGGAGCCTGCACACTACAACAATTTTGCAGTATGATCGCCAGGGCGACAGATTTGATCGGCGTTGACCATATCGGCATCGGTTCCGACCTGTGCCAGGACCAGCCGGACAGCATTGTTGAGTGGATGCGGGTCGGCCGTTGGTCCAGGACGATCGATTACGGCGAAGGCTCCAGGACAACGTCGGGTTCCTCCACAGCCGGAGTGGTTTCAAATAATCTTCATCTGGTTCACCTCATCGATGGCCTGAAACAGGTCGGATTTAATGACCAGGACATCGCCAAGATCATGGGTGAAAACTGGATGTCTTTCTTTGCCCATTCCTTTGGGGCCAGCCTATGAAAAAAATACAGCTTAGACCTTCCAGTCAAGTTATGAGTTTAGATCGAATGGGGTCGCGCTTTCAAACTCGTCTTAGTTTTATGCGTCAGGTGTTGCGGCGTTTAGGCAAAGAGCAATGGGAGATCGGGCCGGTTCGGACGGATTGGAATGATGATGGTTTCGGGACCGCCGTCTATCGGGCCAGGGGGCCGAAGCGCACCTACAGTCTGATTGCCTATACTAATTATCTGGATGATGAAGATCGTTCTGATCGCGTCATTGCAGAAAAATGGGATGCTACCTTCACCCTTTTCGATGGTGTCCCGACCCAGGCCGATATTGATCGGCTGCGCAATAATATCCCCAGGCAAGAGGCGGGGCGTTGCAGTGTCAAAGAGTTGTCGATGAGTCGTGCCAACAAGAGTGTAAGACTGTTTGAGCATGTTGCGGACAGCCTCGCCAGTGGTCGTCAGCCCGATATCGATGCGATTATCGAAACCGGGTACTTGATGCGGACGACTGCCGTTTATGGTAACGGCAAGTTTGGGATGTCCGACCGGGAGCGGATCTGTGACCGTCAAGAGGTCGCTGCGCCCTATCAGGTCGAGCTGCTCTCTGTTTATCTGACGCGCTGCTTTACTCACGATCTGGTGGAGCATGTTGCCAGACGGCGCAACCCCGATAAGTTTGTCCCCTTGAAGACTGAAATTAAACGTTATCTGGGGATTGGAAACTCAACCGGTTTGGGAATGGCGCCTTTTCTCTATCACCACCCAGTCCTGATGAATAACTGGATTACGGCCATGGAGACGGCGCTGGCCAGGGTGCGTACTGTCGTCAGGCCGATTCACCGGCAAAAAGCGACGTTTGTAGAATTGGTTGCTCAGGCTGCGATCATGAGTCGGGAATGGAATGTTGCCGACAGGCGCCAGATGGAGCGTATCTTAACCCTTCGTAAGGACATAGACCGTCTTAAATTGCAACTATCCGACGGCTATTGGCTTGACGGTGACTATCCCTGGGATCGCGTCTATCTCTGGAGTGAAGAACATCTATCCATCGAAGCTCAGGAATTGGTGGCCTCTCTGCTGATTGAAGTTCATCCCGACGAGGTTGATCCTCTTGCCGCCACCATGGGAACCGACTCCGTTAAAGCTGTTAAGCCGACCATGACCTTGGTCGAGCTGAACGCTTTGATCGAAAAATATTACGACTGGGCATTAACGATTGATTTCAATGATCCCGCTGAAAATCACTATTTCTGGTACGTCTCTGAAGAAAAACTGGAACCCAGACTGGGAGAGCGACGCAGTGAAGAGGGGGTTGAGCTTGAGCTGCTGCTGACCGCTGCACGTGACGTGTCCGCTCTTTACAGCACTATAGGTTCTGCTGCTGGAGATCAGAGCGTGGCCGCTTTTTTGCTTTCGCACCCGGAACATCGTCACATTGTCCGGCGGGTTCAACTCGTGGCACAGTATCCTTATGCAGAAATTCGCGAAAATCTGCTTGGTTCAAAGCTTTTGCCCATTGATATGCTGCGTTTCAAACTGGCTTTCTTCGGCGCGACAAAATTCGACCCCAAATCTTCCCGCTGGACCCGCATCAATCTGTACCAAGGGGCACCTCTACCCGACGAAATCGGAAAGCCCGACAGTGATCGCTGGATGTTGTTGCCTCGTGCCCCCAAAAAAGGAGCCAGCCTATGATTGTGTCACTTGCTGAAATAACTGTGGTGGCGGCAAGAGCCACACGCGGTGGCGGCCACTTCTGGGGTATTGCGGAAGAAATGGCCTGTGCGGTTCCCTGGCTTTGTGCGCGCCGACTCAATGGAGTGCTGGTCCTTGCCACGGCTCTGGAGTCTTATCAAGAGCCTGTTTATGATCTGGTTGAGAAAACCGATGAGCTGCAGTTCATCGCGCGGGATAAGGCTGGTCTTGCTGCTCTCAGGTTGGCTCCCTCTGTTGCGGACTTTCTGGCTGTCTATTCGGCACCGGCTAAGGCTGTGACACTGTCGTCTGTTGTCAGCCCCTTACTGCTATGGCCATTTTTATCGCAGCTGTCATCACGCCCGGGCCAGGTCTTTGTTTGAGCCTGAGTTACAGGACCGAAGATGATGGCGCTGTCGAGGTGATCTTTAAGGCTGATGGTGTCAGTGTATATACTGAATCGGATCGGTTTTTGATGGCGGAGCGGGCTGATGGTGTTTGTTTGAGGTGGGGAGCTTTAACGCCAACGCTGCCTCTGCTCTATGCGCCGGAGCAATTGTATGCCTGTTACGAACAGACCATCGCCAACGGCTGTTTCGTTGAAGATGAGGTCTGGCAGAAACTCCAATATTTTGCTCACAAAACCTATGTCCCGAGTAGTTGCGAATCACGTATAAGCGGAGCGGGGGCTGGTCTGCTCGATAACGATTAAGAGAATGATCAGGGATTGTCATGCTGGAAAGACAGTCCCTGATCTCTATGAACCATGGTGTTGATGTCTTTTTTATAGGGGGGTAAAAGGGACAGGCTTTCGTTTTTTTATTATTGATGGTGACCATTCAATCGCTGTATCCGGTTCATGCGTTTCAGAATGTTTTTTGAATTTTTGAAAAAAATCATTTCACCTCGACGTTAATGCGATCCCCCGGATCGAAGACCTGCTGTAAAGCAACCGGCCTGCCGTTTCCCTCGTGGGCGACCGACGAACGATTCGAACATTTTACCACCGTGAACCAGGACACATAAATTGATTGTAACAGTGCTCCCATGGCATAACGGCAATGCAGATCCATATCAAGCCCGTCCCGTCTCAAACGCTTTTTCGGTGAAATCCGGCTCTTGCTTATGGTGGTTCGTCAAAGGCATCCATCGCTTCAGTCCAGAG
>LQAH01000050.1_pt1 | contig 56574 bp, 67 predicted proteins | sample 1535791 | NCBI WGS metagenome assembly LQAH01 (sample SAMN04331585, study PRJNA305678) | bioreactor metagenome | isolation source: bioreactor_4 inoculated with Wadden Sea sediment 2nd replicate of a... | place: Germany:Bremen
AGGGTGGCCGTTTCCTGACAGGAACTCTGTCAAAGCTCCCCGGCGTGTTTATCCAGGGAATTTACGCCAATAAAACCGGCTCCTGATTGTAGCGGTTGCTCAGGGATCGGGTGAGGATAAGCCTGTCAGCTATTTGTTATCGCGCTCCTTTACGGATAAAGAATAAGGTGATGACCGGCGGCAATTTATGGAATCATTTTCCGCGAGCGCATTTTGCCATTGTTGAGATGACGCAATAGATAGAATTTAACAGACTCCATCTTTGTGTCAGGCCACCCGGTTGATCGGTTGCCCCTCTTTATAGGCGGCGATATTTTTGACCACGACGTCAAGCAGGCGTTGGCGTGCTTCTTTTGTCGCCCAGGCAATATGGGGGGTGACAATGCAGTTGGGAGCACTGAGAAGGGGATGGCTCTCCTCTGGCGGTTCCTGGGACAGTACGTCCGTTGCGTAACCACCCAGATAGCCTTCTTCTAATGCCTCAACGACGGCAGCTTCATCGATCAGTTGACCACGACCGGTGTTGATCAGCAGGGCTCCCTGCTTTACTCGCGCCAGCCGGGCGGTGTTGACCAAGTGTAAAGTGTCCTCATTGAGGGGACAATTGAGGACAATAATATCCGATTCGGAAAACAGATTGTCGACATCAATAAAGCCAGTTTCCTCGTCGCTTCGATAGTTTTCCGGATGGGCGGTGCTGACCAGTATGCGCATATCAAACGCCGCTGCAATCCGGGCGACCTGGCGGCCGATCCGGCCGTAGCCGACAATCCCGATCGTTTTCCCTGCCAGTTCTGTCAGGGGACGATCATAGAGGCTGAAGTGAGGGCTGCGGCTCCAGCTGCCGTTTTGGGCGAGGATCGAATGATGGCCGACCTGGTGAGCCAATTCCAACAGGAGGGCAAAGGTCATCTGGCAACGGAATGAGCTCCGTAGCGGGAACATTGGTGACGATAATATTGTGCTTCCGGGCCGCGTCAAGATCGACAATGTTTACGCCGGTCGCGAGAACTCCAATATATTTTAAAGTGGGAAGAGCTTCGATTGTTGCGGCATCAAGGGTCACCTTGTTGGTGAGTATGACATCGACTCCGGCGGCCCGTTCGATGATTTGATCTGCCTCTGTCTGCTCATGAATGATGCAGGAACCGAGCTTTTGCAGGGGTGACCAGTCGAGATCTCCGGGGTTGAGAGTATAGCTGTCCAGAATAACCATTTTCATGATGACTTCCTGTTATGTGAACTGGGACTGAAGAGACCAGACAGAACTTTCTTTTCTTCTTGACTGACAGCACCAAGAGCCGGCAGCTCAGCATGGCAAACCTGATTACGGCCATTTTGCTTGGACTGATAGAGAAAGCTGTCCGCCTGGCGAATCAACTCTTCGACTGTGATTGATTGATTATGAAGATAAGTTGCGATGCCAAGACTGGCAGTCATGTCCAATTGATGATTTCCATGTAAAGGCAGAGGCGTATTTTCGATGCGGTTTCTGATCCTTTCAGCCACCGGAACGGAAGCTCTCAGCCGGGTGTCAGGCAGGATGACGGCAAACTCTTCACCGCCGTAGCGGCAGGGAATATCCAGTTTGCGTACCGACTGTACAATTAAGCGGGTGATGTGGATCAAGGCCTGATTGCCGATTTCGTGCCCCCAGGTATCATTCACATTTTTGAAATGATCGATGTCGAGCATGATCAGGGATGTCGGCTGTCCACTGCGCTGGGTCCGTTCGAACTCCTGAGCTAAGGCGATGGAGAAATAACGGTAGTTTGCCAATCCGGTCAGAGTGTCGGTGCGTACTTGGGTGGACAGTTTTTCGAGATCCTGCCGCAGCGTCATAACGTCCGCGATAACGGGGCAGTTTTTTTCCCCGACCGGGCATTGGGGGGCAGATGATTTCGGTTGCGGTTTTTTTTCACGTACCTTGCTCTTGGTTGCTCATGGTGTTAAATGGGAGAACATCGGTCGAGTATACATGCTTGGTGCCGGATCGTCTTCGAATTTTCATGCTCCGTATTGCCTTGCAGGACTTGAGAAAATAATAGCACAAAATTGGAAAGGTCATTAAGGGGACAAGGCGATTGCTGTAAGCACGAGTGAGCTACGCGAATAAAAAGTGTGAAATGGAGTGTTCAGCTAAGGGCTGAAGATGGTTCGAAACTCTGTTCAAAGCCTGCTCAATGAGGCGTTTGAGTTTCCGTTGATCCAGATTGAATGTTGCGGCAGCTTGTTGGGAGAGCTCCGTGCTGTCGCAAAAAGAACAGGGGTCGCCGGTGATGAGAGCCGCAATTCTGACGGCCAGGGTGAGCTCCTGATTATCGCTATCGTGATGGTCGCCGATCTCCTCGATCAGGGCAACGGGAAGAACCAGAGTTTCGAGACGACTGCGATCGAGCAGGTTAACAGCTCTTTTTATCGTTCTGAAGATTGTCAGGTTGTGTATTATTGTTGTCTGCTGTTGATGGGGGAGTTACGGCTGTAGCGATAAGTGATAGAGGGAGTTGTTTATGCTGAATCAAAAACGGGCACGGGATTACGGCGTCTGCAGCGGTCGCCTGAAACCGGGAAGGCTCAACAGTATCAGTGATGTTACAGGCGTTCGTGTCGGTCATGTCACTCTGGATGATGGGGATTGCAAGACCGGAGTGACAGCGATTTTACCTCATGATGGTAATCTGTTTCGGGACAAGGTCTTTGCCGCCTGTCATGTTATCAACGGTTTTGGTAAAACGACCGGATTGATTCAGATTGACGAGCTGGGTACCATTGAAACCCCGATTGTTTTGACCAATACCCTGAGTGTTGGAGTCGCTTTTCAGGGGCTGGTACGCTATATGCTGGAGCAGAACAGCGATATCGGTGATACGACCGGCAGTGTCAATCCCTTGATCTGTGAGTGCAATGATGGTGAATACCTCAACGACATCAGGGCATTGAAGGTACGTGAAGAGCATGTCCTCGAAGCGATAACGACTGCTTCAGTCGAGTTCAGAGAGGGATGTGTCGGAGCGGGGACCGGGTTGTCCTGTCACAAAATGAAAGGTGGCATCGGAACGGCATCCAGAGAGCTGGAACTGGGGCAGTGCAACTACGTGATCGGTGCCTGGTGATGACAAATCAGGGTGAAAAGCAGGATCTGACCATTAATGGCAAGGCCGTTGGTGAAGCCTTGTGCCGTATTGATGGCGAGGCCGACCGTCAGGGGGACAAAGGCTCAATTATTATCATCCTGGCAACGGACCTGCCTCTCACTGAACGCCAGCTTAAACGAACGGCAAAGCGATCGACAGCAGGTTTGGTCAGAACCGGTTCTTACATGGGGCATGGCAGCGGTGATATCGCCATAGCGTTCAGTACCTCCAACCGTGTGTCGCACTATGAAACTGAAGTTTCATTCTCTGTCGGGATGGTTAATTCTGATGCCATGGACATGGTCTTTCGCGGCGCCGCTGAAGCGGTTGAGGAGGCGATTCTGAATTCGCTCTTTACTGCCGAAACCACCGTTGGCAAGAATGGGCGTAAGAGGAGGGCTATTGTCGATTATGTTGACCTGTTGCGGACTCAGGAGCTGCTGTAAAGGCACGGAAAACTAATCCCAGGGGACTTCCTCACGGAAATGATCAAGAAGGTCGTTGACAGCGCAGCTGACCCGCCTGGGGATATTGCGGCCACTGGGATAGACAATCCAGACCGGTGTTTTTCACGGGTCCAGTCGGATAGAATCTCAACCACCTCACCGTCGGCCAGAGCCCGCTCGGCGTAGAAACTGGCCGCTCTGGCGATTCCCAGTCCTTGAGCTGCTGCGGTAATCAAAACCTGGCCACTTTTGCTGTGCCAGTTCCCCTGTGGTTTTATTTCCATAGAGTGTCCCCCTTTACTGAAAACCCAGCGCTGAGTGGCACCGGTCAAGCAGTTGTGGCGGCGTAATTGTTCTGGAGATGACAACACCCCTTCCCGTTCCAGGTAGGTGGGAGACGCATAAAGACCGAAACGAAATGATGTCAATTTTCGCACAATAAGGCTCGAATCGGGTAGATTTCCGACCCTGATGGCAAAATCAAAACCCTCTTCAACCAGATCGACAATGCGACTCGAAAGATCCAGGTCAAATTCGATTCCGGGGTGAAGAGTGGCAAACCGGGCCAGCACCGGGGCCAGATACCACTCTCCCAAGCCGCCGTCGACCATGCTGACGCGGATTCGCCCCTTCGGGCTCTGGTGGAAATCTCTGACTCGCTCCTCCGCTTCGTTCAACTGGCGGGCAATCTCTTTGGCATAGCGGTGATAAATCTGTCCGGCTTCCGTCAACGACAGCTTCCGCGTTGTCCGTTGCAGAAGACGTACTCCCAGTCGCCCTTCTAGTTGACTGATTTTCTGGCTGATATAGGCTTTTGAAGTTCCCAGCCGGCGAGCTGCGGCTGAAAAACCCCCTTCTTCGACCACCTGAACGAATTCCAGAATCCCTTGAGTCGTTTTCATTGTTTGTCCTTGTGAACAATCTTTCAGTGAAAAGCTATCTTATCGCCGCTTTTATCCTTCTGTATAGCCATATTTATAATAAAAACAAACAATCGAGGAGGAGATCTGAAATGGGGAAACTGGGCTTCATAGCGTTCGGGATGGGTTCGATCAAGGCTGGGATAGCCGCTTATCCGTTAGAACGTAAAAACGTTGCGCTGGCAGCTGCCATCAATAGCGATCCTGAAAAATCGGCTGTGATGCTGGTGTTTTACAGACCGCGACCGGCTGTAGGGCTGGAAAGCCGATCATCAATATTGAGCTGCAGCCCTATCTGCGCCATCCTGCACCATGGTCGCCAACGCTGTGCCGACGGTGAGCCGGTTAGCGTTACACTGTGCTGAGTTGAGTCTCGTTATGCCACCAGGGCTCATCCTGTCAAGCTAAGGCCTGACAAAAATCGTCCCAAAGATCCTCGACATCCTCGATTCCGACCGAAATTCGTAGGAGTCCTTCACCGATTCCCAGGCGGTTTTTAAGATCTGCCGGCATTGCCGCGTGGGACATGCTCCAGCAATGGGTGAGGATGGTTTCAACCCCACCCAGGCTTGGGGCGATGATCGGTAGCCGGACTTTTTGCAGCAGGCTCTTCACCCGAGCTTTATCTTTCAATTCGAAGGAGAGAACCGCCCCAGCGCCACTGGCCTGGGAAAAATGCAACTCACGCTGTTTGAAATTGTCCAGACCCGGATAGAGTACCCTGGCCACTGCCGGGTGGGTCTGGAGTCGCTCTGCCAACTGAAGGGCCGAACTCTGAGCTGCGTCGATGCGTAGTTTGAGTGTTTTCAGGCCACGTGAAAGTAAAAAGCAGTCAAAGGGGCTTAAGACCGCACCGAAGCCATTAAGAAACCGCTTTAAACGCTGGGCCAGCTCGCTGTTGTCTGTCACCACTACGCCTGCCAGAAGATCGCTGTGGCCGCCAAGAAACTTGGTGGCGCTGTGGATGACGACATCTATGCCGAGTTTGAGCGGCTGTTGTAGCAGCGGGGTCATGAAGGTGTTATCGAGCAGGGTCAGCAGACCGTGCTGTTTGGCCAGGGCGACGATGCCGCGCAGATCGGAAATCAGGAACGATGGATTGGACGGCGTCTCAATAAAGAACCCGCGCGTGTTGGCGCTGATCGCTTCTTTAATCTGCCCTAGATCGGTGAAATCAACATAGCTGACCGAGACCCCAAGGTCGGGCAGCAGTTGGGTCAGGTAGCGGTAACTGCCTCCATAGAGGTCTTCCGGCGCAACCAGATGATCTCCCGCCTTGAGCAGCGACAAGGCGGTGCCGATGGCAGCCATTCCTGAAGAGCAGGCAAAGCCGTACTGCGCTCCCTCGAGCAGGGCGACGGCCTGTTCAACCTGCTGACGATTGGGGTTGCCGCTGCGGGCGTAATCGAATTCACCCGGAATGCCGCCTGGATGGTGGTAGGTTGAAGCCTGGTAGATCGGCACCGTTGAGGCTCCGGTATAGGGGTCGCGGTCCTGCCCTTGATGAACGACTTGAGTCGCGCTGCGGTAGTGTTTGCCATCCATGGTTAACTCCTGTATTTCAATTCAATGCCTGCTGCAGGTCGGCAATCAGGTCGTTTTCATCCTCCAGGCCAACTGACAGTCGAAGAAGACAGTTACAGATCCCTAAACGCCGGCGTTCCTGTTCGGGGATATCGGCGTGGGTTTGTATCGCTGGCAGGGTCATTAATGATTCGACGCCACCGAGGCTCTCAGCGAAAGAGATGAGTTTCAATCGCTCCAGGACTTGCTCGGCCAACTGTTCATTGTTCACTCTGAATGAGAGCATCCCACCGAATCCTTCGGATTGCTCTGTCGCTAGCTGGTGACCGGGGTGTTCACTCAGGCCTGGATAATAGACCTGCTCCACCTGTGGCTGCGTTTTGAAGCCACAGGGCAATTTTGAGTGCCGTTGACGAGTGTCGCTCCATCCGTAACGGCAGGGTCTTCAGGCTGCGGATCAACAGCCAGCAGTCCTGTGGCGATAATATAGCTCCGGTCGAATTTTGCAGAAAGTAAAGACGCTCTCCCAGGGTTTCATCCCTGGTGATTAAAGCTCCGGCACAAAGATCGCTGTGGCCACCAAGGTATTTGGTGGCCGAGTGCACGACGATATCCGCGCCCCATTTCAGGGGTTGTTGCAGAATCGGGGTGAGAAAGGTGTTATCGACGATCAGCAGGAGGTGGTGATCCTGACAGAGTTCGGCCAGAAAGCGTAAATCGGTGATGCCGAGCAGAGGATTGCCGGGTGTTTCGACCAGAAGTGCCTTGGTCGCAGGGGTCAGTGCCTGTGCGACAGCCTGATTGTCACTGGTTTTGACGAAGCTGCAAGTGAGCCCGAATTTAGCAAAAATCTGATCCAGTACCCGGTAGGTTCCGCCGTAGAGATCCTCTGAAACCACCAGGTGATCGCCACTGGAAAAATGCAGGAACAGGGTCGTCAGGGCGGCCATCCCCGACGAAAAGGCTAACCCGCGCTTACCCCCCTCAAGGTCGGCCAGCGCTTCTTCAAGGATGTCCCGGGTTGGGTTGCCACTGCGCGCATATTCGTAGCCGGTACTCTGCCCGACCTTGGGGTGACGGTAGGTGGCGCTTGGGTAGATGGGGAAACTGATCCCGCCGTATTTTTCATCCCGTCCGACGCCGATCTGAACACTCCGGGAAGTCAGGCTGTTATCACTTCTGGTCATAATCATCCTCTATTCACGACTGAGTCTATGCAGTTGAGAGACTTGGGTGGTCACCCCCTCCGGAGGGTCAGTCGGGAGCTGTCTCCCAGGGCAGGAATCATGTGCTCTCTTCAAACAAGGTGGTGCTCAGGTAGCGCTCACCGGAGTCGGGTAAGATGACAACGATGTTCTTACCGGCAAATTCGGGATTGGCCGCCAGCCTGGCAGCGACCGCCACCGCTGCACCGCAGGAAATACCGGATAACAGACCTTCTTCGCGGGCCAGGCGGCGGGCGAATTCAAAAGCCTCTTCGCTGCTCACCTGCTCGACGCGATCGACCATTTCCAGATCGAGAGTATCGGGAATAAAACCGGCCCCAATCCCCTGAATTTTATGTGGACCGGGCTGTAGGACTGTCCCGGCTAGACGCTGGCTTATCACAGGACTTTCTGTCGGTTCAACCGCGACTGAGATGAGCGCTTTCCCCTGGGTTTTCTTGATGTAACTGGAAACGCCGCTGATCGTTCCTCCGGTGCCGACCCCGGAAATAAGCACGTCAATCTGACCGTTGGTATCCTGCCAGATTTCCGGACCGGTGGTCTGTGCGTGAATCGCCGGGTTGGCCGGGTTTTTGAACTGGTGCAGGAGCAGGTACTTGTCGGGGGAGCTTTCTGCTAATTGCTCCGCTTGCTCAATGGCACCACCCATCCCTTTAATACCCGGGGTCAGGATCAGGTTGGCGCCAAATGCCTTAAGGACCTTGCGTCGTTCCAAGCTCATGGTGTCCGGCATGGTCAGGGTGAGCGGAATCCCTTTGGCGGCGGCGACAAAGGCCAGAGCGATGCCCGTGTTGCCGCTGGTTGGCTCAATAATAGACATTCCCGGTTTCAGAGTTCCTTTTTCCAGGGCATCCCAGATCATCGCAGCGCCGATGCGGCATTTGACTGAATAGGCCGGGTTGCGTCCCTCAATTTTGCCGTAAACATTGGCAGTCCCGGATGGAATAACACGGTTGAGCCGTACCAGTGGCGTCTTACCGATCGACAATGAATTATCTCTGTATCTCTGGGCCATCTGCTTCTCCTCTTTATCCTTTGTTTTATTCGTTCAGCTAAATCCTCGTGTGAAAGGAGGAATGGTTTTGTTGATTGTTTAGTAAAAGTGTATGGAAATATAAGATAGTTTACTTTGATAGTCAAGAATAAAGGTTCTCGTATTGTTCTGCTATTTGGGTTGGAAAGCTGAAGATGGATAGTTAAACTTTTTATATCATTGAGATCATCGAAGGGTCGGGACGTCCGCATAGTTTTCTTGTTGAAAGTATCGTTCTTTCGGTTGAACTTGAATGTGTGGCTTTGGGGTCGAAGACATCTGACTGTTTGGAGGGGATTAACGTAGTGGTAGAAGAATTGGAGGTAAACCTGTTTCGAATTCCACCAAACCGCTGTTGATAGGTCTGCGACTTTTCGATCCGGGTGTGTGAGTCTCGGACAGCTGAGGGGCTGCTTATTCAATAAAATATCCGGCGACACGCCACTGGTTATCCTGCTCAAGCATCACCGTGACCGTTTCAGTGACATCAGCCTTGTTTTCAAACTTTGAGGCAAAGATGTAGACCATGTATTCCCCTTCCGGCAACCCTTCTTTCTGCTCTTTGGTGTAGAAGTTCTTCTCTTCCCGGCGCTCAAGATTGTTTCCGGCTGCGGTGCGAACGGCTTTCAGTCGGGTGATCCAATCATCTAGAGGGACCTGATTCTTCAGGTAAGCGGCGGCCTGCTGCCAGCTCTGCTCGTACTGAGCTCGATCAACCTGTTCCAAAAAACCGACTGCTGCTGCACTTGAAGCATCGACCCGTTGCTGATCCGGCTTCCTGGCAAACTGCGGATAGAAGATAATGACCAGAGAGAGCAGGATCAGAAAAGCATGAATGCGATATTTTCTTGGAAACATGACGACCTCCCAAAGGAATAAAAATACAGGCGCTAACCCGACGAATTTTTTTACTCCAACCCTGATTCGAAGTTGAATTGACTGACACCGGCTGGATCACAGCCACGGCGCACTGCATCGATGACCTGTTTTCCACGCTGGCTGAATGGTCCCAGATGGGACAGGTCGACAATGAAGTTACTACAGCCAGATAATCAAGCTCCGCCATGTTGCCGATAAAGGAGAAATCGGTCTCGCTGTTCAACCAGGTCAGGCCCTGGCGTTGTTGGACCGATAGGCGTTGCCATTGTCCGACAACACCGGGCTGTCGGATCGGACCTGCTTGATTTTGACCCGTGACGTCAGAAGTGGAACGGAACCATAGATCGTCATGGCTGTCGGAATCGGCATTTTACGGTTGAGAATATCGGTCAGATTGGTGCGATCATCTTCAATATAGAGTTCCGCTTCCTTGATGCCCAGCTCGGCCAGCCCGGCAATCGCCTGGCTGTTAAGCGAGAAAAGGCGAAAACTGCTGTAGAGGTTCAGACCGTCGAGTTTGTCAAAGAGCGGGAAATGGCCCAGATTGTTGAGCCTGAAGCGGCTGAAACCGATCTGCACCAGTTGACGGATGGCGTTGCGCGTCTCCTTCCAGTCCTGATCGAACAGGATAAAGGGGACATCCCAGATCAAGTGATCCGCTTTGCGTACCAGTTTGTGCGCGTGTTGCAGGTTCTGACCGCTCAAAGGGATCAGGATGCGATCGACATTCTGATCCTGAAGAACCCGTTGGTCGCGTGAGTCGCGTAGCAGCACTCGGATTTCACGCTTGCGGGAGCTTGCTTTTCCGGGGGGGAAGAGAGCAGCCAGAGCCTGCTGACGATGCTCCTCTGTCACCTGACGTTTCAGCGGCTTGCGTAGCTGCCCCAACTCGGCATAAAGATCGCGCCTGATCTGTTTTAACTGTTTAGGTGGAATCACGATCGACGGCAGATCGGCGCAGTCCAGCTGGCCCAGAACAAAGGGCTCGTCGGCGGTCGCGGAGAAAACCTGCTCGAGAATCTGCCTGCTCAGCGGTTTACGTTTCGCCGGGTGGCTGTCGATGTGGTACTCAAAATGTTTGCTTGCTGAACCGATGCTGGCGTCAACCCTGATCTGTGTCTCTGTCACCTCGAGAGTCAGGTCAACCCTCTCCGCCGGTGGCTTGGCATTGCTCAACTGGCGTCGGGCGGCGTTATCGCTCATGGAAAAGCGCTTTTGGAAGAGACCATGAAGACGCCATCGCCGACCTTGAACTGATTGTAAAAGGTCGATGGAACCGTGACAAACTGATTGGCCGGAGTGTGGCCAACTGTTTTCTTGCCGAGCAGTAATTCGCGTATGGTGAAGGCGGTGCCGCTTTTGTCCGTGGCCGGTTGAATGCGCAGACGATCACCGATATGCAGGGCTTCCTTGGCCTTGAAGCTGATTTCTCCACCTCTGACTCTGGCAACCTCTCCCAGGTAGCGTCCTGTGGCTCCCTTGATCGAAGGGATTGCCATATCGCTCGGTTGGGCGCCGGCCAGAAAGCCTTTGGTCGGCTGACGGCCGAAGCTTTCCTTGAGAAACTGTTTTGCTTCTTTCAGCGCGACCTGACGTTCTTTGGGCCCGGCATCCAGTACCCGCCGATAGGCGCCGACGACCTTGTTGACATATTCGGCGCTTTTCATCCGCCCTTCTATTTTTAGACTGCAGATCCCGGCCTGTTCAAGTTCCGGCAACAGATCGATCGCCGATAAATCGTTGGGCGAAAAATAATATCCATCATTATTGCGATGCCGGTGATTTCTTCGGCAAGGTTGGGCGCAGCGGCCGCGATTGCCGCTTTTACCGCTCAGGAAAGAAGAGAAATAGCATTGCCCGCTGAAGGAAAAACAGAGCGCACCATGGATAAAATGCTCCAGCTCCAGGGTTGTCTGGCTGCGGATCGCAGCAATTTCATCCAGGGTCAGCTCACGCGCCAGGACTCCGCGGGTGAAGCCCATCCGCTCAAGCATTTTAACGCCGGCGGCATTGTGAATGGTCATCTGGGTTGAAGCATGCAGCTCAAGACCGGGAAAATGATCGCGGGCCAGCTTCCATACGGCCAGATCCTGCACAATCACAGCGCTGACCCCGATCTGTTCAAGAGCCGCCAGGGTGTCGATCAGCTGAGGCAGTTCGGCTTCTTTGACCAGCGTATTGAGGGTGATATAGAGTTGCTTGCCCTGGCTTTTTAAGAGCCAGGTCATTCTTTCGATATCCTGGAGGCTGAAATTCTTGGCCTTGGCGCGGGCCGAAAATTCTTTCAGGCCGACATAGACGGCATCTGCTCCTGCATCAAGCGCGGCAAAAAAGGCCTCAAGGCTGCCAGCTGGGGCCAGCAGTTCGGGACGTTGTCGTGACGGTTGGGACATGTGACTCACTTGTTTAACAGGGTTTCGAACTGCTTTGGATTGAATCCGGAGACATGTTGCCCGTTGATCCAGAACTGAGGTGTTCCGTTAATACCAACCTGGGCAGCGATGCGGCGGTGCTGGTTGAGCAGACCGTTGTCTTTAAATGGAGGAAGAGGTTGATTATCATACATACCGCTGAAGACATCCTCATATGCCGCTTCCCGATCGTTGGACGACAGGATATAGCGAGCCTTGGCATCAGCTTGAGGATGAAGTTTGTCGAGCGGAAAAAGGAAAACATAACGGGTGATGTCTTCACGTGCAGCAAAAAATTCAGAACTTTTGCGGCAGAACGGACAGTCCGGATCGGTGACTTCAATGACTTGGTTGGGACCGTTACCGATCTTGAGGGCCAGATCAAGCGGGAACATTCCTTGTTTGGCGGAGAGGCGTCTGCTCTTGCTGTCACGGGTTAAATTACGACCTTTGGCTGACCAGAGCTCACCGAAAAACATATGTCCGCTATTGGGGACAAAGTAAACGATTTCATTATTGTCAAGAACGACTTCATAGATGCCATTGATTTCGGTTGACGAATTTCCTGTGTTTTAAGCTGAGGGTAATATTGTGACAGAGCTGATGCAATGGCACTCATCTGCCCTGGCTGGCTGGCGGCGCAGGCTGTTATCGGCAGAAGTAAGAAAAGCAAAAGACATATATTTGTGGGCCTGGCCATAGACGACTCCTAATGGATGTAAATTCTCTGTATCCTACCAGCATACACCAGTAAGAGGCGGTGTAAAAGAGCAGAAATGAGTGATAAAAAGGATCGGCAATTCCGTTTTGCCGAGTGGTTTATGGCAATGGCCTTTTGGTGGACAGCATTTATCGGTGTCACTCTTCAATTTGATTGTATGGCGTAAAGTACGACGCTTTAAGCTCAAATGGTTGATTTCTTTGATCTTGCAAAAAAAATCCGGCTGTTCAGTCAGAACCGGTCGCTGTGTCATCCGGAGTTTACGGATGGCACCATGTTTGCGAGAAAGGGGCAGTTCCGAGCCATCGCTGGCGAAACGCTCTGCAGCAGGTTGAAGTGAACCGGAAGGAGAGGTTGATCCCTCTGAAAGAGTGAAGTCTGATCGGTATTTAATGCTGACTGGAATAACGACTCTGGCGAAAAAGACAAAAAATGAAAAAGATTATCTCCTGTCTCCTGTCTCCTGTCTCCTGTCTCCTGTCTCCTGTCTCCTGTCCCTGACTATTTGCGTGCATGCGGAGGAGGTTTGTACAAGTCCTTTGTTTATAACAGTTTTTTGCTGTCAAGAGGGAGGCGACGGTTGTATCGAGGAGAGGATTATGTTTTACTGTGGCCACTTTTTAATCTTATTAAATGAGGAGGAGAAAAATGCGACGATTTATCATTGGCTTATTGGTACTCCTGTTGTGTCCGGGCTTGGTTATAGCCGCCGATCCCCTGGCGTCATGGCAGCCGGAATTCGACCCGAGTGGAGCTGAATATACTTACCTGCTCTCCTGTGTCGGACACCCGGCCATTGAGGGAGTCAGCGTTGGTTATCGTATTCGCGACCGGGTCTGGAAGGATTCAAACGGGCGGCTCTATGTCGACTATCGTCCTCTGTCGCAATTGGGGGGAAAAAGACGTTCAAAGAAAATTACAGATGGGGGCTATTCAGGGGATGCTCAGCTCTTCTGTCGCCGCACCTAATATCTCCCCCCGCCTGGGTCTGGTCAACCTGCCCTTCCTGGTTGGCAGCTTTGACCGCCTGGAGAGATTTCGCAACAATGAGAGCCTGTTCGAACGTTACGGTGCTGATGCTTTAAGCATGGTATCCGGGTCGTCGATTTTACCGGTTACGGCAGTTACGGTTGGGCCACGCGAGAACCGGTAACCTCCCTTGCTGCAGCTAAGGAAACCACTTTCCGTATTGCCCAGGCACCGGTCAATGTCGATCTTTACAAGGCCTGGGACCTGCAGTTTACCGTCATGCCCTGGCCGGATGTACCGCAGGCATTGCAGACTGGGGTCATTACAGGTCTGGATCACACCCCGATTGTTTGTAATATTTCTAAAAAATTCAATGTGGCGAAAAATTTTACCCGGATCGACTATGCACAAGGGCTCTATATTCATCTGATGAATGAGCGCTGGCTTAGACGCTTGCCGGCCGATCTGCGGGATATTCTGCTGACTGCAGTTGCGGAGGAAAGTCGCAAGGCGCGCGCTCTGACACAACAGCAACAGCGCGACCAGATCGAAGCCGCTAAGGCTGATGGTGTCACATTCAACGAGCTTTCGAAACAGGACAAGGCCAGGCTGATTGAGTTGGCAGAGCCCGTCGTTCAGAAGTGGGGAGCAAAGATCGGTCTCGACTATCTGAAAGAGGTCCGCACAGCGCTGCAGTAAGACAGGTTGACGGACTGAATGGGCAGGATGCCGGAACTGAAGAATCGTTTCGGCATTTTTTTCAAACGGGCACTGAGTTAATGATATGATCAGAATCATTGTTTGAATTTTACCGGGGAAGATTTTAAAATGCATCGACTTATCATCGGGTTAATTCTGGTTTGCATTTTTACTTTTGTGGGAGATGGTTCAGCTCGCGAGATCACAATTTCGACCTTCGAAAGACCGAGCAGGTTGACCGCGGCAGTCGAGCCTCTTGTGACAGAAGCGTATCGGCGCCTGGGGCACCATCTTCGCCTGGTTAAAATGCGGGTGAACGATCATTGATAACTGCTGATGAAGGTGGTGTTGATGGCGAGTTATTTCGTGTCGGTGACGTTGGCCGGAACTACGGGAACCTCGTCAGAGTCCCCGTTAACCTGAGGACTCTTGACGTCGTTGTTTTTACCAGAAATGTTTTTTTCCGGTGAAGGGGTGGGACAGCCTCATTCCCTATAAGGTCGGCTATCGTAGAGGGATCAAGGCTGTTGAATATCGCCTGAAGGAGGATATTGAAACCATTTCGGCGGCGACTTATGTCCCGGTTTTTAAAATGCTGGAAGCCGGTCGGTGTGATGTTGTCGTAGCTTCCCGAACTTCCGGTATGGAAGCGATTGATGTTTTGCAGTTAAAGGGACTCTCAATTCTGGAGCCTCCTCTGGCAAGGGAACCCCTGTACCACTACCTGCATGTCAGACATGAAGATCTGGTTGTCCCGTTGACCAGAGTGTTGCAACAGATGCAGAGTGAGGGGCTGCTGAAAAGTAGAGGGGCTCTTGTTCTGAGCACTGAACTCAGGTGAAGCCGTTTTAAGAGTTGCCGGGGGCATACTTTTTTCTTAATCAGACCGGAACGCTTTGGTGTTGCGGTTTTTTATTGCCGGAAAAATGGTCAGAAGTGGAAAATTTGCGGAATAAAGAAAACCTCCGCTTAACTCTGTAGAGCTTCTGTGTAATTGTTATACTATTTGGTAAAAGTCATCAACCCTAAGGAGCCGCTATGCCCTCTCTCGATTTTGATTTAGAATCTCGAGAATTTAAGCATTTCTTCGATGCGAACTATCAGCGTTTTGAAGATGCTAAGAACAGCTGTATCGATATCATTACCGCTCTGGCCAAACAGTCGGAAATCGGTGAATTGACCAAGATCGAAGGCCGGATCAAGGATAAGGACGAATGTATCAAAAAATTTCATCGCAAGTACCAGGGAAAGCTGGAAGCGGATGAGCAGCCTTATCGAATTCAGGACTATATCTCCGATCTGATCGGAATCCGCATTGTCTGTCTGTATGAAGATCAGATTGTCCGGGTCTCTGAGCTGTTACGCCGGCATTTTCGCATCATCGATGTGACCGACAAAATTGCGGCGGTGGAAAGTACCGAGGATTCCTTCGGTTACAAAGGGTTGCACATCGATATGTCGATGGGAGAAAATCTGATCGGCGAGGAGCAGTATCGGCCTTTTGCCGGTCTCTGTTTTGAAGTCCAGATCCGCTCATTGATTCAGGATGCCTGGAGTGTCCTTGATCACAAGATCAAGTATAAAAATCGATTCCCAACGATCTTCGGCGGCGGATCAATGTCCTCTCGGCGCTGTTTGAGCTGGCTGACCGGGAATTTAAGGAAATTCGTAACGCCACTGCCGAATTGTTGGAAAAAGCCGCCGCTCCGATTGATGAGAACGAAGATGCCGCTTCGGCCCCACCGAATGGCGGTGAGAAGGTGATCAATGCTTTTAACTTTTTGCGTGTCGGTGGGCATTTTTTTCGTGATTTTGACTTTCAGGACTATAAAGTCGATGGTTTTGTCCAGGATATTGTCAAGCTTGATCACAGATTCCAGAAGAGCGATCTGCATCAGAGCCTGGTTGAAAACCTGAAAACCGTTCGAGAATATCGGGCCGATTTTCTGGCCAGGAACCCCGGCAGCAGTTTCAGCCCCTACACCATTATCCGCCATTGCCTCTACTTGCATGATATTTACACTTTTGAGCGGATTCTGTCGCGCAGTGCCCGGGAACGCTTTGAGCGCTGGCTGAATGCTGTTGAGGAGTTTGAATGATCGATCTTAACGCATGTCGTGACTGTAGTTTTCGCTTTTCTGTTTCAGTCTTGAAGCCAAAAACGGGTCTGCTTCTCCAAGTTGATTGAGAATTGAGCGGGCTTCTTCCTGATATTTTGCCCTCTTGTGACGGTCCCAATGCGGTGGCGGCGGTTGCAGGTTGGTTATGCGATCGCACATTAACCATCCAAACTTCTTTGGGCTGCTTGCCTGATACGGCGCAGACAGTCGGTCATCTGCCCGGCCCTGGTCGTCAGGGTCAGGTCTTTGGTCAGCGCCAAGACACCATCGGCGACGGACGAACCAAATTTCCTCTGAAGCTCATGATAGGTCGTCGGTGTTCTTCCAGAGCATCATGCAGTAAAGCGCATTGAATCATCAGGTCGGGATCTGAACTGTCTTGATTGTTGGCAATGGCGGCACTGGCCTCCATGGCGACCAGACCGATGTGGTTGATATAGGGGATTTCGCTACCTGGAAGTGTCTGGCCGATATGGATTTTTGCGGCAAAATTCCAGGCTGACAGGTAGCTGTCCTGATTCCAGAGGGTCATGTTGCTCCTTTCGTCGCAGTAATTAACAGGAGGGAACAAGCCGGTTTGCCGTAGGAGGATGTGTGAATCATCCTGATGCTGATTATACGGGCTGAGTAATGACTCAAGTCCTCTCCACCTTCCTTTTTTTCAGGCCTTTGCTTGCCGCCCGGTATTACCCGATCCAACATCAGTTTGAAGAGACTAAACAACGCTCTGATAAGGGTTAAATTGCTTGACCCCAACTTTGGAGTAACGTTAAGGTTGTTTTCTAACTAGCTGATTTTGTTGATATTTAACTTTTTTTTCACGATAGCCAAACAGTGTTCGTTTCTTTTTCTCTACAATGGAGGTTTCAGATGAAAAGATTTGTGCTGTTGTTACTGGTGTTGGGGTTAAGTCTGCCACTTATTGCCTCTGCAGCTGATAAGAAAGATCCACTGGCCGCCTGGCAGCCCCAGTTTGATCCCAGCAGTGCGGAATACACCTACATTCTTTCCAATGTTTCTCATCCTGTTATTGAAGGTGTTGCAGCAGGCTACCGGATCAGGGATAAGGTCTGGGAGCGGACCAACGGCCGGATTTATGTCGATTACCGTCCTCTGTCACAGCTTGGTGGAGAAAAGGATGTGTTGAGTAAACTGAAGCTGGGTGCGGTCCAGGGGATGCTCAGTTCGTCCGTTGCTGCTGCGAATGTTGCCGACCGGCTCGGAATCGTTAACCTGCCTTATATCGTCGATACCTTCGACAAGCTTGACCGCTTTCGAAACGATCCTGAATTATGGACCCCCTTTGCTGAAAGTGCATTGTCCAGAGGGGTCTATGTCGCCGATGTGACCGGTTACGGACCGTATGGCTGGGCCACGACTGTTCCCGTCGCCGATATTGCCGCCGCCGGGGCAGTGAACTTCCGTATCGCCCAGGCTCCGGTCAATACCGATTCCTACAAAGCCTGGGGATTGAAATTTACCGTCATGCCCTGGCCGGATGTGCCTCAGGCCCTGCAGACCGGCGTCATTACCGGACTTGATCACACGGTTATTGTCTGTAATATCACCAAAAAATTCAATATCGCCAAGTCATTCACCGAACTGAACTATGCTCAGGGGCTTTTTGTTCACCTGATCAACAAGCGCTGGTTGAACAAGTTACCAGAAGATCTGCGCAGGACCTTTCTGGAGGTGATTGCAGAGGAGAGTGCCGACACCCGCGTCGCTACCAGAAAGCAGCATGCTGATCAGGTTGCCAAAGCAAAGGAGGCCGGAGTGACCTTTTACCAGCTGTCCGAACAGGAGTTGGCGGAGTTAAAGAAAAAAGTCAGAGCCGGTGCTGGAAAAATGGGGTCAGAAGATCGGTCCCGATTATCTGGCCAAGGTGCGGGCAAAACTTGGCAGTTAATGAATAAACCTGTATAATCGGCGCGTTTTAAGGGGCCGGGGAGAATGCTCCTCGGCCTTTTTCCTGCTGAAGCGGGGGCATTGCCGCCGGCGCCCCAAGCTCATTGTCTCTACCGAAAGAACCACAAAAATGCTGAAAAGAACATTCAAGGCGATCGATCGCGGTTTCCTTTTTGTCGAGGAGTGGTCACTTTTTGCCGCGGTCTGTATCGCTCTTTTTACCGCCATGGCCAATGTGATTCTGCGCAAGATGACCGCAGATGTCAGTCTCTACTGGTCTGATGAGGTGGTACGCAAGGTGATCTATTTTTCGACCTATATCGGTTGTGTGGCGGCAGTTCGCAGCCGCTCGCTCATCCGTATTGATGCCCTGCCGCAGATCTTTCCGGTTTTAAAGCGTTTCCTGACCCTGTTTTCGCATCTGGCGGTATTGGCTTTTCCGCTACCATGGTGTATCTCGGCTGGCAGATGACGCTGATGATGTATCAGGACGAATATGCCCGCACCACCACCCTGCAGATTCCCGAGTGGTATTTTTATATCATTCTGCCACTTATGGGGGTGATGATGTTTATCCGCACCTTGATCGTGATGGTCGAGGACTGGCGCGGTAAACTGGATGTTACGGGGGGAAATAAGCCATGGAGACAAGCTACCTGATGATCATCGCCATTCTGATCGGTTGCCTGGCCGGAACCGTCCCGGTGTTCATGGCGCTCTTCTTCACCGGCACCTTCGGGTTGGTTTACCTGATCGGTATCGATCCGCAGATTGTGATTGAAGTTCTTTATCGCAGTATGGATAAATTTGCCCTGGTTGTGGTGATGTTTTTTGTCCTTTGCGGCAATATCATGACGACTGGCAGTATTGTTGAAAAATTGATTAAAACGGCCAATGTCCTGGTCGGATTTTTGCCGGGCGGCTTGGCTATGGCGGGGGTGCTGGCCTGCGGATTTTTCGGAGCCATTTCCGGTTCGACCGTGGCCACGGTGGTTGCGATCGGTGGATTTATGATTCCGGCTCTGATCGAAAACGACTACGACGAGCAGTTTTCGGTCGGAATCATGACCACCGCACCGATCCTCGGAGTGATCATCCCGCCATCGATTTCAATGATTCTCTATGCCATGGTCAGCAACGACCCGCTCGAAGCGCTCTTCTTGACCGGTTTCATCCCTGGAGCGATGATCATGCTGGCGATGAGTGTATACGCTTACTTTGTCTGCAAGAGAAAAGGTTTGCAGACAACAAAGCGGCCAAGTTTACAGGATGCACTGGAGGTGATCCGGGAAAGTATCTGGGCCCTGTTTTTGCCGGTCCTGATTTTCGGGGGGATCTATTCCGGCCTGTTCACGGCCAATGAAGCTGCCGTCGTTGCCTGTTTCTACGCCTTTTTTGTCGAAATCTGTATCCATCGGGATATGAAACTGCTTGATGTCAAGCGGGTGATTGTTTCGTCAGCCGTCACCTCCGCGACCCTGCTGGTTATTGTCGCCGGCGCTTCGGTATTCGGCGAATACCTGACCTTCGAGCAGATTCCCAACAAGATTGCTACGGCCGTGGTCGGTTCGATTTCATCCCCCTGGGTTTTTCTGCTGGCGGTTAATATCCTGCTGCTGGTGATCGGCATGTTCATGGATATTATTTCGGCAACCCTGATCCTGACCCCGATATTTTTACCCCTGCTCAGCAAGTTCGGTATCGATACCATGCATTTTGGTCTTTTGATGACGATCAACCTGGGGATCGGCTATTGCACGCCCCCGCTCGGCGTCAGTCTCTATATCTCCGGTGCCACGGTCAATCGCGATCTGGTTTTCGTGTCGAAAGCGGTCATGCCGTTTTGCTGATTCAGATTTCAATCCTGCTGATTCTGACTTTTTGGGCCGACCTGGTTCTGCTGTTACCGCGTCTGGTTTACGGTTAGGCGTGCAGTCACTGTAAATATTTGATACGTCGCCATAAGTCGTATGGAGTTCCGAAAACTTTTCAGGATTCATGCTTTTTTCCAGGAGGAACGCGATGGATAATCCCAAAATACTGATACCGGTCAACGATTCACCGACAACGCAAAAGACAATAGATGATGTGATCGCCAACCGTGACCGATTCACTAAAAACTGGTTTTACTCCACGTTATTAATGATCAGCTTGCGTACCGCATGATTCCCGATTTTCAGGTCGAGATGGTCCGGGATAATGCTGAAAAGGCCGCCCGTCAGCGTTTGGAAGAGAATGCATCTAACTTCGCAGTGCCGGGTTTGAAGTTGAATTACGCTTGGAATTTGGTGCTCCCAGAAGGGTGATTCCACAGATTGCCAATGACGAGAGCTTTCAGCTTTTGGTCCTTGGCCGCAAAGCCGGCAGCGGTGAAATACGTGACGTGGTGTTCGGTTCAGTCGCAAACTATGTCCTGCACAATGTTTCTTGCCCGGTTTTGCTTTTTTAGGATTGCCGATAACAGGTTGAGAGCGGGTGTCTGTCGACTAGACAACCTTTTTAAGTTTGTCTTTGAGGACGTCCTTGACAAGTTTGGAGAGCTCGGAGATTTTCAACGGTTTGGTGCAGTATGTAGAGATTCCGAAGTCTCCGGCATCCTCTTCAGAAATCTTGCTGCTGTAGCCGGTACAGAGAATGATCGGCAGATCGGGATTCAGTTTATGGATTTCCTGGGATAATTCTTTTCCAGACAGATTGGGCATGGTTTGATCAGTAATGACCAAATCAAACCGGTCCGGGTTTTCTCTGAACCGTTCGAGTGCATTGTCGCTGTTTATTTCAGTTGTCACCTGATAACCCAGAGCTGTCAGGATCTGTTCACCCAGATCAAGCAGCATTTTCTCATCATCGACAAAGAGAATATGCCCCGCTCCAAACTGGGCGCTATTGTCCTCCCTATCTGAAGCCTTAGGCGCTTCATCACCGTCAACGACAGGGAAGAAGAGCTCAAATGTCGTGCCCTGTTCCGGTTGGCTCTGTACCTTAATGAAGCCATGATGCTGCTCGACAATCCCCTGTACAGTTGACAGCCCCATGCCGGTTCCTTCATTGACTCTTTTGGTGGTGAAGAAAGGATCGAAGATTTTATCGAGAACCTCCTTTGTCATCCCGCAACCGCTGTCCTGAACACTGAGTCTGGCATAGTTTCCCTGGCGGCATTCGTACTGAGCGGGTATTTGGGCTTGATCCAGGGTTAACGTTTCAACGGAAATTTTCATGACGCCTTTTTCATTCATGGCGTGCACGGCATTGACACAAAGGTTCAACAGGATTTCATGGATCTGGTTGGGATCCGCAAGAATTGTCGACAGTTTCTGATCTTTACATTCGAACTTCAGGTCGATCGACGAGGGAATCGTCGAACGCAACAGGTTGAGGATGTCATTGACCATCTTTGATAGTTGTACCGGTGTTTTTTCATGGGTTCCTTTGCGGCTGTAGACAAGGATCTGTTGAACAAGACCGCGCGCAAGCAACACCGCTTTTTGTGCATTATTCAGATATCTGCCAACCTTTTCAGGGTCGACGGATCGGCGTTGAGCCATTTCCAGATTTCCAAGGATCATGGCGAGACTGTTGTTGAAATTATGAGCAATGCCTCCCGCCATGGCACCGACTGCTTCCATTTTAAACTTCTGGCGGAGCTGGTCTTCCAGCCTGCAGCGCTCCTTTTCCGCTTCTTTGCGCTCGGAGATATCCCTGACAACTGCAAGAATGTATAGTTCTCCTTCGAGTTCGACCATGGACATACTGACTTCAACAGGGACCCGCTCACCCGATTTTTTAATATGAACCGACTCGTTCACCAGCTGCCCCCGGGTCACCAGCTGCTCTTTTCTTTTATCGATCACCCTTTGTTCCATAAGTTCCGGGGCGACTATGCCGTGGACGTTTAAGTTCAGAAATTCATAGCGGGTGTAGCCATAAAACTTCACAGCGGTATCATTAACGTCAGAAAAATGAGCGTAATCATCAGCAATATATTTGTGCAGCAGCAGGGCATCCTGTTGATGGTCCAGGACCGTTCGGTATTTTTTTTCCGATTCTTCAAGGGCCATTTGTGCCTGTTTGAGTTGGCCGATTTGATTTTTAAGTTGTGTATTGACGCGACCAATTTCAGCCGTTTTGAGTGCGACCTGTTTTTCAAGAACAGGGTGATGGCCAGAATCACTGCCGCTGCAGCAAATGAGAGAATGAGAGCCGTCATGAACCAGGTCGGCAGTGTGGTGGTCTCTTCCTTTCCGAACCAGCTTTCCAGTGATTGGTAATAGATAGAGTTTTTGTTCTCTCTTAAGGCGCTGATATGACGGTCAAGAGCCTCAAGCACTGCTCCGTCAGAATTTTTCGGGGCGGCATATCGAACCTCAATCGGGTTAAAAATCATCGGGGTGGTTTTGACCTTATAGCGCTGGGCATTCTGCATGGCATACATGCGGTTAACCAGTCCGACGGAGGCTTTGTTTTTCTGAACAGCCTCCAGAACCTCATCGTAGCTCTGGACGAAGATGGGGTGGAATTTCAGATTGAATTTGTCTGTCAACGATTTGAATACTCTGGCGTGGATATCCTGTTCCAGCATGGCCACACTGGTGCCGTTAAGGTCGAGTAGCGATTCGATTCTGGCCTGCGGGTGGCTGTAAAGGCGTCCCCAGTTTGTAATCAACGTCTGGTTCGGGTAGCTGTAGAGTTTTTTTCTCTGATCGGAGACGGCGATGGCGACCTGAAGATCGATTTGTCCTTGCTCCAGTCGTTGCAGACATTCTGTCCAGGATCCGGGAACAAATTCCAGCGTCCAGCCTTCCCGTTTCGCAACATGGCGCAGGACGTCAATGGCCAGCCCGCTGACCTGCGTGCTGTCTTGATAGAAGACCAGAGGTTTATTCTGGTAAATTCCGATCTTGAGTGTCCTGGCGTGACAGAACGCCGAGGTCAGGTTGAGGAGTAGCAGGCCGATCAGGCAGATGATGAGCAGTCGAAAAAATCTTCTTGTCAGGATTGCAGTTGTCACACGTGCTCCTGTCTCAAGTCGGAAAGAGCCGAATCGCAGTGAGGCAAACTAAAATTCAATCATTTCAGCCTGATTCTGCACTGTCCAGAATAATGTCGGAAATTGAATCGATATTCTGCAGAAACAGTTGTGCCAGATGCGGATCGAAGAATGTCCCTGAGTGCATCTGTACATAATTCCGCGCCCTTTCTGCGTGCCAGGATTCTTTATGCTGCCGCTTCTGCAGTAAGACGTCATAGATATCGGCCAGACAGGTAATGCGCCCATAGATATGGATCTGCTCTCCGGCGAGACCATGAGGGTAGCCCGATCCGTCCCAGTGTTCATGATGCTGAAGGGCAATGATCGCACCCGCCTGGATAATCGGTTGATCGGAATTCATAAGCATCTCATGACCGATGGTGGTGTGGGTCTTTATGATTTCGAATTCGTCATCAACCAGCTTGCCATTTTTCATGAGGATGGCATCAGGGATACCTGCTTTGCCGATATCGTGCAAGGGCGCAGCCAGGCGTATCATATCTGCTTCGGCTGCACTCAGGCCGTATGCAAGGGCAAGGTAGTGCGCAATTTGAGCAACCCTGCGTACATGATTCCCGGTTTCTCTGGAGCGCATTTCAATGACATCGCTCAGGCGCGAGACGATTTCTCTCTGGGCTTCCATGATCTTAAGCTCGGAGCTTTGCAGAGCGACGATGCGCTGTTCAAGAATATGATCCAGGTATTTTTTGTAATGTTTGTTCTGCTGGAGAAGAGCGGCCTTTTCTTCCATCAGTCCGATCTTGTGCAGCAGCAGACCAAAATCATTAATCGGTTTGGAAAGCAGGTCCCATCCTCCCGAGTGAATGGCTTGCATTACCTCGTTCACATTACCGACACCGGAAATGATCAACTTGGGAATGTGGGGTGCTTTTCGGGCCAGTTCGGTTAAAAGATCATGCCCCGACAGGTGGGGCATATGCAGGTCGAGGATGACCAGATCGGGGCGTTGACGAGCGAACAGCTCAAGCCCTTGCCGGCCATCGTTGGCAACGAACACCTGGTATCCCTCATCTTCGAAAAAAGCTTTCAGATTTGTACAAATATCGATTTCGTCATCGATAATGAGGATAGTGTTGATTTTATAACAGCTGTCAGGGGCGCTCATCATTTTTTTCTCGCGGTAATTCAACAGTGAATAGAGATCCATGGCCAATCTTGGAATCGATTTTAAAATTTCCGTGATGACGTTTGACGACAATATAGTAAGAAACTGACAGGCCCAGGCCCGTGCCGACGCCAACTTCCTTGGTGGTAAAAAAGGGCTCAAAAATTCGCGACTGAATATCGTCCGGAACCCCTGGTCCGTTATCCCGGACGGTTATGGTCATCGTCTGGTCATCGGCGGCTGCCGCAATCTGGATCTGCGGTTGGTAGCTTCAGTATTAATATCAAACATGGCCTGGGCTGCATTTTCAACAGATTGAAGATGACTTGCTGGATCTCAATGCGGTTGATTGAAATACTGGGCAGATCTTCAGGCAGGTTCAGGTCGATCCTGATCTGTTTGAAATCCTTTTTCTTTTTCTGATCGTAGCCGCTGCGGACCAGTTTGACGGAATCTTCAATAACCCTTCTGATTGAACAGACTTCGCGATGGGAAGCGCTGTTTGAGCTGAAATTGAGCATATTTCTGATGATTTCGGAACTGCGGTCGACTCCATTCTGTATATTGGTAAGAAAATCGCTGATACCGCGATCTTTAAAGTAAGCGTTCATCCTGATTAAATCGATCCCGGTTTTTTCGGCGGCGGCCTGATTGGCGGGGTGAGCCGGAGATATCCGTCTGATGGCATTTTGAGCCGCCTGACTGATGATACTCAACGGGTTGTTGATCTCGTGCGCCATACCCGCTGCCAGACCACCGATCGACATCATCTTTTCGGTCTGCATCATCATCTCTTCCATCTGGACCCGCTCGGTCACATCATCGATTCTGATAACAACAAGCGGGGGTTCACTACTGCTGAGTGGATAGGCGGAGACATTTTTGGTTCTGATGCCGTCTTCCTGCATCAGGTCGATGTTGGCCTGGTAAATTCCTTTAGCAACACAACTGGTGATGAGAATGTCATCAGAGTACTCACTCAGATAAGGAAGGCAGTGGCTCATCGTCTGGCCGATTGCTTCCTTTTCCTGTATGCCGGTACTCTCAGCCGCAAATCTGTTCCATTGGCTGATCGTACCGCTGGAATCGATGGTCAGGAGAATGGACGGCATTGAATCGATGACATTGCGGAGCTGTTCTCTGAATTCATGGGCTTTCTGTTCATAGTGGTTGCGCTCTTCGAGCATCAGGTTGGCAGCTTCCGCCAGTTGTTTGAATTCAGAAAAACCTGATTCTCTGTTGCCAGCGGTTTTGGCTTTTGAGCGGCCTGATCGAAGAAGTTCTGGAACTCTTGTAAACTCGATCTGACCTGGAGGCCAAGCTGGCGCGATGTGACGTAACCGAAAAACAGAAAGCCCGCCAGTGTCACCATGATGACGGCAATTTTAATCCTTATCGAGGCTTCTTTTTTGTCGATCATTTCGGTCAGTTCGTGATCGAGGTCAGCAACAAACTCACCGGTTCCGACGTACCACTTCCAGTCCGCTATTCCCTCGACATAACTGATTTTTTCTTCGGGCCGTTCCCCTTCCAGAGGAGGCATGACATAACGCAGGAAACCACCGTCGTTCTGAGCGAGATGAATCAGGTTTTGTACGATTTTCAAGCCATTTAAGTCGGTGGCCTCATACATGTTCTTCCCTTTGGCGGGATATGAGAGTGAATAGCCTTGAAAATTGGTGACAAAAATATAACCGCCATTATCGCAGGTGATCTTTTCGATTTTCTGGATCAGCTTGTTTTGCAGATCCTGAGTGACATCGTTGATTCGTTCACCGGTCCCGATAAGCCAGTTGAATGGCGCAAAGTGTCTGATAAAGGCCGTTTTAGGTTGGGGAGTGTCCGGACTGTCAGGTTGTGGCCAACTGTAGTGATAAAAACCCTCCCCTGACAGGTTTGCCATGGTGATCATGTCCGAGACAATTTTCTTGCTGTGACCGTCCGGGCCATGAAGAAAGCTTTTTCCTTCCAGGTGAGCGTCGGGGGGGTAGAGCAGTGCTGTGCCATCCATGGCCATGACAAAATAGTAGCTTCGACCGTCGTCGAAGGTCAGGCTGCGTAGAGAGTCGAGGACGATATTTTTAATCTGATTGTCATCGAGCCGGCCTCGATACTTGTCATAGATATCGCTCATCAATGCGTGGGCATTGAAAACCCGCGATTGGATGGTTTTTTTGATCTGTTCAGCATTGAGGCGCCGTTCAATATGAATCATCTCCATAACATTTTTGACGCGCCCTTTGAGCGTTTCCATTTGTCGCTCAATAGCTTGTTTTTCAAGGACTTTTTTTTTCTTCACTGAGATTGCGGTAGCTGCTGGTGAGCCAGAATAGACCAATAACGAGGATAGACAGGGTCGTGCCTATCAGATAACGCAGAAAAAACTGTGTGTGAGTCGACGTGATCCAGCCATAAAACCATCTGTGATTAGTTCTGTGACATTATATATAGTTAATGTCTGATTTCAAGTTTTCTAATTTAATCGAATAACGATTGGCTGTATGGGATGGAATTATGCTCGTGAAGCGAAGCGATAAGTGGGTGGGACAACATACGGGCAATCGGGCTTCTTGATCAAAGAAGCCCGATTGTTTAACAGAGGTGTGATCAGCTGTTGTTGCGGCAACCAGAGCCTGCTCTTTTTCCGCATTCACGATCACAGTCGGGGCTGAAGCCACGTTTGCCGTGATGGTCGCCGCGCATATCCCAGAGTTTTTCAGCTTTTTCGCGTTGTTCCGGTGTTAAGATAGAAAGTTTTGCGTTTCGGTGTTGAACGCGCTGGGCCATCATATCGGCCTTGAGGTCTGCCTGTTGGCGTGCTTTTGCGCGGAACTCATCAACATTAAATGTTTTGTCCGAGCGGTACTCTCGCATTTCATCACGGCTCGCCTGCATTTTCTTGCGGAGTTCCTGACGTTCTTTCCAGTGGTTTTCTGCCAGATCTTCCATCTGCTTTTTTTGATCGTCGGTCAGATCCAGGATAACAGTCATTCTCTCCAGGCGGTTTTCCATCCGATCTTCAAATTGCTCGTAATTCATGCCATTGCCACGGCCATCGCAGTTGCTGCGTTTGCCGTTATGTCCCCAGGCAAAAGCCGAGGTTGCGGAAAAGATCAGGACGATGAGGATGACCGGCATCGCGGTTTTGATTTTCATATGAATCTCCTTTTGTTGTTGGTATGTTTGTGTTCTCTGTTTGAGATGTTCCGACTATAGAGTACTTTTTATAAAGTGTGGGTTAAGAGCTGTGGATTTTATGTAAAGTTATGTTAAGCGGAGAGAAAAACCTGAATTCGGTGACTTAACAATTCTTTACAGCATTTCTACATCTAGGACGCTATGATGATTTATGGTCAAAAAAGGAGTTTCTTATATGGAGCGGATACTTATCATAGATGATGACACCGAACTCTGCGATCTGTTGCACGATTACCTCAATAGCGAAGGGTTCAGGGTTGAAGCGGTTCATCGCGGCGACGAGGGGGTCGACCAGGCTTTAAAAGGGGATTATGGCCTGGTTGTGTTGGACGTCATGCTTCCCGGGATGAACGGTTTTGATGTTTTACGCAAGGTGCGTGAGCAGAGTCGGGTGCCGGTTATCATGCTCACCGCCCGCGGTGATGATGTCGACAGGATTGTCGGTCTTGAGCTGGGTGCTGACGATTATCTGCCAAAGCCATTTAATCCGCGCGAATTGATCGCCCGCATCCGCGCTGTCCAGCGCAGAACAGAAAGCCTGTCGCCTGGTACAGACGGGGCCGACAGCAGATCGGAACTCAAAGTCGGAGATGTGACCCTCTGTACGACAACCCGTCGCGTTACGCGGCAGGGGAAGATATCGACCTGACCTCGGTTGAATTCAGCCTGCTGGAAACTCTTCTGGGCCGGGCTGGTGAAGTCATCAGTCGGGAAGAGCTGGTGGAAAGTGTTCTCGGTCGAAGGCTATCGGCTTATGATCGCAGTATCGATGTCCATATCAGCGCTCTGCGCAAGAAGCTGGGGCACTACTGCGGTACGCTGGAGCGGATTAGGACGATTCGCAGTGTCGGTTACCTCTACGCAGTGTCGGAAAGCAGAGATTGATGCGCAGCCTTTTTCTGAAAATATTTCTCTCCTTTCTGCTGACCATTCTTTTGGTCTCAATGGTTGTTGTTGTTTTAACCTACCTGCGCGATCGTGAATTTCCTCCCCTTGCCCATCGGGATTTTGCGCGCGCCGCCATCGGCGAATATGGACGGGAGGCCATTCGAGAATATGAGCGCAAGGGACTTGAGGAGTTGGATAAGTTTATCGGGGATTTGCGTGATAAGGCGGGGGTTGTCCTGATCCTTTTCAATAATCAGGCCCAACCGATCAGTCGCAACATGATCCCGAGGCGCATGCATCATATGGCCAAGCGAGCATTACGCAGTGGAGAGGTCGTTTTTCCGATGATGGGAAGTAACGCTCTGGCCGGCTTGGTCAGGGGACCGTCAGGAAGGACATATGTGGTCGGGGTTGTTATTCCTGAACGACGCAGTCAGAGCAAGATATTCAAGGAGATCACTCATGGGCTGTTTGGATGGCGTCTTCTGGTTCTGCTGTTTGTGAGTGCCGTCGCCTGCTATTTTTGGCGCGCTCTTTAACCTCGCCAATCAGTCGATTGCGTCATGCGACGCGGAAGTTTGCGGCTGGCGATCTGTCAGTCCGGATCGGCGATCAGATTAAAGGAGACGACGAAATATCGGGATTAGCGCGCGATTTTGATGAGATGGCAATCAAGATTGAAGATCTGGTCGGTGCTCAGAAGCGCCTTTTGCGTGATATTTCCCATGAATTACGCTCTCCCCTGACTCGGCTTGGACTGGCCCTTGAGCTGGCCCGCAAGCAGGGAAATTGTGAGACTCAAGGAAGCGCTTTTGATCGTATTGAATTGGAATCGGAGCGGATGAACATGATGATCGGTCAGCTGCTGGAACTGACACGTCTCGAAAGTGGACCGGAGCGGATTGATATGTATGAATTCGATTTACATCAGCTGCTGCATGAGCTGGTCCGCGATGCTGGTTTTGAAGCTGAGGCGCGCGGTTGTTCGGTGGTTTTCGAGACGGATAACGAGTCGCTCTCATACCGCGGGTCTGGCGAACTGATGAAACAGGCCCTGGAGAATGTTATCCGTAATGCGGTCAAGTATACCGAGCATGGAACCGTGGTTGATATTTCCATGTTCAAGGTCGGTGAGCACCTTGAAATTCGAGTCTCTGACTGTGGTCCCGGAGTGCCGGATGAAGCATTGACCAAGCTTTTCGATCCTTTTTATCGGGTTGCCGACGCACGGGACCGATCGTCGGGGGGCACAGGGATTGGACTGGCCATTGCTGAGCGCAGCGTCCGGCTCCACGGGGGAACCATCAGGGCCGCTAATCGCTCAAGGGGAGGGCTGGAGATTGAAATTCGACTGCCGTTGAACGGACCTGTCTGAAATGCTTTATATGGATATGCGAATAAACTGTTGATTTTGCGAGAACACTCCGTTTACAATGCAACGATAACCAGTGAAGGAGAGCTCTTATGGATTGGCTGTTATTTATCGGTATCTTTGTCGCCTGGTACGCGTTGAATCGGTGGATTTTGCCGCGTATGGGGATTCAGACCTGAATGTCGGACAGTTGTCAGCTTCCGCGTGACGGTAAGCAGAAAAATAAAGATCAATAATCGTTGCAATGAATAGATAGAATCCAAGACCGCCCTCGGGGCGGTCTTTTTTGGTTTTAAAGATAGGGCAGAAAAAGTTTGCAGAAGGAATCGCGCAAGCGCAAAGGAAGGGAGCGACTATCCATCTCCTCGATGGTGACTTGTCGTGACGCGACACGACACCGATCAAAGTGGCGGATTAATTCATCAACCGTGGAATGATCGAAAATTTCGACATTGAACTCAAAATTGAGTCGCAGGCTACGCGGATCAAGATTGGCTGAGCCGACCAGGGCATACTCATCATCGATCAACAGCAATTTGCTGTGTACGAAGGGAGGGGTTGAAAATAGATGTGAGTATTGTGCTCCAGCATCTCAAACAACAGGGCATTAGATGCCCAGGCAACAAAGGGCAGGTTGTTTTTCCCGGGCAGCAGGATTTCGACCCGGACGCCACGCAGGGCAGCAGCGTTGATCGCTGCGAGTTGAGCCCTGTTGGGCATGAAATAAGGGGTCATGATACGGATATGCGATTTGGCGCAGGAGAGCGCGCCTATAAGAATCCAGTGCAGTTTTTCATGTTGCTCATTGGGACCGGCGCTGATTCCCCGACAATAGGCGGGACCCACGCACTCTTGAGCCGGCCAGTCCTTTGGAACCCGCTTCTCGCGTGTGGCAAAGTGCCAGTCCTCCATAAAAGCATCGCGCAAATGCTCACAGATCGGTCCTTCGAGCTGAAAATGAATATCGATCACGCGGTTTGGTTTGTCACTGTTGGCGAAGTGGCGATCGCGGATGTTCATTCCTCCGGTAAATCCGGTTTTATTGTCGACAATTAATAGTTTTCTGTGGTTGCGCAAATTGAAATACAAACTGCGTAAATCGGTCAGGGGGATGAAGGTGGCATATTGAACTTTGGTGCGGCGGAAATGATGACGAATCTTGGCCAGAGAGTAGAGCTCTCCGAAACCGTCAATCAACACCCTGACATCAACGCCCCTGTCTGCCGCAGCGCAGAGCTCGACGGCAAATTGTCGGCCGATACGATCAGGTTTGAGGATATAACTGGCCAGAAAGATCGATTCGCGCGCAGAGCGGATGGCCTTGAGCATGGCGGGATATGCCTGCTCGCCGTTATGTAGAATTGTGACCTTGTTGCCAACGGTTAATGGACGACGGCTGACTGCATTCGACAGGCGGATCAGGGCCTGACTGGTCGGTTTGTCAGAGAAATGCTCCAGAGTTTTTTGAGACGGTCCCTGGGCCAGATGCAACCAGTGCATCCCCTGCCCCTGTTTCTGTAGTTCTCTCGCTTTGCTGCGGATGAGATTGACACCAAGCAGCCAGTACAGCAGGGCGCCGATTCCGGGGATTGCCAGACAGGTGACAATCCAGCCCAATCCGGCTCGGGGATCGCGCTTACTCAACAGCGCGTGTCCGGCCGACAAAAAGAGAAGATCCACAGGGTTGTCAGCAATAACGTCAGCATAGTTCTCCTGCTATGAGAAAGACTGTCGCGTTTTCAATAGGTTAGCAGGTATCGGCTGCAAGTCCAGATGGACGGACTCTCTTTTCTCGTTCTGCGGTTGCAGTCGGGCTCAACGCAAAGATGTCCCGCAGCGCGGGCAGGTCAGAACCGTATTGGTAGAAACCTTGTCACCGCATGTCGGACAGTTGAACCAGTGCTTGCAGTTACGACACTGCTGTTCGGAGAGACCCTGTTTCTTTTTGCATTTGGGACAGCGGCGATACATTTTGCGGTTGCTCAGGTAATCTTCAAAAAAAGTCCACAGCGTGGGCATTCTTTTGCCCCCGGTTTGATCGTCGCTTCACATCCGGGAATCGGGCATTTGATGACTGTTTTGCAGGCGTGGCACCAGTATTCACCTTTTAGGGGTTCTTCACATTTCGGACATCTTTTATTTGCCATCCCTCACTCCATATCGATAGAAGGGTTGTCTGTAGAATCGATGGACACTTTATCATAATCGACAAATACTGGCTTGCCAAGGATTAAGCACGGATTAAATCGGTCTCCGGAAAAGCGTTTTTTGGCGTGTGAAAGGCCCTAAATAGCTGAAAAGCAAATTATTATTGACATGAATTGGCATATAAATCATATTAATTATTCCTCATTCCGTGGGACGTCTTTGGCTCATGAAAAAAAAGATATTGATTGTTGATGATGAGCTCTTTTTCAGAGCAATGCTGAAAAAAAATCTGCAGGGAAATTTTGATATTATTGAAGGGGCCAATGGACATGAAGCTGTCTCCCTCTGCCGGGAGAAGCTGCCTGATCTGATTATCCTCGATATTGAAATGCCGGTCTGTGATGGTATTGAGGCGTGCAAAATTCTCAAAGCAGACCCCGCGACCCGAAAAATCCCCGTTATCCTGTTTACTTCACGAACCAGAAAGAAGGATATGGTCCTCGGCCTCAAGCTGGCGCCGATGACTACATTACCAAACCGATCTACGCGCCGGAACTGCTGGCCCGGGTCGATGCGCATCTGCGCACCGTCGATTTCTATTCCGACCTCAAGCATGAAGACTTGAGGTTTCTGCTGGAAATCACGGAAAATATCTCTGCTGTTCGCAATCCGATGACGATCCTGCGACTTATTGTTGAAAAAATGGCCGAGGTGGTCAATATGGCGCGTTGCTCCATTGTCAGTATTAATGACAAAGGGGAAGCGATCGTGAAAGCCAGCAGTGATTTGAAGGTGCATGAGGAACTGAAACTCGATATTGACAAATATCCGGAGCTGAAAAATCACTTGAGTCAAGGCAGGCGGTCATCGTCAACGATATCGGCAATGACCCACTGATGTCCCCGGTCAGGGAATTGACCCGAAAAATTGAGTTCAATTCGATCGTCGTTATCCCTGTGGTTAAGAAAGAGAGTGTGATCGGATCTTTTTCCTCAGAACGGCCAGTCCCCTGAAGGATGGAATCACGGACCGGATTTACAAGCTGTGTCAATTGATTGCCAATATATCCGCCAACGCTCTGGAGAATGCCATCCTGTTCGAGTCGGTCCAGGCCGCCCAGGAGTACTTTGAGGATATGGCGATCCGTGACGGTTTAACCGGATTGTATAATCATCGCCATTTCTACGATCGCCTGGAAGAGGAGTTCAGCCGGGCCAGTCGTTACAATATGCCGTTGTCGCTGGTTTTTTTTGACCTGGATGATTTCAAGCGGATCAATGACGTCTACGGTCATACCTGCGGTGACATGGTCTTGAAAAAGATTGGCCAGGTCCTTAAGTCGGTGGCTCGCGAAAGTGACATCCCCGCGCGTTACGGGGGGGAAGAATTTGTGATTGTGCTGCCCAATACGGACAAGCAGGGTGCATTTGATCTCGCCTGCCGGATTCACTCGATCATTCGGAGTCACAGATTTGAGCAGCTGTCAGGAAAGCAGGTGACAATCAGCGTTGGTGTGGCGACCTATGTGGATGGCAACCTGCCGTCGTTCAATGACCTGGTTTCGATTGCCGACGAAGGTTTATACAAGGTTAAAAGAAGCGGCAAGGATCACGTCTATGTGGGCTGAGACAGACGTGTCGTGACTTCGGTTTGACGCTCCGGGGGCATCTGTTTTCAGATGCCCCCGGACTTATTTCAGCCAAGCAGCAGTATTCCGAGGGTATAACCTACCAGGCAGGCAACCGAGACACCAATGAGTCCGGGTACCATGAAGCTGTGGTTGAAGTACCACTTGCCGATTTTGGTTGTCCCGGAGGTATCGAAGTTGACCGTGGCAATATCGGATGGATAGTTGGGAATGAAGAAGTAGCCATAGCAGGATGGCATGATTCCGATCAGCAGGGCGGGGGTAATCCCAGCCCCAACCCCACCGGCAGCATCATCCGACAGGTTGCTGCCTGACTGTTGACAACGACAGAAACAATAAACATGGCCAGGGCAAAGGTCCAGGGGTAGGCCGTGACCATTTCTGTGATTCCGCCTTTAAAGCTGGGCAGGGCAAATTTGAAGTAGGTGTCACTCATCCAGGCGATTCCGAAAATCGCAATAGCTGCAACCATCCCCGATTTAAACACCACACCTTCGGGAACCTTTGCTGTTTTCGTTTTTGTTGCCAGTAAAATAATTCCACCGAATGCCAGCATCATCATCTGAATGATAATCGACATTTTGATCGGTTTGGTCCCTTCTGCGATCGTTCTGATACTCGGAAACATCGCAATGATGACAATTGTGATCAGCGCCAACAGGAACAGTAGGACGGCATTGCGGGCAGACGGGGGCAGTTTTTCATCCAGCTCGTTGCCGTGGTCTCTTCAATCCTTTTTTCCAGGTCGGGTCCTGCAGCCTCTTCTGGTATTCCGGATCTTCTTCCAGTTCCAGGCCACGGCGCATACTGTAGAGAGACATGGCAATGACACCGATCAGGGTTGCCGGAATAGTGACGGAGAGGATCGAAAGCAGGGTAATACTGCTGGAAAGGCCGGACAGTTGGGACAGGTAGTAAACAACGGCTGCCGATATCGGGCTGGCTGTAATTCCCATCTGCGATGCGACCGAGGACGCCGCCATGGCACGTTCGGGGCGGATACCATTCTTCAAGGCGACATCGCCGATGATCGGCATGATCGAATAGACCGCATGACCAGTACCGAGCATGAATGTCATCGTATAGGTGACAAGCGGGCCGAGGATCGTCACCATGGTTGGTTTTGAGCGCAGGATTCGTTCGGCCACCTGAAGCATATATTTCAGTCCCCCCGCCGCTTCCAGAATCGCCGCACAGGTCACCACGGCCAGGATGATCAGCATGACAGTGATGGGAGGGCTGGTCGGCGGCATTTTGAAAATAAAAACTTCGATAGCCAGGCCGATACCGGAAACAACCCCGAGGCCGATACCGCCGTAACGGCTGCCGAGATAAAGCATGAGTAATAGGAACAGGAATTGAATATACAGCATGTCGTTCTCCTTCATCTGGGTGTTTGGGGGAATGCATGTGCCTACAGGGAGCGACTTTAACGGCATTGCAAAGCCGCTGTATATAAAAGGAACTTAAAATGGATATGTTCTTTTGTGGTGATTGTGGTGATTGTGCTCACGGAGCTGTTTGGAGAAGAGAGTTGAATAACGGGTTGTGTTTGAACTGAAGAAGTGGAGGTCTATCCGACAGGGACGATGGCGTCTCTTCACTTGAATTTCAGTTGTTGATCAGGCTTCAGCAGTCTGTGCGGACAGCGCAGAGGAGTTGCTATGAGCCAATCTTCATATAGCGGCGTTCCGGCCGGCCAACGACCCCATAGATCAGGTCGGCTTTCAGAAAACCCTCAGTGACAAGAAATTCAAGGTAGCGGCGTGCTGTCGATCGGCTGATTCCCACCTTTTTCCCCACCTCTTCAGCATTCATGTCGATCAGGTTTGAATCCTCAAAGACCTGGCGGACCTTGGTCAGGGTCAGAGAGTCAATTCCCTTCGGGATGGCACCACTTTCGATCTTGGATGTTCGCTGGGTATGAAGCAGGCGGTCGACATCTTTCTGCTCCAGGGGACCACCTTCCTGCAATTGCAGGAAGTAGAGAAAGAATTTCTGCAGAGCTTCCTGGAAGCGCGGAAAAAAACCGGCTTGATTATATAATCAAAAACACCCCGGTGGAGAGCCTCCTGCAGTGAAGACATCTCTCTGGCCGCAGTGATCAGGATCACATCACAGGGTTGTTCGCTGTTGCGAAGCTGCTTGAGCAGATCCATGCCGTTACCGACAGGGAAAAAGAGATCGAGAAGAACCAGATCCGGCTGGAGAACTTCAACCATATCGGTCGCATCTGCAATGCTGTTGGCGATACCGACCACTTCAAAATCGGGGAGTTTTTCAACAAAGCGCTGGTGGAGTTCGGAAATGCGCATGTCATCCTCTACGATCAGTACCCGGGCCTTCTTATGTGTCGTCATGTGAATATCCTTCGGCATATTTGGGAACAATAACGGCAAACAGGGCTCCGCCCAGTTCTCCCTCGCTGTAGGTCATCTGACCATGGAGGCTGTCGACTTCCTTTTTGACCAGCGCAAGGCCTGTTCCCCGACCCCGGCCGGATTTTGTCGTGACCCCTCTTTCAAACAGGCTGTCTGCTACGGATGGATCGATTCCCGATCCGGAGTCTTCGACCTCAATAATCAGGTCTGGTCCCAGATCGGTTAAATAAAGGCGAACCAGGGATTGTCCAGCTGTCTCGCGAACAGCGTCGAAAGCGTTATCCAGAAGATTGCCCAGAATTGTGACAAATGGTTCACGCTTCAACTGTGGAGGGATGTCGGAAAATGAATTCTGGGTATCGAATTCGAGAACGATCTTTAATTCACAGGCCTGATTGTATTTGCCCAGAATGACTCCGGCGATGACCGGATCGGGAACGGCTTCGGCCAGGCAATGGATCAGTTGTTGGTAACCGCTCGCTTCATTGATCACAAGGTCAAGAGCTTCCTGATGTGCTTCCAGTTGCAGCAGACCGGCGATGGTATGCATTTTATTGGAATATTCATGTGTTTGAGCGCGTAGCAACTCCGAGTACTCCTGGGCGTGCGACAGTTCACGGGTCAGTCGATCCAGTTCATCTTTGGGGCGAAAACTGGCAACCAAACCACCTTCTGCATTCTCCAACGGCAGAACATTGACGATCATCGTGCGATTGCGCAGGATCATTTCATGATCAAGAACCCGCTCTCCTGCTTTTAAGGCTTGAACAAGATCTGAAGATTGGCAGACCTCTGCCAGTGGCTGGTCGCGCATATCCTTGTCGAATTCATCCCCCAGGTATGTTCGTGCGGCAGCATTCACGAAGCTTAAATAACCCCGGCCGTCAACCGCGATAATTCCTTCGCGAATGGCACCGATGATAGCATTTCTTTCATGGAAGAGAGCGGCAATCTCATGAATTTCAAGTCCCATGATGGCGGCCTTCAGGCCGTGGGCGATTGCCGTGGCACCGACGATACCGAACAGCAGGACAAGACAGACATAACCAAAGATCTCAAGTTGTTTGTCGTGAATCATCAGTTCGATGTCGCTGATCAGGTAGCCAACGGCGACAAAGCCGATTATCTGCTCTCGATTTATACGGATCGGTACGATTCCTCGGAGTGAGGGGCCGAGGGTTCCGATCGCTTCGGAGATGTATGATCGCCCTTCTTTCAATGCCCCATCAAGATCTCCGCCGACAAAATGACGGCTTATCTTGTCTGGGTTCGGATGAGAAAAGCGGATGCCCCTGTTGTCACCGACAACAACGTATTCCGCTCCGGTCGCTTTTCGGATCATTTCGGCCACAGGTTGAATGATCTCTGCCTTTCGGTTGATCAGGGCGGCTTGAATCTGTTGGTTGAGAGCGACAGAATGGGCTACGACGAGCGCTTTTTGGCCCATCTGTTCACGCAGCAGGTTTTCCGATGAATCGGAAAACAGTGCACCGATGAGACTGACCAGCAGAAGCAGGAGAGCTGTGACCAGAAGACTCAGCTTGATCTGCAACCGACGGGGTAGTAAACGGTCGATGAGTTGGTAGATAGGCACGTTATGAACCTTTAAATAGCTTAAGTGCTTGATTGATTATAGGTGCTTGTTCATGACGAATAAACAAAGAATTCGATATTCTTTTGTCTTACCCCGATTGCGGCAGACGTGACCCGGTGGAAAAGCTTCGCCCATTGCTATTGTGGTCGATATGGCTGGCAGCGTTTTTTGCTCGTCAGGATTGGGGCTAAAGAAAAAAATCTTGACAGCTAAAAGATCTTATGTAACTTATATATATGAGTTAGATAAGTGCCTGTCCGTTTGAGCTCGCAAATACAGTTGACCATGATTTGTGGGACACCAAGAAGCAAACCGACCAATGAGGAGGTCAGACATGAAAAGGTTCAGCCTGGTTATCGCTCTCGTATTCCTGTGTTCCAGTCTTTCTGTTGCAGGGAACTTTCCAACCAAACCGATTACCCACATCGTTCCGGCAAAAGCCGGCGGCGGTTTTGACCGCTCTTCTCGCGTTCTGGCTATGGGGTGGGAAGATATTCTGGGAAAACCAGTCACATTCGACTATTCACCGGGGGCTTCAGGAGCCATCGGTTTTGGTAAATTGATGGCCAGGCCATCCGACGGCTACACAACGATTATGACAACCATCGCCATGTATGCCATGAACGTCAATACCGGGGCAGCCAAGGCCGGGTGGGACAAAGTTGGTTTTGTCGGCAACCTGATCACCGACCCGAATGTTCTGCTGGTGCATAACGATTCCCCCTACAAAACGATCGACGAATTTATTGAGGCTGGTAGAACAGCTGAAAAGCCGCTGACCATCTCGACCTCTCATCCGAAAGCGGTGTCGACCCTGGCGGCAAAGATTTTGATCGAACTGACGGGAATTAACGCCAAGGTTGTTCCCTTTAATGGCGGGTCAAAAGCCCGTAACGCCCTGGCGGGAAAGCAGGTTGACGCCTGTATCGGCCCCTACTTTTCTGCATCGTCGAAAAAAGAATTTATCAAGGCGCTGGCGTCATTCACCGACAAGAAAGTTTACTCCGGACTTTGGGATGTCCCGACCCTGACCCAGGCAACCGGAAAGACATTTCCCAATCTGGTCGAGCCTTTTGCATTCATGATCAAACGTGATGTCGCCAGCAAGGCACCTGACAACTATAAAAAACTGGTGGCGACCTTCAGGCAGGCAGTCGATTCCGCTAAAACCCTCGAATTGGCAGAAAAGCAGGGTATGGCTCCCTTTATCGATTATTGGACACCTGAAGAATGTGACGCCTATGTACAGGAGTTCCAAAAGGTGTGGGAGCAGTACAAGCACCTGATGTAAACGTAGCGTCGGGTGAGGGAGATCTGTCGTCGTTTCCCTCACCGCCCGAACGGTCAGCCTCTCTCTTTATAGCCTCCGGATCCGCTGGGGGAGGTGGTCATTGAAGTTCTGAATTTTGGATCCATAGCTTTGGATTTGTGTGTTGAAACGAAAGACGAGGCACATATGAGCGAGACAAAGAAACGCTTTAACCCACAGGAGACGATTGTTCCCGGCATCGCCCTGCTCTTCGGCATTGCCTACTTTCTCCAGACCACTGATGCACCCTGGGTGGCGATCAAGTGGCCCTATGCACTGGCCGCCTTGACTGCGCTTCTATGGTTGGGAGTGGTCGGGCGTTATCTATTTGTCCGCACTGCGCTGAAGCCGTCAACAGTCGGGGCGTCAGCTGGCAGACTCAAGCCTTTGATCATTCTGGTGGCCCCACTCATCTACATTGTCAGCATGCCCTATCTCGGTTTTGCTTTAAGCAGTCTGGTGTTTCTGGCCCTTATGTTTCGCTGTCTGGGTGGGCTGTCCTGGGGGCTGAACCTTCTGGTGGCGTTCACGATCACCGCATTTCTTTACCTGACGATGGTTCTGCTGATGCAGATGGCGCTGCCACGTCTGGAAGTCGGCTCATTTCTCTTGTAGGTGGAGACGGTTATGGAAATCGCAAGTATGGATGTCATCTTCAATGGCCTTGGATTGCTGCTGCAACCGCAACACCTGATGTGGTTGCCGCTCGGAATGCTGGCAGGTCTGTTGATCGGTGCTATTCCCGGATTTAACGACACCAACTTTCTGGCCATGGTTCTCCCCTTTACGGTCTACCTCGGTCCGATGAACGCCGTGGTCTTCATGATGGCCTGCTTCTGTGCTTCTCAGGCGGCGGGGTCGATCCCGGCGATTCTGTTGAATATTCCCGGCACCCCTCTAATGCGCCAACCTGCCTTGAAGGGTTTAAAATGACCCGTCAGGGGCGAGCCGGATACGCTCTGGGCCTGTCGGTCGGAGCCTCGACCATCGGCGGTCTGTTGTCAGCGGCAGTTGCCTGGTGATCACTCCGGTCGTTGGTATCTATGCCCTTAACTTCGGCCCGGCTGAGCTGTTCATGATGGCCCTGTTCGGCATGACCGCGGTCGGTTCCCTGACCGGTAAATCGTTGCTTAAGGGACTGTTCTCATCGGCGCTGGGATTGTTGGTCGCCTGTGTCGGCACCGAATTTCAGGAGGGTTATACTCGCGCCAGTTTCGGTTTCTATGAACTGTTCGAAGGCTTTCCCCTGATTCCGGTCCTGCTGGGGGTGTTCGGCTTCAGCGAGCTGTTCAGCCTGGTCGGGGAAAAGAGCCTGGTCGCCGAAGGTACGGAAAAGATCAGTGGATTCGGGCCGATCTGGGGCGGGGTTAAAGCGTCTTTCAAGTACAAGCTCAACATGATCCGCTCCGGTCTGATCGGGATTCTGGTCGGCCTGATCCCGGGTACCGGGGCTGCCATTGCCACCTGGGTCAGTTACGGTCAGGCCAAGCAGTGGAGCAAAACGCCGGAAAAATTCGGTACAGGGCATGAAGAAGGCCTGATCGCCGCCGACGCCTGTAACAACGGCGTACCGGGAGGAGCCCTGATTCCGACCGTGACCCTGGGGATCCCCGGTTCCGGGACCACCCTGGTGATTATGGCGGCGCTGATGATCAATGGCGTCACTCCGGGGCCGAGCTTTTTCGGCGAATATGCCGTTGAAGCCTACGCCATCCTCTTTTCCCTGGTTGCCGCCAACCTGCTGTTGCTGCCGATCGGCATCGTCGTGGCCCGGCTGGCTTCCAATGTGACCGCCGTGCCGAACAAGTATCTGGTTCCGGTCATCGCCCTCTTCTGCCTGGTTGGTGCCTTTGCCTGGCGGCAGATGCTGTTCGACATGTATCTGGTGGTGATTTTTGGTGTTCTTGGCGCTTTGCTGACCCGTTACGGCTATTCGATTCCCGCTTTTCTGCTGGCCCTGTTGTTGGGACCTTTAGCTGAACGCAACTACTTCTGGGCGGTTGAGATCGGCGGGATCGACAGCTTCATGCGCCCCATCGCCCTGGTTATTCTGCTGGCGACGGTGGGGGTGCTGGTGCTGCCGGTTATTTTGAACAGAATGGTGCGCTCGGGCAAGAATGCCCTGGCTGAATCGGTCGAGGAATAAACAGGGACGAAAAGCCCGGATTGTTGTGCTATTCTGCCGCCCGGACAGGAGACCCTGTTCGAACACAGGATATATGCGCAGATGCTGAAAACTCAAATCAAGGTGGGGATGTTATGAACCGGATCGATATCGATTTTAAAAACGAAAAGCCGCTCTATCTACAGTTGGTTGAGGCGATCAAGCAACGGATCTCCAGTAATACCTGGAAGATCGGCATGATGATCCCGTCGGAAAACGAACTGTCGCGTGAGTTCGGGATCTCTGTCGGTACGGTTAAAAAGTCCCTGAGTCTGCTGGTTCAGGAAGGGGTTCTGTTCCGCCGTCAGGGGAAGGGAACCTTTGTCGCAACGCCCGATTTTTCCAAGAGTTTCACCCGCTTTTTCCGTTATGGTCAAAGCGGTGATCTGAGCGGAGATATTCCTGGGAGTGTTATTTTCGGTATCGATATTGTCAAGGCAGGCGCCAAGGTGGCAGAAGTCCTTCATCTGACTGCCCAGGATGAGGTCTTCTGTATAAAAAGAGTCAGAACATTGCAGCAGATTGCATTTTCCGTAGAGGAAATCTATCTCCCCTTCGAGCGCTTCAAGGGGATTGAACAACTTGCGCTGGAAAATAAGCTGCTGTACCCGATTTACAGCAAAAATTTTTCAACACCCATTATCTGGGCAGATGAATATCTCCAACCGGATGTCGCTGATGAGATGACGGCCAAAGAGTTGGGAATTAACGAAGGAGCCCCTGTCATGTGTGTCGAGCGGGTGGCCCATACCTATGAAGACATTCCGGTGGAATGGCGCCGCAGTTACGGTCGCGGCGACAGCTTCAGGTATCACATCGTCATTCGTTAGGAACTGCCTTGAGGACAGGTTACAGGAACAGATGATAACGAAAAAATATAAACTGTTTGACAGCCACTTTCATATCATAGACCCTCGCTTCCCCTGGAGAGGAACAACGGCTTTCTGCCGGATCCCTTCAGTTGCCGCCAATACCGCAAACGGCTCGAAGAGTATTGTCTCGGCGGCGGCGCGGTTGTTTCAGGTTCTTTTCAGGCCTTCGATCAGAACTACTTGCTGGCCGCGCTGAAAGAACTGGGACCGGGCTATGTCGGTGTCACCCAGCTCCCTGCCAATGTCAGTGATGAAGAGATCCTGATGCTGAATGCCGCTGGCGTCAGAGGGGTGCGCTTTAACCTTAAGCGTGGTGGCTCAGAAGGGGTCGAAAAGCTGGAATCCTTTGCCCGTCGACTCTACGATCTGGCCGGATGGCATGTCGAGCTCTATGTCGATTCACGCGATCTTGACGATCTGAGCCCCCTTCTCATCTCCCTGCCGATGCTGTCGATTGCCCATCTGGGATTGTCCAAGGACGGCTTTTCTGCGCTGTTGAAGCTGATGGAAAAGGGAGTTCTGGTCAAGGCAACCGGCTTCTACCGCGTCGATTTCGATGTCCGCCAGGCACTTAAGGATCTGGCCGGCGCTAATCCTGACTGTCTTGTCTTCGGCAGCGACCTGCCCTGTACCCGAGCCTCCCGCCCGTATTCGGACAGTGACTTTGCGTTGGTGATCGATGCCCTGGGGGAAGAGCTGGCGGCAAAGGTGTTTTACGACAATGCCGTGGCTTTTTATCAGCCTTAACGCCGTGGAGCTCAGAAAATACAGAGGACAGTCTGCCTCAGCTGATTTTCTCTCTGCTCTGTGTGAGTAAGTGGACAGTTTCTTTCTGTCTTTCAGCCCTGAACCATTGCTCTATTCGGTTCGAACCGGCTTGTTCTCCGGTCATTCCTGTGCTTCCCATGTGGCCGGTATTGCGCCTGCCGGCAGGTGCATCTGATCGCTATGATTTGCGTAAATGGAACTCGTCAGGACGAATTTCAGCTTTAATTCGCTGTCTTATGAAGTCGATTTTCCTATCTGTAACTATTTGAAAACAGATAAATATGACCCGACATCCGGTCAAATTGGAGCCGATGTCGAATGCAATTCCCCTGTGGATGGGATAGCGTTGAGTCACAGCGGGAAGCCAGCTGGTATTCAACTCAATACAGGAGGATGACATGAAAACAACATTGACGATTCTGGTAGCAGGTCTGATTTTTGTGATGGTTCCGGTTATGGCTTCGGCCCATGGTGACCATGATCGTGACCGCCATGGCAGTTACAAGGTCTATGTCGAGAAGGACCATCATCATCAACACAAAAACTGGAAAAAGCGGCCAAGCGCCAACACAATCAGAAGAAGTCCCTCAAGCGCGAGCTGCGCGAGACCAGACGCGATCTGCGTCAGGCCAAGCGGGAATTAAGACGCGAAAAGCGTCACGACCGCAGGCATGACCGGCGTTACTATCACCGTGACCGCTATGTCTATTCAGGTGCCGTTGTCGGATTTCCCCATGTGGTGTTCAAGTTTGACTGGTAGATCGTTGAAATGACCAGCGGCCGCTTGGCGGTGTGCTGTTTGATGGAGCCGACCCGGAGATGGGTCGGCTCTTTTTTTGTCAGTATCGTAGAAGTGCGTCAGTATGGCCAATAAAAGAGCAACAGCTTCACTGGCGGTACCGGTCAGCAATCAGTTTCGACTTCGCAAAAATAAACGGATCTAAAACCAAAACAAAGGTACGTAGCCACCAAGGCACAAAGAATATCAAAAAACCAGAAAAGCACGTGTTCCTCTTGGAGATCTTGGAGTCTCGGTGGTTGGTAGCCTGGTTTTTCTGCGCTTTTAGTGGGAACCTTCTTTTGGGTTATCCTCCTGAAAATAAATACCGGGCCAGGTACCAGAGCAGCATGATCAGGGCAATCAGCGGTAGCGCCGGGATAAACAGGCCGGAGAATTGGGCCAGCAGCGTAGCGACAAACAGCGCTGCCACTGAGACCGGCAGGTAGCGCCCGATCTTCCCCTGGCGCGCCAATGCTTCGCCGGCCGTTCCAAGCAGGTTGTCGTTGACGCCGTGGCGCTGGGCGACAACGGCAAAGAAGACCACGATAATCCAGTCGGAAATACCGAACACCGGGGCCAAGCCGCTGACACCGGGAAACACCAGCTTGACCAGCACCATGTCGATGAGCGGTGCTGGCCCCACAGGATCGAGGTAATACTGTTCGATCTGTTGGCTGAACGTCGCGGTCGGACCAAAAAGCCAGCTGGCAAAATCGGCCATGGCCATGGCAATGCCGATCGGTATGACTTCCCACAGCCGCTTGACATAGCGGGCCAGAGCGGCACCGATGAGGGTTGCGACCAACAGCAGCAACCCCGACTTAACCACTGCCAGCAGTGACTGCCAGGAGCCGTCTGGAGGGATCTGGTTGATCAGCCAGATACTTGACACCAGGATGAGCCCCAGAAGAGATAAAACCACGGTTGCGCTCTTCGGGCTGGAGCAGCAGGACCGGCAGCAGCAGTTGCGCGGCTGCGCATAACTGCAGGGCCAGAAAGCCGACAGCCAACCAGGGCGTCGCTGTTTCGATCAGTCGTCCGACCGCCCAGAGTCCGTAGATGGCACCACTCCACAGCAGGTGGCCGGCGATCAGTAGCAGGATCAGGCGCTGGTTTGGTCTGCTGAAGGTGGTCAATGAATGCAACGGCATGATTCGGATAGACCTCGGTGTTTGGGATGGTTGAGATGGAAGTGTAATAGCGGTAGGGTTTATATGCAAGTTGGCAATTGGGGTGAAATGCTGATGTGGACATGCGGCTTGGTCTGACCCCGAGGGTAACGTTCGTTCAGGATTTCCTGTCGCTTGTCAATATCGCCTCGTCTTTAAGCCAAGTACAGCTCTATAATTATTGATATTTGAGAGTTTTTCAAATACAATTGAAAAACTGGAGGCTATATGGTAAAGCGAGAAGTGTATCTGAAAAAGCTCAGAGGGTACAAAGATAAGCAGCTGATAAAAGTTGTCACCGGCATTCGGCGTTGTGGCAAGTCCACTCTCCTGGAGATGTTCCGCAATGAATTGCTTGAACAAGGAGTCGCCGCTGATCGGTTGATTTCGGTCAACTTCGAGGATATGGACTACTCCCATCTGTTGGAGCCCGAACTATTACATCAATACATAACAGAGCGCTTATCAAAAGAGATGACCTATGTCTTTCTTGATGAGGTTCAGCTGGTCGGTGAGTTTGAAAAAGTTATCGACAGCCTCCATCTGCGTAAAAATGTCGATCTGTATGTCACCGGCTCCAATGCCAATATGCTCTCAGGTGAGCTGGCAACAATGCTGTCAGGCCGATATATCGAGATTGCGATGTTGCCTTTCAGCTTGCAGGAGTTTGCCGCAGGGACGGGTATTGCCGATGACTGGCAGAAACTTTATGCCAGATATCTGCAAGAGAGTTCTTTTCCCTATGTCCTGGAACTGGATGGGAACACTGAGCTGATACGGGGCTACCTTGAGGGTGTTTTTAACACAGTGATTCTTAAAGATGTCGTAGCCAGAAAAAAAGTTTCCGATGTCATGATGCTCGACAGCGTCATACGCTTTCTTTTTGATGCCATCGGCTCGACCATATCGATCAAGAAAATCAGCGATACAATGACCTCCATGGGGCGCAAGATCTCCACAGGGACCGTTGAATCTTACATTCAGGGGCTTGTTGACAGCTATATCCTGTATCAGGTTAAACGATATGATCTTAAAGGGAAGCAGCACTTAAAAACCCAGGAAAAGTACTATGTTGCAGACCTCGGTCTGAGAAGTCTCATTCTCGGGCGACAGCATACAGATGTCGGTCACATCCTGGAGAATATCGTCTATCTGGAGCTGTTGCGGCGGGGCTACGAAATCAACATCGGTAAAATTGGAGCTTATGAGGTCGATTTTGTTGCGCGATCCGCAGATGAGACGCTTTATTTTCAAGTTGCAGCCACTGTTCGCCCGAAGGAAACGCTGGAGCGTGAGCTTCGCTCCTTGCAGGCGATCAAAGACCACCATCCAAAATTCATTCTGACCCTCGATCCTGACCCCAGAAGCAATATTGATGGCATCTGGCTGATGAATGGTATCGAATACTTCCTGGCAAATTGATAAACCGGTAAGGGGTAACACAAGGGCAATCGCGCTTGGGGCTGTTGGCCTTTTCTGCTAAAAGTTGAGACGCGACACCAGATGTTTTTTTTGGGGGGAATGTCAAAGTTAGGGACATTAATCGACAGAAGCTTTGCCTTGCCGCCGAGCGGCTGGATCCATTGCTTGACCAGCTGGTTTGGTCTGAACTCAAACAGATCAATGCAAACACTTGAACTTATAGCTTGTGAGGTATATTTTCACAGAATGTTTTAAATGACATGAAATTGGGGGGAAATCATGATCTGCAAAACCAAGTACTCATCACGACAGCTTGAAAATCCTGTAACAGCGGGCTTTTAACTGTGGGCAGCTACTACGATGACAACGCAAAGCTCTTTTTCGATGAGACCTGGAAAACGGAAGATCGCCGGCCGGATCGGGCTGGGGAGTACTGGTTGAATGCAATTTTGGTGAAATATTGATGCGGGGATCTAATGGCGCTTGATGATTACATTGATAGTTTCAGCAATCTGAACATGAACAGCCAGAAGGGGCACAAGAGCCCACATAAGGTCTGCATGTTGCTGGCAGTGATGGATCTGATTCAAGCCGGAAAGATTCACACGAACCGGATTGAGCTGGATAAGGTTCTAAAGGAACGTTTCACGCATTATTTTGAGCAATTTCGCCAGGGGAACGATAGTGACAAGCCGGAGTTGCCCTTCTATCATCTGAAGAGTGAGGGCTTTTGGTGGCTGGCCTATCAGGCCGGATATTCAAGCGATAGCGTAAAGGGGTATTCTAAAAAGGCCGTTTCCCACGCCACCATCGATCAGGAACTTTTCGACTACATGAAGAGTTCCATCGTCTCCAACGATCTCAAGATCGCCCTCACCGAAAACCTCACCAACCTGCCGGAACTGTTCACCCAGTGGCTTCACAATATTGGTAAGTCGGATAAAACCGCCAAGAACTACTTGCAGGCGGTTCAAGGATCTGTTTCTCAATGGTTGGCTGGTGCCGGGCTGGTCAGTGAACCGCTGACGGAGCTGCGATCCTATCGCAAGGTCTACGAACTGACCGAAAAGGTCAAACAGCTTGATGAGTTCCGTATGTGCGACAGTAGGGGCAAAGGGATGTACAGCGCAGCGGTTAATTCCTACGTGCGTTTTCTCTCCGACCTCTCCCAGGTTGATCTCAAGTCCGATGTTCAACAGATCTTGGAAGATAAATCCCTGACCGATACCGAAAAGACGATCATGACCAACGCCCGCATGGGTCAGGGCCGGTTTCGGGAGCAGTTGGTTCGTATGTGGGATGGTTGCGCTGTGACCGGTTATTCTGAGAAGCGTTTGCTTGTCGCTTCACACATCAAGCCGTGGAGTAAGTCCAATAACCGGGAGCGGCTGGATAAGTTTAATGGCCTGTTACTGCTGGCGAATCTGGATAAGGCTTTTGATCTGGGATTTATCTCGTTTGCAGATAATGGGCGGGTGATGATTTCTAGCCAGTTGGAAAGGCCTGAGGTGTTGGGGATTGAAGAGGGGATGGCGTTTCAGGTGTGGCCGGAGCATCGGAGGTATTTGGATTTTCATCGGAGTGGGGCATTTAGGCAATAATTGCATTTTTCCTGCCTCAAGCAGTGGGAATTTGCTCCCTCGCTACTTTTTGCTCCAATGAAACGGAGCTATTTGTCTTTTCCTGATTTCACCAGAGGCCGATCCTGTTGGGTAGAGATTAGCTTTGCCTGGGGAATCATTACCATTTGATCATTCTCTTTAAGGACGGCGAGCATGCTTGTTGATGCTTCTATTATAATACCGGAAATTGTGATGGGATTGTTTTCTTGATCGATGTAATTGATTGTGACTGTCTTTGAACCTTCTGACTCATTAGCAGATGTGCGTAGTTTCTCATGAAAATAGTGAGCGGTTGCTTTACCCTTGTTAAATATTATAGGTACCGTTAACAGCAGTAGTAGGATGATGCCTGTCGTTGTAATAGCTTGTAGAAATCTATCGATACCCTCTTCCATTAGCATCTTCTGGCCAGCATTGCTTCGCATATTATTTAATCGTTTAAGTATAAAGTTGCGTGGCTTGTCACATAGGAGTAGGTAAACTATGACATACGGGGCAATAAGGGCGAGGAGAAAGTAGACTAAGAATTCCCAGTGTTCAATTCCCAATAAGAAATATCCTATCGCCCCGTGCTCAATGTGTCTTCAAAGGTTAAAGGAAATCTGACCTGATAAGCCCAGTAAGATAGCCGTCCTGAATAGTATGCCTGACCATGGAAGTAGAGGACTGCTGTTGCAGAGGCGAGGATGAATGCAGGGTTAAGGATGATTTTGGCAATGGTGGATACGTTTTCCTCTTCAGTGAGTTTTTCAGGTCTTTTTCTTCTGTAAGACTTCATTGGATGCCCCTCCTTCGGATAGTCTATTGAGTTGAATATATTACGATTGGATTGTTGATTAATAGTTTATTAATCATATGGCATGAAAAGCTGAGATTTGGCTCTAACATTGCTTCTGAAAATGGAGGGATGCTAAGAGTAAATAGGTTAGTTGCATGGATGTTCATTGGTTGATTGATCAATTCACACTTGATAGCCTGAGGCCAATTATAGGTTTGATTTCGATGTGTAAAATAGGCCTATCAGGCTCATAAAAAGCCTTCTATTAGTCTGATTTGCTTGATTTTCAACAAGTTAGCTTGGTCTGATTCTAAGGGGGCTACACTCTATGAAAGCAGCAAGTCTATGACTATTTTTATGCTAGGAGATGAAAGACTTGCGATGTTCTTCCAGTGCATGGATATCCGGTGCAAAACGGTGGGGGAGCATGAGCCTTTTGCCTTCCAGACTGGAAAAGTTTGATGCTTGGATCTCAGGAGAATCTTTCTTTTTTAAGGTGCTGGAAACTACCAATCTATAATCTTCATCAAAAGTAATCAGGTGGCGATCAAATGCCTTGTCATGGAGAGAATTCAGGCAAATGCCGTTGGTTGGATCTGCACGGCGCCTCTCGTCTTTGCTCCATGGAATAATGTGGCTGGCAACTAATAATTGAGGAACGGCTATTCCTGTTAAGGCGCAGCAATTTTCATAGTTTGCTAAGATTGAATTTCGGAAGAATCTCTGAAGTCGCCGGGCCTGAATAGTTCTTTCGACTTCAGACGGGCCTTCAGGCGTAAGGACTTTCTCTTCTGTTCCAGGAGTTGTTGTCTCACCCATCAATGATTCAAAGGCTGCTTCGCTTTTTCCAGCCATGCTCGACCAATCCTTTTGGAATGATGCCCAGACTTTTTTGTCCAGATTGCTGGCCCCCTGAGGCCGACAACGCCTCGACTTTGATGGTAGGTGTCGAGAGAGGCAAGGTTACTAAGTTTCATTGCCAGCGACCCTGGTGTTCGATCCATTTTCTCGGCAACTTCACGAATATGCTTGTTTGACTGGTCAAACTGGCCAAAAGGCAGTCGGCAATAAAGGTTCATTGCTATTAGCAGTTCATGCTCTGTCCAATTTCGGGGCATTACTTTGCCTTCAGTCTAAGCCACTCAGATTCAGTAAGGCCAACTCGACTCAACACCCTAGCAAATTCTTCGGCAGCCCTCTGGGCATGTTTAGTTTTCAATTGGGCTACCCATTGATACCTTTGATTGTCGGGGTGATCTTTAAACTCAAGGTCGTGGGCAACAACGGCCCCTTTTGAGGGCTTAAATTTCAAGGTGAGACAGCTTTCAACCTCAGGTTTATATACCAAATCTGTGAAGTCTTTTCCCTTACCCACTACATGTGTAGCCTTTGAGCCCGTTGCCATTTTTAGCTGACAAAAAATAAAGGTAGATACTTTGTCAAGTCGCACACTGTCACAAGTCGGTTGAAGGCAAAGCAGGTAACGCTGATCTCCGTCGACTTCACGAAGAATGGTTCCCAGTGACAAATAGCGGTGGTTTCCGTAGTAAGTTCGCTGGCTCATCAAAGCGGATAGCTCTCTATGGTCCAATCCATTGTCGTTCCCACAGAGATAAGTGGATAATTGTTTGAACTCTTCCGTGCTTGGTGATGGCCACTTGGAGTCCTTTAGTCTTTTAAGCGTTTTTTTCAAACCTGATTGGGTGTCTGTCGTGTACTTATCGCTGATTTCCATCCCGCTAACACAAAGACACTGTGCGAATTCGTTCGCATCAACACCCTTTGGAACGAATTTGTTAGCCTTATCATTACCTGCCCATTTTTCTTTGCACCAGTCCTCGATAATTGAATTGTCAATTAATGGTTTAGGTAGGCTATCTTCTAACGCCGCCTCAATTTCTGCCACCAGAAGAGGAATGATATGATCAAAAGCCTCTTCGTGTGGCAACCCAAGTGCTCTATGCGACAGAAAAGCTGCATCTAGATTTGAATGAAATTTTGTTAGGATTTTTCTACTTTGTTTCCGGATAGTCGCGAGCCCCATCAGGATACTGCCTTGCAGCATACCATCGGCTAGCTTACAAAATTCGGAAATCGCCCTGTTGGGCAAGTCTGCTTCACTCACTTCAAACGTTTTAAACTTATCCAGACGTTTTGCTGGTTTCCCCAGAACAACTACGCGAGCATTCGAGGTGTGGAAAGCAAGCCCTTCATCGGCTTTTTTATATTCAATTTTATCGGAGACCTTTGCTGCTAAGCCTTCGGATGCCTTGTCGGCAATGTCAAAAAGATTTGGGTCGTCTGTGTAGATTAAGACCAAGCGTAATTGGTGAGGGTCTTCTTCCAGGCTTTGAATCACCAAATTTTCTATAAGGGTTTTGGCTTTTTTCCAGCGTCACCGTAAAGATCCCAATCAACGATTACAATATCAGCCGATGCACACAGCTTGTAAGTCTCTGACTCTACCCCCATGGATCTTGTTTTTAGAGGTTGGTGCAAAGAACAGACAATCCGTTTTTTAGCAAAGCTGGCTTGGATATCGTGCGGGGAGAAAGAAACCGTCTCGTCCGCGATTTCTGGAGTCGCGTTTGACGCTTCCGATGTTTTTTTCTGTGCACTTTTGGTAGCGGGCTTTCTTCCTTTTGGGGCAGATACTTTTTTGCCTCTATAATGGTCCCCTTTGGAGATGGGGCATAAATTTTATCGTCAACAAGCACCACGGTTTGCACAAAGTCTTCTACCGCTTTTTTTGAAAAATCATCAATCGTTGTTACTTTGCTCATCAGTTCCCCCAGAACATGAAATTTCAAATGTTGTCCAGCTCGCATCACTTTTAAGAGGAGCGATGCTCAATTCCATTCCCTCTTTACGCAAGGCTTTTTGGGAGATGAACAAACCAAGCCCGCGACCTCCTGGTTTACGCGAAAAACCTTGCTCAAAGATTGCTTCTTTATCCCTGTTGTGAATTGTTGGCCCATTGTTACTGATCCAATATGCATCGCTCTCAAAGTCCAAAGATATGATTCGTTTGTCTTGGATGCCTTTGAGCCAAAAACCGCGTTGTCAATGATATTTACGAAAACGGGATATATTGTTGATGGGAATCCGGGGACCTCAGAGTCAAGAAAATCCTGAGTGACCTCTAGTTGGATATCATGTCTTTTAAATCGAACGCTAAATAGCGTTCTGACGTAGTGGTTTATTTCACTACCCTTGATTCCTGTTTTTTTTCGCTGCAATCTGCGCTGTAAAGGAGTAAACAGGTTGAGGTGAGCGTCCAGATGATCAAAATTAGTGCGAATATCTTGATAAAGAGGCACTAAATCATCATTGGCGCGTGCCCAAGATCCCAGCTCGCGGAGCTTATGTCGGATTCCCTTTATAGCAGCTTCAAATTCGTGGTTAATAACTGCAACGGCTAAACCAAGTTGCACAAGCTCTGCATCGGTATCCGCTTGTTCTCTAAGATTCTGTAGCTCCTTGTCCATGGCCTCAACAACGTCGAGATGTTCAATATCGGCAGTTTTTTCCAAATTTTCAGAAATACTTGTCAGCATTTCCCGAACTCGGCCAAGCGATTCTGTGTTTTTTGGCCGACTTCTTCAATCCGGAGTTCGTACATCTCGCGGATTTCTTCAGCATGCTGAGGTGATATGTCTGCAAAGTCCTGCTCTGCAAAGTCTGTTTCTACTTTTTTGACTATATTTCTGAACTCTTGGATAGCTTTTCTAGCCGTATCAATCGCTATTCGGCGGGTATCAGCAGCAGTTTTTTCTAACATGCTAGCTTCTGACTTAACCTCCGACTCACGATTGTCGGCAACCTGCTGAATAAGATTCTTAAGACGACGGCGCTGATCAATATAGATTCTGGCTTCTTCTGCCATGTGCCCTAGATTTTCCGCAGTGCTTTTAGAAAAGGGGGAAAAAAGTTCAGACTCTAATCTATTTTGCTCTCGTTGATAGGCTGCCCAATCCCGCTCCAGTTGCTTTGTAAGTCCAACGCCACGGGGTTTTGCAATCTGATAACTGACCCTGAGTTCAGCTAGCCGACGGTTTGCTTCATTTTCCGCTTCGAGAAGTTCTTCGGCAGCTTCATCGGGATTTTCCATCTGTGCGGCAGCCTCCATTCGGGCATGGATCTGTGATCGCAAAGTTTCTAATTCTGCCTCTGGGAGTTGTTGCGAAGTGTTTAGAAAAATAACTCAAGCGCTTCAGCCAGTTTTTTTCTTTTTGTGCCGACTTGTTTGTCCCTTTTTCTTCGAGCTTTATCCAACCGGTCAAGTTCAGACCTCCTTTCCGCAAAATAATCTCCGAAATCAGCATCTTTGCGGAAAAAGTCTGCTGCCAATTGAATCAATAAATTTTCAAGAATATCTTTTAGTTGTCGATATGCTTTGTCTTTTTGGAAGCCCTCTCTGCCTGCCTTTTCCTTTAAACTTCCATTCTTTTCACGAGTTAGGCTTACTGCTCCGTAGATATTCCTATACGAAAAAAGTAGTATCCCGCTCCTTTTGTCCTTCTCAGTTCAACGTCAAGCCAATCAATATCGGAATTCCCATATGGGAGTATGCGCATTCCGTCTCGATAAACATAAAGACCTGAAATTTGATCAAGCTTTGTCTTCAGCCGATTGAAATCATCTGGATCCGCCTTACTTTCCCTTTGAGCCCCTTGCAAATAGCCAAATTCAATATTGAAAGGCCCACAGGCGGTAGTTTTTCCACTTCCTTTATTCCATGAAATTACGTGGTTTTCGTATTTCTGCTCATATACGCGAATTGATCCTGTGAACTGACCAAACTCATTTATCTCACCAGAAATAAAATGGTCTGCACATTCGAGGTCTTGTTTAGTAAAAAATTCACGAGAACTTATCAAATCTTCATGGCGCTCATCTGAAGGCCAATATCGAAATGCGGTTTCGATGGGAGGAGGGGATTTTGTAGAAAAGGTAGAATTGCAAAAACCCAATAAACATTTTGAGAATTCTTTTGTTTTTGATCTGCGTTCCTGTTCAATTTCATCGCGAATCTCTTCGTTCGCAGGTGCTATCAAAAAATGTGTTCCTACCCCATCTTCAGTTAAAGATAAGCCACCCAGAAATTCATCTAAATCTTCGGGATCAACTTGGAAGTCCTGCATTTCTTCCAAAACAGTCTTAAAGTTACATTTCGGATATTTTTTTGTAGAGATTCAACGAGGCGGCAGTTCTTTTGAAGCAGATCATCAACATCTTCAGCACTTGGCAGGGTCCCACCGGTAACCTTTATCACTGGGAAATCGAGATCGTCTAAATTCAGGGAAGGCACTTCAAAAAGCCCCCAATGAATAAAACACATGGATAAATCGCTTAAGTTATCTCCTCTTTTTGCCCTGGTAAGAACAAGAACCTGTGAACCAAGCAGGGCAATTGCCAAACGACCGATCCCTTTTTCGCCCATAATTGCCCGTTTGGGCTTATTTGGTGGCTTAAATGATTTATTGTGTGACTCTGAGTCGAGCTTACTTTCCGTGCCCAGAACTAACCAACGATTTTCGAACTCATCTTTGGTCATTCCGATTCCGTCATCGCGAATGACCAGCAGGTTGTCTGATCTGAAGTAGTCAACCTCTACGTGATCGGCATAGGCATCATGGGCATTCTTGAAAAGCTCACTTATGGCTGTAGACACATCTGCAATCTGTTGCCGTCCGAGCATATCAACCGCCCGAGCCCGAGTTTTAAACTTAGCCATCAATCCCCTCACTATGTTTGATGAAATGAGATCCCATTGCATTGGCAAGGTCAACCGGTACGGCATTACCAATTTGTTTAGCCATAGAATTTAGGTTGCCGGTGAATTCAAAATCATCATCAAAGCCTTGTAGTCTGGCGGCTTCCCTCACGCTAATCGCGCGATCTTGAACCGGATGCCCAAACCTTCCATTAGAATAGCTGATGCAGCGAGTTGTTAAGCCTGTTGCGGGCTTATCCCACCATAGCCGGCCATAGCAGTCAGTGTGGCCGGAATGTGCATTCCCATTCTCATCTACACGAAGGTAGCATTTTGGCCAAAGCCTCTTGGGCCAATTATTTCGCCCTCCTCCATCATGTTCGGAGGTTTGAATTCTTTCCATGTTTAGAGCCGAGAGCTTTGCAGCACGGTGATTCAGCACATCTTTTCCTGCGTATGCCTCTCCGGCAGCTATTTCTGGTAGCCCCTCTATTGCTTTTCGTACAGTTTTGTATGGCAGTTCCCCTTGCTTCCCATGAGTCGGATGGGGAAGGTCTATTGGTTCGTGCTTGCTGGCCAGCAGAACAAATCTACGGCGTAATTGTGGAGCACCATAATCTGAGCGGCAACGACTCCAGAAGTTATTTCATATTTCAGCCCCTTTAAAAGTTCTATAAAAGCAGGAAGAGGCCCCTTTTTTTGCTTTGAAACTTTTTGTAAACCCGGAACGTTTTCAACAAAGACAAAATCAGGCTCACAGGCCTCTATGACCCTCCCAAAGTGTGTCAACAGGCTTTTACGGTCATCATTTTTGGGGCTTTCGGTGTGCTGCTTAGTAAATGGTTGGCACGGAGCACAGCCGCAGAAAAGCTTATAACTGTCTTGATGTTGGTCTAGCGTCGGTTTCAGGTCTTCAATGGTGAGGTCGGTAATGCTTTTTGGGCAAAAACAGTGTCGGGGAAGTTCTTTCTAAAGGTGTTTTCAGCATCCTTGTCAATATCCAATGCGAAAGCGACATCAATACCGGCTTTCTGGAAACCGCTGCTGGTCCCACCGCATCCACAGAAGAAGTCAAACGCCACTATGCTTTTCACTTTTCCACCCGCCGCCATTTCCATCCCAACACCGGTAATTACAAGAAATAATTTAACATTTCATGATAACCAGTTGTCCCCCAACGGTCAAACATTATCATTCCATTCAAATCGCTTTAATCCGTTTTAGCAAGCCGCTCCTAGAGTTGAATCGGAATTCTGGGCACAGTTTACATATTTATGAGCATGCTATCTGAACTATACACATATCTTTCGCAATTGCCCTAAATCCTGCTGTCTGGTGTTTGTCCAGGCGTTCTACGTTCTGGGGTCTCCGTTCTGGGGTCGGACCAAACCAACCTATTGAAATCACAAATAAAACAACCTTAGAAGTGGGCCATATCTATCTTATAAGCCGATTTTCACTCTCAAAAATTGGCCCATAATCAGCATCCGTCTTTCTCGGTGTTTTCAAATTGTTGTAACGTCACTCTCTGATCCGATCAGAAAAATTTTAGCTTGCTCAGTGATTCTCGTAATAAAGCTATTTTCAGAGGCCAGTTTTGTCTTGAATTCGTCACTAGTGTATATCGTCGGGTTGATTTTTCTCCCGAGTTGATTCTCCAGTTCCGCGAGATTGACCAGCAGATCCGGGTAGGTTATCTCATCGGAAATCAGCATCAGATCTATGTCGCTGGCTGCGTTTTCGCTGCCTTTGGCGACCGATCCATAGATGAAGGCAAGCCTGATCCGCTTCTGATGCGGCATAAGCAGGGTCATTATCTGCTCAGATATGCCGAAGGTTTTACGAACGATAGCTTTGAGTTCTTCAAAAATTGGAGACTCTGGATTCGCCTGATAGTGCTTTTGGTTGCCGATTTTCTTTATCGTCAACAGGCCTGCCTCGGAGAGTTTTTCCAGTTCTCTCTGTACCGATCCTGTCCCCATTTCTGCGCGTTCGACAAGTTCTTTGGTATAGAAGCTTTTATGTGGCTGACCGAAAAGCAGGCGCAGAAGTTGTTTCTGTGCTTTTGTGAAAAGAGCATCACTGATTGATGTATTCTTCGAGTTACCCATATTGGGAACTATAGTACCCAATATGGGTAATGTCAATCGGTTCATGTTGCTGCTTGTCGCGGGGAAAAATTGGTCAAAAAGGATAATGCACTGAGCTGTTTAATCGACTAATAAACAGGCAGTTTATCTTGACACCTAGCTCACCATCCCTTACAACGAAAACCGGATAGAGAGGGGCGTTTACAGCGCCGCAGACGCGATCCCCGGAAAAGGAATCTTCTGTCAGCTCTTATCTGCTATCAGCTTTTGTTAAGCTGAATCAACGGGTAAAGTGCTCAGGGTCATTTGCCGGAGCAAAGTGCATGCGGCCATCATTAATCATAGAGTCATAGAGCCTTTTGTAAGAGGCTCCAATAAAAAAGGAATTGTTGATGAAACCCAGAAGATCAATTATATCGGTCCCCGGCCATATCGAAAAGATGCATCGCAAGGCCATTGCCGGTCCTGCGGATGTTGTCATGCTGGACCTTGAAGACAGCGTCCCTCTC
>LQAH01000051.1_pt1 | contig 55345 bp, 83 predicted proteins | sample 1535791 | NCBI WGS metagenome assembly LQAH01 (sample SAMN04331585, study PRJNA305678) | bioreactor metagenome | isolation source: bioreactor_4 inoculated with Wadden Sea sediment 2nd replicate of a... | place: Germany:Bremen
TACGAGGTTAATAGATGTCTACTCAGAAAATCAGAATTCGCTTGAAAGCATATGACCACAGTTTGCTTGATCAGGCTGTAGCCGAAATTGTCGATACGACTAAACGCACTGGATCCAGGCTGGTAGGCCCGATTCCACTGCCGACGGTCATCAACAAGTACTGTGTTTTGCGTGGTCCGCATGTTGACAAGAAAAGCCGTGAGCAATTTGAAATTCGTACTCACAAGCGGCTCCTGGATATTATGGAACCCACTCAGCAGACTGTAGACGCACTTATGAAGCTTGATCTGTCCGCCGGTGTGGATGTCGAGATAAAGCTCTAGGTATATAGATTTATCATATTAAGGGCACGATGATGATCAATGGATTGTTAGGTAAAAAAATTGGTATGAGTCAGGTCTTCGCGGCTGACGGACAACGTATTCCGGTCACTGTTCTGGAAGCGGGGCCTTGCACAGTGCTGCAGAAGAAGACTGTTGACACAGATGGATATGAAGCTGTTCAGCTGGGCTTTGGGACAAAAAGCTCACAGCGTACGAACAAGCCTGAGATGGGACACTTCAAGAAGGCTGGCAAGGGTGCATTCAGTCATGTGCGTGAATTCCAGCCTGCCGAAGACAGCTTGGCTGTTGGTGATGAGGTTTCCTGCGAGATTTTCAAGCCTGGCGATCGTATTGACGTGACAGGTGTAAGCAAGGGTAAGGGCTTTCAGGGTGTTATGAAGCGCTGGGGCTTCGCAGGGGACGCGCTAGTCACGGTTCGATGTTCAAGCGCAGACCTGGTGCGATTGGTCAGTCTGCATGGCCATCAAAGGTTATCAAGGGTAAGAAAATGCCGGGTCAGTTGGGTAATGAGACAGTTACAACTCAGAACCTGATTGTCGTTGATGTACGACCCGAGCAGAATCTTGTCCTTGTCCGGGGTGCTGTTCCAGGACCCAAGAATGGTCTGGTTGAAATTCGTAAAGGGATCAAGGCCTGATAGGCTGAAGATTTAGGAGTAGATAGATGGCAACAGTGGCAATTTATGATCAGGACCGGAAGCAGATTGGTGAGCGGGAGCTCGTCGATTCCGTTTTCAATACTGAAGTTAAAGAGTATTTGCTGCACGATATGGTTCGTTACCAGCTCGCTGCAAAGCGTCAAGGGACTGCTTGCGTGAAAACAGAAGCGCAGTCGCAGGTGGTAGCAAGAAACCGTATCGTCAGAAGGGGACCGGTAACGCGCGTCAGGGAACTGTTCGTGCTCCTCACTTCGTAGGTGGTGGTGTGGCTTTTGGGCCGTCTCCACGCTCTTACGCTTTTAAATTGAACCGGAAAGTGAAAAAGTTGGCACTGTGCAGCGCTCTCTCAGCTCGTTTCCAAGATGAGAAACTGCTTGTTGTCAAAGAATTTTCCATGGATAAGGTGAGCACCAAGTCGTTTGCTCAGATTGTTGACACTCTCGAAGTTGAAGGTGCGCTGATTGTGATTGATCGGGCAGATAAAACTATTGAGATGTCGGCTCGTAATCTGAGGAACGTCAAGGTCTTGCGGGCGGAGGGGGTGAACGTTTATGACGTTCTTAAGTACCCTAACCTGGTTCTGACTGATGCTGCAGTCAATGAGATTCAAGGAGCATTGGAAAAATGAAACCATTATACGAAATCATTCGCAAGCCCTTGATTACCGAAAAGGCTAACCTGCTTAAGGATGAAGGTCAGGTTGTTACTTTCGAGGTCGCACGTAGTGCGAACAAGATCGAGATCAAGCAGGCTGTAGAGAAAGCTTTTGATGTCAAGGTAAAAGCGGTTAATACCATGCTTTTCCGTGGCAAGATGAAGCGTGTAGGGTATAACCTGGGTCAGCGGAGCAACTGGAAAAAAGCTTACGTGACTTTGGAAGATGGTCAATCAATCGATTTTTACGGCGTGTAACACAGAACGCTTTGTGGGTATGGAGTAGTTATCATGGGTATCAAGAAATTTAATCCAACCTCTGACGGTCGCCGGCATATGACCTCTTCCACATTTGAAGAGGTTACAAAATCACGGCCGGAGAAATCATTAATTGCGCCGTTGAAGCGTTCAGGTGGTCGGAACAACACTGGTCGTATTACCAAGCGTCACACCGGTGGTGGTCACAAGCGTAAATACAGGGTTGTCGACTTTCGTCGCGACAAGCTTGAGGTGCCAGCAAAGGTTGCAGCTATCGAGTATGATCCGAATCGCAGTGCTCGCATTGCTCTTTTGTTTTACGTTGACGGTGAGAAACGCTATATTCTCGCACCGAACGGTTTGAATGTCGGTGATACCGTCGTGGCCAGCGACAGCGCGGATATTCGTCCAGGTAATACCTTGACGATCAAATCCATCCCGCTCGGCACCTGGGTTCACAATGTTGAGCTTAAGGTCGGTAAGGGTGGTCAGCTGGCCAGAAGTGCTGGAGCATATGCAATGATTGCCGCTAAGGAGGGACGTTACGCTCAACTGCGTTTGCCTTCTGGTGAAGTTCGTCTTGTTATGCAGGAGTGCCGTGCTACAGTCGGTCAGGTTGGTAACCTCGATTATGAAAAATCAAGATCGGTAAGGCTGGGCGGAATCGCTGGCTCGGCAAGCGTCCACAGTCTCGTGGTGTCGCTATGAACCCTGTCGATCACCCACATGGTGGTGGTGAGGGTAAGAGCTCTGGTGGACGTCATCCGGTTACTCCTTGGGGTGTTCCGACTAAAGGCTACAAAACCAGAACAAATAAGCGGACTGACAAGTTTATTGTCCGTCGCAGAAATAAGAAGTAATCACAATCTTTAGGAGTCGAACGTGGCAAGATCAATTAAAAAAGGACCTTATGTGCAGGATAGCCTGTTGCGTAAAGTAGACCTCGAAGGTGAAGCGAACCGTAACAAGGTCATCAAAACATGGTCGCGTCGTTCAACCATTATTCCTGAGTTTGTTGGATTGACTTTTGCCGTTCATAATGGCAAGAAGTTTGTTCCGGTTTTTGTCAGTGAAAACATGGTTGGCCATAAGTTAGGTGAGTTCGCCCCGACCCGGACTTATTACGGGCACGGAAGTGATAAGAAAAGCAAGGTCAGATAACTTTCTGACAGGAGTTCCGAGTTATGGAAGCACAAGCTAAATTAAGAAACGTTCGCCTCTCGCCACGCAAGGCGAGGCTCGTTGTAGATATGGTGCGGGGTAAGGCTATTCAGGATGCACTGAATATCCTTCAGTTTCTCCACAGAAGACAGCACCGGTTCTGTCAAAACTTTTGAAGTCAGCTGTTGCAAACGCTGAGCAAAAAGGTATTTCTGATGTTGATCAGCTGTTTGTTAAAACAGTCATGGTCGATCAGGGACCAGTGCTCAGACGTTTTATGCCCCGCGCACAGGGGCGTGCCAGCCGGATTCGTAAACCGACCAGCCACATAACTGTGGTTCTGGATGTCAAGTAAGTCGAGGAGGTATTCCTTTGGGTCAGAAAGTTCATCCGATTGGATTTCGTCTGGGAATTAACCGGACTTGGGAATCCCGCTGGTATGCAGATTCAGATTACTCTGAAAAATTGCACGCAGATCTGAAACTGCGCAATTTCTTGAAACAGCGTCTTTATCATGCAGGTATCTCTAAAATTGAATTAGAGCGCGCTGCAAACAAGGTAAAGATCAATATTTTCGCTGCTCGCCCCGGGATCATTATCGGTAAAAAAGGTTCTGAGGTCGAGGTTCTTAAAAAGGATCTCGCCAAAATTACCGATGATGAGTGTTTCATCAATATTCAGGAGGTACGCAAGCCTGAAGTCGATGCCCAGCTTGTAGCAGAGAATGTTGTTCTCCAGCTCGAGCGAAGGGTGGCTTTCCGCCGTGCCATGAAGCGCAGTGTTAGCATGGCGTTGAAATTTGGCGCCAAGGGAATCAAAATCAACTGTGCAGGTCGTCTTGGTGGTGCTGAGATGAGTCGTACTGAATGGTATCGTGAAGGTCGTGTGCCATTGCATACCTTACGCGCCGATATCGATTATGGTTTTGCCGAGGCGAAGACCACCTATGGAATTATTGGTGTAAAGGTACTGATCTTCAAGGGTGAAGTGCTTGGTAAGGAAAACGAGCAGCCAGTCGGCTGATCAGGAGTAAATTGTCATGTTAATGCCAAAAAAAGTTAAACGTAGGAAGCAGTTTACCGGGCGGATGACAGGCCAAGCCTCCCGTGGCACTGAAGTCAGCTTCGGCGACTTTGGTCTGCAGGCTCTTGAGTGTGGCTGGCTCTCGTCTCGTCAGATTGAAGCTGCTCGTCGTGCGATGACTCGTTATATTAAACGGGGTGGAAAAATCTGGATTCGCTCTTTCCCTCATAAGCCTCTGACCAGCAAGCCTGCAGAGACGCGTATGGGTAAAGGTAAAGGCTCTCCAGAAAAATGGGTTGCAGTCGTCAAGCCTGGTCATATCCTTTATGAGATGCAGGGCGTAACTGAAGAAGTCGCGCGTGAAGCTTTCCGCCTGGGTGCGCACAAGCTCCCAATGCGGACGAAATTTGTGAAGAGAGAGGTTGGCGATGAAAGTTAATGAAATCAAAGATCTCAGTGTTGAAGAACTGCAGGCAAAGGCCGAAGAATTGCAGCAGGAATTGTTTAATCTGAAATTTCAACTGCATACCGGGCATCTTGAAAACACAGCACGAATCTCTCAGGTTCGTAGGGATGTTGCGCGGGTAAAAACTGTTCTTTCCAGTAGCTGAACGCTTAGTGTAGGTGAGGAAAAATGAGTCAAGAACGAGGTAACAGAAGAACCCGGATCGGTGTTGTTGTCAGCGACAAAATGGACAAGACCGTCGTTGTCAGGGTCGATGATCTGGTTAAGCATAGTGTATATAAAAAGTTCATCAAACGTAAGGTCAACTGCAAGGCTCATGATGAAGCTAACAGTTGCGGTATTGGTGACAAAGTCCTGATTGTCGAAACCAGACCATTGTCTAAAGACAAGCGTTGGCGTGTTCGCCAAGTTCTGGAAAAGGCCGTTACCGCGTAGGAGAATTAAGTCATGATCCAAATGCAAACAATGCTCAGCGTAGCAGATAATTCAGGTGCAAAGAAACTTTGCTGTATTAAAAGTACCTGGAGGATCAAAGCGTATGTACGCCGGAATCGGCGACATTATTATCTGCAGTGTCAAGGAAGCGTTGCCGAATTCCAAAGTGAAAAAAGGTGATGTTGTCAGGGCCGTTATTGTCCGCACTGCAAAAGAGGTTCCGCGTCCGGATGGCTCTTTTATCCGCTTTGACAATAACTCTGCAGTTGTTGTTAATGCCGGTAATGAACCGATTGGTACTCGTATATTTGGTCCTGTTGCCAGGGAGTTGCGCGCTCGTCATTTCATGAAGATCGTGTCGCTGGCACCGGAAGTTTTATAAACAGACTGTTGGAGAATCAAGTCTATGGCTAGTGCAAAACTGCATGTCAAAAAAGATGACATGGTCAAGGTTATCGCAGGTAAAGAACGTGGCAAGACTGGTAAGGTCTTGCGTGTTTTTCCCGCCAAGAACCGGGTTGTTGTCGAAAGCCTCAACGTGGTTAAGCGTCACACCCGTCCTAATCAACTGAATCCAGAGGGCGGAATCGTTGAAAAAGAGGCATCTCTGAGCATTTCGAACGTTATGCTCGTATGCGGTTCTTGCAATGAGCCGACTCGGACCGGTGTGCGTAAGCTTGAAGATGGAAGTAAAACTCGTTACTGCAAAAAATGTAACGCGAGCGTCGATAAATAACGGAGAGTTCGATGGCCAGGTTAAAACAGGCATACCGTCAGGAGCAGGTTCCTGCACTGATGAAGGAATTTCAATACAGAAATGTGATGGAAGTTCCACGTATTGAAAAATTGTATTGAATATGGGACTTGGTGAAGCAATTCAGAATCCCAAACTGCTGGAATCAGCGGTAGAAGAGCTTGAGCGGATCAGTGGCCAGAAAGCGGTCATTACGAAGTCCAAGAAATCTATTGCCGGTTTTAAACTGCGTGAGGATATGTCGATTGGCGCATGTGTAACTCTCAGGCAGAACCGTGCCTGGGAATTTCTTGATCGCCTGGTCAATGTCGCTCTCCCGCGTGTTCGCGATTTCAAGGGTGTTTCTGCCAAGTCATTTGATGGCCGCGGAAATTATACCTTGGGAGTTCGCGAGCAGTTGATCTTCCCTGAAATTGATCTGGACAAGATCGCAAAGGTTTCCGGGCTCAACATTACAATTGTGACTACGGCAAAAACAGACGAGGAAGGCCGCGCACTGCTGGCCGGACTCGGTATGCCGTTCCGAAAATAGTTAAGCGGAGGATATTGTGGCGAAGAAATCAATGATTGCCAAAACCAAACGGCCTAAGAAGTTCGCGGTCCGTAATTACAACCGCTGCCCGATTTGCGGCCGTCCGCGCGCTTACTACCGTAAGTTTGATATGTGCAGAATTTGTCTGCGGAAACTGGCATCCGAAGGTAAAGTTCCTGGAGTTGTCAAGTCCAGCTGGTAACAGCAAGAAGGAGTACCACCGATGTCTATGACTGACCCGATGGCGGATATGATTACACGTATCCGTAATGCAGGTATGGCGAGTCATGCAAGCTCGACGTGCCATCAAGCAATGCTAAAGTAGCTGTAGCGACTGTTCTCAAAGAGCTTGGCTATGTTAAAAATTTGAAAGTTATCAGTGATAATAAGCAGGGCATTCTGCGTATTTATCTGAAATATGACGCCAATCAGCAGCCGTTGATCCATGAAATCAAGCGGGTGTCTACCCCCGGCCGTCGTGTCTATGTTGGCAAAGACGAGATCCCGCGGGTGAAGAATGGTCTTGGAGCGTCCATATTGTCGACCTCTAAAGGGGTCCTTGATGACGTTTCTGCTCGCCAGGCACAGGTTGGTGGCGAAGTTATCTGTACCGTCTGGTAATAGTCAAGGAGCTAGAGCAAATGTCACGTATCGGTAAATTACCAGTTCCAATTCCATCAGGGGTTAAAGTTTCTCTTGATGGTAATAAAATGACAGTCAATGGCCCGAAAGGGACTCTGTCTCAAACACTGCATGAGAGTATGACCATTGCGGTAGAGACTGATCAAATCGTTGTTACCCGTCCATCTGAAGATAAGCAGATTACTGCACTTCACGGGCTGACACGGGCTTTGATTAATAACATGGTTGTCGGCGTTACTAGCGGTTTTCAAAAAGATCTTGAAATCAACGGTGTCGGTTATCGTGCTGAGATTTCAGGTAGCGTTCTGACTCTCTCTCTCGGCTACTCTCACCCGGTTGTATATACTCTGCCTGATGGGATTACTGTAGAAGTAGAAAAGCAGACAAAGCTGTCTGTGAAGGGTATTGACAAGCAACTTGTCGGCTCTGCCGCCGCGAAGATCCGTTCGTTCCGTAAGCCTGAACCATATAAGGGTAAAGGTATTAAGTATGCGGACGAGCATATCGTGCGTAAGGCTGGTAAGGCTGGCAAGTAAGATAGTTATTGATTAAGGAGCATGACTGTGGACGTGTCCCAGAAGAGACGAAATGCCAGACTTAAGCGTCAGGCGAGGGTTAGAAAAAAAGTACGTGGAACCAGTGAGTGTCCCCGTCTTTCCGTATTCCGTAGTGCAAAGCATATCTATGCTCAAATTATCGAGGATGAAACCGGTCGCACACTTGCTGCCGCTTCAACAATTGGTAAGGGGATTGATCTTGCACAGTGCGGTAATGTTGAAGCAGCTAAAGCGGTTGGTACAGCTATCGCTAAAAAAGCGCTGGAAAACAATATTACCAATGTCGTATTCGACCGTAACGGTTTCCTGTATCAGGGGCGAGTGCAAGCACTTGCTGATGCTGCACGGGAAGCTGGATTAAAGCTGTAGAGGAGAAAGCAGTGCTGCACATTGATCCTAACGAATTGGAATTGACTGATAGAGTCATTCATATCAATCGTAATGCAAAAGTCGTCAAGGGTGGCCGTCGTTTCAGCTTTTCCGCACTGGTCGTAGTCGGTGATGGTGAAGGACACGTCGGTTATGGTCTCGGGAAAGCAAAGGAAGTTCCTGAGGCAATCCGTAAAGGTGTTGAACAGGCTAAGAAAAGTCTGATCAAGGTGCCTATTCAGGAAGGCCGAACCATTCCTTATGATGTTATTGGCAAGTACGGCGCAGGTAAGGTTTGCTTAAGCCTGCATCTGCAGGTACCGGCGTTATTGCCGGTGGCGCTGTTCGTCCGATCCTCGAGTCTGTCGGTATCGGTAATATCTTGACAAAATGTCTCGGATCTAACAATCCGCATAATGTTGTCAAGGCCACTATGAGCGCACTTAAAATGCTCAAGAGTCCTGAAGAGATCAAAACCCGTCGTGGTTTAGATCAGGACTAATGGCAGGATCCAGGAGGTTGTAACAAATGGCGTCAGAAGTAAAAGTTACCCTGAAGAAAAGTCCGATCGGTCGTAAGGCATACTTTTCCAAAGTCCTGAAAGGGCTTGGGCTGAATCGTCTGCATCAGACAGTCACTTTACAGGACACTCCGGAAATCCGTGGAATGATCCGTAAAGTTGAACACATGGTCTCGGTTGAAGACTGATAACTCGCAGAGGACAGTAAGATGGATTTAAGTAATCTGAAACCGGCTCCCGGTTCTACAAAAAATAGAAAGCGTATTGGCCGAGGTCCAGGCTCCGGTACAGGAAAAACATCCGGTAAGGGACACAAAGGTCAGAATGCTCGTAGTGGTGGTGGTGTCAAGCCTGGTTTTGAGGGTGGTCAGATGCCATTGCAGCGCCGTGTTCCAAAGCGCGGATTCACCTCTCTTAACAAGAAAGTTTACAATCTTGTTAATCTGCGTGATCTTGATGCCTTTGAAGCTGGTACTGTAGTCGATGTAGAGCAGTTTGGTAAAGCAGGTCTGATCACTGACATGAAGGACGGCATCAAGGTTCTTGCTGATGGTGAACTGACTAAAGCTTTAACTGTTCAGGCACATAAATTCAGTAAGTCGGCAGTTGAAAAGATTGAAGCTGCAGGCGGTAAGACTGAGGTTATCTAAATAATGTCGACTCTGCAGAATATATTGGCAATCCCTGAATTGCGTCGCAGGATTCTGTTTACACTATCAATGCTCGCGGTATACCGGGTCGGTTGTCATGTGCCAACACCCGGTATTGATGCCCAAGTCCTTGCAAAGTTTTTTGAGGGGACTGAAGGGACTCTGCTGGGACTGGTCAGTGCTTTTACTGGCGGTGCTTTACAGCAGATGGCTGTATTTGCGCTTGGAATCATGCCATATATCAGTGCCTCGATTATTCTGCAATTACTGACAGTTGTTTTTGAGCCGATCGAGCGACTCTCAAAAGAGGGTGAGCAGGGGCGCAAGAAAATTACCGAGTATACCCGTTATGGTACCATCGTCCTGGCGATCATTCAGGGCACCGGTATTGCAACCGGTCTGCAGTCGATGGTAGGTCCTGCCGGTGAGCCTGTTGTCCCGAATCCCGGCATCGGATTTATTCTGATGACGGTCATCACGCTTACTGCAGGTACCGCGTTTATCATGTGGTTAGGAGAGCAGATCACTGAGCGTGGCATCGGTAACGGCATATCTCTGATCATCTTTGCCGGTATCGTGGCTGGGATGCCATCTGCGATTGTCAACTCTGTTCGCCTCGTGCAGACCGGTGCAATGACTCCGACAATTGTCGTTTTCATTGTTGCTTGATGCTTGTGACTGTTGCGGCAATCGTTTTATGGAACGGGCTCAACGTCGAGTTCCGATCCATTATGCCAAACGCGTAGTCGGTATGCGTAATATGGGCGGACAGGCGAGTCATTTGCCCCTGAAAATCAACATGAGTGGAGTTATCCCTCCAATCTTTGCCAGTTCGATTATGATGTTTCCGGCAACGATTGCAAATTTCATCGACGTGCCTTGGGTTAAGACGGCGTCTGCTTATCTTTCTCCCGGTCATGTTGTTTACAATGTTTTTTATGTTGCATTTATAGTCTTCTTTTGCTACTTCTACACGGCTATAACTTTCAATCCGGTAAACGTTGCTGATAATATCAAGAATCAGGGTGGTTTTGTGCCTGGCATTAGACCTGGTAAGGAAACCGCGACTTATCTTGATACCGTTCTTGGACGGCTGACGTTCGCCGGTGCGATCTATGTTTCATTGGTATGTGTATTGCCGACTCTGTTGATCAGTCAGTTGAATGTGCCGTTCTTTTTCGGTGGAACATCTCTGCTGATTGTTGTTGGCGTTGGAATGGATACAGCGGCTCAGATTGAAGCACATCTTATATCGCGTTCGTATGAAGGCTTTATGAAAGGTGTGACTCTGAAGGGTCGTCACGGGTAGTCGTTATGAAAATTATTTTACTGGGTCCTCCTGGTGCCGGAAAAGGCACGCAGGCTGTCATGTTAGTAGAAAAGCATAATGTTCCTCAGATTTCAACGGGTGACATGTTGCGTGCGGCTGTTCGTGATCAGTCTCCTATGGGCGTTAAAGCAAAAGAGTTCATGGATGCTGGCGCTTTGGTTCCAGATGAGGTTGTTGTCGGGATCGTCCGCGAACGTCTGCAACAGGAAGATTGTGGAGCAGGGTTTATTCTTGATGGTTTCCCGAGAACCGTGCCTCAGGCTGATGCTTTGAAGCTTGTTCTTGCCGAACTGAATAAGAATCTTGATGCTGTTGTCTCCTTAGACGTTGATACTGAAGCATTGGTCGCTCGTCTGACCGGTCGTCGAACTTGCAAGTCTTGTGGCAAGGGGTTTCATCTGACCTATGATCCGCCTGCTGACAATGGTAGTTGCCGTGATTGTGGCGGTGAATTGATGCATCGGGATGATGACCGCGAGGAGACCATAAGGAATCGTATGCAGGTCTACCATGAGCAGACTGCACCTTTAGAGGATTATTACCGTAAGGAGAATCTTCTGAAAGTTGTTGATGGTATGCAGGATATGCAGTCGGTACAAAAGGCGATTGAGACTGCACTTCAGGACTAGTTGAGTGATAATTGTAAAATCCCCACAGGAAATAAAAAAAATGCGGCATGCCGGGCAGATGGTTGCAGAAATTCTGCAATTGCTCCGCGAAACTGTGAAACCGGGGATTACATCGCTTGAACTCGATCTGTTGGCAGAAAAAGAATGTAAAAAAAGGAAGGCCAAACCAGCTTTCAAAGGGTACGGTGGCTTTCCGTATACAATATGTGCCTCACCTAATGATCGCGTCGTGCATGGCTTTGCGAATAACGATCCCTTAGTTGAAGGAGACATCCTCAGTGTCGATTTTGGTCTGATCATTGATGGTTTTTATGGTGATTCTGCAATCACAATACCTGTCGGTGAGATTGATCGAAAAACGGCTGAGTTGTTGAAAGTTACACAAGAATCACTGGAATGCGGTATTGCAAAAGCTGTTTCAGGTGGTTATCTGTCCGATATTTCTGCTGCTGTTCAAACCAGGGTAGAAAAGGATGGTTTCAGTGTCGTCAGGGAGTTCGTCGGGCACGGAATTGGTCGTCAGTTACATGAGGACCCTCAGATTCCCAACTACGGCAAGCCCGGACGTGGTCCAAAACTGAAGCCTGGCATGACATTGGCGATTGAACCGATGGTCAACGTCGGTAAGCCTGATGTCAAGATCCTTGAGGATGGATGGACTGCTGTGACTGCTGATGGTCTGCGATCTGCGCATTTTGAGCACACTATAGCAATAACAGATAACGGGCCGGAGGTAATGACCCGTTTGTAAAGTTTCGTTCGGTATACAACCGATTAATCGTAAGAAAAGGATCTCAAAATGAAGGTTAGAGCTTCGGTCAAGAAGATCTGCGATAAGTGTAAAGTTATCAAGCGTAAGGGCGTTATCCGGATCATCTGTGAGAATCCCAAACACAAGCAAAGACAGGGATAAAGACCTAGGAGGAAAAATTGGCACGTATTGCTGGAGTCGATTTACCGCGTAATAAACGTATTGAAGTGGCCATGACATATATTTATGGAATTGGTCGCACTACGTCTCAAGAAATTCTTTCTCAGGCCGGTGTGGATTTTAATGCCCGTACTGACGATCTGACTGAGTCAGAGCTCGCTAAGATTCGTGAACTCATCGATCAGAATTGCCATGTTGAAGGTGATCTGCGTCGTGAAATCACTATGAATGTGAAGCGCCTGATGGATCTGGGGTGTTATCGCGGACTGCGTCATCGTAAAGGTTTGCCGGTTCATGGGCAGAATACCAAGAACAATTCTCGTACCCGTAAAGGTCCGAAGAAAACCGTAGCCGGTAAGAAGAAATAAGCGGAGTTATCATGGCTAAATCAGGTAAAAGAGTTGTACGCAAAAAAACTGAAAAGAAGAACATCGCTAAAGGTGTCGTTCATATTCAGTCAACATTCAACAATACCATTGTGACGATCTGTGATCCGATGGGTAATGTCGTTGCATGGTCAACTTCAGGTGCCAAGGGTTTTAAGGCTCCCGTAAAAGCACTCCTTTTGCAGCTCAGATGGCTGCTGAAGAAGCTGCGACCAAGGCGATGGAGCATGGCATGCGCTCAGTTGAAGCCTATGTCAAGGGGCCGGGTAGTGGCAGAGAGTCTGCATTGCGTGCACTTTCATTGGCTGGTTTGACAGTGACAATGATCAAAGATGTCACTCCGATTCCGCACAACGGATGTCGCCCGCCGAAACGCCGGCGCGTTTAAGATAGAGGAGGAAGAAGTTGTCTAGGTATTCTGGTCCGGTCTGCCGTCAGTGCAGAAGAGAAAATGCGAAACTGTTCCTGAAAGGGGACAGATGCTATACAGATAAATGTGCTTTAGAGCGTCGTAACTATGCCCCTGGCCAACATGGTCAGCGTCGTACCAAAGTTTCTGACTATGGTACACAGCTACGCGAAAAGCAGAAGGTCAAGCGCACTTATGGCCTGCAGGAAAAGCAGTTCCGACTGTACTTTTCCAAAGCAGATCGTATGAAGGGTGTTACTGGTGAGAACCTTCTTGTCCTGCTTGAGCGGCGCTTTGACAGTGTGATTTACCGTCTTGGTTTTGCTGCTTCTCGTGCACAGGCAAGAACTCTTGTCCGGCATGGTCATTTCCAGGTGAATGGTCATAAGGTCAATATCCCCTCTTACCTTGTTCGTCCTAATGACGTGATTTCGCTGCGTGAGAAGAGCCGCGAAGTTACTTGTATTAATGAATCACTCGACAGTGTCATGCGTCGTGGGGTTCCGACATGGGTTGAGTTAGACCGTGATGCGTTCAAGGGAACAATGAAAGCATTGCCGGTACGGAGTGAAATGACAACGCCTGAATTCCAGGAACAGTTGATCGTTGAACTTTACTCCAAATAATTAACCTCATCAGGAGCTCTTGAGAGGGAGACTTAGTATATGTACAAAAACTGGAGAGATCTAATCAAACCAAAGCGCCTGGAAGCGACTGAGTTGACCGAAACCTACGGTAAATTTGTTGCTGAACCCTTTGAGCGCGGGTTTGGTACGACTCTTGGAAATTCGCTGCGGCGCATTTTGTTGTCATCCTTGCAGGGGGCAGCGATTACTTCCGTCCGAATCAAAAAATGTTCAGCATGAATTCTCCAGTGTAGTTGGCGTAACTGAAGATGTGACTGACATTATTCTGAATCTGAAAGGTGTTAAAGTTCGCCTTCATGGTCATGATGACCGGAATATCAGAATTGTCCAAAAGGGTGACGGAATCATTAAAGCTGGTGATATCATCACTGACAGCAATGTCGAAATTTTAAACCCTGATCATTTAATTGCCACCTGTGGCGAAGAGACTGATCTTGAAATTGACATGACTGTTGCTATGGGCAAGGGTTACGTATCTGCGGAAAAGAATCGCGATGAGAACGCACCTGTCGGTACGATTCCAATCGACGCAATTTTTTCGCCGATTCAAAAGATCAACTACAATGTATCTAATGCTCGTGTTGGTCAGATCACTGATTATGATAAGTTGACTCTCGAAGTCTATACTGATGGCAGTATTAAGCCAGAGGATGCTGTCGCATACGCTTCTAAAATTCTTAAGGAGCAGTTACAGATTTTCATCAACTTTGACGAAACTGATGAACCTGTAATTGAAGAAGAAGAAAACGAGAAGCAGAAGATCAATGAGAATCTTTATCGATCGGTTGAAGAGCTTGAGTTATCTGTTCGCAGTGCTAACTGTTTGAAGAACGCCCAGATCAATTTGATCGGTGAGTTGGTTCAAAAGACAGAAGCTGAGATGCTCAAGACCCAGAATTTTGGACGCAAGTCACTTAACGAAATCAAGGATATTCTCGCCGAAATGGGCTTGAGTCTGGGGGTTAAGCTGGAAAGCTTTCCAGACCCAGAATACTTGAAATTGATTCAAAAGACTCAGGACGACGAGTAGTCTTCCTCTGATCGGTTTTTAGAAAGGAACAAAGGTAATGCGCCATAACAAATCCGGTAGAAGGCTTGGACGTAAGCCTGATCATCGCCAACATATGATGCGTAACATGGTGACTTCATTTTTTGAAAATGAAAAGATCACTACGACCGTGACCCGTGCGAAAGAATTGCGCAAGCTGGTCGACAAGATGATCACTCTCGGCAAGAGAGGTGATCTTCACGCTCGCCGTCAGGCTCTTCAGGTTATCCGTGACCCTAAAGTTGTTGCAAAGGTGTTCGAGATGATCGCTCCACGTTATACACAGAGACCGGGTGGATACACCAGGATCATTCGTCTTGAGAATCGTCTTGGTGATAATGCTCCTATGGCGATTATTGAGCTGGTGGAAGAGGGCTTCGTTCCATCCGAAAAGGTAGAAGAACCTGCTGTTGAAGCCGCTGAGACAGAGCCATCTGCAGAACCTAGTGAACAGGCAAAGGAAGAAGAATCTGCCTGATTCATTTGCATGATAGATCTATTTAAAAGGGCAGAGATTATCTCTGCCCTTTTTTGTGAGACTGTGTCAGCAGTCTGTCCGGGACTATATATTCGATAATATCTTATCCGCTTGCCAGCGATCGGGGCTCAAATGCATGAGCAGAAAATTCAGGTTCTTCAGGGAACTGTCAGTAAACTCCTTCGTAGAGGCGCTTCGTCCAATCTGAAAAAAGCTCTTGGTAAAATTCACCCTGCCGATATCGCCCATCTGTTCCGCTATTTCGAACCCGAACAGCAAAAAAACTACTTGAACTTGTTCCCGACATTGATCGTGCCGCTGATGTCGTTTCTGAACTTGAACCTGAGGCCTGGCCCGCCCTTGCTCAACTGCTTGATAAAGATTACCTGATCGCAATCGTTCACGAAATGGCTGATGACGACAGCGCTGTCTTTATTCGTAGTCTGCCTGACGATTTAGCTGAAGAAATTCTGGGAGATATGCATGACGAGCAATCAGAGGAGGTTGAGCGTCTGCTTGGATACGACGAAGATACCGCTGGTGGTATCATGTCGACCGATGTTTTTTTTCTTGATCAGGATTTAACTGTCAAGGAGGCGATTGCTGCCTTGCAGGATTCAGAAGACTACGAGATGGTATTCTATGTTTATGTCACAGATGAACATAATCATCTTGTCGGGGTCCTGTCTTTACGACAACTTCTCACTGTGCCGCCAGGAACTCTGCTGTGTGACATCATGTCGACCAATGTCATGCGCGTGCGGACAGATATGGATCAGGAAGAAGTGGCTGATCTTGTCGCAAAGTATAACATTCTCGCTATCCCGGTTGTCGATGATCACGGCAAGTTAATGGGGCTTATCACTGTTGATGATGTTATTGACGTTATGCGCGACGAAGCGACAGAAGATATTTTGAGAATGGCTGGTACCAGTGAAGAAGAATTACTGCTTGGTTACAAGTCTTTTCAAATCGCTCGCTTGCGGTTGCCATGGCTATTGACAACACTGATCGGTGGGGTGGTCACGGGGACTCTGATGTGGTACTTCAAGTCAACGCTAGAGCAGGTGATTATGCTGATCTCTTTTATTCCCGTTATTACTGGTATGGGGGGAATGTCGGCGGGCAGACATCGACTATTCTCGTCCGCGGTTTTGCAACGGGGAAAATTGATTTTGCGAATTTGCGGCAGGTATTTTTTAAAGAATTACGCGTCGGTGTGATCATGGGAATTGTATGCGGTTGTGTGATCGCATCTGTCGCCATGATATGGCATCATAATTATTATCTGGGCTGGTTGTCGGCATCGCATGGTGACGGCTATTACGGTGGCTGCCTGTATGGGGTTGTCGTAACGGCCTTCTTTAAAAAGGTCGGCATTGATCCCGCGATAGCCTCGAGCCCCTTCGTTCAGACGGTAAATGATATAACCGGAATTACAATTTACTTTGCCACAGCGAGCCTGTTTCTCAACTATCTCATTTGAGGTTTGTGTGATTTAAAAACAGGGAGAATCCTCTCTCCTGTCTCTGACGCCGGACTTTTATGTCCGGCGTTTTTGTCTTCTTCTGATATATTTGTAAGCTGAAATGAGTTGTACACACATTTTTCGTGAGAATTCTGTTCCGGCCTGTATGTTAAAAAGGATGCCGCTGGTTGCAAGATTAATGACAGTATTTTCATAATGCATATGAGTAGGAGGTCGATTTGGACACAACATCCGGCCTGGACAAAAGGATGGCTAGAGGAGAGAAAAACGGATCGGACGGTTTTGATGTCGATTACTGGGCCGTTATTAACCAAATGAACAGTGCGGTCATCGTTTATGAAAAAGTCGTGGGGATGGATGACTTTATCATTGTGTCAGTGAATCACGCCGCAGAAAAGATTGATGCGATTGGTCGTAGTAAGGTTCTTGGTAAAAAACTTAAACAGATTTTTCCTCAGGTAGAACCTCCGGTTTTTTGATGCTCTTTTGTCCGTCTGGTCTACGGGCGAACCCCGATCCCTCCCCGCCGCCTTTTGTTATGAAGCCGATGCCCAGAGTTGGCGTGACAATTACATCTACAAGATCCCATCAGGCCAAGTCGTTGCTGTATGTACTGATGTGACATCTCAAAAAAACATCGAGTCCGCACTACTTCAAAGCAATACCCGTTTGCAGAGTATCGAACGTGCAGCCCCCATTGGTATGGGAGTTGTCAGGGAGCGAACTATTCTTGAAGTCAATGAGGTGTTCTGTCGGATGATTGGTTATGAACAGGATGAATTGATCGGTCAGGATGCACGAATCCTGTATCCCGATGACGAAACCTATCACAGGGTTGGGCAGATCAAGCATCCCCAGATCGCTGCAACTGGAACGGGAGCCATCGAGACCGAAATGCTAACAAGCGACGGACACAGAATCAATGTGATTCTAAGCTCCACGCCCGTAAATATCGATGAGCCGGATAAGGAATTGCTCTTTACCGTACAGGACATCAGCTATCGTATCAGGTCCGAACGCTTGATTTCCAACGCAAAAGAAGAATGGGAAAAACCTTTGATACCATGACGGATATGGTGTCCATCTATGACAGCAACAAAAAAGTTATCAGGGTGAATAAAGCCGCTGCCGATTTTGTCGGACTTCAACCCAATGAGATGATCGGCCGGAATTATTGCGAATTGTTCTGGGATGATTTTTATGGGGCTGAGGGCTGCGAGTTTGTTGATGCGATCAATAGTGGCGCCAGAGAGATCAAAACCGTCGAGCATAAACATCGAGGCCGTTTTTTCTCAATTTCAATTTCACCGCTGCACAACAATGGTGAAGAAGAACAGTATATCCATGTGACCCGCGATATCACGACCCAAAAGCAGCAAGGGCAGATATTTGCTGCCCGCTTTCGTTTGAGTCAGATTCCCGATGAGCTTTCAGCCTCTGATTTTCTGCAATTGATGCTGTCAGAGGCTGAGGATTTAACCGGTAGCCGGTTTAGCTTTTTTTATTGTGCCGGTGATGGTAAAGGCCGAAAAAGTCTCTTTGTCCCTTCCCGTACAGGTCAGAAGGTATCGCCATCGGGCCCTGAGGCTTTTTCATTTGCGTCCTGCGATGAAATGATTCAGCGCTGCATTGCTCTCAAGAAAACACTGATCCACCATGATTCTTCCACTTCGAGAAGCGGTGTCAAACCCCAAAAAAGTGAGCGAGAAAAGAGGGCGTTGATTGTCCCGATCGTCAGGGATAATGCTACGGTTGCCGTTGTCGGCGTCAGTGACAAAATAGCCGATTATTCACCGGCGGACAAAACTGCAATAGAGCAATTAGCCGATCTTGCCTGGGATATCATAACGCGCAAACGAGCCGTCGAAGATCTCAAGAAAAATGAAGAGCAGTTGGAATCCTTTATTGATGCAACACCGGACAGTATTTGTTTTAAAGATGGCCAGGGGCGTTGGCTAAAAGCAAACCAGGCACAGATCACGCGATTAAAACTTCAGGGTGTTGACTATGTTGGTAAGACCGATGAAGAGTTGATCGGCCTTATTGATCCCGACTACCGGGAGGCATTGAAGGCTTGCAATGAAAGCGACGAAATTGCCTGGCATTCTCGAAAGGAATACCATTGCAGCTACGTTGTGAAGACCTCAGGAGGTGCCAGGAAGCACTTCGACCTTATCAAGAAGCCATTGTTTGGTGAGCAGGGCGAGCGAAAAGGGTTGATTGTTCTCGGTCGGGATGTTTCTGAGCAGATGAAGCTGCACGAAGAAGCGAGTCGTAGTAGCCGTTTGGCGGCTATCGGTGAGTTGGCTGCCGGAGTTGCTCATGAAATTAACAACCCCAATGCGCTGACCTTATACAATAGTGAGTTGCTGGAAACTATTTTTGACGATCTCATACCGACCCTGGATGTTGATGCTCCAGAGAATGAACATGTCCGGTTGGGGGGATCCCTATGCCGAGGGGGTGTCGGAGGTTAAACACCTGTTGCCCATGATTAAGGATTCGGCCAAGCGGATTAAACGCATTGTGGATGATTTACGGGATTTTGCACGCCAGGATCAGGAGGCTGCAGGGGAGCTGATCGACATTAATCAGGTTGTACAGGCGTCGTTGCGACTGACTCATAACACAATAAAGCAATCGACCGACTGTCTTGTTGTTAAGCTTTCTGCTAATCTGCTCCCGGTTCTTGGTGAAAAATCCCGCATTGAGCAGGTGGTGATTAATCTGTTAGTCAATGCTTGCCAGGCGTTGGACCATCGTTCTCAGGCGATTACTGTTATCACTGAAAAGAGCATGGATATCAACGGTATTGATATCCTTGTCAGAGATGAAGGCTGTGGCATTGCTGAAGAAAACATCGAGCGGATTTTAGAGCCGTTTATGACCACTAAAAGAGAAACTGGTGGGACCGGTTTAGGGCTATCCGTGTCATCGCGAATAGTGCATGAGCATGGAGGTCAGTTGATGATTGACTCTGCAGAAGGCGTCGGTACAACGGTTAAATTGACATTTCCGGCAGCATACGAGTAAGGGGGGATAATGAGTTTGTACCCTGAACATCCGATTCTTCTCGTCGATGATGAACCCGGCTGGACCCATACCATGGCTTTGTCCTTAAGAGTGTCAGCCGGTATCAACAATATCTCTGTGTGCAATGACAGTCGTGATGTGCTTGACTGTCTGCGACAAAAAAAAATCAGTCTGGTGTTGTTGGATCTGACCATGCCTTATATCGGGGGAGAGGACGTTCTGGCCATGATCAAGCAGGACTTTCCCGATGTTCCGGTTGTCGTTATCAGCGGTATGAATCAGATTGAGACAGCAATTCGCTGCGTTAAGGCGGGAGCAGAGGATTTTTACGTTAAAACCGATGAACGTGAGCGAGTCGTCAACGGCATCCTGAGAGTCCTTAAGCAGAGTCAATTAGAAGGCGAAAACTTGTTGTTGCGTCAAGAGCTGATGAGAGAGGAGGATTGTGGCGATCCCGCTTTTCTCGGATTTTGACAGTCAGTCCGCTGATGAAGGGTATCTTATCCTACCTGAAGGCATATCGACCAGTCTGGAACCGGTTTGATTACTGGAGAGAGTGGAGTCGGAAAGAGCTCATCGCCGATGCTCTACATCAACTGGGAGGAGCTGAGAAACCGTGGATTGCGGTCAATGTTGCCGGTCTTGATGATGTTATCTTCAGCGATACTCTGTTCGGGCATGTAAGAGGTGCTTTTACCGGTGCCGACAGTCATCGACAAGGAATGATAGAAGAGGCTTCCGGGGGAACGCTCTTTCTCGATGAGATCGGAGATCTGGCTCCGGCCTCCCAGATTAAATTGCTGAGAATGCTTCAAGAGCGAGAATTCTATCCTCTCGGATCGGATAAGTCCCACAAACTTAACGCCAGAATTGTTGTCGCAACCAATCGAAATCTGTCCGAACTCGAATTGGCAGGATCTTTTCGCCGCGATCTTTTGTACCGACTGAATGCTCACAGGTTGATGTGCCGCCTTTGCGCCGGCGGACAGAGGACCTTCCTCTTTTACTTAAGCATTTTATTGAAAATGCTGCCGCCGCTGTCGGCAAGCCCACACCCTTCAGTCCTCCTGAACTGGTTTCACTGTTGGCGACGTATCATTTTCCCGGCAACATCCGCGAGCTGAGATCCATGGTCTATGATGCCGTCAGTGTTCATAGACAGGGAATCTTATCGTTGGAGCGGTTTGTCGATGCCATGGGGTTGGCGGCAACGGTGGTGAGCTCCGACACGCCTGTTTCGACTGAAGCTATTCGGTTTCCCGATCAGTTGCCGTCGCTGAAAGAAGTGACTCGCCTGCTTGTGGGAGAGGCTTTGCGGCGCTCGAACGGTAATCAATCTGTTGCTGCACGCTTGCTTGGAGTCACGCCTCAGGCTCTCAGCAAACGTTTAAAAAAGGGATAACTTGTTTATTTCTGCTGAAAAGGGGTGCAACTTTGGTTGAATGGCAAACCAAAGTTGCACCCCTTTTTTGCTTTTAATATCAGTAAATTAACAGCTGTGCACAAAAAAACTGGAACTTTTGTTGATATTGAGATTGAGCAGCATCGGCATGAGGTTTCAGTAACCCCCTCTTGTAACCGTGCTTTTCCTTTTTTTCCGCTTGGCACACTCATTGCGTTAGTTTGTGCTAATTATTGTTTTTCTGGATTCAGTCCGTACGAAATAAAGCTGGAATTTTGGAGGGAGGGGCTGTGCACAATATTTTATTATACGAACCTTGCCTGGAAAAGATTGCCCATTTCAAGTTTCTTCTGGACCTGTCTCACATCGCGTGCATTTTTGTACATTCCGTCGATGAATTAATCAACCGCCTTGCATTGGACCATAAGATTGGCGACAAGCATGAATTGATCGTATTGAATTCGATCGCCGGGTTGGATCGGTCAGGCGTATTGAATAAAGTTGCCTATTTTGCCAACAGTCCGATTATCTGTATGGTGCCTTCAGTTGTCAGAATCCCTCCCAAAGAGCAGTCCGCTGTAAAATTTTGTCCGTCTCACCTTTTTCTGACCTGTATCCATGCTCACCTGGATCAATCAGGCTCCAAATGAAAAGGTCGCCGGAATGATTTCTGTCCCTGAACAAAATAAGGTCAATCGCCAACGTTTTGTGGTGCACTGTTTGTCTCCTTTTGATTCTGTACAATATTCGTTCAGACGAAAGGCTGGACAGTAGGTTATCGGTGACAAAGACAGTCGGCCAATCTGGCTTCTTGTGCAAGAAAGCAATGAGTTTCAAGTATTTAAGAAACGATAGCAGATGTTAAAAAATAATCAGGCAAGAACCGCTAAACGATAAAAATTAACCACGTAAAAGGGGGACCTATGTCCAGACGGATGAAAATCGGTACGAAAATTTCTTTGTTGGCAGGATCAATACTGACTCTGATGTTAATTACTCTGGCTTGGAGTATTCTGGGATTGTCCAACACAGTCGGGAACGGAGAGGAAATGGCCGAAGGCAATCGGCTCAGAGGGGAAATTCTGGCCCGTGAGATCGATCATCTGAACTGGGTTAAGTCGGTTTCATCGTTTTTGACCGATGATACAATTACCGAACTCAATGTCGAGATGGATCATACGCAGTGCGCTTTAGGACAGTGGCTTTACGGCGATGAGCGTAACAAGCTTTACTCCTGGTTCCAGAAATAGAAGAGGATCTGAAAGCGATGGAAAAGCCACACAAGTTTCTGCATGAGACCGCCCAGCGCATCAAGCAGGCTTATCGCGCTGCAGATTCTGGGTTGCCGCAGTTTTTAACTGAAAAGGAACTCGATCATGTGACCTGGGCCAGTGCTGTTCAGAGTGCAATTATTGGTAATAATCCCGATCTTAAGGTTGAGTTTAATCACACCCTCTGCTCATTGGGGCAGTTTCTTTATGTGAGGATGGCCGGAAAGCCGCGGCTGATAATCCGCAGTTAGCTTCAATTATTGAAGAAATCAAGATTCCACACGAAAAACTTCATCAGCATGGGGAGAACGTTGCCCAGTTTCTGGCAAGCGGTGATCAGCCGGGTGCTGCACGTTATTTTGAACAACAGGTTGTCCCGACACTTCGCAAGACCAGTCGTCTTGTCAGGCTTGCCGGAGTAATGGCCGCATCCGCTCTCGATGGGCAGAAAAAAGCACACCGCATTTTCGGTAAGGAAACGCAGCAACACTTGAATCATGTGCAGAAACTTATGCACAGCGTCAACCAGACGGTTGAAGCCAGTATTATCTCAGATACACAAATGATCGCTTCCGCAGTAGGAACCCGCAATGGTATTAGCTTGATCGGAGTTGTGGCCTTGATTATCGGTCTTGGATTCGCCTATCTGATTTCGCGCAGCATTACCAAACCATTGCATCGGGCCTTTGCTGTTGTTGCTCAGTACGGAAAAGGCGACACTCACGATCAGGACCTCCCCTTAGGCGCTAAGGTGAACTGTTCGAGCTTGAATAGTTGCGGTCAGCAAGAATGTCCCAGCTTCGGAACAGAGGGGCACTGTTGGGTCGAGACAGGCACGTTCGGACCGAATCCAATTTGTTTTAAACTGACTAACGGAACCTTCGACGACTGCCGTGAGTGTAAAGTGTATCGGGCCAGAGACGAGATCACCGAGCTTGGTTCCGTTCTTGTCGGGATGGCAAAAAGCCTTCAGGGGCGGAGTGAGCTGGCAGAAGCGATTGCGCGCGGAGACTTGACTCAGGAGGTCAAAGTTGAATCTCCACGTGACCAACTTGGGAATGCCTTAAAGACCATGATGGAAGGCTTGAGGGAGATGGTTGGAGGCATCCAGATCGCCGGTGAACAGATTGCGTCCGGTTCCGGGCAGGTTGCTGATGCCAGTCAGGCCTTGTCGCAGGGGGCAACTGAATCTGCCTCTTCTTTAGAGGAGGTCAGTGCATCAATGAATCAAATGGCCGGTCAGGTTCGGGCCAGCGCTGAACATGCCAGTGCGGCCAACCAGCTCTCCAGCGAGTCTCAGGCTGCGGCAGAAAAGGGGATCGTCAGATGACGGAGATGGTCTCCGCAATGAACGAAATAAACCAAGCCGGACAAAATATTTCCAAAATTATCAAAGTGATCGATGAGATTGCCTTTCAAACCAATTTACTGGCTCTTAATGCTGCGGTTGAGGCGGCGCGGGCCGGGCAGCACGGGAAGGGATTTGCTGTTGTCGCCGAAGAGGTGCGTAATCTGGCTGCTCGAAGTGCCAAGGCGGCAGAGGAGACCGCTGAGTTGATCGAAGGATCGGTCGCTCTGACTGATCGCGGCTCGCACATGGCGGAACAGACGGCTGATGCATTGAAAGAAATCATGGTCGGGACAACTAAAGTGTCCGATCTGCTGGAAGAGATTGCTGTTGCATCAAATGAGCAGGCCCAGGGGATAAATGAAGTGACAAGTGGTCTGAGCCAGATCGATCAGGTGACACAGCAGAATACCGCCAGTGCCGAAGAGAGTGCCGCTGCCGCGGAGGAGCTTCCGGCCAAGCGGCACAGATGAGAGAAATGCTGACCCGGTTTGTTCTTAACAGGCCACAGGCCGCCGATGTCGATCGAGTTAAGCCGGAGCCTGTGAACGTTGGAGGTTGGGGGCAAGACCAGCCCCAACCACAAAGCCGGATTGCCATGAAGCAGCATGTTGCTCTTGATGATAACGAGTTCGGGACGTTCTAGTCTTCCTGCCGGGCGGCCGCTCTTCGCATCGATTGATCGGAGGGCGGCCTCTTCCGTTCCAGCAAAAACGCATTTTTGGTGCCTGTTGGTTAATCCCAGCCCGGTTGTCAAACGGGGTGATTTAAAATACCTGCTTTGTTTGTCGGCAATCGGCTAAGATGTTACACTTCCATGGTAAAAAAACGATGATTTCAGCTTGAATATGAAGACATTTCCATGGCGAGAAATATACAACGAGGCGAGGCTCTGGTTCTGCGCTACACCGATTACGGTGAGGCAGACCGAATTCTCACCCTGCTGACGCTGGAGCAGGGGGTGCAAAAAGGCTTTGCCCGCGGTGCCCGCAAGAGTCGAAAGCGGTTCGGAGCAACGCTGGAACCCTTTACCAAGGCGGTTTTTCAATGGCGTGACGGGCGCGGTGACCTGTGGTTGTTGCAGGAAGCCGATCTGATCGAGGCTCACTTTGGGCTGCGGCAGGACATCTCCCGACTTTCCCTCGCCAGCTATGGGGTTGAGCTGGTTGAATTATTGTTGCGGGAGGGAGAGCCTCAGCGCGAAGTCTACGAATTGCTGGATTGCTTTCTTGCCTATCTCAGCCAGGGGGGAGATCCGGCGACCGCTCGCTTGTTGCTGGAACTGAGGTTGGTGTCGTTGCTGGGGTATGTCCCTCATCTATTGCACTGCAGTGATTGTCTGCATATTTTCAAGAACGAAGAGATTTGTTTTGATGCCGATCGCGGCGGTAGTCTGTGTCTGTCCTGCTCAGACAGGACGAGTTTGAGAATCAGTCTGGGGACGGTTGGCTCTCTGTCCCGATCTTTGCAGCTCTCCCACCGTCAGTTCGACGGCTTCCGTTTCGGTGAAAAAACCTGCCGTGAAGCACATCTCGCCCTTGATCAGGTTCTTAATCTGGTCCTCCCTCGTGAACCTAAATCACTCAAGTTTCTCGGGCAGTTATAATGCGTGAGTTTCTTGACATCTGCAGGGTCGAAAGCTAAACTCGCTCAACCGTAAATCTACATTATTTCCCGCTGAAACAGCGGTGTAACATTTGATGGAGGAATTGTGACTTTTCAGGATCTGATCTTATCGCTGCAGAATTATTGGGCTGAGCAGGGCTGTATTATTCAACAGCCCTATGATATTGAGAAAGGGCCGGAACCTTTAATCCGGCGACCTTCCTGCGCGCCCTTGGCCCTGAGCCGTGGAATGTGGCCTATGTCGAGCCATCACGTCGTCCGACAGATGGGCGCTACGGTGAAAATCCGAACCGCCTGCAGCATTACTACCAGTTCCAAGTCATTCTCAAGCCTTCACCGCAGAATATTCAGGAGCTTTATCTCAACTCCCTGAAAAGTTTCGGGCTTGATCCGAATGCTCATGATATCCGCTTTGTTGAAGATGACTGGGAATCTCCTACGCTCGGGGCCTGGGGACTGGGCTGGGAAGTCTGGCTCGATGGTATGGAAATCACCCAGTTTACCTATTTTCAGCAGTGTGGTGGTATCGACCTGAAACCGATCCCTGGAGAAATTACCTACGGTTGCGAACGGATTGCCATGTACCTGCAAGGAGTCGATAACGTCTATGACCTGGAGTGGATTGACGGGGTCAAATACGGCGATGTTCATCATCAGACGGAGGTTGAGTTTTCTCATTATAACTTTGAAGAAGCTGATACCGATATGCTGTTTCAGCTCTTTGACATGTATGAGAAAGAATGCATTCGTCTGGCTGGCAAAGATCTGGTTTTCCCGGCCTACGATTTTGTTCTCAAAGGTTCTCATGCCTTCAACCTGCTTGATGCACGTAGCGCTATTTCTGTGACGGAACGGGCCAGCTATATCGGTCGGGTCAGGAATATGTCGAAACTCTGTGCCGAAGGTTATGTCAAGCAGCGCGAAAAACTCGGCTACCCTCTGTTGAAAAAATAAGATACTTGTGTGGCCATTACGCGTGGCTTATACCAATAATTTGGAGTTTATAGAATGTCTGCAGAACTTTTTCTAGAACTGGGTACCGAGGAACTTCCGGCCGGATTTATCCCGCGTGCCCTGGAGGATATGAAACGCCTGCTCAGTCAGGAACTGGAAAATGCCCGGATCGCCTTTGGCGACATCCGGACGTTTGCAACACCCCGGCGCTTGGCGATTGCTATAGCTGATGTCGCCCGTCGGCAGCAGCGTCAGGAGCTTGAACTGACGGGACCACCAGCACGCATTGCCTTTGATGCTGAGGGGAAGCCGACCAAAGCTGCAGAGGGTTTTGCCCGGACCAATGGGGTCAGCGTCGATGAGCTTAAGACCATCGAAACGCCGAAGGGGGAATACCTTTTCCTGGCCAAAGTGATCGAAGGTGGCGATTCTGTCGAACAATTACCGGAGATCCTGGCCCGGGTTGTTGCCAAAATACCTTTTAAGAAGTCGATGCGCTGGAAGGATCTGGATGTTCGCTTTGCCCGGCCGATGCACTGGATTGTCGCGCTCTACGATGGCGAGGTTGTCCCATTCGGCTTTGGCGATCTGGTCAGTGGGAATAAGTCCCGCGGCCACCGCTTTATGGCTCCGGACGAATTTGAAGTCAGTGGTGCTGCTGATTATATCGTCAAGGCGGAGCAGCACCATGTGATTCCGCAGATAGAAAAACGTCGCCAGATGATTGAAACTCAGCTGGAAAAACTGGCGGCAGAATTGGGCGGCAAGATCAATCCTGATGACGAACTTCTGGCTGAAGTCAGTTTTCTGGTTGAAACTCCGCAAGCACTGGCCGGCAGTATTGAAGAGCGGTTCCTTCAGTTGCCTCCTGAGCTGCTGATTACCAGTATGCGTGAGCATCAACGCTACTTTACCCTCGCTGACGATGACGGCAAGTTGCTCCCACGCTTTATTACCATCGCCAATACTCTGGCTAAAGACCCCACGGTGGTTGTCGCCGGTAATGAACGAGTTCTGAAGGCACGCCTGTCGGATGCCATGTTCTTCTGGCAGGAAGACCAGAAGCATAAACTGGAAAGCAAGCTTGAGCCGCTCAAAAAGGTTGTCTATCAGGCCAAGCTGGGAACCAGTTATGAAAAGATAGAGCGTTTTACCCAATTGGCGACCGGTTTGGCAGAGCAGCTGTCTGCCGCTGATCTTGAGCTGACAAGGCGCGCTTCCTTACTGGCCAAGTGTGACTTGGAAACCGGAATGGTTTATGAGTTTCCCGAATTGCAGGGGGTTATGGGGCGTGAGTATGCCTTGCTCGAAGGGGAAGATCCGCGTGTCGCCACAGCCATTTTTGAGCATTACCTGCCGACTCAGGCAGGAGGGGACCTTCCCAGTGACCATATCGGCGCTTTTGTCTCTCTGGCCGACAAGATCGATTCAATCTGCGGGTGTTTCAGTGTCGGTCTGATCCCGACAGGAACGGCCGACCCCTATGCTCTGCGTCGCTGCGCCATTGGTATCCTGGCTATTATTCTGGATCGTGATTTCGCTATTTCCATCCCGGAGCTGGTGGGCAGAAGTGTCGCCCTGCTCGAAGCCAAGCGCCAGCGCCCGGCAGAAGAGATCGTTGCCGATGTGGTTGAATTCATCCGTCTGCGTCTGGTCAACATGCTGTCGAGCCAAGGGTATCCAGCCGATGTGGTCGATGCCGTTTTAAGCGCTGATTTCAGTGAGCCGGCTGAAGCTGTTGAGCGGATTAGGGCTCTGTCGGAGCTCAAAGATCAGGATGATTTCGAGCCCCTGACCGTTGCCTTTAAGCGGATCGGGAATATGATCAAAGGTGGGATTCACCAGCCGGTCGATCCGTCCCTGTTGAGTGAAGAGGCTGAACGGAATCTTTTTGCCGCCTGGGAGAAGACCCGAGCTGATGTTTCCAGAGCGGTTGATGCACGCGATTATGGCCGTGCGCTTGAGTTGATTGCCGGATTGCGCATCCATGTTGATTGTTTTTCGAAGATGTTATGGTTATGGCTGAGGATGAGGCTGTCAAGAATAATCGTCTGGCTTTGTTGACTTCAGTTTCTGATCTGTTCAGCGGTATCGCTGATTTTAGTCGCATCGCTTAAAAGGCGGTCACTGTTATTACTGTACTGAGGAGAAGACGGCATGACAAAGTACGTGTATTCGTTCGGAGATGGGCAAGCTGACGGCGAAGGAGCAATGCGTGAGCTGCTCGGGGGAAAAGGGGCTAATCTGGCTGAGATGACATCCATCGGCCTTCCGGTCCCACCAGGCTTTACCTTGACGACAGAAGTATGCAAGGCCTTCTACGACAATGACCGTAACTATCCGGAAAGTCTTAAAGGTGAAGTCGCAGTTGCCTTGAAAACGCTGGAAGAGCGAATGGGCAAGGGATTTGGCGACAGTGAAAATCCGCTTCTCGTGTCTGTACGTTCCGGCGCTCCTGCGTCAATGCCGGGAATGATGGATACTGTGCTTAACCTCGGTCTTAATGATGAAACGATTAAAGGGGTCATCAAGCAGAGCAATGATCCGCGCTTTGCCTATGATTCCTACCGTCGTTTCATACAGATGTATGCCAATGTGGTCAAAAGTATGGATGGGGGCGTGCTTGAGAGTCTTCTGGAGGAGATGAAGGAGGCCAGGGGGGTCGAGCTGGATACCGATCTGAGTGCCGATGATCTGAAGCAGCTGGTCTCCCACTTTAAGGCCAGCTATAAGCAAAAGCTTAATGAGGAATTTCCCGATGATCCGCAGGAACAGCTCTGGGGAGCTATCGGAGCGGTTTTTGGCTCATGGATGAATCCCCGGGCGGTGACTTACCGCAAGCTGAATTCAATTCCAGCTGATTGGGGGACTGCGGTGAATGTGCAGGGGATGGTTTTTGGCAACATGGGGGACGATTGTGCAACCGGCGTTGCTTTTACCCGCGATCCTGCGACCGGTGAAAACTATTTCTACGGTGAATATTTGGTCAATGCTCAGGGTGAGGATGTCGTTGCCGGGATCAGGACTCCTCAGCCGATTAATCGGGCCAAGCATAAAGATGGCGATCTTCCTGCCATGGAGGATGTCATGCCGGAAAGCTATGAGCAACTGGACCAAATCCGGATGATTCTTGAAAAACATTACAAGGATATGCAGGATATAGAGTTTACGATTGAAAAAGGTAAGCTCTATATGTTGCAGACACGGAATGGCAAACGCACTGCTCATGCGGCAATCAGGATTGCCGTGGATATGGTCAGCGAAAAACTGATCACCCAGAAAGAAGCTGTTCTGAGGGTTGATCCTGAACAATTGGATCAGTTGCTTCATCCCTCCCTTGATCCGGGTTTCAACAAGGAAGTGGTGGCAAAGGGTTTGCCTGCATCGCCTGGTGCTGCCAGTGGGCAAATCGTTTTCAGCGCCGACGAGGCCGAAGAATTAAACCGGCTGAAGAAAAAGGTTATTCTGGTACGCGTCGAAACCAGTCCTGAAGACATTCATGGAATGAATGCTGCTCAGGGAATCCTGACGGCCCGCGGCGGAATGACTTCTCACGCAGCCGTTGTCGCTCGTGGTATGGGGAAGTGTTGCGTTTCCGGTTGTGGCGACATCAAAATCGATTACGAAAAGCAACAGTTTACGGTTCCTTCAGGTATGGTCTTTAAAAGTGGCGATGAAATCACCCTTGATGGTTCGACCGGTGAAGTCATCCTGGGAGATGTACCGAAAATCCAACCCGAGGTCAGCGGTGACTTCGCTCAGTTAATGTCGTGGGTTGATCAGTTCAGACGGCTAAAAGTCAGAACAAATGCCGATACTCCACGCGATGCCAAAGTGGCTCGCGATTTTGGTGCCGAGGGGATCGGGCTGTGCCGTACAGAGCATATGTTTTTTGAAGGCGATCGCATTCAAGCCGTGCGCGAGATGATTCTCGCTGATGGTCTGGCGGGGCGTAAACGCGCTCTGGATAAGATTCTACCAATGCAGAAGAGTGATTTTCTGGGACTTTCCGTGAGATGAAAGGGCTGCCGGTCACAATCCGACTGCTTGACCCGCCATTACATGAATTTCTGCCTCAGACTGACGATGATGTTTCCGAGTTGGCTCATGCTGTTGGTATCCGTTTCTCGGAGGTTAAGGATCATGTGGACCATCTGCACGAGTTCAACCCGATGCTGGGCCATCGCGGTTGCCGGTTGGCGATTTCCTATCCTGAAATCTACGACATGCAGGTTCGTGCCATTATGGAAGCCGCTTGTGAGCTGGTCAAAAATGAGGGCTTCGAGATTGTTCCTGAAATCATGATACCGCTGGTCAGTCATGTTAACGAACTGAAAATTTTACGGGCTAATGCGGTCAGGATTGCCGATCAGGTGTGTGAGCAGTATGGCGTCAAGGTCGATTATCTGATCGGCACAATGATCGAATTGCCTCGGGCTGCTCTGACTGCTGATACCATCGCCGAAGAAGCTGATTTTTCTCCTTCGGAACGAATGATTTGACCCAGACCACTTATGGCCTGTCACGCGATGACGCCGGGCATTTCTTGCCCGATTATGTTGAGCGTGGTGTCCTTAAGAGGGATCCCTTTGTTGCGCTGGACCAGCGCGGTGTCGGTCAACTGGTGAAGTTCGGTTTCGAAAATGGCCGCAGGACTCGTCCTGAGCTGAAGGTTGGTATCTGTGGTGAGCATGGTGGGGAGCCAAGCAGTGTTGCCTTCTGTCATGACATCGGTCTGGATTATGTTTCCTGTTCTCCTTACCGGGTTCCCATAGCGCGGTTGGCTGCTGCCCATGCCGCTCTGAAGGAAACCAGATAAGTTTTTGATGGCAAAAAGCCCCTCGTAAAAGAGGGGCTTTTTTTGCTTTCCGGACTTTGCTCTTGCCGGTTCTGTAGACTGTCTGCCGGCTGCTACATGACGACCCGGTGTCTGTCGGTAAATTGAATCAGCTGCTCGCGGCTGAGGGGCCTGCTGTAGTAAAAGCCTTGCGCGATACAGTTTCCCAGTTTTCTCAGGTAGTTGTGTTGGGCCCGGGTTTCGACTCCTTCGGCAATGAAGTCCAGCTTCAATCCTTTGGCGACACTGATCATGGCAGGGATAATCGAGTCGTCCATATGCTCGTCACTAATCTTGTTCATAAAAGATTTATCCAGCTTCATGGTATTGAGAGGCAGACGATCAAGATAGCTGAGCGATGAATAGCCTGTGCCGAAGTCGTCAATGGCAATTTTTAATCCGGCCTCAGACAGATGGAGCAGGTTGGTGACCGCCTTGTTCATGTTTTGAACCAGAACGTTTTCAGTCAGTTCAACTTCAAACAGCTGCGGGTTGAGACCGTAGGTGTGGAGTTTGTCGAGAATGTTTTCAGCAAAATAATCCATCGTCAGCTGGACAGCGGAAATGTTGATGGAAACCTGAATGATCAAGCCCTGTCGGTTCATGGCCTGAACGTCCTGACAAACTTTTTCCAGAACGATATCGCCAATGTCGGTGATCAGTGATGTCTCTTCCGCAATATCGATGAATTTTCCGGGAAGAATCAGTTTGTCGCCGGGAGAATTGATTCTTACCAGCGCCTCAACGGCATGAATCGAACTGGATGGAATGTCGATCTGGGGCTGGTAATGAACCACAAAGCGATCATTCTTCATGGAATCACGGATCAGATTTTCAATAAAAACCTTCGTACTGTTCTTGTTCCTAAGCTTTTTATGGTACAGGTAATGTCGACTCTTTGTTTTCGTCTTGGCGTTACAGACGGCGATATCGGCGCATTTAAGAAGGTCTTCAGAGCTGCGCCCATGCTCCGGGTAGATCGCGATGCCGACGCTGATGGTGATATATATTTCGTGACCGTTATAGCGGAAAGGCGGAGATGTTTCTTCCACAATTTTATTGGCGACGCTGACGGCATCGGCGCCATTGTCAATATCGGGAAGCAGAAGGATGAATTCATCTCCGCCCAGCCGTGCAAGCGTGTCGCCCTCACGAATACTGTGGCGCAGAATATCCGCCAGACTCTGCAGAATACCGTCTCCGATGCTCTGGCCATAGGTATCGTTGATCAACTTGAAACGGTTGATGTCTATATAGAGGACAGCAAACTGTAGCTGAGTTCCATAGCTCTGATTGATCAGCGCTGTCATTCGTTCCTTCAGAAACGTGCGGTTCGGTAAGCCGGTCAGCAAGTCATGGTTGTACTGATAACGGATCAATTCTTCCGATTTTTTCGTTCGGTAATATCCCGGGCAACTCCGTAAGAGCCGACAAAATTGGGTTTATGGTTGTCATGGCGGCCGAGCTTATAGCCTCCAGATATCTTTCTTTCAATATTGATCGCGCGGATTTCAACATGAAGCAGGGATTTCTGTTTTTTGCCCTGCAGCCTGATCTCAAGGTTTTTACCCTTCTGAGGGAGAATGCCATTGTTGAAAAACAGCTTGGCTCGCTCAACATCCTTCTGATAGACCACTTCGGTATAGTGTTTTCCGATGATCTCTTTGCGACTGTACCCCAGAAGCTTAACCGTATTTTTGTTCACGAAGACAAAATAACCACCAGGGTCGAGCATATAGAGCAGGTCCGGCGAATGGTGAACGATGAAGCGATGAAGAGCTTCTGACTCTTCCAGCTTCTCCAGCATTTCCTGATTCACCTCTTCCAGTTGAATCTTTTCAAGGACATTTTTTATCGAAAAGAGAAGCTCGTCGGTGGTGTAGGGTTTGCGGATAAAGTCCCTCGCCCCATTTTTCAGGACGTGAATCGCTTTTTTTATCTCTGATTCACCGCTGACAATAATGACATTGGTCTCAATCTTTTTTTCGTTGATATGATTTAAGACATCTATTCCGTCGACCTCCGGCATTTTGAGATCAAGTAAAATCAGGTCGTAGCTGGTATGGTCCAGCTCCTTGATCGCCTCGTTGCCTCCCGATACGGAACTTGCCTTAAGCCCGACAAGTGAAAGCACCCCCATTATGCTTCTTGCCATGGCCGGCTCATCGTCAACAATCAGAATTCTGGTATCCTGAATCGGACGTTGAGCGGTTTGTATATCGTTCAAAAAGTTTAAGTCCATGTGTCCATTTCACAATCTATAGAGTCTGTCTGCCGGGGAATAAAGATTTTAAACTCAGTCCCTTCATCTTGCTTTGAATAACAGGAAATACTGCCAGACATTTCATCCATCAACGTTTTAACGATTGATAAACCCAGTCCCGAATGGCCCTCTTTGGTACTGGTTACGGGATGAAAAAGATTTTTCAGGATACCTTCCGCAATGCCGGGACCGTCATCGCTGATGGTAATCTCAACATAGTGACGACCATTCTGGAAAAATTGTCGCGGGTCGAAATGTCAATTTACCCCCACCGGCAGAGGCTTCAACAGCATTTTTAATGATGTTCAGTATGACCTGTTTTAATTTGTCCTTGGAACAGTGTATCTCCGGTATATTTTGATCGAGTTGTAAGTGGGATTCAACCCGATTGGTCTTGTAGAGTGAATTGGTGAACAGAGTGTCGATTTCACTGACCAGCTGATTGATGTCAACAGGTTTGTCCATATTACGGCCAGGGGCATTCGGATCTTTGGCACGTAATAAAATATTACCGGCCCGCTCAATCTCTTCACTGATAAACTTGATTTCTTCCTGGGCCGGGTGGTCGTTATCGATTTTTTTACCAAGAATATAGAGATAATTATTGATGATCGTCAGGGGATTACTGATCTCATGGGCAACTTTACGGAAATCGACCGTGCTCATGATTGATGTCTGATCCTTTTCATTTGAGGGCATCAATGTCCTGGCGGCGATTTCACTGCTCAATAACTTGAGCAGCGGCTCTTTTTTTTCAAGCTCTGGCCAATCCTGCCGGTTTGTCCCGATGACCAGAACACCGACACAGGAATCCTTCTGGTGAACAGGGAGGAAGTAAGCCGCTTCGCTGCCCAGAAGCCGAATGACCTGACGATCGGCAATTGAATTATTTTGGTTCAGCGACAGGTTGGGATTCCGGTCGCTGAAGGTTTTGACCATCAGGCTTTGAGAGTCTGCGAGATCGAATCTGATTTCTTCCAGTTGATTAAGTTCCAGATCATTGATGGCGGTCAGATGGGTCCGGTCGTCATCGGCTTTAAAAAAGAAGAGCTGATCTACGCTGAACAGAGTATTGAAGTTTGCTCTTATCTCTCTTGTGTAATTAACCAATTCAGTTTTTTCGCTTCGACCGATTGTCGTACTTAGCGCAATGTTTTTAACCTGTTCAGCCAGCTTTTCCGTTGTCTCAAGATGACGCTTTTCATCAAAAAACTGATCTTTCTCGTCTTCGAGGTAAAAGCGGCCACTGAAACCAAGATCTAAGATCATCTGCTTGCTTTTATCGACCGCCAGATCAAGGCAGTCCAGAATTGTGGCTTCAGTCATATTGAAAAGTAATCCGGCTTTTTCAAGGAAAAGCTGGTTATCGCGGGCGCTGTTCCTGGAACTGAGAGGCGCTGCAACAGCAAGAATCTTGAGGAGTAGCGGCGAGCTGTTCAGTTCAACTGCGGGGGCTTGTTGAAACTGAATTGCGTCGGCGATGAAGGAATCCATCTTCCAGCTGTCAACCAATGCCGCTCCCAGTTGACAGTGGTCCAACTGAAAGGTGGCCTGCTCGAGGGTGCAGAAATGTTCCGTGTCGGTGTAATAGCGCTCGAGCAAGGGGGTATACTCTTCCGTCCTGTTGATGAGCATTAGCAGCATACCAACCTGGTGCAGTAAGCCGCTCAGAAATGCTTCACCCGGTTTACTGTAATTTGTCAGTTTTGCCAGCCTTTCAGCCAGATTGGCACAGATTAACGACCTGAGCCAGATCCATTGTACGTGTTGATTGAATGAGCGGGAAAAACTGGAAAAAAACTGTTGAATTGCACAGGTCGTGACGATGTTACGAATATTGGTTATGCCGAGAATAATCAACATACGGCGAAGATCGGTGATTTTATTCCATTGCCGGTAGGCCGGTGAGTTGGCCACCTGCAGAACCTTGGCGGAGAGAGCTGCGTCCTTGGATATGGCCGCCGCAAACATTTCAAAGTTAGCATTATCGTTATGGCACAGGTCGAGCAGCTCAATCAGAAGGCTGGGCTCCGAAGGCAGGTTTTCAACTGAATAACGCTTGTTATTGAGGTAGATCGACTGCATTCCGGACTGCACTCCTGTGATTGAAGACCGCAACGAGGTTAGCCTGTGACAGCTAATACGCTGAAATAAAATGGAAGTCTACTGTAAATCAGGCTAAAAATAAATAATTTTAATTATCTTTTTATGTGGATGATTCCTTATTGTCTCCTGCTGGCCAGGTCTCTGTCAGTCGTCGCTGGATCTGTTCTGCGTCGGCAGGGTCCAGTCGCTCAGATTTTTTCGCCAAAGCGAGAGTCTTTTGAGCCATTGTCAGGTAGGCAGCAAGATTTTGTGGTGACAGTTGCTTAAGCGTTTCAATGTGTTGGGATACGGTTTGAATGTCACCTCTGACGATGGGCCCTGTCAGCCCCGGCTGGTTCCAAGGCGATCGACGTTATCGATAGTCGCCTTAATGAGCGGCATCAACAGGGTGAGTGGCTCTGTGTCGATGCCGCACTCCTCCAGGATTTCAGAGGCGCTCTCCAACAGAGCAACCAGGTGGTTTGACGTGATGCAGGCGGCGGTGTGGTAGAGGGCTTTTTTTTCCGTTCTGATCGAGAAGGGGATGCCGCCGACTGCTCTGATCAGGCTCTGCCGAGGGACAGACTGTTGCTGTCTCCCTCAAGGGCACAGGGGCAGTTCTGCAGGCGCTGAACGGCCAGATTGCGATCAGCAAAAGACAGCAGGGGGTGTATCGACAGGGTCGCCGCGGCATCTGCCTGCATGCAACTGGAAGGATGGAGGCCGCTGAAGTGGATGAGCGTCCTGCCCTTCAGTTGTTGTTCATGGCACAGAGTTTCGACTGTGCGGGTAATTTCGTCGTCAGGTACCGCGATCAGTATGAGCCGTGCTTGAAGGGCGCGGCTCAGTTCCGTTGATGCACTATCGACTGCGCAGCCGATGAAACGGCATGCTTCAACAGCACGATTTTGGTTGCGACCGATGACTGCAACAATGGGGTAGCCAGCCAACTGTAGTTGACGGCTAAAGGCACAGCCGACTTTGCCTGGACCGATCAAGGCAATATCGGGTTTCATGCGACGGAAACCTTGAGAGTTCCGACCTGCTCAATTTCACCGACCAATTCATCTCCACTGACGATTCGACTGACACCCGCCGGTGTTCCGGTTAAGATGATATCGCCTGTTTCCAGACTGTAAAATTGTGAAATTTCAGCAATAATTTCTTCTACAGAGCGCATCATCTGGGCTGTTGTCCCCTCCTGACGCAGTGTGCCGTTGACATGGAGAGTCAACTTGACGGCATTGGGGTATCGACCTGAGCCGCCGGGACAAAATCGGACAGTGGGCAGGAGCTATCAAAGCCTTTGGCAATTTCCCAGGGCAGCCCCTTGGCTTTCAGTTGACTTTGCAGGTCTCTCAGAGTCAGGTCAAGAGCGACACCATAGCCTGCAACATGTTGGAGAGCCTCGCTTTCAGGGATATTTTTACCTGGCGTACCGATCAAAACGGCAAGTTCCAACTCATGGTGACAGTCGGAGCTGTACGGCGGTATGGTGATTGTCTGGCCATCTGAGATAACGCTGCTGGATGGTTTACAAAAAATAACGGCGCGGTCAGGAACCTTGTTGCCGAGTTCACGGATATGATCCAGGTAATTGCGCCCCAGGCAGATGATTTTACCGATCGGGTAACGTTGCTCCGTGCCTTTGATCTTTACTTCGCGCATACATTCTACTCCTTGTCATTCATCATTAATGAGTGTTTGAACAACTATCAGTTTGCTTTCGGCAATGACCAGTTCAAGCGAATTGCCAGAATTCTCAGCAAAATCACGGTTGATGCTGAAATCAGCAGGGTCAGATCATCCGCCATGCTCAGATTCTTCATGATAACAAACGTGACTCCGCCAATGATGCAGGCTGATGCGTAGATTTCCCGTCGCATGATCAGGGGAACTTCATTCGCCAGGATGTCACGCATGATCCCACCTGCCGTCCCGGTCATGACACCCATAATCACAGCACCGAGAGGGCCGGTTGAAAAGCGATAGCCTTGCCGGTTCCTATGACGGTGAAGGTCCCCAGACCGACAGCGTCAAGGTGCAGCAGGATGGAGGAAACTTAGGCCATAGATTGTGGGTGAAAACACGATGAGGGCAGCGGCGATTGGTAACCACAAATATGTTTCATTGCGTAGGCAAAGGGGGCAGGTCGCCGAGCAACAGGTCACGTAAAGTCCCGCCGCCAATTGCCGTCACCATTGCCAGAACCATAATGCCAAACAGGTCCATTCCGCGTCGCACTCCGGCCAGAGCTCCAGATGCGGCAAATGCCACCGTTCCTATCAGATCGAGGGTGTAGAGTAAATTCATGGCATGGAAGATAGCTCTATAGGGCGGGAAAGGCAAGTCTTCTGCTTTGGTCTTCGATGGCGCTGTGCTAGGATATGCTTATACTGTTCACCTGACTTGGAGAGAAAATGTTTTTACCCATTGGCGACACTCCGAACCCATCTGGACGAGCCTATGTCACGTGGTTTCTTATTGCGGCAAATGTGACGGTCTATCTGTTTGTTTCTCTCCCGGCAACGATGTCCAAAGTCAATCTGAACGATCCTGTTTTGATCGATTACCTCAACGTTTTAGGGTTACACGGCAGGGTTTCCGCCAGGGATGTTTACCAACAGTTGTCCAATTATGATCTGTTGGTTTTTCAGTACGGTTTTCGGCCTGCAGCGTTTTCTTTGGTTGCTTTGTTCAGTTCATTGTTTTTACACGGCGGCTTTATGCATTTAGCCGGGAATATGCTGTTTCTTTATATTTTTGGTGATAATGTCGAGTATCGTCTTGGGCGGGTACGCTACTTGCTGGTTTATTTTGCCTGCGGCGTGATTGCGACTCTTTTCTTTGCTCTTTTTACCGCCAACTCACACGTTCCTCTGATCGGTGCTTCGGGGGCGATTTTCGGCATCCTGGGCTGTTATTTTCTCTGGTTTCCGCGTAATCGTGTCAGGATATTTGTCTTTCTGTTCCCATTCATCGTGACCAGTATTTACCTTTCAGCCAGGCTGGTGCTCGGTTTTTATCTTGTCATCGATAATTTGTTGCCGTTTATTTTTTCATCCAGTTCCGGTCGTGGTATCGCTCATGGCGCTCATATCGGTGGTTTTTCGGCGGCTTGGCGATTGCCTGGGCGAGCGACCGTTACTTCATGTTCATCAGGCCTCAATCATCGACGATGAGACCAAACAGCTTCACTTCGCTTGGCAAAATATGTCCGGCGCTGGCTGCGGGAGATTTTGCCGGTGCAGTCAACTGTTATCTGGGACTGCAGGGGCGCCAAGAGCGGTTGCAGGTTGAGGATGACGATGTCATCGCTTTGGGGCAATATCTTTTGCAGGTCGGACGGCAGCAGGACAGTCTCAGTGTCTTTCGGCGTTTTATCAGCGACCGGCCGGCTGCTCCCCGGATTGATCTTGCCTATCTGGGAGCGGGGAAGGCAATGCTGTTGAATCCCCGTTATGCAACAAGTGCATATCACTATTTTTTATCTGCCTATGATTTGGCCCGCAGTGAAGAGCTGGCGGCAGAGGCAAAATCGTATTTGCGCATGATTGAAGAGCGACGTCTGCAAAACGATGGAGGATAAGCGTGTATTACTTTGATTACCAAGAGCCTGTTTTCCGGCCCCCCTCTGAAGCTCAGTCGCTGATCTTTCAGATTACTATTGGTTGCAGCCAGAATCACTGCAAATTTTGCGGCATGTATAAAATGAAGCATTTTCATTTGCGTTCCGTTTCCGATATTGCTGCTGATATTAACGCGGTACCTGAGTCCCACCGTGGATATTATCGCCGGATCTTTCTTGCAGATGGAGACGCTCTGATTTATCCTCAGGAGGAGTTGTTGCAGATTCTTGAGCTGCTCAACAACAGCTTTCCTCTCCTGAACAGAGTTGGTATTTATGCTTCTCCGCACAGTTTGACGACAAAAAACAAGGGGGAGCTGGAACAGCTCAAAGAAAAAAAACTGCGTATTCTCTATTTCGGCCTGGAAAGTGGCGACCCCGATACTCTGGCGCTGGTCCGTAAGGGCTATCGTCCCGATCAGATGCTGGAGCAGTGTTGCAAAGCTCAGGCTGCAGGGTTGAGGCTGTCGGTTACCGCAATTCTCGGTCTGGCTGGATGTTCACGTAGCACTGAACACGCGTTGGCGACCGCTGAATGGATCAATCAATTGTCCCCTGAGTATTTTTCCCTGTTGACGATGTTTAAACGCCATAACGACGACTATTTTGATCTGATCCAGCCTCTCACGAATGGACAGATCATCGAGGAAGCGTTGATGATTGTTCGCCACCTCAATCCACGGCGAACCATACTGCGTTCGAACCATGTCTCGAATATTCTCAATCTGGCGGGTAGCTATCCCAAGGATCGTAAGAAATTGATACTACAGGCGGAAGCTGCCCTGGAAGACGCGCAACGGCATCCTGAGTGGGCAGGGCAGGTCCCGGATTACGGCGAAAAGTACTTTTGATGACGTTGGTGATGGCCTCAAAAGATCGAGAGAATGCAGTGGTCTGAAAAACACAAAGGGCCTTCCGCTTTTGATAAGCAGAAGGCCCTTTGCTTGTGATGACAAGGCCCGTCCCGGGCCTGTGACAGCCCTGATGCGACTTACTTGCGTACGAAGCTCTTATCTGCAAAGGTGTACTTGAAGTTCATGTGGTCGGTATAGGTACCCTCGAGGATGGCAACCACGTCCTCAGTGAAGACCAGCTCTTCATCGGTAGGAATGACGTAAACTTTGACCGGTGAATCAGGCGTGCTGATTTCAACTTCTTCTTTGCGGGTTCTGGTTTTGAGATTGAGCTCTTTATTAATCTTGATGCCCATGTGCTCAAGGTTTTCCAGTGCCTTGTCGCGAATCTCCGCACCCATTTCACCAACCCCGGCGGTGAAGACAATGGCGTCGAGGCGACCGAGAATAGCACAATATGTTCCAATATATTTCTTCAGACGGTAGGCTTCGATGTCCATGGCCAGTTGACAGCGCTTATTGCCCGCTTCAGCTGCTTCCTGGACGTCACGGCGGTCGGTATACTCGCCGGTAATACCGAGCAGACCGGACTTCTTGTTCAGGACGCTGTCGATTTCCTGAGGTGTCAGACCTTCGCGTTCCATGATGAAAGCAGGGATTGCGGGATCAATATCACCACAACGCGTTCCCATTACGGCACCTTCCAGCGGAGTCAGGCCCATGGAGGTATCGACTGAAATACCATTCTTGATCGCTGCGTGAGAAACGCCGTTGCCGATGTGCATGGTGATGATGTTGCAGTCTTCAGGCTTTTTACCCAGCAGTACTGAAGCTCGCTTGGAAACATAGAGGTGGCTGGTGCCGTGGAAGCCGTAACGGCGGACACCGTGCTTTTCATACCATTCGTTTGGAACAGGGTAGGTATAGGCATGCTCAGGCATCGTTTGATGAAAGGCGGTGTCGAAAATAGCAACGTGCGGCACGTCCGGAAGGTTTGTTTTTGCCGCTTCAATACCAAGAATATTTGGCGGGTTATGCAAAGGAGCCAGGTGTTGGACCTCTTTGATTGCCTCGAGAACACTGTCGTCAATCATAACTGAATGGGCAAATCTCTCGCCGGCGTGGACCACGCGGTGTCCGACTGCAGAGATTGAACTCATGTCCTCGACGACACCGTACTGTTTGCTGGTCAGGGTTTTGATGATCAGCTGAATGGCAACCTTGTGATCGGGACATTCGTACTCTTCGCGATAGGTTTCACGTCCGGGAACCTCGTGAACAATATAAGAATCACCGATGGTAACGCGTTCAACCATACCTTTGGCAATAACTTCTTTCTTGGTCCAGTCGAACAACTGGTATTTGACTGACGAGCTTCCGCAGTTCAGGGCTAGAATGTCCATAATTTGTTTTCTCCTCATTTAAGAAATATATGGCTATGAATGTGATTTCTTTTTCGGACTCTATCTTGTCGTTGATGGGGTCTGAATTATTTCACCTATGTTACCTGTGGTTATTAAAATTGACTACAAAAAAAGTCAAGTGGTTAACTTTAAAATTAGTAGAATACTCAGGTTTTTCTGGGCTAGACAGGCGATTGAAGATCGGTTAGAGTGTTTTCGCATTAAGCAGACGCATCCGATAAGCGGAGCGTAAAAAACTCTAATATATTTAGGAGGAGAGAAAGATGGCTCATGTAATTTCTGACGAGTGTATCGCTTGTGGCGCCTGTATGGCAACCTGTCCTGTTGACGCAATCAGCGAAGGCGATCCATGTTACAGCATCGATGGCGCAACCTGTACCGATTGCGGTGCATGTGTTGATTCATGCCCTGTAGACGCCATCTCTGCTGAATAATATACAGCTTAGAGATGTAGTCTCCCAAAAGGACGGTAATGACTTCGGTTGTTGCCGTCTTTTTTGTTTCTGCGTGAGTGGTTGATCGCTATAATGAATAGATGGATTTGGAAAAACTGGGATTATTTACTTTGTTGCCGGCTTTGAGGCGGTCACCTTAACGCTGAATTCTGACAAATTCTGAGGCAGATCTTTAAAAACAATATCGAAGGGGAGGGCCTGTCCCTGGTCAACCTTCATGTTACTCAGTTCTTTGCCGAACTGATTCCCCATCATTTTTTCAAGTTCCCCGAAAGACAGGGTCTGCAAGTCTTTCTCGCTGATCGGGTTACCGCAAAATACAGTTTTCTGAAGGAGTGGTTTGCCGTTTGGGTCAAAATAACACCCTTTACCTGAATCCCCGCACGCGGCTCGGGGTAGTCGTTGGTCGCCATCCCCCGAATCAGGAACAGCTCGCCTGCGTGCTGGTTCTGAACGAAGCGCCCCTCGAGTTCGGCCAGAGTGATGCGGCCGGACTGTGCCGGCCGTTCAGTTTGTTGTCCGATCAATTGTTTAAATGTTTGACTGAGCTGGTCCGGACCGTTCATGTAGACCAGGATTCCACCGACCACCAGCAATCCGAGAATCAGAATTAACAGAACCTTGGAGATTGCAGACAGGGTTCCACCCTTTTGGGGGCTTGAGCGGGAAATTCGGGATCAGCGACAGATTCTGCAGGTCGGGATGGCGTAGCGGATTCTTCCGTCGCTGTGGGTTTGCCGTTCTGCTGAGCCTGTTCGGTGGTAATGATTTTTCGATCGGACCGCTTTCTGCTTCAGGCTTTCCCGAAAAAGAAAAATCATCACTCGAGTCGGAGGGCTCTTCCTCCTCAGCGGCGAAGGTGAAGGACTTTTCTTCCCGGTCCTCGTCAAGCTCGCGGAAACGGTCATAACTGAACCTTTCTTCAGTCGGGCCGTTTTCCGGTGCTGCCGATTCGTGTTCAGGAACATCAGACAGGTCTGGTAACTCGGCCTCTACCGCCGCCAGGTCAGGAGTTGCCGCTTCCATAACCGGTGCGCACTCTGATTCCTGCTCCACCGGTTTCTCAGCCTTGAAGACGTGTTTGCAGCGGGCGCAACGGACTTTAGTACCGCCATCGGGGATTCGTTCAGCATTGAGTTTGAACTTGGTCGAACACTCGGGACAGACAATGATCATCTGGCGCACTCCTTTGTTAGTATTAACACAGTCGGGCTCTTTGACCTCACGGCCGACACATTCAATTCAGGTTCTGTCCATGAAACTGTGTTACTGACAACAAATACCGGAACCCCGGGTCAAACACCCTCAACCAGATAGATGTCGGGCAGATCTCGGTATCTTTCATCATGATCCAGGCCATAACCGATTATAAAGCCGTCTTCCATGGAAATACCGATGTAATCGGCATTGATTTCAACCTCGCGACGTGCAGTTTTATCGATCAAAGTACAGATTTTCAATGACTTCGGTTCCTGGATAAGTAACTTGTTGAACAGGCATTCCAGGGTGTAGCCGCTGTCAACGATATCTTCGACAATGATGACGTTGCGCCCCCTGATCGGCATTTCAAGCTCCTTGCGGAATTCGATGATACCCGATGTCTGTGTTCCCGACCCGTAACTGGCCAAGCGCACAAAATCGATAATCGCCGGGACTTCAAGTTCCCTGATCAGGTCGGCAATAAATAAAAAGGAGCCTTTTAAGACTCCGACCAGCATAACTTCCTGACCTTCATAATCGCGACTGATTTCTGTGGCCAGTCGTTTGACTTCAGTGGCTATTTTTTCTTTTGAAAAAAGAATTCTGCGGCTCTGTTCCGCCATATGCTTTGTGACTCCCTGCCTATTTAAAGTTGCGCAATCTATAGCAGGAAGAAAGTCGCCGTGTCAATTGAAACGAATTCCGTGACCGCTGTTTTCTGGCTGAACTATTATGCTATACTGTTCAGGTTTATATTTCTTGATTTGTGAACGAGGTGAATTATATATGTTTCGTTGTCTGTTGTTATTGTCTGTCACGGCCCTTGCTTTCATGACTGATCCGGTTTCCGCCGCACCTGTCTTTGTTGCCGAAAAGAACCTTCATGATTTTGGTGAGGTGACTCAAGGAGAGTCGACGACGCACACTTTTCGTTTTCAAAATGCGGGCGATGAGGTTCTTGAAATCAGTCGACTCAGATCCTCCTGTGGCTGCACTGCCGCTCTTTTGTCTGCCCAGCGATTGGCTCCCGGGGAATTGGGAGAATTGAAGGTGACTTTCAATTCTGCCGGTTTTCGTGGAATGGTGCAGAAGCTCATAACTTTTGATACCAATGATCCCGATCATCCCTCTGCGAATTTTCTCTTAAAGGGGATGTAAAAGCTGAGCTTTTTTTACCCCAAGCGAGTTAATTGGGGACGCGTCAAAGCGGGAAGTGCATTATCGACAACCCTTGATATTGTTAATGCCTCTGACCAGGTTGTTTCTTTTACTGCTCCCGACGTGACAATTTCTGGAATAACCGCTCAATTATCATCTTTGATTATCAATGCCGGAGAAAAAGCGACGCTGACTGTTTCAGCGACATTCCCGCAGGGGAAAAGGCGCCTTACAGGGTATGTTATACTCCGTAGCGATTTTTCTGCCGTACCTGAACTGAGAGTGCCGGTTTCGGCACGTTTATCCACCAACTGATCGGATTATTGTTGAAGGAGTCTGTATGAGTGACACCCCTGGAAATGTCAAACAAAGGAGGACTTTTCTTGGAATTATGCTGGGAGCGATCGGCGCTGTGATTGCCGGTGCCTTCAGTTGGCCCTTGTTTCGTTATCTTTCACCTATTGATAAAGGCGGTGCTGCTGAGCAGGTTCGTATTGCGCGCCAGCAGGTCAAGGTCGGAGGGGCCCATTTCTTTTCTTACCAAGGTCGACCGGCTGTCCTGCTTCAGCCTCAGGCGGGAGAGTTTATCGCCTTAAGTGCTGTCTGCACCCATCTTGGATGCATTGTCAAATGGGTCGATGATAAGCAGGAATTCCTCTGTCCTTGTCATGCCGGACGCTTTTCGACTGCCGGTCAGGTTTAGGGGGCCCCCTCCGGAACCGCTGGACACCTATACCGTTAATATTGATGGCGATGATATCCTGATCGGCTGAGGAGGCCCGAATGAATCTACCTAAAGAAGCGATGGATTGGTTGGACAGGCGTCTCGGCGTAAGGGAACTGATTCACAGTAATATGGGAGGCTACCTGCTGCCCCGCAATATCAATATCTGGTACACACTCGGTGCCGTGTTGATGGCCATGTTCGGCTTGCAATTTCTGACCGGTATTGTGTTGCTGGTTTATTATGTCCCCGATACGGAAAAAGCATTTGCCAGTGTGACCATGATCATGAACGAAGTGCCGTATGGCTGGTTGCTCCGGTATCTGCACGTTGTCGGATCAAACCTGATTATGGTTTTTCTGTTTCTGCATATGTTGTCGGTGTTGTTTATGGGCAGTTACAAGCGGCCGCGCGAATTAACCTGGCTGTCCGGTTTCGGGCTGTTTAATCTTGGCCTGGTTTTTTGTCTGACCGGATACCTGCTGCCCTGGAGCCAGTTGTCATTCTGGGCAACCACCGTGGCGACCGATGCCGCAGGAGCGATCCCGATTGTAGGTGACTACCTGATCGAATTCCTGCGTGGTGGTCCTTCTGTCGGTGAAGCGACATTGGGACGTTTCTTTGCCCTGCATGTCATGGGGTTGCCGATGGCTTTTCTCGGCCTGGTGGGAGCGCACCTCTTCTGTGTCCGGCGGATCGGTATTTCGAGTCCGCCCTTCGGCGATGAGTACCGTCCGACCGAGCTGACCCAGAGTTTCCACCACGAAGAGCATATCGGTGGCGTCCCTTTCCACCCGAACTACACCATCAAAGATCTATCCATGGTTTTCTTTGCTCTGGCTACACTGGTGGCGATTACCTTTTACGCTCCCTGGCTTTTTATTCCTCTCGATGCTTTGGAACCGGCAGATCCATTTTCAACGCCGGAACATATCAAGCCTGAATGGTACTTCCTTTGGGCTTATCAGACTCTTAAAATTTTCCCGAGTGAATTGCTGGGACTGGCCTCTCAGGGTGCCGCAATGGGATTTCTGGCAATGCTGCCGTTTCTCGATCGCAGCCCTGAACGCAGACCGTCAAAACGTCCGGTTTTTGTGACTCTGTATCTGTTGGGAATCCTGCTTTTCGTCGGTCTGTCGATCTGGGGGCATTACTCATGAAAAAAATAAGAAATATATTTGTCCTTGCTCTTGTTCTTGTCTCCTCCTTCTTCTGGGTGACGATTTCCAATGCCGCTGATGATACCGTCTGTATTCAGTGCCATGGAGGCCTGGATGGAGTTCTTTCGGCACCGGTGAAACAGTGGGAAGAGAGTGTTCATTCTGCTAACGGTATCTCCTGTCACGATTGCCATGGTGGAGATCCGACCGATTTTGAGCTGGCGATGCTGCCGGAGAGTGGTTTTATCGGTGTCCCGGACTATGCCCAAGTCCCTGAGTTCTGTGGCCGTTGTCATGTCGGCGTAAAGGACGATTATATGGCCAGTGCCCATGGCCAGGCGTTGGAGATGGGTGGAGCACAATGCGTTGTGTGTCATGAAAGCCATGCTATTCAGCTGGCATCCATTGAACTGATTAATGAAAACAGCTGTTCGCGTTGCCACGACTATGAGCGTGCTGTCAAAGTTAAAACTGCAATCAGCTCGACTGAGGAATCTCTGGCTCAGCTGGAAAAATCGGTTGCATCATTGCACCGGGTTGGGATTGATACCAAACGACTTGAAGACAGCCTGTTTTCGTCGCGAAATTCATTCCGCCGTCTTTTCCATACGGTCAATATTGATAAGATCAATAATCAGAAGTCTGAAATCGAAGAAGGTTTAAGTGAAACCAAGGCTGCCATCCTTGATTACGAGGATACTTTGGGTCAGCGTAAAATGGTCGGTGGGGCAATCGTCCTGCTGCTGATTCTGGGTGGGTGCATTGCTTTGTTAATCAGAAAAACTTTTACCGATGAGGATTAAACACCGCTCCAGTTTTGCTCGTTACGCAAAAGTGCACTTTTGCGTAGGGGCATGATGTCGTCCATGGAGTGCTCTCGTTCTTAAATCGAAGCGGCAGGCTGTTCAGCCTGCCGCTTTTTAAATGCCGGAACCTGGTCGAAGACGGTGGCAGGACAGGAGCAACCGGAAGAATATCCACCTTTTTATTGTCCTGACTGGTGAGCACATCAGGCTCATCCCTCATGGATTTTGGTCAGCAACTCCCTTTTACTGGTGACGCCGTATTTATCGTAGATTCTCTTCATGTAGGTTTTAATCGTCGATTCAGACAGATGCAATTCCTCTGCTGCAACTTTATATGTCTTGCCCGTAGCAATACAACAAAGAACTTCATATTCACGGCTGGAGAGAATCCCTTTGCCAGTGTCAGCCCTGGTGGAGCTGTCGGTGACAGCGGTTCCGTTGTGGCTGTGCGCCGATGTCCCGAAAAATAGAGTGCGAGAATGGTTGCCGTGAGAATCAGGCAGCCGCTCATGACCAGAATGGAGGAGGGAGGGCCTATCCATACAGCCAGTTGGTGTCCACCGAAGAGTCCAAGACAGATCGTACCGTTGCCAATTCCAAAGGCTTCAAGCAGATTGTCAAAGGATAAAAGAAAACCAAGGATAAAAATATCCAGGCAGCCTGCAGACGCCTGCATCGCATACATGCTGTATGTAATTTGCCAGCGTGACTGGCCAAGGAAGCAGGTCAATGACAGCATTGCCAATAGAATCCCAAGTGCCAACAGGTATTCCCGATTATAACGGAATAGCGGAATTCCCACGCCAACCGCCGCCATATAGAAAAAAAGCTCCCCTCCCTGTGCGATTCCCACCTGATTGAATGCCGGCATGAGACCGCCGTACATAATACCGGTGACCAATTGATAAATAAGAATAAATGGCAGATAGGCGAACAGACCTGGGTTACGGGTGGGTTTTCTTTCCGGTTTCTGTTTCTCCGGGGAGAATAATGGGAGCAGTAAGAGCCCTCCGCTGCAGAGGAGTTTCGGACCGGCGGAGGCTGGAATGAGTGTGCCCGCCAGTAAGATCAGATTGCCGATGATAAGGCCTAGCCCTGCATGGAGCAGGGGACTATCGCTCTGTTTTAAAAAAGAACAACTGCGAACGGACAGAAAGGCTGAGCAGAAACCGACCAGCGGCATGGTTATCGCTGCCGCTCCAGGGAAAAATGGATAGGTCAGTGTCAGTACAATTGTCAAAAGCGTTGCCCCAAAAGACCAGCCCGGGAAGTGTCTGGTGGAAACAAAACGACCGATCAGCAACAGGCCGATGATGTGCGGTAGCAGAAAATCAACCAGGGGATAGCGAAGGTCGACCCCGGGTATCGTCAGTCCTCCCATGGGGAAGAGCAATAACCAGCCGACAAACGCTGCAAAAGTTAAAAGAGGGAGAGTCCGCATAAAAGAGAGCCGTTACAACGATAAAAGATTCTAAAATCGTATCAATACCAGGTGTAATCCTCAAAAGACTACAATAAGACGACTTACATTGTTAACCAAAATCCGTATTCTGGCGTTAGAAAAACAAATTCAAAATGGTTTATCAAAACACTCAAACAGGAGAAGGAGGATGATGTTGAAACAGACGATTATGGTTGTGGCTGTGGTGCTTATATTGACGACAGTGGCTTATGCTGAATCGAAAGCAGGGGCCTATGTCAGTATCAAAGGAGCATATTCTTTACAGGAGATCGAAGATCCTTCTTTGTCCGCTTTCGGGCAACAGTGGAATTTCAGTGACAAAAGAGGTTCCTCTGCCGCTGGTGGACTTGCTGTGGGGTATCGTTTTGGCGGCCCTATCCGGTTGGAGGTTGAGTACCTGCTGCGGAATACCGCCGATGTTGACTGGAGTGGCGATCAAGGGCTGTTTATGTCGGGCCCTGTGGATTGGAGCATGGATCTGGAAGTCGATGTCGATACCTTGCTTTTCAGTCTGTTCTATGACTTTGAAAATACAACGCCCATCACGCCGTACGTAAGTGCTGGAGCGGGGTGGTCGTTTATTGACGCAAGTTTAAAGTATAGAGATGACATAGGAACTCCAACTATGTCCTCATCGGAAGATCGCTCCAATTTCGTTTGGAGTATAGGTTTTGGATGTGATGTCGAAATCAGTGACCACTTATCTCTTGACCTGGGATACCGTTATGTGGACGCAGGCAGTGCCGAGATTAATTATCTGGGAGTGATTAAAACTGAAGCTGATTTGACTCTGCAGGAGTTGATCTTAGGGTTGCGTTATTCGTTTTGATTTGGGCACACATTAGTTTTTGCGCATCCTGGTCGCCCGTTTCAGGGCGGCCGCATTTGATGGCAAAGCCCACGGCCGGGCTTTGCATGCTTGTTGGATAAAAGCGCGACTTTGTTTCACTCGCAAAAACAAGAGTTGGGCACATATCCTGTTGCTTGCGACTCACCCGCCCTAGGCTCGTGACAGACATTTAACCGAACAGATCTCCCTGCTAACTTTCGCTCAACCAGTAAAAGCCGAACCCCGGAATAACCAAGCTATTCTTGAAGGTGTCTGGGCTTTCTCCTTTATAGAGGTCAACCAGAGGTCGATAGCGGTTGCCCCACAAAGCCAACTCATCGAGGTTGAGGTGCTGCGGATGTCCGCTGAAGTTGGCCACCACCAGCACCTGCTCACCCGGCTTTTCGACCAGGTAGCGGGTAAATACGAACAGGTGCGGGTTGTCAACCTCAAGCAGCTCGCGGTTGTTGAAGTCGGCGAACACCTGAATCTCTTTACGCACCGCGATCATCCGTTTCAGCTCGCTGAATATTTCGTATTCTACCGTTCCCGGCGTTTTACGCCGCTCAGCCTTGTCCCAGTCGATTGATGGACGATGTACCCAGCGCGAATCTCCCTGTTTGTGCGGGTCATTGCGGTATGAGTCATCGTTGAGAGTTCCAATCGCATCGCCATAGTAAAGCAGCGGGATGCCGCCGAAAGACATGATCATCCCGTGCAACAGAAGAATTAATTTAATGGCATCCCGGACACCTTTATCGTCGCCAGCTTCAAGGGCGTATTCGAGCCCGACCAGTGAGGCAAGGGAGCCGGAGATGCGGGTGTCGCCGGTTTTCTCGTTTTGTCCAAACGGCAGGCCGCGGGCGTGGGAGTTGTCATACTGGCCGGTGAAATAATCGATGAGAAATTTCCGGTGGTGGGTCGGCTCGTAATCGCAGAGCAGGATATCGCGATCATCGAAGCCGAGGCCGATATCATCGTGGCAGCGCACATAGTTGAGCCAGGTGGCACGTTCCAGCTTGACCGGCAGGCTTTTGATCCCCTGGTTCAGCAGGCGGGTGTTCTTGGTTGCCACCGCGTCCCAGAGCAACGCCATAAAGGTGGCGTTGTACGCGATCTCGCACTCCTTGGCGATAACCGCATCTTCGCCGAAGTACTTGATCACCTCGACCGGGGCGACGATCGCCTCGGCGATGAAGACCACGCCTGGCGCGGTTACCTGACAGCAGTCCTTCAGAAGTTGCAGGATCAGGTGCGCCTCGCGCTCGTTCTGGCAGGTGCTGCCGATCTTCTTCCACAAAAAGCGACTGCATCCAGTCGCAAGATATCGGCGCCCTGGTTGGCCCAGAAGAGAATAATGTTGAGCATTCGACGAAACCGCCGGATTACTGTAGTTGAGATCCCACTGGTAATCGTTGAAGACAGTCATCACCCAGCGGCCCATCTCCTCGTCCCAAGTGAAGTTGCCTGGGGCTGTTTCCGGGAAGATCTCCGGCATGCTCTGCTCGAACATATCGGGAACGTTACGGTTTTCAAAGGTGTAGTAGTAGTCGCGGTACTTCTGTTCTCCCGCTTTTGCACGTTGTGCCCAGTAATGCCTGTTCGAGGTGTGGTTGACGACCACGTCGAGTACCAGCAGCTGCTCGCGTTTGCGCATCTCGGCGGCCAGGTGTCTGACATCTTCCAGCCTACCGACCTCGGGGTCGATCTCGCGAAAATCGCTGACCGCGTAACCGCCGTCGCTGCTCCCTTCCGGGCAGAGCATGATCGGCATCACATGGATCAGGTTGACACCCAGCTCCTGAAAATAGTGCAGTCGCTCTTCCAGCCCCTGCAGGGTACCGGCGAAACCTTTGCAGTAGAGGGCCATGCCGACCCACTTCTGGCTGAGGAACCAGTTGAAATCTTTTTCCCGCTCCAGATCGAGCTGGCGCAATGCCGCCGGCCGTTTGATATATTGTTCGGCCATCGTCTCAACTAGCAGTTGGGCGTGCTCAACGAAATCGTCGCGGTCGCCGTAGAGGCGCTCGAAGAGCGAATGGATGGCATAAAAGTTGGCTCCCAGCCGGGTGTAGAAGTGACGCAGGTCCTGCTCGGAGATCTCTGGTTTGATCCGGTTGAGGATGTCATTCAACAGTGAGTGAGAAAGCTGTTCGTACATGGTCGCCCTTCAGGAGGCAGAGGTTAGCGATGGTTTGATCCTAGCGATTGCCGGGGAGCTCGTCCAGACTGTCGAGAAATTCGCGGTAGAATTCCCGCTCCGTGGTAGTGGCACCACGCAGGCCGATCACCCGGATGGCAAAATTCTGAGCATGCCGCAGGATTTTGTCAATCGACCAGCCGTGGCGCAGGCCATGAATATAGACTGCGCTGAAGGCGTCGCCGGCACCAACGGTATCGATCAGTTGTCCGGCGTAACTTGGTGCAACGGCATGCAGTTCGCCATCCCGGGTACGCACCAGAGCCCCTGTTTGCCCCGAGTCAGGATCAGTTGCTGCAGTCCAAACTGCCCCTGCAGGGCTGCCATCTGTTCGGACAGCTCACTGTGTCCCACAGTCAACCGCTGCAATTCGTCCTGATTCATCTTCGCCCAAGTGGCCTTTTGCAGCAGGGCCTCCAGCTGAGATTTTTGCCACCAGGGAGGGCGCAGGTTGACGTCGAGAAAAATCTGCATTCCCCGTTGCCCACTGAGAGCGGCCAGAGCCGCGGCGGCAACCGGGTTGCGCAGGCAGAGGCTGCATGATAGAGAATTCCGGCAGGAAAAGGTCCTCGCAGTTCGGCGGCAGTGATAAAATCGTAAGCACTGTCGGCAACAATTTCGTAGCTCGGCTCAGTGGCCGTGATGCTGACCTCGACCCGTCCGGTCGGGTAGTCTGGGTCGTACTGCAGGCCTGCACAATCCATCCCCCAACTCGCCATCGCCCGGGCAATCTCCCGTCCGGACTCATCGCCACCGATGCGTGAAATAAATTGCGGTCGGTCGCCGAACGCCTGCAGATGCCAGGCGACATTGAACGGGCACCACCAGTACCCGCGCACCGTCGGGGAAACAATCGAACAGGACTTCGCCGAACACGTAGATTTGCGCTGCGCCGCTCATGGCAGATCCCCGTCCTGTTTCAGCCAGTCGGCATATTGCGGGGCAAAATGACCCACCCCTTGAAGAATTCCGGCGCTGTAGTTGCCGCCGAGCGGCGATTGGCCCGCACGTGCCAGGTAGAGCGCATCAGCGTGACCGTTCGCCGCGGCCAGCCGTTGAGCTTGCTGTTGCAATTCGGTACTGGCATTGGCAACCAGCACCGACGGGATTGCACTGGCCAGCACCGGCAGATCATTGCCGCTGTCACCGGCGAACACCGTCAGCTGTGACCTTTCGGCCAGCTGTCGCTGCAGAAACTCGATTGCATGCAACTTTCCGGCACTGCGCGGCAATACATCGAGCAACCCTGTCTGCGTCTGCTCATCAACGCTCCAGATCAGGTTGGCGGCAATATCGATCTGCGTCAGCTGCTGTTCAACCCAGCGCAGCAGCGGCTCGCAGGCGACCGCCAGAGAAACATAGTAGCTCAGTTTGAACTGATTCTGTTTTGCCTCCTCTTGCAGGGCCAGTTCGGGATGCTCGTCAAGAAGCCGATGCAGCAGTTGCCGACTTTCCCCGCCAGTCACCGGCGATCTGCTGCTGCCAGCTCGAGAGTTCCTGCCAGTCGTCGAGATCTGCTTGGTAAATCTTGGTGCCGACATCGCTGATGACGTAATCGGGGCGGGGGATCGCGTATTCGTTGATCGCCTCTTCGACCAGCCGCAGATGGCGGCCGGAGACGTAGGTCAGTGTGACCTCCGGGTGGGCACACAACTTGCCGAACAGCGACCGGGCGTCCGGATGTTCCGGCGGTTCGCCGTTCGGAAGCAGGGTACGGTCGAGATCGGTACAGAGTAAAAGCTTAGTCATCGGCATGATTGCGCTGTGCCTCATCCGGATCGCGGCATTCGCCGAAGAAATCATAATAATCGAGCGCCTCAAGGATTCCGGCGGCATGCGACTGCTGAGAAAAGTAGATCCGCTCGATGTCGGTGAGCTGGGAAAGCTCCTCATCATGCCGGTTGGCGACCACCGCGGCGAGGGTGTTGCCGCGCATCATGTCCTCGTCGGCACCCGACCCGCCGGCGACAAACACCGCTTCGAGAGGAATGGAAAGCCGCTCGACAACGTAGCGCAGGGCCAGCCCCTTTGACGCCCGTAGCGGCAGAATATCGAGGAACTGACCAAAGGCGGTCTGTACGTAGACCGATTGCTCCTCCTGATGCAGACGCTGCTTGATCTCCTCGATGTCGGCAATCTCCGGGTCGATGTAGTAACTCAGCTTGAAGCGGCTCTGCTCCAGTTTCGGTTGTGGTTTCAATCCAGGAACATCAGCGAGGATTTTTCGGACTTGACGCGGTGTCCAGAGGTAATCGATATGCCGCGCCCAGGCGGTATCGGCGGTCAATTTCGGGGCGTGATAGATCTCAGTGCCGTTACTGGTGATTAGGACATTCGGCTCCGGGATGCGATGTTTTTCATCAGCTTCAGCGCCGAATCGAGCCTTCGGCCAGTGGCGATAATAAAACAGCTGCTTTTACGCTGATGGGAAAGAACCTCAATCAGATTTTTCAGTGACCGGTCATCGCCAATCAAATTTTGATCCAGATCACTGACAATCGCCCGATCGCGATAAAGTCGGCCACGACGCGTGACCGGCTGCCGGTTCAGCTGTTCGGAGCGGGCGGCGATCGGCGCGATAATCTGCAGATAGCGCCTGGCGTGGGCCTGCCAAGAGTAATGCTCCTCAACCCCGCGCAAGCCACGTTGGGAGAACTTCAACCACAAGTTTCGATCGGTGAGCAGTTGGCAGAGGGCAGAGCTGATGGTGGTCGGCTCGAGGGGATCGATAAGAAAACCGTTTTGACAGTTGCCGATTATATCCCGCGGTCCGCCATCCTCGGTTGCGACAATCGGCAGGCTCGAGGCGGCCGCCTCGATCAGCGTCAGGCCGAACGGCTCGGTCAACGCCGGGTTGACAAAGACTCCACCAGAAGCTGCCGCGATCCGGTAGATCAGCGGCACCTCGCCGCGCTGGTGATGCTTCGGCAGGGCCACTTTGCCATAGAGATCGTAACGGTCGATAGCCACCAACAGCTCATGGAAGACCTCTTGAGCCCCTTCGTCGAGGTCATCAATATCATCCCGGTTGCCAGCGACGATCAGCAAATTGGCCAGCTCCTGCAACTGTGGCGACTGTCCGTAAGCCTCGACCAGGGCGCTGATATTTTTTCGCGAGTCCGGTCTTGAAAGAGCCAGGATAATCGGTTTGCGCGGTTCTCTCAGCGACGCGGTCAAGCGGGCGAAAAGTGTCGTCTCCAGCTCTTCACCCGTGGGCGGCTGAAACTTGTTCAAGTCGGTGCCGGGCGGGATGACCCGCATCTGCTCCGGCTGGTAGTGATCGTAGAGCTCGTATTGATCCTCGATCTCTTGATGAGTGCTGGTGATGACCCGCTCGGCCGAGGCCAGAGTCAGCTCTTCCGCCTCGACCCGCCGGCTCATGTTGAAGCGGTTTTCGATCTCTGTGTCGCATAACCCGCTCGCCAGTAACCGGCTGCGTTTGACCCGGCCGAGAGAGTGGCCCGTGTGAATCAATGGCACGCCCAATAAGCTGGCCAGACGAGAGCCGACGTAACCGGCGTCGGCATAATGGCTGTGGAGAATATCGGGAAAACGCTCTTCTTTACGGAAAAAGTCGGCGAGATTGTCAGCAAAACTGTCGAGATAATCCCAGAGTTGCTCTTTCGGCAGATATCTCTCCGGACCGGCATCGATCCTTACGATGCGCAGGTTATCCCCCAGTATCTCCAGCGGGACGGCATAATCAGGAGAGACCCGCTCGTCTTTGACACGCTGGGTGAATAGGTCGATCTGGGCGACTTCGGGTTGCATTGACAGGGCGCGAGCGAGCTCGACAATATAGAGAGTCTGTCCTCCGGTGTCGGCATCGCGACCGAGTTCGAGGTTGTCGCCACGGATCAAGCCGTGGACGCTGATCAAGACGATGTAGAGACCTTCTGGTGATGTTTTCATCCTGTGGATTCTTTTAAGTCTGTGGGTTAGGTGACCGAATTTGCCTATCTGCTTCCGCCGGTAATATGGATTATAGCAAATCTTTGTTGAGCTGATGGGACGACACGCCCTTATTTGTTTGCTTTCAGTGAATCATTAAAGATGCTATCAGACCCCATATGCCGTGGTCAAATAGTTGGTCCAACTGTTGCTCCGCGGTTTTAGGCTGGGCGGCAACATTCGGCTGCGTAACAGAGGTTTGAAAGATACCCGGCTTCGGTTAGATTCAACCTTCGTAGAAAAGAGAAAAAGCATAAAAGAAAACCCCGCATCATTTAAGTGCGGGGTTTGTCCTCGATCTGAGA
>LQAH01000052.1_pt1 | contig 53999 bp, 62 predicted proteins | sample 1535791 | NCBI WGS metagenome assembly LQAH01 (sample SAMN04331585, study PRJNA305678) | bioreactor metagenome | isolation source: bioreactor_4 inoculated with Wadden Sea sediment 2nd replicate of a... | place: Germany:Bremen
TCCTGTTCTTCGACATAAACCAGTGGGCGGATGACGGTGTGCTTGCCGTTGTCAGCTTCCAGTTTGGCGCTCATGGCCGCTAGTTTACCGCTGAAAAATTGATTGAGCAGCAGGGTTTCGATGAAGTCGTCCAGATGGTGACCCAAAGCAATTTTGTTGCAGCCAAGCTTATCTGCCAGAGTATAGAGGTGGCCACGGCGCAGGCGCGCACAGAAGGCGCAGTAAGAGGTCCCCGCACGCAGATTGTCTTCGATGATCTCGTAGCTCTGCGTCGTTTCCATGTGGTAGCTAAACGATTGCTGCTTGAGGTAGCTTTCGATGACATCGGTTTTGTAGCCGGGGAAGCCGGGGTCTATGTTGGCGGCGATCAGTTCGAACCGGATGGGCGCTTTCTGGCGTAATGCTTCCAGCATATGGAGCAGGGTGTAGGAATCTTTACCGCCGGAAACGCCGATGATAATCCTGTCCCCCTCTTCGATCAGGTTAAAGTCACCGATCGCTTTGCCCGCCTGACGTTTGATTTTGTTAAATAACTTATCTGCTGAAGTCAATTCTGTGTTCCTCCCTGAGGCGATCAGTTTTAGTCAATTAGCAGCTAAAAGACAAGCGGTGTCATCTGATTTTTTGGATCGATTTTTGCTTTGTTAGATTAACGGGACAGAATTTTCAGTTAATAGAACAGAGGTCTTTATGAGTATTGATCCATTACAGCTGCTTATCGGTATCGGCAATAGCCCCAGAGTGAACAGTTCACAATCAGGAACGGAAGCGCAAAAAGGTTTTGACAAGATCATCGATGAACATGTTAATAAGCTGAATTTACTCACGAATCAGGACGGGTTTCAGGATGCTGCACTACAGAAGGTGAGGTTCGGGCTGTTGCGCGGGCTGTTGGTTGAAGAGGATGAAACGAGCGATGATCTGTTCTTCTCTTCTGGGGTGGACAGTTTGATGGTGCAGACCGATGCACTGCGAAGTCAAATGATTGACAAGTATGCGGGTGTTCAGAATTTGTCTCTTCAAACCGATCCCGGTAGCAAAGATACGGACATTAAGCAGTTGATCGACCGGGTTGCCGAGCGGGTCAGTCTGGCTCCTGATCTGATTCATGCGGTTGTCAAAGCTGAAAGTAATTATAAACCTGATGCCGTCTCTCATGCCGGAGCCCGGGGATTGATGCAATTGATGCCGGCGACAGCTGAAGAGCTCGGGGTGAAGGACAGCTTTGATCCGCGGCAGAACCTGCTTGGTGGCAGCAGCTACCTCAAGCAATTACTGGACAAGTACGAGGGTGATCTTGACCACGCTCTAGCGGCTTATAACTGGGGACAGGGCAATGTCGACCGTCACGGATTGGAGAAAATGCCCGAAGAGACCCGTACTTATATCGCCCGAGTCAGGCAGGGGATAGATGGTCCCGCCTGATTCAGGTCCTGATCGTGTCAGAGGTGGTACATGACTTTACCATCGATGAGGTTCAGCCAGCCCTTGGCAATGCGATAAATCAGCCAGATCATGCCGGCAAAGAGAATGATATAACCGATCCCGATGATAAGGGTGATCGCTCCAATCACTGACCATAGAAGACTGAACCAGAAGGTTCTGATCTGCCAGCGGAAATGGGATTCAAACCAGGTGCCCCGGACATCGTCTCTTTTGACGTAATTGATGATCGCGGCCACAAACAGAGGTAAGCCCGTGACCAGAGAGACTGCCTGCAGTGCATAGATAATGCTTGTCAAAGTTTTGGCTGACTGTGGATTTTGCGGTACCACATAAACCCTGTCGTCTCTATTGTGTTTAAACTCTGCGTCCACTGTTCCCCCTATTCAAGAGATGTTTCCAGTTCGTCATCATGCCGCGGCCATGGTCTTCAGAAAAGCCGATCAGACTCCTGATATCTTCAAGAATCATGTAAAGAGCCGGAATTAAAAGCAGGATGATCCCGGTTCCGAAAAGAATACCGAATCCGAGAGAAATTGCCATAGGAATCAGAAACTTTGCCTGAACACTGGTTTCCAGAATCATCGGCATCAAACCGAAGAAGGTGGTGAACGAGGTCAGGATAATCGGCCGGAATCGGCGCGTCGCGGCACTGATAATCGAATCTTTGAGCGCCATCTTCGCTTTGCGATTGCGATTGGCCTTGTCGATCAGCAGCAGGGAGTCATTGACCACCACCCCGGACAGGGCAACCAGGCCGAACAGGCTCAGCATGCTTAAATTGTAGCCCATGATGATATGCCCCAGAACCGCACCGATCATACCGAAGGGGATTGCTGCCATGATCAGCAACGGTTGGCTGTAACTGCGGAAGGGAATGGCCAACAGGGTAAAATGGCAATCAGGGCCAGGGGAAACCCTTCCATCATACTCCCGATTGATTCCTTACGTTCCTTTTCTTCACCTTCCATATCCCAGGTCAGGCCAGGATAATCCGCAACCAGTTGGGGAAGCACATCCTGCTTGAGATCGGCAATGATCTCCTGAGCGCTGGCCTGAGCGGCATCGACGCTGGCCGACACATTGATGACCCGTTTGCGATCAGTTCTGTTGATTTCGGCAAAACCAAGGCCTTCGCTGATCTCGGCGGCCTGAAGAATGGGAATCTCTCCTCCCTCGGAGGTGCGGATCCGCATGCTCTCAAAGTTGTAGAGCTGACGCGATCGGCATCTGGATAGCGGACCATGACCTTGATTTCGTTACGTCCGCGCTGAATTCGCAGAGCTTCGGCACCATAAAAGGCCGCTCTGACCTGACGAGCCAGATCTCGTTCGGTGATTCCGAGCGTGCGAGCCTCAGGTTTTAGCTTGAGCTTGATTTCGCGCTTGCCGCGTGAGTAGCTGTCTTCAATATCACTGACTCCCTGATATTCCGCCAACGCTGCCCGGATTCGATCCGAGGCCTTTTCCAGTGCCGAAAAGTCCTGATGAGCCAGGAGCACGTCGATGTTTGCACCCAGATGCACCAGAGTCGACTGGAAGGTGATCGAGTCGACACCGGGTAACTCGGGAACCTTGTTGCGCCAGATATTGGATATTTCAGCGGCAGGGATTCCCCGTTGCTCGCTTTCGGTCAGGAACATGGAGATATTGCTCAGGTTGGTCGCCGTGGCCGTGGCTCCGCCTCCGGGGCCGCCTCCAGCGATGGTGCCGCCGACAACCGAATAAATATTACGCAGAATACCGTCGTCAGCGGCCCGGTCGGCATTGAATTCGGCAACGGTTTCCAGGCCCTTTTCCAGAACGAGATCAGCAACCTTGCTGGTTTCATCAATCGATACTCCCTCGTTCATATGGATGGAGGCCTTGATCTTGTCGCCATCAACCTCAGGCATGAAGGTGAACTTGATCAGTCCGTTTTTGACCACGCCAATCGTCAAGAGCAGGGCGATCAGGCCGAGGGCGAGGGATGCATAGCGATAATTGATGTTCAGCTTCAGTAATTTCAGGTAGGGGCCGTTGACGAATGAGTCCATTCCACGACCGAACAGAAGGCGGATCGCATCGATCGACCCAGAATTCCCTTTGATTCATGCCGTCTTTTGCCAAAACTCAGGTGCGCCGGTAGAACCAGCAGTGACTCGACCAGAGACATCAATAGCAGGGTGATAACAATGACCGGGATAACCCCCATGAATTTGCCCATCATTCCACTGATGAAGAGCAGCGGGGAAAATGCGGCAACGGTTGTCAGGATTGAAAAAGTAACAGGAACCGCGACCTCGAGGGCGCCGTCGACAGCAGCCCGGGCAAAAGGTTTTCCCTGTTGGCGTTGTTCGAAGATATTCTCACCGACGACAATGGCGTCATCGACCAGAATCCCCAGAGCCAGAATAAAGGCAAACAGTGAAACCATATTGATGGAAACATCGAGGGCAGGCATTAAAAACAGAGTCCCGAAAAAAGAGATCGGAATGCCGAGCATGACCCATGCAGCGAGGCGGATTTCCAGGAACAGGCCAAGAATGATGATGACCAGAGTCAGTCCGAGCAAGGCGTTTTTCTGCAGCAGGTTCATACGGCTGGTAAAGATTTCCGTGGTGTCGTTCCAGATCGACAACTGCAGGCTTGAGGGGAGCTTTTCGCGTTCCTGCTCAACATACTGGATGATCTGTTCGGAGATTTCGGTCGGTTTCTGATCGCCGATCCTGAAGACCTGGACCATGGCTGCCGGGAGACCATCGAAACGGCCGTAGGTTTCACTGTCGGCAAAGCCGTCGACGACGTTAGCAATCTGACCGAGGGTGACCTGGGTTCCGTCCGGGTTGGCCAGCACAACAATATCAGCATACTCCGGCCCCCAGTAGCGCCGCTCTTTGGTGCGCAGGAGAATCTCACCAGCACTGGTCTTGACGGTGCCGCCAGGCAGATCGAGGGAGGCCGAACGGATAGAGGCTGCAACCTGATCAAGGGTCAGTCCATAACGTTGGAGCGTCTGTTCCGAAATTTCAAGAGTGATCTCGAAAGGTCGTACGCCACTCAATTCGACCTGAGTGATATTCGGCAGTTCAAGCAGCTCATCGCGGATCCGTTCTGCCTGCTCGCGTAGAATATGCTCGCTGACCTCGCCGTAAATGACAACGGAGATGACTTCACGGCGGTTGGACATTTTGCTGACGATCGGCTTTTCCGCTTCTTCCGGAAAGGTGGTTATGCGGTCGACTTCACTGCGGATATCCTGCAGGGCCAGATCGACATCGGCATCGGAGTAGATTTCAGCGATGACAGTGCCGATCCCTTCGGAAGCGGATGCCTTGAGCTGTTTGATTTCGTCAATCGCTGTCAGGCTCTCCTCTATTTTGAGAATAATTCCCTCTTCCACCTCCTCCGGCCCGGCACCAGGATAGGGGACTGAGACCGAAACCCGATCCAGAGAAACTTCGGGGAAGACTTCCTGCTTGATATTCGGTCCCATGATCAGTCCGCCAATAATCAGGGCCAACATCAGCAGGTTGGCGGCCACATGATTTTTGGCCATCCATTTTACCGCTCCGTTCATCGGTTGATCTCCTGTTGAACCGGTCTGAGCAACGTTCCGCCGGCGACTCCGGACAGAGCCGAAAGGATCAGGCGGTCACCTTTATTGACATCGGGTTCGATGATAATATTCTCGCGTTCTCGGCGGATAATCCGAACCGGATGAATCGCCAGTTTATCGTCACTGTCGGCCAGCCAGATGGTGTTGCCTGAGCGCAAAGCGCGACGCGGAAGACTGTATACGTTGTTCAGCGTGCGGCCTTTGAGAACGACATTAACGAACTGTCCGTTGGGAAGCGGGAGGCTGGTTTGTCGCTTCAGCTGATAGGGATCAGCGACGACAACTATCAATGTGGCCAGCCGGCTTTTACTCTCTATTTCACCCAGGGTACGGACTATTTTACCCTGCCATCGGACCTGATTTTCTCCCGGCAGGAAAATATCGGCCGGGATCGTGGTCATGGTTTCGCTGTTCAACCAGTTCAACTCATCGGCAGCAATCGGAATGTGGATTTCTGCGCGGTCTGTACCAGCCAGTGTGCCGATACTGGCTCCACTTTTAATGAACTGACCGATGTCGACCTGTTCTGTGCGGATGCGGCCGTTGAACGGGGCGTGGAGCTCAGTCCGGCTCAAGTTCAGCTGAGCCTGTTTCAGGTTGGCCTGAGCCGCTGCCAGCCGAGCCTGCTCCTGTTGAAGCTGGATCTCTCTGGTCACCAGAGGACCCGGTTTGCCCTTGTCGGTCATTTCGACCCGATCCCACTCACTCAGCGCAATTCGGGCCCGTTCTTTTTCCGTGGCCAGTGCCAGCGTTGCCTGAGCAATTTCGGCATTGGCCTTTTCCGCCGCCAGCTGATAGTCGCTGGCCTCGATTTTAAGCAGTAGTTCACCCTTTTTAAAGAAACCACCAGCGACGAAAGATGGTGATATCCAGACAACCTTGCCGCTGACCTGCGGGACCAGATCGATCTCCTGTTCGGCCTGAACCGTGCCGTTGGCAAAAACGCTCACTTGGTGGTTTTGCGGCTGCAGTTCAACAACATCGACCAATATGCCCTGTTGTATCTGATGCTGACGTTGAGGGGCTTTTTTCAACTCTCCCATCATTCTGAAGGCGAGAAAACCAAGCACCAGAATCAGCAATGGCAGAATGATCTTAAGGAAAGTGCGCAATTTTTGTTTGTCTCAGTCATTGAATTGGTCCTGTTCCGGATTGTCGGTTTCAAGCTGTTGGTCCAGCTTTGCTGCCATCCAGCTGCCCCCAGGGCTCTGGCGAGTGAAATCCGCTGGCTCAGCCGCTGGCGTTGCTGGCTTAGCTGCTGGCTGAGGAGATTGATATGGCTGATCTCCTTGTTCAGTAGCTGGTCACTGTCGGTCAGACCTGAACGGTAATTGTCTTCCGTCAGCTGCAGGTTATTGCTGTTGATCTGCAGCTGTCGAGCTAACAGTTCGTAGCGGACAGCGCTGTTGTTCTCGGCAACCAGCGCTGATTCGACCTCTTCCAGGGCCTGAAGAACAACCTTGCGATATGCGACGAATGTTTCATTGCGAATCGCACTCTGACGGTCACTCTCGGCTGCCCTGCGGCCGCCATCGACTAAGGGTTGTGTCAGACCGAGTGCAAGACTCCAAAAGGTGCCGTCAATATCCCCCGTGCTCAGGCGGGTGACTGAGCGGCCGAGGGTTGCCGTCAGATTGACTGTGGGCAGTTGCTCGGCCAGCGCTGCCGCCAGATCGTGATCAGCGGCCTTAAGAGACACAAATGCTGAGGCAACATCCGGCCGCCGCGACAGCATGTCGGCCGGTAATCCTATCCCGGTGACCGGGTTCAGCAGTGGTAGGCGATCGGTGGCAACCTCGATAGTACCGGGGCGCCGACCGAGCAGCAGAGCGATTTTATTCTGAGCCAGGTGCAGACCGGTCATGAACTGCGGTCGACGACTGCGCAGAGAGACCAGATTCTCTCTGGCTTGATAGAGATCGCTGGTTGTTGCCAGCCCGGCCCGGTAGCGATCACTGATTGTTTCCAGTAAGGCCTCATTGCGGTTGATCTGACGGTCGATCAAGTTAAGCTGCTGACGTTGTTCGACCGCCAGATAGAACTGCTCACTCAATTGTGCGCTGAGACTGAGTAAAAGAGCCTGAATGTCGTGCTTATTGGCACTGACGCGCAAACTTGCCGCCGTTTGTCTGTCTTTCAGTTTATTCCATAAATCCAACTCATAAGCCGCTGCCAGGGACAACTTTGTGCGGGTTGAGTCGCTGTCACCGTTGGCCGTCGGCGTCCTGTCGCGGGCAACGGAACCATCCAAGTTCAGGTTGGGCCAACGCGACGCACCTGCCTGTTTTTCTGTTGCCTGTAACTGTTCGAGGCGATGCAGGGCCTGAGCCAGGTCAAGGTTGTCTGAAAACAGCTGATCCTGGAGTTGATTGAGTTGCGCATTATTAAAATCGGTCCACCACTGGTCTGTGATGGTTAATGAGCCATTTGCCGATGCAACGGAATAGGTCGCCGGTGGCTCTGGTAATTTCAATGACTGAGGTTGCAGCGGATTACAGGCTGTCAGTAAAAACAGAAATAAAAAAAGACGGATCATAATGGTGCCTCCAGCCCGGCAAGAACATATGTTTGAAGTTGTTGGATGAGGGGTTGATTGATATCTGTCACACTCATTTCATTGGTGGTGAGCTGTTCGGAAACATTCATACTCAAGGCATAGCTCATCGTCCCGACAGAAAGCTGTAAACGTGCTTTCAGGATTTCCGGTGGAAGATGTGGAAGAGCCAGCTGTAGCGCATCAAAGAGTTGCTCAAAATTCGGTTTAACCTGTTTCAGGAAGCAACTGCGGACCGCTTGATCCGGTTCGCTCAGAGAGCGGCTGACGAGACTGACGAATGCGCGTGCCCCGGACTGGAATTGCGGAACTCGAGGGTCGGCTCAAAGAACGCCTTCAGCAGATCGGCTGTTGCGGGGCGGGTTTGCCTCTGTCTGGCCCGGTCCAGGACCGCGCGCATCCGTCTCTGCCGATTTTTATTTAAGGGCTGCATTCTTCTTTCGATCACCGCTTGCAATAACTTGTCTTTTGAGCCGAAGTGATAATTGGCAGAGGCCAGATTGACCCCCGCTTTGGTTGCCAGCGCACGCATTGAGGTACTGCCGTACCTTTGCTCGAAAACATCAGTTCCGCACAGTCGAGAATTCTGTTCTTGGTATCGCAGGGAGCCATGACGATCCTTTCAGGTAGTTCTGATATGGCATTTAAACACTCGTTTAAAACGGGTGTCAAGCCCTGCGAAGTATTATCTTTATTTTTGCTTATCTGTTGATCATATCCTGTTTTATTGCCTAATTAATAATCAGTATCTTTGGGTGTCTCTTTATTGTTTGTGTGAAAACAGGATGTTAGGAGTTGGCACGTTTGATGCGATATCAGGGGTATCTTCAATCCAATATGTTTTGAAAGGAGATCCTCAGGATGAAAAAGGTGGAGTGCATTATCAAGCCATTCAAACTTGATGATGTGAAAACGGCAATCAGTGAATTGGGAATCAGCGGTATGACCGTCAGTGAAGTTCGCGGATTCGGGCGACAGAAGGGGCATACAGAACTCTATCGCGGGGCCGAATATCAGATCGACTTTATCCCTAAGCTCAAGCTTGAGTTGATATTAGCAGACGAGCTGGTTGACGAAGTGGTTTCTGTTGTTCAGCGTGAAGCCTGCACCAATCGTATCGGTGACGGCAAGATTTTTGTCTGTCCGGTTGATCAATCTGTGCGGATCAGAACAGGTGAAACAGGCGAGGACTCACTTTAATCAAAATCTCTAATAAGCAAGCGCTTGCAGTTATAATAGGAGAAACCGATGACTAAGCTATGTATGATTTTAACCGGCGGGATTATTTTTATTCCCGCTATCGCCTGGGCCGAAGAAGCTCCGGTATCAGAACTGGCATTTGTTCTGAACACCTTTTCTTTCCTGATTATGGGGATTTTGGTCATGTGGATGGCGGCCGGTTTCGGCATGCTTGAAGCTGGCTTGGTGCGATCCAAGAATACCGCGACGATCTGTTTAAAAATATTTCTCTGTTCGGGATTGCAGGTGTCCTTTTTTATCTGTTCGGTTACAACCTGATGTATGCCGGTGTTGACGGCGGTTTCATCGGTAGTTTCGGCTTCTGGAGTGCTGATGATGCTGCCGCTGCCGCAGGCGATTACAGCGCCGGCTATGCCGCGGCATCGGACTGGTTTTCCAGATGGTTTTCTGCGGGGCCGCCTGTTCGGTCGTCTCAGGCTGTGTGGCTGAGCGGATCAAGCTCTGGTCCTTTCTGGCTTTCTGCGTTGTGCTGACCGGTTTCATCTACCGATCCAGGGCTCCTGGAGCTGGGGGGGCGGTTGGTTGTCTGAAATGGGATTTGCCGATTATGCCGGCTCGACCATTGTTCACTCCGTCGGTGGCTGGGCTGCCTTGACGGGGGCTGTCATCCTTGGAGCCCGTAAAGGGAAATTCAGTAAAAACGGTCGTGTTAATCCGCTCCCCGGTTCTAACATTCCCCTGGCGACCCTGGGGACATTCATCTTGTGGATGGGGTGGTATGGATTTAACGGCGGCTCGGTGTTGGCCCTGGGAGATGCGGCGTCAGCAATCGAGATGTCGAATGTCATCGCCAACACGAATATGGCGGCCTGTGGAGGGATGATCGCTGCCATGCTTATGGTTCAGGGCTTGTATAAAAAAGTTGATGTCACCATGGGACTTAACGGCGCATTAGCTGGATTGGTTTCCATTACCGCCGGACCGGCATCGCCGTCATTGGGGGCTGCTCTTCTGATTGGTGCGGTTGGTGGTGTTCTGGTCGTTCTGGCGGTGCCATTATTCGATAAATTGAGAATCGACGATGTTGTCGGTGCCCTGTCGGTCCACCTGGTTTGCGGCATTTGGGGGACCATGGCCGTTCCGATCACTGATTCCGAGGCCAGCTTTGTGACTCAGTTTGTTGGTGTCGTTGCAACCGGAGCATTTGTCGTGGCGACCAGTTCGGTGGTGTGGTTGGCTTTGAAATACACCATCGGCATCCGTGTCAGTGAAGAGGAGGAAATGCTCGGTAGCGATGCGACTGAAATCGGTATGGAAGCCTATCCCGACTTTCAGCGGGTCAGTATCGGTGGTTCAACCGGGATGTCGGGCTATGCTGCTTCACACATGGTAAGCAGAGCCAGTGCAGAAAAGGTGACGAGCTGAAAGTCGGTGCCCGTCTGGTGTAGCCACTGAGACGAGAACTTCAAAGGCAGGGCGATCGATGTTCGTCCTGCCTTTCGTTTGTCAGGCGATCTGTTTTTCCGTGGGGACTCGATCCGACGATTTGAAATGTTTCAAGGCCCTCTTGGCGCCCTGGTGTTTCCGTGTTTTTCCTTTCCCCGGCAAGTGCTTTCAGGCGTCCAGCGGGCGGTTGTTGTCGACGCGGTTCTGCTCGCGATGGCGTGATGCTGACCCCTGTGGATAACTTTGTGAATTCTGTGGATATTGTGGATAAGTCCGATCGGTTACCTGGCCGTTTTGGCTGGTGACGGCGCATCGGAACCGAGCATGATTGCCAGCCAGCGGGTGGAAGGGTTCACCTCCAGAGCTATCTTGACGATCATGGTCAGGGGGACTGACAGCAACATGCCGACCGGACCGAGAATCCAGCCCCAAAAGACCAGGGACAGAAAGACAACCAGAGCCGAGAGGCCGAGTTTTGGCCCATCATGCGTGGTTCAACTGCATTTCCCATAACAATATTAGTGATCAGATAGATCAGGCCAACAATCAGGGAGTAGCCGGGGCCGATCTGGACAATGGCCAGCAGTATCGCCGGTACGGCAGCGATGATCGAACCGATATTGGGTACATAATTGAGCAAAAGGCAATCATGCCCCAGAGCAGCGCATAGTCGAGACCGAGTAACAGCAGGCCGACGGCAATAATGATGCCGGTGACAGCACTGACGATGGTTTTGATAACCAGGTACTGGCGCACACTGGTGACGAATTTTTCAAATGATTCAAGCGACGAGTCGGCATCCCCGAGAGCGGCACGAACCTTGCTTGGCATTCCGGCTGCTTCGAGCAGAATGAAAATAACGGTCAACAGGATCATGAAGGAATTGGTCAGGACCCCCCCTGCTTTAGCCAGCATGCTGGCGGCCGACTGCATCAGGGCACCGGGATTGAAGTGATCCATCAATACCTGGCGAGACAACTTAATCCCCATATCTTCAAGCCATTCAAACAGGATCAGGGTCTGCGCCCGCAGCTTTTCTTCGTAGAAGGGAAGCTGGTCAGTAAAGTCATTGACGGAGGTCCCAACCAGAGTCAGCACGAGAAAACCACCGAGCATGACGAAGCCTATAACGACGAGTAAGGCCGCCGGAGCTGGAACTTTGTGCTGTTGCAGCCAGTAAAACGGCCCGGCACAGATAATTGAAATAAAAAAAGCCAGCAGAAAAGGGACCAGCAGGGCCTGGGCGGTCTTGAACCCGGCGATGACGATTGTCAGAGCCGCCAGGGTCATCAGGAATGTCAGCGCTTTGTTGTCTGATCGGGACATGCTATCTCTTGTATTCGTGTGCCAGCGTGGATAATTTTAACCTGTCAGGATTAAATAAACAGGATGGATCGCGGTGTGTCAATCGTTTCCTTGATCATTGCCGTCCTGCTCCGGGATGAAATCGAGGGAGGCAGAGTTGATGCAGTAACGCAACCCCGTAGGTTCCGGTCCGTCCGGGAACACATGACCAAGGTGAGCGTCACAGCGGGCACAGAGAACTTCAGTGCGGACCTGAAACAAACTGCGGTCTTCCTTTCCCGTAACATGCTCCGCCGCAACAGGTTCGTAGAAACTGGGCCAGCCGGTCCCTGAGTCGAACTTGCTGTCTGAATGAAACAGTTCCAACCCACAGCAGACACAGCGGTAGAACCCCTGGGCCTTGTTGTTCCAGTAGTGGCCGCTGAAAGGAGCTTCCGTTCCAGCGGCGCGAGTGACAGAATAGGCCTGTGGACTCAGTTTTTCCCGCCATTGCTGATCTGTTCGTTTTATTTTGTCCATCATGCATCCCGTCTCTGCCCCAAAAGGAATATTGCTTTACAGGGCGTAAATCTCCTGAGCCCATTTAACCGCATCCATATAGGCTACGGGGAGCGGTTGCTCGTCCAGCTGCAGTTGCGTGGACAGTGCTGAAACCTGATCCCACTGGCCTTTTTCCATCGCAATGACCAGGTCGAGAACCTTCTTCAATTCGTTCCCTTCGCCGGTCAGAGCTTCGACAATATCTTTTTCGACGGTAATCTCCTCCAGAATTTCATCAATCGGGCGGGACATGATGGCGTCGAGTAATGAAAATAATCCCATAAGGAACATGTCCGACTGGCGCTCACTCATTTGCAGGCTGAGCCAGCTGTTCACACATGCGGGCCCGGATCAGCGAACAGACAACCAGTTCTGCCGGTTTGTCGTCGGCCATGGATGATATGGACAGCAGAGAAATCCAGGAACGAATTTCACGCAACCCGAGCAGGGATAGTGCCTGCAGAATCGATGTGACCTTATGACGCAGGGCAAAAGCGGCGGAATTGATCAGTTTTAACAGTTTGTAAGTGAGCGAGACTTCACTTTGGATTGTTTGGGCCAGCTTCTTGAAATCAACATCCTGAGCATGAACATCTTTTAGAATGCGTAAAAATTGAATCTTGTTGGTCGGAATGTCCTTGCGAGAAATAATGACCGGTTTAGCGAAAAAATAGCCTTGAAACAATTGGTACCCCATGGCCTTGGCCTGTTCGTAGACTTCATGGGTTTCAACCTTTTCAGCCAGCATCCTGATCCCGCGCGGGATCATCATCTGGGCCAGGCGCTTCTGCTCATCAACATCGCTGAGCAGAAAATCGACCTTGATGATATCGGCCAGTTCGAGCAGCGGTTCATAATTTTTGTGATAGACGAAGTCGTCCAGAGCCAGAATATAGCCCTGTTCTTTGAGACGGCGACAGGAGGCGATTAACTGCTCATCCGGCTCAATATCTTCCAGTATCTCGACAACAGCCTGCTGTCGTGGCAGGGTGGTCATCAGGTCTTCCAGCAATACGCGTCGGGTACAGTTGATAAAAGCTTTGGTGTTGCCGGTCATTTCACTCAGGTTAAACAGCAGGTTGCTGTTGGCTATGACACTGGCAGCGGCGTGATCCTGATCGTCGCAGTCAAAATAATTATGCAAACCTGAACGAAACAGAAGTTCATATGCGTACACACGACCCTTGGTGTCGAAGATCGGCTGACGCGCGATGAAATGTTCCACATGGGCTCCCGCTGCACTGATTCTCTCAGTACAAATTAATGAGTTAGACTATTAATATTAACTCAAATCTGACTGATAGTTCAATGTATCTTATTTTTTACCAAGTATTGACCTGAGATAGTCAATCCGATAATCTTTTCAGGGTTTTTAATTTTATCTCGTTGGAGTATTGCTTTTTCTCTTTAAAGGATGGCTTTATGAAAAAACTTGTTTTGCTTTTGACTGTGTTGATTTTTGCTGCTGTTTCTGTTGCGATTGCTGTTCCGCCGAACAAGACTTTGACCTTTGACAAGTCTTCCATGGGAGATGTGACCTTTTCCGGAAAGGTCCATAAGACGCAGGTATCAGCTGTAAGGAGTGTCACAGCAAAGATATGTTTCCGAAGATGAAAAAAGGAAGCGTTGAAATCACCATGGATAAGATCTACGCCGGTGAGCTCTGTGGCAAGTGTCACAATGGTGACCGCGCCTTTGAGGCCAAGAAAAGCTGTAATCGCTGTCACGTGAAGTAGTTTATCGCTTCACCAATAAGTCTGCACATTGAAAGGCCTCCGGGTTCAGCCTGGAGGCCTTTTTTTTACGTCCTCAAATGTTTGATAGTCGGGTCTCAGGTCAGCAGCGTCCGCATGATTGCCAGCGCTGAACGACGGCCATCGGCTGCAGCCGTGACGACCAGATCCGCGCCGCGGAAGCAGTCGCCGCCGGAATAGACCTTGGTGTTGCTGGTCTGTCCGGTTCGTGGATCGATTTCAATCTGGCCCCAGCGATCGGTTTTTATCCGGCTGGCTTCAAGTTGCGGAAACGGGGCAACATCGAAACCGAGCGCCAGGATGACCAGATCCGCTGATACACAGTGGACCGTGTCAGCCACGATCTCAACACGTTGGCGGCCATCGGTTTCTTTTTCACCCATGCGGGTGTTTTCAACTTCAATACAGAGCAGTTTGTTGTCTTCCTGTCTGATCTCACGTGGACTGACGTTAAAGCAGAAATCGACCCCTTCCTCAATGGCGTTATGTAACTCTTTAGCGCTGCCCGGCATGTTTTCCTGATCGCGTCGATAGAGGCAGCTGACCTGAGCCGCCCCATCGCGAATGGCCGTTCTCAGACAGTCCATGGCGGTATCACCGCCGCCGATAACGACCACTTTCTTATCTTTAACCGAGTAGGCCGGGTCCTCCCCCTTGCCGAATAATTGTTTCTGTTTCTCAGTCAGGTAATCCATGGCCAGGATGACGTTTTCTTGTTTACCGCTGACAAAGTCTGCTCTGCGACCTTGAGTTGCGCCGACACCGATGAAGACCGCGTCATTCTGTTCGATCAGGGTCTCAAGAGCGATGTCCTGACCGATCTGTTGCTGCAGGTGGAGTTGAAGGCCGGCTTCACACAATAGTTTGAAGCGGTAATCAACGATCTTCTTGTCCAGTTTGAAGCCCGGGATGCCGTAGGTCAGTAAACCGCCGGGGCGGTCGGCCTGTTCGTACATGTCGACCCCAATTCCAGCTCGCAGCAGGAAATGGGCACAGGACATCCCCGCTGGACCGGAACCGACAATCGCCACCGTGTGAGGATGGCGGATTCCCGGATAGGGCAGTTTCATGCCCGCAGCAAATGCAAGGTCTGTTATAGAGGCTTCAATGGCACCGATGGTGATCGCGCCATAGCCATCGTCAAGCGTGCAGGCCCCTTCGCAAAGATGGCCCTGTGGACAGACCCGGCCAAGAATTTCAGGGAAGGGGGAGCTTTCGTTGGACAGTTGAAAGGCCCGTTCCAGGTCGCGATCGGCAATCGCTTCCAACCATTGGGGGATATGGTTCTGCAGTGGGCAGCCGATGGTGGTACAGAATGGGTCGCCGCACTGAACACAACGTTCCGATTGCTTGCGCACCTGCCGGTTGTTGAAAACTGGTAAATCTCTTCAAAGTTACGCAGTCTTTGAACCGCTTCGGCCTTGTCCGGTTCGTGGCGGTTGGTTTCTACAAAGCTTTGCATCGATATCTCCAAAGTGGGTCAGTTGCTGGTACTGACTCTATACTAATTCTTTTTTCTGTGAGGTTTTGTGTTCAGTAACGTCTTATGTTCATGAAATAAGATCAATCGCCTTCTTTGGGGTTAAGCGGTGCTTTCATATCTTTTGGGGTCACCATCCAGAAATAAGCCAACTCTTCTCTGAAATCATTGAGGATACGTTTAGCCTTCGGACTGCCGGTTCGATTGAAGTAACTGGTCAGTATCTTCTTGAGGTAGAGCCTGCCTTCATTATCATCGTCGACGTCGATGCGGCGGGCAAAGACCAGCTCCTGATTCAGGCGGTCGATGAAGTTTTCCGGCGGTCGTAAACAAAGGCGGCTCCACCGGTCATGCCGGCCGCGAAGTTGATCCCGGTTTCACCCAGAATAACAACGGTGCCTCCGGTCATGTATTCGCAGGCATGATCGCCGGCACCTTCGACCACAGCCAGGGCACCAGAGTTACGCACGGCGAAACGCTCACCGGCGGTGCCGGCGACAAACAGTTTACCGCCGGTCGCACCGTAGAGGCAGGTGTTGCCGACCGCTGAGGATTTTTCCTGGTAGATGGGCGGGGTGATGATAATGCGGCCGCCGTGCATTCCCTTGCCGACATAGTCATTGCCGACCCCGCTCAGGTAGATCGACATCCCCTCGGACAGAAATGCCCCAAGTGACTGCCCGGCAACACCTTTCAAGTTGAAGCTCAGCGCTTCCTTGGGTAACCCTGTATCGCCGTAGAAGCGGGCAATCTCGCCACTGATCAGGGTGCCGAAGCTGCGGTTGGTATTTACAATGTCGCGCTCGATGACCATTTCGGTGCGCGGGTTCTTGATCACCGGATAAGCTTCTTTGAGAACATCCTTTTCAAAGGCGTTATCGTCAAAGGGAGGATTTGCCTTCCGCTTGCAGTTGATTCCTTCAACGGGCATCAGTATGGCCGACAGATCGAATTTGTTGAAATAGGGATGATCCAGCTGCTTGAGCAGGTCGGTCCGGCCGATGATCTCATCCAGTGATTTAAAGCCGAGTGCAGCCAGGATTTCCCTGACATCTTCAGCAACGTTGGTCAGGTAACTGATCACCTTTTCCACCGTGCCGACGTAATGGGCACGCAGGTTGTCGTCCTGGGTGGCGATGCCGACGGTGCAGCGGTTGAGGTGGCAGACGCGCAGAATTTTGCAGCCCAGGATGACCAGCAGTGGCGTGCCGAAGCCGTACTCCTCGGCGCCCATCATGGCCGCCTTGACTACATCGAGACCGATCTTAAGGCCGCCATCGGTCTGCAGCTTGACCATTTCGCGCAGGTTGTTGGCCTTAAGGCTCAAATGTGCTTCAGACAGGCCGAGTTCCCATGGATTGCCGGCATATTTGATCGAGCTGAAGGGGCCGCTCCAGTGCCGCCATCGTTACCTGAAATAACGATCTTGTCGGCGTAGGCTTTAGCCACCCCGGCAGCGATGGTGCCGACTCCTTCGGTCGAAACCAGCTTGACGCTGATGACGGCGGTCGGGTTGATCTGTTTGAGATCGAAGATCAACTGGGCCAGATCCTCAATGGAATAGATGTCATGGTGTGGTGGCGGTGATATCAGGGTGACACCCGGAATGGTAAAGCGCAGAGTGGCGATCAGCGGCGTGACCTTTTCGCCCGGCAGCTGGCCACCTTCACCCGGCTTGGCTCCCTGGGCCAGTTTTATTTGAATTTCTTCGGCACTGCGCAGATAACCGGGGTGACACCAAAGCGTCCTGAGGCGATCTGCTTGATCTTGCTGTTCTTCAAAGTCTTGAAACGGGCCGCATCTTCACCGCCTTCGCCGCAGTTGGAAGAGCCGCCGAGCTGATTCATCGCTTCTGCCAGAGCTTCATGGGCTTCGGGAGAAAGAGCCCCTAATGACATGGCGGCTGAGTCGAAGCGTTTGGTAATCTCCGTGATCGGTTCGACTTCGCTGATATCGATCGCTGTATTGGGGCTGTTAAAGGTCAGGAGATCGCGGATGAAGCGCTGCCCGCGGCCGCTGATCATATCGCGGAATTTCAGATACTCGTCACGATTACGGATTTCGGCAAAACGGTGGAGTTGGGTGACCACCTGCGAACTGAAATCGTGATATTCGAATCCTGGATTATCACGGAAAAATCCGCCGATCTCAAGCGGGTAGACCGGCTCCATAAAGTTTTCGCTGAAATGCTTGAGGTGGTTTTTCTCAATCCGTAGTTCCAGGTCCTGCAATGTCAGGCCCGGTATGAGCGCGACAGAACCTTTAAAGCAACTTTCCACCAGCTGGCGGTCAAGGCCGATGACGTCAACAGGGCTGCGTTACGATAACTTGAAACCGTACTGATTCCCATCTTTGACATGATTTTCAATAGCCCCTTGGTCAGGGCGGCGTAGATGTTGTTGAGCGAGTCGCGTATCTCTTTAGCTGAGAGCTGTTTCTTTTCACAGAGCTCAAGCCCGGTTGCGTAGAGCAGCCAGGGATAGATGGCAATACAGCCGTAACCGAGCAGAACCGCAGCCGAATGGGGTCCATCACTTCGGCTGTGACAGCGACAATATTGGTGTCCTGACGCAGCTGCTCCTGAAACAGGCGCTGGTTGATGTGACCAACGGCCATGGCCATGGGAATCAACTTCTGCTCTGCCAGCAGGGCGCGGTCATCGAGAATGATGATCCGGGTTCCCTTTTGCGCACCGCATTGATGATCTGATCACCCAGCGACTTCAACGACTGTTCCAGATCACTGGCGAAGGCGGTGGTGAAGGTCTGGTGCTTGTAGCACTCCTCGTAGCGCGGCTGATCCGGATCGCCGAAGGAGAGCAGGGCCTGAAAGATGTCGTAAGACAGAATCGGTGAAATGCTCTTCAGCCGTTTCGCTCTCTCCTTGGTTTCGACCAACGGGTTGCCGACAGCGCCGAAACCGATGGTGGTCGACATGACCGCCTTTTCGCGCAGGGGATCGATCGGGGGGTTGGTGACCTGGGCAAACTTCTGTTTGAAAAAATCGCTGAAGTTACGCTGCTGCTCGGAAAATGCGGCCAGCGGACAGTCGTCACCCATCGAGCCGACCGGTTCCTTGCCTTCGGCCATCATCGGCCGGATGACCAGATCGACCACCTCACTGGTGATGTTGTGATAGCGCTGCATTTTGCTCAGTTCGGGATAGCGGTAATCGCTCAAATCTTCGAACTGGCGCTCGATAAACTCCTGCAGGTAGTAGGTGTGGTCAGTCAACCAGTATTTGTAGGGCTGGGACTCCATCAGGTAGGCATCGATATCCCTGGTGAAGAAGATCTTGCCCTGCTTCAGATCGGCGGCGATCATTTCACCACTCTGCAGGCGGCCACGCTCGCGGATATTTTCCGGGTCTGTGTCGAGCACGCCATATTCGCTGCTGATCAGCAGACGATCGTCATGGGTGATCATATATTTAGCCGGACGCAGACCGTTGCGGTCGAGTACGCAGCCGATATAGCGGCCGTTGGTCAGACTGACCGCCGCCGGACCGTCCCAGGGTTCAAAGGCTCCCGAAGCGTACTCGTAAAAGGCCCGCAGCTTAGCCGGCATATGGGCGACGTTGTGGCGGGCCGGCGGGATCAGCGAGCGGATCGCCTTGAAAAAATCGACGCCGTTGGCGAGCAGGAACTCCAGCATGTTATCCAGATTGGCGCTGTCACTGACACCATCTTCAAGGATCGGCATCAACCGTTTCAGCTCGCTTTCGGAAAAGACCGGACTTTCGGCATTGGTGAACTTGTTCAGTGCTTTAAAGCGGTTGCCCTTGATCGAGTTGATCTCTCCGTTGTGGGCAATGACCCTGAGCGGCTGGGCTAACTTCCACTGGGGCAGGGTGTTGGTGGAGAAGCGCTGATGAAACAGGGCAAAAGAGACCTCGAAATCGTCGCAGCGCAGATCGGGGAACAGTTTTTCGATATAGGTCGGCATGACCAGTCCCTTGTAGGAGACCATGGTGCGGGAAAAACCGGCAATGTAAAAAGCCGGATCATCCTTCAGCTTGTGTTCAACCTCTTTACGGGTCAGGTAGATTAGCGCGTCAAAGCGATGGGTCGCAATCAGAGCCGCAGGGACAACAAAGAGCTGAATAATATTGGGCAGGGTCTTGATAGCGTAATCACCCAGGGCATCGGTATCCAGCGGAACAACGCGGGTCAGCAGGATCGCAAGGTCATTTTTTCACACTGCCCCTCAAAAAGCTTGAGCTGCTGTTCGGCGTCACTCAGGAACAGGGTCGCTACGGCAAACTGCTTGGGCAGTGAAATTCCCTGTTCTTCAGCCACGCGGCGCATAAATGTGGTCGGCATGGAGCAGAGCAAGCCGCTACCGTCACCGGTTTTGCCATCGGCGGCAATGGCACCGCGATGCATCATCCGGCTTAAGGCCTGGATCGCATCCTGCAGCATCTGGTGGCTGGGCCGGTTGCGGATATTGGCCAGCAGACCGAAACCACAGTTGTCATGGAATTGTTCAGCGAGATTCATGTATGATTTTCCTTGTTGATCAATATGGGACAGGAAGTGTGTGAAAATTGAATTATACTACCCTATTTGGATGATAAGAAAATAGTTCAGCAAAAAATCTTGCTCTCCTGAAAATTTGCTGAAAAGGCAGGCAGACAGGCACTTGAATAATGTGCAACTGCTTAATTGATAGGCACGAAATTGTGTTTTATTGGTGTTTAATGATTGCTGGTCCGAAATAGAAACTCTGTGCTATAAAAAACACCATCTTTGCCCTGGTTTGTCTCTAGCCTGTCATTGATTGAATTGCTCTTTGTCGTTGAGGAAGGTTTGCCATGAATTCAGCAGATTGGGTTTCAACCGGATATACCGAACTGGACAATATCCTTGAAGGCCTGAGGATGGGGGACAACGTGGTCCTCAAGGTTGAGTCGATCGATAATTACCGCTACTTTGTCGGTCCCTTCGTCGATCAGGCCCTGCGCGACGGGCGCAAGATCAACTACATGCGTTTCGGTGATCACCTGCCGCTGTTGGGGGAGAGTCCTCAGATACAGATCCATCACCTCGATGCCCGTCTCGGTTTCGAATCCTTCGCTACCAGTGTTCACAATATCGCCAAGGAGCAGGGCGAGGAGGCCTTTTACGTTTTCGACTGTCTCTCCGATCTGCTCTCCGCCTGGGCCACCGATCATATGGTCGGCAACTTTTTCCGCGTCACCTGCCCCTACCTGTTTGAGCTGAACACCGTCGCCTACTTTGCCCTGATCCGCGATCATCATTCATTTGAAACGGTTGAACAGATCCGCAATACCACACAGGTTCTGGTCGACGTCTTCAGTCATGAAGATCACTTTCATATCCAACCGCTCAAGGTCTGGATGCGGCGCTCACCGACCATGTTTCTGCCCCACCATAAGGAAGGAGAGCAGTTCATCCCGTTGACCAACAGCTTTGAGTCGACCCGGCTTTACAGTTCCCTGGCCGAACGGACCCGCAACGCTTCGCGCCGTCAGCTCGATCACTGGCACCGGCTCTTCATCGAGGCGGAAGAGCTGTGCAGCAGCTCGTCGACCGAGATTGAGCGGGCCGGCATGGTGCGCCACATCTGCCGCCATATGATTGCCCGAGAAGATCGGATGCTCGACCTGTCACGTCGGTATCTGACCCTGCAGGATCTGCTCGAAATCAAGTCGAGGGTCATCGGCACCGGTTTGTCGGCGGTAAGGCGGCGGGGATGTTGCTGGCCCATAAATCCTGCGCGATGATGAGGATTTTGACTGGTCCACTTATCTGGAACATCATGATTCTCACTATGTCGGTTCCAACGTCTATTATTCCTATATTGTTCATAACGGTTTGTGGCGTCTGTTCATGCGTCAGAAAACCGATACCGAGTACTTTTCGGCGGCGGAGGAATTGCGTACACAGATGCTTAAAGGCAGCTTCCCCGAGCAGATCCGGGTCGGCTTCCGCCACCTGCTCGAGTACTACGGCCAGTATCCGATTATCGTCCGCTCCAGTTCGCTGCTGGAAGACGGCTTCGGCAATGCCTTTGCCGGTAAGTACGACAGCTTTTCTGTGTTAATCAGGGTGGACCGGATGAGCGGCTCGAACAGCTGGAAGATGCTATCCGCAAGGTCTTTGCCAGTGCCATGAGCGAGGACGCCCTGACCTACAGAAAGCAACGCGGTCTGGATAAGCAGGATGAGCAGATGGCGCTTCTGGTTCAGCGCGTTTCCGGCGCTTATCGCCAGCACTACTACATGCCGGAACTGGCCGGGGTGGGTGTGTCTTATAACACCTTTGTCTGGGACAAGGAAATGGATCCCCAGGCCGGTATGTTGCGGCTGGTGGTTGGTCTGGGAACCCGGGCTGTCGACCGGGCCGAGGTCGATTACCCCCGCGTCGTTGCCCTCGATTCGCCAAAAAAGCGCCAGCACAAAGGGTTTGAGGATATCCGTAAGTTTTCACAGCGCGATATTGATCTGCTCAACGTCAATGAGAACTGCCTCGAAACGGTCTCACTGCTCGATCTGGCCCAAAAGGATGTCGGTATCCCCTGGCAACAGTATGCGGTCAAGGATTATGATACCATCCGCCTGCTTGAACAGCGCGGTCGCAAGGGGGAGGACGTCTGGCTCTTGACCTTCGATGACTTTTTGGAGCGGACCGATTTCGCCAGTTTGATGCAGAGAATGCTGAAGACGATTGAGCGGGCCTACAATTATCCTGTCGATGTCGAATTTACCGCCAATTTCACCGCCGACCGGGTGCCGAAGATCGACGTGGTTCAGTGCCGTCCGCTGCAAACCAAGGGCGCCAAGGTCAACTTCACCATGCCCGATAAGATCGAGGAGGAAAACCTCTTCTTCCGCTCTTCAGGCAATTTCATGGGTGGTAATATCTCGCAAACGATTGAATGGGTTGTCTGGGTCGAACCAGCCGAATACTTGAAATTGCCGTTGCCGGAAAAGTATGAGATCGGGCGTCTGATCGGACGCTTGAACCGCCGCATTGCCGATAAGGAACACAGCCGCACCATGCTGATCGGTCCCGGTCGCTGGGGCACTACAACACCTTCACTCGGGGTGCCGATCTCCTTTTCCGAAATCAGTAACCTGACGGCCCTGGTTGAAGTCGCCTTCACCACCGGCGATCTGATGCCGGAACTCTCCTTCGGCTCGCACTTCTTTCAGGATCTGGTTGAAGCCGATATCTTTTATCTGGCCCTGTTCCCGGACAACAAAAACTGCTTTCTCAATTCCCCCTGGTTACAGCAGCAGCCCAACGCCCTTGATGGTTTGATTCCATCCTGCAGTCGCTATAAGAAGGTGGTTAAGGTTTATAACGCCAAGAAGCAGAAATTGAGATTAATGGCTGATGTGGTGTCGCAGGATCTGGTCTGCTTTTTTGAGTAGCAGTTGGATATAGGTTTATTTTTACTGGAAAATTTAGAAAGGCTGTCTTCTGTTTTGACTTGATCTGTAAAATTTACATATTTTATTTGGATTGGGGAGGGGATGATGTTGAATCAGAGATAAAATCGATTTGTTTATCGAACCGCTGTTGCCGGCTTTTTGCTGGCCAGCGGTTTTTCGTTTTAAGGTTTGAATTCAAATCTTGATGACGCAATTAATTACAGTTTTTGGTCCGGCTGATTCTTAGTTATATGTAAAGATGAATAAAAATGCAAAATATTGAGCACATCGTCGCATTCGTTGCGCTTTCAATCGCGGTAGCCAGCGTCCCAGGACCAACGTCACTTTAAATTTATTATATTAAAAAACGTCCAGGCTCAACCCGTCGTCTGTGGAAAATCACGTCAGGTTTAGTCTTAATAGGGGAGGTGGCTGGATTTAGTAAGGTTTGGATTTAGGGGAATGAGTTCAAACTTATGATGGCACACAGGACACTCTTGTGCATTCCACATCAGGTTTCAACCGAAAGAGGGTAGTCGGGAAATTACCGAATCATGCCAACGGCATGATATCCACCTATCATCCTTTTAACATGTCGAGCGTTGGGGTCCCCTTTGGAATATCTGCCAAGCCGACATGGACTCCTGTTTCGAAGATTGTCGTCTCATTTCCGAACAGCTCAATCGTGATTTTGTTCTCCTCGATTTAACGACTTCTCCTTGGATGCCAGTTGCAAAAGTCGTACTGGCGATCAGTAGCATTGTGGCCAGCAGCATCGTCACTTTGTTCATATCATGTCTCCCTTGCTTTTGATCTCAGGGGTCCCGAAGCTCTCCTGTCGGTAGTCTGGTTTTTTGACCATTGTTTTCAATATTACATGTTTAGCCGCGTAAATGCACCATGCGGAGGGAAAATAGCGAAGGCGAATCGGGACATAATACCAATTAAAATACAGCAGAAAAGGCCCGGTTGATGTTTATAGCTGGTCTCCCATTGCGTTGTAAACAGGAGAAGAGTAATATGATCTCCTGAGTAATTCTAGGTATTTACCAGAACCTTTAGGTCTCTAGTTTTCTGTCTGAAATTTCATGTTGGTTGGGTGCAAGTATCGCGTCGCCGTTGCCTGTCAGGAACGGTTATTTTTAAGGGGAGAATGAAGGTCGTTATTCAAGAAGAGTCGCCCGGTTGCGGTCTCGCCTGTATCGCTATGCCGGCAGGTGTTTCTTACCAACAGGTTAAAAAGAAGACCAATTCACTTGGCATTTTCGCAGAGGACGAAAAGTTGTGGTCGCAGACAGACTCCGTCCGCCGACGAGTGGGGTTGCAACCCCACGATCTTGATAATGTCCTGCCCCAAATCATTTTTATCACGAGTTCTTTCTCTTTGACGATGGGGTTTTTATGGCTATCCGCTATGTCCACACGAATATTGTGAGCACCGATTGGAAAAAACTGGTCAAATTTTACACTGAGGTGTTCGACTGTGATCCCGTTCCTCCGGAACGGAATCTATCCGGCCAGTGGCTCGATGAAGGAACCGGCATCGACAGAGCATCTCTTCAGGGGATGCACCTTCGCCTGCCTGGTTGTGGTGCCAGCGGGCCGACGCTTGAGATATACCAATATGGCGAGATGGAAGACAACTATCCTCCCAAGGCCAACAGAAAAGGATTCGGACATTTAGCTTTTCACGTTGATGATGTCGAGCAACTTATGGAAAAAGTGATGTCGTATGGTGGAACCTGTCTGGGAAAGGTTACAAAAAAGGAAGTTCCCGGCGTTGGTCTGCTGACCTTTATCTATATGACTGACCCGGAAGGGAACATCCTCGAATTGCAGAACTGGTCATGAGGGATATGGTTTTGCTGTGACTCGTTTATGGGGCGTCGCATTAGCCTGAATGTTAGATTTGCAATAGGTGTCATGCCGGGGCTTGGATGTCAGAGAAGGATTGGGGAATCATGCTTGCTTTTGATTCCCCAGCTTTAATTACAGGTTCACCGATTAAAACTCTACAGTGATTTTTGCATATACATCCCATCTGGTATCGATGATCGGCATCAGCGAATGGACTTTTCCTGCTTTAACGTCATCCATCTTTTGCGGTTTGCCAACCGGGGAACCACTGCCTGTATATTCATAATCGTAGTAAATACCACCGACTCTGATCGTCACATTGTTTTGATGTTGAGGATGTAATAGGCTTCAGCAGCGTGACCGCGGGTTGTTAGCTTATTGCCCAAGGCATCATTCTGCGCTTGATTGAGTGGCATCCAGTATTTGGAGCCGTAGTTGTATTCAAGGCCTAGCTTGCCCACTGGTGTGGGGAGTTGAGTCCCAGGTAGATGCTGTAGCCCTCTCGTGTTTCGGCATTCTCCGCGCGAACAGGAACCATGACAATTGCACTTCCATCATCGCTTAACTTGGCCTGAAAAACAGCATCAGAACCTAAGCCACCAAATAGTCCAGCTTGACCGTTGGAGTCAAGTTGGCTCATTGCCGCTGAACCAAAGAGTGTCACGCCGTTTTTGTTTTGTGGGAGGCATTCAGGCCGATAAGGTTGATATCGCCAATCGTGGTTCTCGGAGAATGGATGATTGTGAAGGGGGGAATAGGGAACTTTGGCATGTCCTGATATAGGGATGGCTCATATAGGTGGGATAGTTGAGCTGGAAACGCTACGCTTCCATTAACACCATCGTTGACGTCCATGGCTCTGAACAGGCTTAGCTGAAGAAACGTTTTTCCATCATTATACAGGTCAAAGTTGATGCCTCCGATGTCGGCATCAGCAAGATTCTCAGAAATACCATCCTTCAGGCGATTGTCGTTGCCCCATTCGGAATCGATTGCCCTGCCGTAGCCTATGTGAATGTTCATACCTGGAACACCCGTGAGAGTACTTAAACGATAACCGATTGTTGCGCCATCGATATTGAAATCGATCGGCTCTCCGTATGCTGTGCCGCTATGGATCTTGTTGCCAGTGGGGTTTGATGGTGGTTTGTAAAATGACGGGCGCCGACCTATTGAAAGGTAGAGATCGCTGTCTGCGATATTGGACCAGTTGAGATAGGCACGTTCTGCGCGGATCGTATCGGTATAGACTTTATTGAAGTCACCCCAATATTTGTACGCATCCACGCGACCGCCGAGAAAGACCTGGTCGGTGAGTTTACCTTCCAGCCCTAATTGAAGTTGGGCGCTATGCCTGATGAGCTTACTGTTGTCTGCATCGACCGATGCGGTTGTCAGGAAGCCCTTGCCTTCTGCTGAAAACCTGTCGGTCTCGATAAATTTGGCGGGAGCCAGGCTTGGCAGCAACAGGCAGGCAATCAGAAATGTAAAAACTTTATTCATTGGTCCCCCCACGAACTTAAAAAAAATAAAAATTTAAAAGATACTTTTGTTCGAGCGATGATATGGGAAAATATGAATAAATGGAACAAGAAAGTATGAAATACAGCTGAGATTTGTTGCAGTACTTGTTTCTATACAAAAACAAAAGCCCGACGTTTTCGTCGGGCTTTTCAGGTTCAGTGTGGTGTGAATCAGACGACACCCATGGCCAGCATGGCGCGGGCGACTTTGACGAAGCCGGCGATGTTGGCACCGACAACGTAGTTACCCGGTGCGCCGTAATTTTCGGCAGTTTCAAAGCAGTCCTTGTGGATGTTCTGCATGATCTTGTGCAGGCGATCTTCGGTGTAGGCGAAGTCCCAGGAGTCACGACAAGCGTTCTGCTGCATTTCCAGGGCGCTGGTGGCAACACCACCGGCGTTGGCCGCTTTGCCCGGACCGTAAGCGATACCGGCTTCGAGGAAGATCTTAACACCCTCTGGGGTGGTTGGCATGTTGGCACCTTCGCCGATGGCGATGCAGCCGTTTTCAACCAGAACCTTGGCATCTTTACCGTTGATTTCGTTCTGGGTGGCCGATGGCATGGCAACCTGGCATGGCACCTCCCAGATGTTACCATTCTCGACGTACTTGGCATGTTTGTGGTAGTTGACGTAGTCCTTGATCCGACGACGCTCGACCTCTTTGAGGCGCTGTACTGTTTCAAGGTCGATCCCCTGCTCGTCGTAGATGTAGCCGTTGGAATCTGAGCAAGTGACAACCTTACCGCCGAGCTGCTGAATTTTTCGATGGTGTAGATCGATACGTTACCGCTACCGGAGACAGAGCAGATTTTTCCGTCGAAGCTGTCTTTACGTGCTTTGAGCATTTCGTCAACAAAGTAAACAGAACCGTAACCGGTTGCTTCGGTCCGGACCAATGAGCCACCCCAGTTGAGTCCTTTGCCGGTCAGAACGCCCGCTTCCCAACGGTTGGTGATGCGCTTGTACTGGCCGAACATAAAGCCGATCTCGCGACCGCCAACGCCGATGTCGCCAGCAGGAACGTCGGTGTGTTCGCCGATGTGACGGTAGAGTTCGGTGATGAAGCTCTGGCAGAAGCGCATGATTTCGCCATCGGTTTTACCCTTGGGGTCGAAGTCGGAGCCCCCTTTACCGCCACCGATCGGCAGGCCGGTCAGTGAGTTTTTGAAGACCTGCTCAAAACCGAGGAACTTGATGATGCCGAGGTAAACGGATGGGTGGAAGCGCAGGCCGCCTTTGTAAGGGCCGAGGGCGCTGTTGAATTCAACCCGGAAGCCGCGGTTGATCTGAACAACACCATTGGTATCGACCCATGGCACGCGAAAGATGATCTGGCGTTCCGGTTCGCAGATGCGTTCAATGATCTTGTGCTCGGCAAACTCAGGGTTCTTGACCAGAACCGGGCCAAGAGATTCGAGAACTTCGCGTACGGCTTGATGAAATTCAACTTCACCTGGATTGCGGCTCAGAACTTCCTGAAAGATAGGTTCGATTTTTTCATCTAATGGTGTGGTCATATGTTCCTCCTTAGGGGTTGATGCTATGACTAAAAAATAAGCAAAAAATGAATAGCTCTCTCTTGTTGTTGTGGACAGGTTGCTTTTAATTAGCAAATAGGATGCCATATTGATTAAAAAATAGACTTTTCTGTAAGTGCCTGAAAAACTAAAGATTAAAAAATAGGCAAATAATGGAGTCTGTGAAGTTGTATTATTGATTATGTCTGTTTGTGTTGAGGGTTACTCATATTGATCTTATTGAGTACATTGTTGTGGGGGCTTAAAGTATATGTGGCCTTATGGTAAATTGTGCTTTTTTATGCTTCGGAGAGATTTTGATGGTTTTGCAGGGAACACTGGTTAACATTTCTGCCGTTGCAGCAGGCTCACTGATTGGTTTCTGGGCCGGAGGCTACCTGTCCAGTCGGATGAGAACGACCCTCATGGTTGGGTTGGGGCTTGCTGTTTTGTTGATCGGTCTGCAATTAGCGCTTAAAAGTCAACAGCTGATGATCGTCATCGGCAGTCTGATTTTCGGCGGCTTTATTGGTGAGCTTCTGGGCATTGAAAAGTGTCTTGAGGATTTCGGTAAGGGCTTGCAGAACCGGTTTTCCCGCCTTGGCAGCGTGGCCGAAGGTTTTGTCACGTCGAGCCTGTTGTTCTGCGTCGGCGCCATGGCGATTATGGGAGCGTTACAGGACGGTCTCGGTGATGAACCGACCATTCTTTACGCCAAGGCGGCCCTGGATGGTGTGGCTGCCATCGCCCTGACATCGACTCTGGGGATCGGTGTCCTTTTTTCTGTTATACCACTGTTGATTTATCAGGCGGAATCACCCTGGCGGCAGAGCTGTCGCAATCGATATTGACCGAGGCCGTGATTGTTGAAATGAATGCCGTTGGCGGATTGCTGATTGTGGCCATTGCACTTGACCTGCTTGGAATCAAACGTCTGCCGGTCGGCAATCTGTTGCCATCAGTGTTCGTCGCCATTGCTCTGCTGTGGATATTCGGTTTGGCTTAACCTTTTTTTCCAGACAAGTATTCATCATTCTTCGTCTTTACCTTTCAGTTCTGTAGGATATTATTTAACATAGTCAATATTCTATTGATCCTGTTGTCACAGGGTTTGTCCTGCTATGCCTGCCTCTCGTGAGGGGTGGCTGAAAGCTGTATCGTCAGCTTTGGCCATTCAATCTGTCATGTACGAGGATAACTATGTTGCCTGAAACGGTAGAATCATCCTGCCCCGATTCCTCAATGGCGCTTATTGAACCAGACGCCAAGCTGATTGTGCAGGAATGGAACGCTTTTGTCCGTAGCGGCCATCGCCCGACTCATGTTGATAGGCCTGTCCTTCATTCATGGCAGCGCAGCAGGGATTTTGGTGTCGATCCTTTCGGTGGTCGATCGGAGCTGATTCTGTCGCGGCAGGAGCTGGAAGACCGATTGGAGCGCAGTCGTTTGTTGATTGATGTCGCACGTTCCTATATGCACAAAATTTTTGATGCCGTCAGGGACCAGCATCACCTGATTTATTTGACTGACGAGTATGGCAATATCCTTGATCTGTTTGGCGAGCAGGCTGATAAGCTGGCATTTGAGCGGCACTATAATTTCAGGATCGGAGCGTCCTGGAACGAACAGGCCGTCGGAACAACCGCTGTGTCGGTTGCTCTGCATGAAGACATAACGATCCCCTATATGTCGAGTGCCAAGTATTGCTATGATTTGAAGGTGACTTCATGTGCAGCAATTCCATTGCATGGCGAAGATGGTGATGTCATGGGAATTCTTGGGATAGCAACCGCTTCGCGTCATCTCAGTACACAAATATTCTGGATGCTGGTCTCGGCTCAGATGGGCATTGAGAACCGCTTCAGGCTGCAGCGCTACGAAGCCGATATCCGTGTCGTCAGCCAGCAGTTTCAGGCGCTTTACAATGCTGTCTCCGACGTTGTCATCTGTGTTGATGATGATGGGCGGATCTGTCGCATGAACAGTGCGGCAGAAGAGCTGTTGAATTTGAAGTCGGAGCGTGTCAGCGGTCAGCAGGTGGCTGATGTCCTGGACTTTTCTCCTTTGCTGCTCCAACCTCATCACCAGAGCGATGCTGTCCGTGAGGGATTTCTGCGCGACAGTCGCAAGCGGATTTATCCGCTGCGGCACGAAATTGCACCATCACCCGGCAGCGCTGAGAGGGAGCATATCTATATTTTCGGGAATCAGGGTGCTGCAGTGCGAGGGGGCGGGAACAGCTGACTCCGCCGATTGTTCGATCCTGTTATCAGTTTAAGGATCTTATCGGCGCGGCACCCTGCTTTGTCGAAGTAAAAGAACAGGCAGGCGTTGCTGCCGGTTGCGATGCCAATGTATTGATCAGCGGGGCCAGCGGAACCGGGAAGGAGATGTTTGCCCAGGCGATTCATGCTGCCGGGAAGCGCGTACGGGGTCCCTTTGTTGCAGTTAATTGCGGAGCGATCCCGAAAGAGCTTATCGAAAGCGAGTTTTTCGGTTACGCCAGTGGCGCTTTCACCGGAGCCGATCGTAAGGGACGGGCAGGGCGGTTTGAACAGGCCGATGGTGGGACGCTCTTTCTTGATGAAATAGGTGAAATGCCGCGCGAGCTTCAGGTCAGTCTGTTGCGGGTCATTCAGGACAGACAGGTTTCCCGTATCGGAGGAACCAGGATGATTCCTGTCGATGTGCGGGTGATTGCCGCTACGAACAAACAGATGCAGGATGAAGTGCGTATGCGGAACTTCCGTAGTGACCTGTTCTGGCGCTTGAATGTCATTGATCTGCAGTTACCGACACTGGCTGAGAGACGTGACGATATCCCCCTGCTGATCGATTTTTTCATTCGTAAGCACGGTTTGCAGAGGGATGATTACCGGATGGAAGGGGCTGTGCGCAAAACATTGCTGGCCTATTCCTGGCCGGGAAATGTGCGTGAGCTGGAAAACACCATTGAACGTGTGTTGGTCTTTGCCCGAACAGGGACAATCACAATGGAGTCCCTGCCGCTGCATATTCGCAGTGCGAGCCTTGGCGATATGGGAGCCCCTGCAGTCCATTCACTTGAACAGGGAGAAATGCATCAGATCATGCAGGCGCTGCAGGCGCATGAAGGCAATATCAGTCGAACTGCGCGGACGCTTGGAATCGCCCGCAATACACTTTACAAAAAGATGAAACGTCACGGAATCAACTGTTCAGAAAGCTAACAACTGTTCAGTTTCTGTCCACCTGCAGCTCCCTGTCATGTCCGTGAAAAACTTCTTTTCGCAGGCACGATAGGGCCGTTTTCACGGTTTCTCCCCCTTTCGAACCTTTCTTGTCCTGCTTGGCATTTGCCTTGCTCTTATCTCTGGGTAAACGCTGTGCTTAGCCGGCAGGTGATTGTTGTCGTACTTCTTTATGCGCTACAGGAACCCGCCCACTTTCAAGGAGGACAACATGTCAGGAAAGGTAGCTCCAGATTATTCCCTTGGTGGCAAAATCAGTTGAAATGGAAGGAAAAGTATTTTTCGGACCTAAAGGGATTGGGTTTCTCGAGCCGGGTGTCGTCGGGCTTGATGATGCGACCATGAGTGCTTACAATGTCGCCAAATCGTCCTATCAGATTCATCCCGAAGTTTTCAACCTCGATTACCTTGTCAAGTCGACCGGATTGAAAAAAACAGATATTTCCAAGCGTATGCTGCGAATGTATGACGAGCATTACATGATGTACGTCATGAACCCTGCAACCCAGGTTTACGGCTGGGGGCTCTATTACTGGTTTGTTAAACTGAAGGAAGGAACCAGCCCTGAAGATAAAGCGCGTTTGTCTGAATGGTTTCAGAATAAAGACGATATTTGCACCGGCTATGAGTGCGATGGCGGCGATTTTGATTTCTACAACGGCAATCACATGCGTGTGCTCGATAATCTGTTGTCGAGCGTGATTGCCCCGTGGAAAGACGATCCCTGTGTCGATCTTGTTCATATCTGTCCGATCCGGCGCGACATTCGCGAATCTCACGTCAATATGTGGGATGCCCTGCCAGACACCTACCGGGACAACTTCTGGGGTGACGGCCAGCTTGAAAAACTGGCGAAATATCAGAAAAACTCGATCTGGATGATCTTAAAATCGTTAAGGCACTGAACGCCAACAAGCCTGTCGGTGAGATGTTTGATTTTAAAGTGCTGGCCGATATCTCCGGTCTTGATCCTAAACAGATGCAGGCCGGATTCGCTTCCCTGGTCGAGCAGAAACGGATTATCGTCCCGCTGATTTATCTCAATTTTGAAAACTCGGTTTGACGCAACATGCCTTTGTCATTCGCATGTTTCAGACCACACCAAGCTATCGCAAAGGCGAAATTGTCGATGAACTGGCGGAGGTCGCCGAATTCAATCTGGTTAAAGAGTTCTCGGATGCCTTCTATGATGCCATCTTCTTTGCCTACAGTCAGATCAGTGATCTTGACGCTTTGCGCGAAAAATTTAAAGGCTACGCCGAAATTGAAGAGATCAGGGAAACTGAAATTCAGCGGATGTACAGGCGTTGGGTTTGTCGCCTCGATGAGCAGAACGGCTATTGGGAGGAGTGTGTTTTTACCGATGATTTTCTGGAAGACCGGACCGATAAAAACGCTCCCGAATATTGCCCGATCCTGAAGAAAGCGGAGGTGCGCTCATGAAAATCGATGCTCCCAGAAAATATGTGGTCGATAACCTGAAGTATGCTTTAAGCCCGGCCTCGATTGCCGTAGTCGGAGCTTCGCGCTATGACGGAAAGGTCGGTTACAAAGTTATTGAAGGGTTGAATAAGTGGGGATACAGCGGCAAGATCTATCCGGTTAACCCACGGGCCGAAACCGTTCATGGACTGAAAGCGTACAAGACGATCAAGGATATCCCGGGAGAGGTCGATCTGGTCTTTGTTGCTGTGCCTGCTCATCTGGTCAAAATGATTCTGGAACACACTGTGGCCAAGAAGGCCAAAATAGCCGTTATTGCGACCAGTGCTTTTAAAGAAATCGGGCGCGGTGAGTTGCAGGATGAGCTGACTCAATACTGCCGCGACAACAAGTTGCCGTTGATCGGACCTAATCTGGTCGGCATGGGCAGCCCCTATCTTAACTTCAACTGTGGTTTTATCCCTTACTTGCCGGTTGAAGGGCCGGTGGCGATGATTTCACAGTCGGGAGCCAACCTGCTCGCTGCTCTGGGAACATCACAGACCCAGCACTTCGGGATGAGTTTTTTGTCGGACTCGGGAACAAGGCCGATGTCGATTTTTCCGAGTTCATCGAATATGCCGGTCAGGATGAGCATACCGGGTGTATCTCCATCTATAGTGAGGGGATCGATTGTCCCGAAGCCTACATCAAGGCGTGTAATAAGGTAGTGGCAGAAAAACCGGTCGTAGCGATCAAGGTCGGTGGATCGAAGATCGGTGAAAAGGCCGCTTTTGCCCACACGGCTTCAGAAAACACCGGTACCGATGACGCCTTTTATGACGAGTTGTATAAAAAGGCGGGAGCGATCAGAGTCACGACCTGGCAGGAATTTCTTGATGTCTCTCTGGCGTTGGGGCTGCAGCCACCGCTCAACGATGATAATGTCGTTATGATTACCAACGGTGGGGGCTCGGGGCTTTTATCCTGCGATCATTTTGAACGTATCGGGATGCCGATGCGCGAACTGGGTGAAATTTCGCCTCTGCTCGGTTTGCGGATTCGTGCCTACATGCCGATGTTCGGTTCACCTCTCAACCCTGTCGATATTGCCGGTACAGCTTCGCCGAAGAACTATAAAGGTGCAATCACCCAGGCGGTCCGCGATCCCAATGTCTCTTGCCTGTACGGATCGATCTGCCCGACTTCAGTCACCGATGTTCCGGCTGTGACCGATATTTATATCGATATCTATAAAAAGTACAAGCACCTCGGCAAACCGTTTATCATGGAATGTCAGGGCGGTCAGGAATGTCAGGACGCGATCATGAAATTGCGTCAGAATGGTATCCCCGCCTATCCGACAGCGGAGCAGGCGGTTAACGCCATTGTTGCGTTGCGCAAGTATGGTGAGATCAGAAAGCAGTTCCGCAAGTAGACTGTGATTGATGGCGGAATGACTGATATTGCAGAGGTGCCGGGCCCGGTGCCTCTGCCTTTATTCCTGTCTGTGATTGCTTCCTGTGCCGATCCGCTGACACAACAAACCCACCACAATCAGAATCAGGCCGACGAAGGTCGCCGGCAGGATCTGTTCTCCCACCAACAGATAGATGAAGATCAGTGACAGGAATGGCGACAGGAAAATCAGGTTGCTGATCTTGGCGGTGTTGTCGGTCAGTTTCATCGCCATAAGCCAGAGTACGAAACAGGCTCCCATCTCGAATGTGCCCACATAGGCGGCACCGATCAATCCCAGAAATGGCGGTACGCGCAGTTCCGCTGTCAGCAGGTAGTAGCCCAGCACAAAGGGAAAACTGAACACGAAATTGATAAACAGCCCGACAATGGGATCGCGTCGGTCTCTGGTATTGTAGATCCAGTAGAGCGACCAGACGATGGTACTGAGCAGGGCCAGGGCGACACCGTAAGAATCGGTAAATTGCAGACTGAACGGTCTGCCTTCGGTCGAAATGACCACCACCCCACAGTAGCTGACAACCAGTGCCAGCCACTGTTGCCAGCCGATCTTCTGTTTCAGCAGGGGCACCGCCAAAAGAGACAGGGTAATGGCCCAGGTGTAGTTGAGCGGTTGAGCCTGCTGCGCGGGAAGCAGATCATAGGCCTTGAACAGGATCAGGTAATAGAGAAAAGGGCTGAGCAGGCCCATGAAAAGCGATAGCAGGTATTCCTGTCGATGACATTGAAAGATCAGTTTTAACTTACCTTGAGCGAGCAGAATAGTCCCGAGCAGCAGGGTTGAAAACGAACCGGAGTAGAGCAACAGCTCGATGGGGCTGAAGTGGCGCAGCGACAGTTTAAAGGCGGTCGCTACCGTTGACCAGAGTAGAACGGCACTGAGACCGTAGAGGATAGCTTTACGTTGAGATTGCATGTTGAACATTCTGTCTGCGTTTTGCCACCAGCACAACCAGTCCGGCAAAAATAAAAACGATACCGCACATGGCCTGAGTGGTCAACTGCTCATCAAGAACCACAACGCCGAGCAGGGCTGCGGTCAGTGGCTCAGCCAGGGCCAGGGTCGTGGCGGTGGCGATGTTAACGGTTTGTAAGCCGATGGCAAATATGCTGTAACCGACAGCCATGGTGATCAGCCCCAGGTGGAGCAGTACGAGAATGGTTGCGGGTTGCCATAACCATTGTTGATCGATATTGACCAGCAGTGGGCTGAGCAGCAGGGCGGCAAGACAGACAATGACGGCCATGATGGCGTTAGGGGACACCCTGCTCAACATCCCCTTGATCATCAACGAATAACCGGCATAAGAAATGCCGGCCCCGAAGGCGAGCAGAATGCCGATGGGATCGATGGTGATTTCAGCGGATGACAGACTCAACAGGGTGCAACCGCTGACCGCCAGGGCTGTTGCCAGATACCAGCGTTTATTAAGCCTTTCACCCCGGAAGATACGGCCCAGCAGGCCGCCGATAATCGGAGCGCTGCCGACTGCGACCACTGTCCCAACCGCAACGCCGGTTTTAGCCACGGCTGAAAAAAAGCAGAGCTGAAAACCGGCAATAAAACAGGCGGCAATCAGGGTCGGTACAAGCCTCCAGTCGCTCAAGCGTCCCAGCTCTCTTTTTTTAATCGCCATCAACATCAGCGCGGTGCCGCCAATCACCAGGCGCAGTTCACCCACAATCTTTGGGTCGAATCCGGTCGGAGAAAAGGCCTGGGCGGTTCCACAGGTTCCCCAGAGCAGGCTGCGCCGAGAATATACCAGTGTCCGGCGATCGCGGCCTTTGAGCTGTTTTTTTCATGTCAGGCCTCAGTTGTCCGGAGTTTTGTCTTGCGTTTCGTCACCAGTACGACCAGCCCGGCAAAGATTAATGCTATGCCTGAAAAGATTGTGCCGTCATCTGTTCACCAAGGATGACAATACCCAGTACCGCAGCTGTAGCCGGTTCCGCCAGCGACAGGGTCGTTGCACTCGAAACAGGAACCGTGGCCAGTCCGCGGGCAAAGAACCAGTAGGAAACAGCCATGCTGATGATCCCCAGGTGAAGAATAACAATGATGGAACGCGGTTGCCACAGCCATTGCGGATCGACGTCGGCCAGAATCGGGCTGAGAATAACACCTGCAAGGCAGACGACAGCCGCCATGATGGCGTTGGGAGGGAGCTTTTCCAGCATCCCTTTAATGATCAGGGTGTAAGCGGAATAGGATACCCCGGCACCAAGGGCGTATAGAATCCCAACGGTATCAACGGAAACGCTGCCATCGGACAGACTGAGCATGCTGCAACCGCAGATGGCCAGAACGGTGGCAATAAGCCAGCGCCTGCTCAAATGTTCCCCCCGGAAGATTCGACCGAGAAGGCCTCCAGCAATGGGAGCGCTGCCAACACCGACAATGGTTCCGACCGCGACTCCGGTTTTAGCAACGGCTGAGAAAAAACAGATCTGATAACTGGCTGTCAACAGCGCTGCTGCCAGGAGAGGGAGAATGCTCCAGTCTCTGAGGTGTCCCATATCCTTGCGTTTGATCGCCAGGAACATCAGCGCAGCACCGCCAACGACGAGGCGCATGGCGCCAATCACTTTGGGATCGAACCCGGCTGGAGAAAATGCTTGTGCTGTCCCGGTTGTCCCCCAGAGCAGGGCCGCAAAAATAATGAACCAGTGACCGCTGAGACCGGGTTTAGTTTGCTGAATCGAAGACATGGAAACTCCTGTAGCTGAAACCGTATCTGCAGTATAGAGGTTGAGGATTGCTCTATTCTTGTAGGAAATTGACCTTGTTCTGTTTTTTCATGATCAGGTGGAGCATTGCAATGGCCATGATGCGACCGCTGACATAGGCTGTTGCTGCAACAACCGCCCCCGGAAGAGTCGAATAGATGACTCCCATCGCCAGTACGACAAAGATGCCGGCAGACTCCAGCAGAGTCGCCATGGAGACCGGCTTTGTTCTTTTGTCAACGATGAGCATTGAACGTTGAAAACTGATCAAGACCGTCAAGGCTGGAAATAGTGCCAGAATCTGCAGGGGTAACAGGGCAAAATCGGTCAACCCCTGGTCAAGGCCTGAAATATTATGAAACCAGACCTGGTTAAGCGGAGTGAACGCAATCAGCGCCAGTCCCGCCGAAGTTGCGATGCCAAGGGTTGCGGCAAAGTTTTTGACTTTGCGGTGATTGGAGCGGTTTTCTCCGACTAAGGCGATGGTGACCTCCTGGTAGGACAGTCCGACAGATCTGAACACGAAACTCAGTCCGTGGATGACCGGCATGACGGCCAGTGATTCAATGGCGTAGAGGCTTTTGCCGAGGAAAAAAGTCACCAGGGGATGGACCGACAGCGCAATGAATGGGGTCATGGCCAGGGGCAGGTAGTAGTTCCAGATGTCTTTCAACCCTAAGGCCGGATCGTTGTCTGCTGCCGTTTTTTGAGTATCGACCCAATAGCGTGACGAGCCAGATAGCGGGTGAAGAGAGCTTCGAAGCTAACCCCCATCGACAGTGAAATCGCACCGATGACTGCACCATTGAAATGACTGAAACGATAAAGCAGGAAGGCGCAAAGTGACATGCTCAGCAGGCGGAACACGGTCGCGAAAGCCACCCGTCTGGTCTTGTGGGCGGTAATCAAAACCCCTTGGTAAAAGCGGCGAATACCGATGGCGCCGGGCCAGGGTAAAAACAGAGCAGGGCGGTGTGGGCCAGTTTTGCAACATCTTCGGGCAGGTCGAGCAGGGTGAGGATGACCAGATTGAAAACCGGCGGAACGAGAAACAGCGCCAGAAAAATGTGACCGCCAGGCTGATCAGAATTGAAAAATTACGCAGTTGCATGTAGCTGCGGCTGTTCCGGCAGAGCGCAGTCGCGGCACTCATCAGCATGATGACCGGAGATTCAGCAACCAGGGCAAAAGCGAAGGCGATGCCGTAAGCGGCCAGGTTGAGTTTTTCGCCGTCAAGTCGAGCGATAATGGCGGCAATATACGGTCCTTCGACCGACATCATCAGCCAGGTCAGGGACAATGGCACCCAGAATAGAAAAATCTGTAAATAACTTAAGGAAACAGTCTTTTTTGTCATAGGGCTGAGTCAGAAAGCAGAAGTCGATCAGCCACCTACGATGGTTGTCAGGCCTTGCTTTTCAAAAATACTGCAAGCGTGTTGCAGGTCCGTTTCATTCGGTTCTTCCAGATTGTTGGCCAGATATTGGCTGCCAAGTTTTGTATGCTTATGAGTGGCTATATCATGATAAGGAAGCAGATTGACAGTCTTTTTTTCTCCGCCTAGGGCGGCGATAAAGCGAGCGCTTTGCTCAAGATTAGTCCGATCGGCATTGACACCACGGATCAATGGGATACGGATCTGAATCGCTGTGCCGGTTTCGGCCACGGCTTTCAGGTTGGTCAGGATCAGACTGTTGTCAACACCGGTGAACTGCTTGTGACGCACAGTGTCAAAGAGCTTGAAATCGTAGAGGAAGAGGTCGGTTTGCTGCGCCGCACTCAGGATATCCTCTGTTTTGACATAACCGCAGGTATCGATGGTCCGGTGGATGCTGTGTTCGCCACACTGACGCAACAATTTACCGAGGAATTCGGGATGGAGCAGTGGTTCGCCGCCGGAGAATGTGACTCCGCCCCCGACTGGTCGAACAGATGGCGCTCTTTTTCAATGATTTTCATCAGTTCTGCAATTGAATATGGACGTCCTGATATCTCCGTCGCCAATGTCGGGCAGATGCGGGCGCAGGCTCCGCACAGGTCACACCTGTTGCTGTCAGTGACGATGCCTTCTGTCGTCATGCTGATGGCATCATGCGGACAGGCCTTGATACATTCGCGGCAGCCGATACATTTGGCTGCGGTGAACATTTTCTGCTGGAGTGCAGAAATGCTTTCAGGGTTATGGCACCAGATGCAAGAGAGAGGACAGCCCTTGAAGAAGATGGTGACGCGGATGCCGGGGCCGTCGTTGATGGCGTAGCGTTTTATGTCGAAGATGTTGGGAGTTTGCACAACGGTACCTTTGCCCGCTGAATCAGTTTTGCTTCAGCGGGATTTGTAATATGAGATCTGAAATTTGAATTAAACGAGGCTAAAACGCTTCATTCTCTGTCCGGTCGATAACTTCCTGCTGGAGATCGGCGTTCATGTCATTGAAATAATCGCTGTAACCGGCCATGCGCACGAGCAGATCCTTGTAGTCCTCCGGGCACTCCTGAGCCGCTTTCAGGGTTGCGGTATCGACGATGTTGAACTGGATATGGTGACCGCCCAGGGTGAAATAACTGCGGATCAGGTGACCCAGTTTTTTGATGTCTTCATCGCGTTTGAGCAGGCTGGGCAAAAAGCGCTGGTTGAGCAGGGTGCCGCCCGACATGGTTTGATCGAGCTTGGTCATGGAGCGGATAACCGCTGATGGGCCGTTGGTATCGGCACCGTGTGAGGGAGAGGTCCCATCCGAGATCGATTTACCGGCCAAGCGGCCGTTTGGGGTGGCGCCCATGACCTTGCCGAAGTAGATATGGCAAGTGGTCGATAGCATGTTGAGGTGAAAGCTCTCCCCTTTGGTGTTCGGTTTGCCATCGATCGCTTCGAGCAGATCAGCGTAGACCTTGAGGGCGATATCGTCAGCGTAATCATCGTCATTGCCAAAGAAAGGGGTTTTGTTGAGGATGGTTTGGCGCAGAAACTCTTCGCCTTCAAAGTTTTTGGCCACCGCATCAAGAACACGCTCCATGCTGAAGGTATTGTCCTCAAACACATGTTTTTAAGGGTCGAGAGGCTATCTGTCACTGTTCCCAGACCGGTGCATTGAATGTAATTGGTATTATAGCGAGGACCTCCGTCGTAGTAGTCGCGCCCTTTTTGATGCAATCATCAATAACGACCGACAAAAACGGTGCGGGAGCATACTTGGCGAACATGCGGTCGATGTAGTTGCTGACCCGAATCTTGGTGTCGATGATGAAGTTCAGCTGTCTGTTAAACGCGGCGTAGAGATCATCAAATGTCTTGAAATGGCGTGGGTCACCGGTGGCAATTCCGGCGACCTTGCCGGTGACCGGATCGATGCCGTTGTTCAGCGTGACTTCGAGAACCTTCGGGACATTGAGATAACCGGTCAGCAGGAAGGCTTCCTTGCCAAAGGCGCCAACCTCAATACAGCCACTGCACCCGCCTTCGCGGGCATCACGCAGTGATTTGCCCTGGCGCATCAGCTCAACCACATAGACATCGGGATTAAAGACCGATGGATAACCATGGCCCTGACGAATGACTTTGCAGGCTGCCTGCAGAAAACGGTCCGGTGTTTTACTGCTGACATGAACCGAGTTGCCGGGTTGGAGGGTATGTAGCTCCTCAACAATCTCAAGCATGATGTAAGACACTTCGCTGACGGCGTCCTTGCCGTCGGCATCGATACCGCCGATATTGATGTTGGTGAAGTCATTGTAGGTGCCGCTCTCACGGGCAGTGATGCCGACCTTCGGGGGCGCCGGATGATTGTTGACCTTGATCCAGAAACAGCTCAGGAGCTCCTTGGCCTGTTCTCGGGTCAGGGTCCCTGCTTCAATCTCGGCATTGTAGAAGGGTGCCAGATGCTGGTCGAAGTGACCGGGGTTCATGGCGTCCCAACCGTTGAGTTCAGTGATGGTTCCCAGATGGACGAACCAGTACATCTGGATCGCCTCCCAGAAAGTGCGTGGCTTGTTGGCTGGAACCCAGCGACAGACCTCAGCGATCTTGAGCAGCTCTTGCTTGCGTTGCGGATCTGTCTCGGTTTTGGCTTTTTCTTCGGCCAGGTCGGCGTGACGTTCGGCAAAGACGATGACCGCGTCGCAGGAGAGATCCATCGACTTCAGCGCTTCAAGTTTGTCGGTCGCTTCGGGGTCGTTGAGGAAATCGAGCGCCTCAATTGCGGCAGCGATTTCAGCTTTGAAGTCGAGCATCCCCTTTTGGTAGAGTTGCGGACCCATGGTCGTATGGCCCGGGGCGCGCTGCTCCATAAACTCGGTAAACAGACCCGCTTCGTAAGCAGCGCTCCACTCTTGCGGGACATGACTGAAATCCGTTCGCGGATTGTCTTGCCCTGCCAGTATGGGATGACATCACGCTCGTAAGTGTCGATATCCTCCTGATTGATGGTGTAACGCTGCTGTTCACGTTCATTGAGAATGTGAAAATCCTGAACGCTGTGACAGGTTAATTCAGGGAAAGTCGGCACTACCTTAGGGGCTGGCCCACGTTCGGCCACGATCAACTCGTCATCGCCAAGGTAGAGTGTTTTTCTCCGGCAGTGATCAAGAAAATTAAGCGCCCGTAAAACCGGAATAGAGTATTTGCCGTAATTGTCTTTGTAGAAGTTGGTTTCGTGCACTGCTCGTTCGATCGACAGGCTGGGCTCGGTTTCAACACTGAGCTTACGCAAACGCTGGATACGTGGATTCATTCCGGGTCCGCCAGTGTTGCTATCCCGGTAGAAATTGCCTTCGGCACGGGCTGGACGCTCTGGAGTTTGATCGTTGCTATTCTTCTGTTCAGACATGGTTGCCTCCTTGAATGTTCAATAGTCCTAGTCGATGGTGGACGGGGCGTAAAGGTGGTTATAGCCAGTACGCTGAACAGGAGAGCTAGTGGTAGAGCATGGAGCAGTTGTACAGTTTCCTGTAGGTTCTGCAAAGAGAGCGGATAATAATTGCGTCATTCATGGTTTTTACGATCCTTCAGCGGCCACACAAAAATATTGACGGATACTGATCTGGGTATTGCTGAGTTTAAGTCCTTATTATATAGCTTGATCAAGGAATCACACAAGAGACTCTATGAAAAAATGCAGGACAGACCGGACCGGGGTGTTAACCCTTTTCCCTGGTCGAAACTTTTTTCATTGCGTACCAGTTGAGCAGCAACACTGCTGCCAGGCCGATGACAGACGTCAGTTCCACAGTGAGGTCCTGAATTCCGTCCCTGAAGGTATCCATCGTAAAAATACCGAAAAAACATAGCCCAATGATCATGTTGGCTTTTGAAGTCCAGCTGACCCGACTACGCCAGGCCCAGCTGAGGAGATAGATGTTGAACAGACCGTAACCGCCGACGACATAGGCGAAGGTTTGCAACCACTCGGAAGCGTCGGGGCTGAAGTTGACGTTGACCGCATAAAACACAAACAGAAATGACGTTATAAGACTGAAAAGGGCAAAACCGTAAGTCAGTAATCTGTCCTGAGATTGCATGTCGTGGCCTCTGCCTGAGGATGATGTTTGAAAGACTGGTTATAAGTATAACTTAAAATAGGCGCGAAGCGGTGAGCTGCCAGCGCTTGGGCCCTGCTTTTCCCACTTAGTCATGCTAAAACGCATAACTCAGCGTAATCGATCCAAAGCCGTGACTTTTTTCTGTTGCTCAAATTCTCGCGTCTTGCGGGTATAAACGACACTTAAAGACAGGTGTTTGTAGCGTGTTGTTACACCGGTGGACATTTCGGCAACCAGGGGCTCCTTGTCGACATGGTGGCTGTCCTTAAAGGTGTTGCCATCCAGAAATATATTCCTGACGACAACTTTGCCGTTGAGCGCAGCAAAGAGATAGCTGCTGAAATCTGAACTGGGGACGATCCAGGTGCTGCCTGCCGGGCGAATCATCGAGACAGCAAAACTGCGTGGTATATTCCAGCCGACCCGGACTTCCGCTCCGCCATTCAGGTAGGTCATGACGTTGCCGACGGCCAGACCGGCATGGGTCATGGCGTCAGCGCAAAACCACCATGACTGGTGGGGTGGTAAAGCCATTTACGTTCAAAGGCCAAAGCCAGGCCCAGTTCATCTTTCAACTGGTTATCCCAGCCGTTCGGCCGCTGAAGATCCCGGACTTTATGAATAAATTTTTGAGCATCCTCAGCTAAGGAGGAGGGGCCAACCATGCCGATCTGTATTTCGGTTGTGTCCATCTGACTCCATCCTTCACCGGTATCGCTTTTGCGGTGATAAGCGCTGGACAGATACAGAAATCCTGCGTAGGGGCGGTCATTCTCGATCAGGTCATAACGGCTGATATCACGTGGAGTGTACATATTCTGTCCGAGGGCGAGTTCAATTTTATGCCCGGTTTCCGGAGGCACATTTTTGATCAAGGGCAGGTTATGGAAAAAATCAAGAACAAAACGTGGGATCGCAGCCGAGCGGTTCAATGGTGCTTGGGGGGAAAGATCAGGCGAAATCAGGGAATATTTGATTCCGTTGGTGTAGTCGTTGTCCGTTCCGGTGAACAGATCATTTTCAAAAAAAAGACTGTGAGTCCAGGGATTTCTTTCAGCAAAACAGAGTCCCGGCAAGGTGAAAATAATCATGGCAATGATGGTGGTTTTCATTGAGCTTTCTCCCGTTTGAGGAATGAACTGGGAAATTAAAGCATGACAGGAAGATAAAATCTAATAAAGAAATGTCTGAGGTGTTGAATCCGGTGGTGCGGTTTTTATCCTTAGGCGGGCTCAGATGCGTCCTCAGGCTTGTTGTCGATTATCTGGACTGATGAAATAAGCTCGCCAGTTCCAGCCCGATTTTTTCAGCCGAGTCCCTGGCATCATCAAGCGATTTAATAAAGAGTGGAAAATCATGCACCTGTCCTTGGTAATGATGATGGGTCACCATGATCCCCGCGTTACGGAGTTTTCGCACATACTCATGCGCTTCGTTATTCAGAGGGTCAAGCTCCGCAGTGACGATTATTGCCGGGGCAGTCCGGCAAGCTGTGAAGCCAGTAATGGTGAGGCGAGCGGAGATCGGGCTTCAACAGACGAGGTGAAATAGAAACGACTGAAGGTCTGGCTGTTTGCTGCCGTCAGCAGTGGATCGTTCAGCTTGCTGATTTTTTGCTCAAGGGGTGTTTGCTGATCAAGCATGGGGCAAATCAGAACCTGACAGCGGATATCCAGTTCCTGTCTGGTCTGGTTCAACAAACAGATCGCTGCAGCGAGGTTGCCGCCGGCACTGTCGCCGGCAACGACCAGTTGATCGTTGCGAATGTTGAGGGCGACATCGTTGTCGGTGCTCCAACGTGCGAGCTGATAACATTCTTCCAGCGCCGTCGGGAATTTGTGCTCCGGCGCCAAGCGGTAATCGATACTCATCAGAACCGCTCCGGCTGCCATGGCAACGGCCCGGCACAGGTTATCGCAGGTATCCGGACTGCCGATACTGAAACCGCCACCATGCATGTAAATAATGACGGGAAAAGGGCCCTGGCCGTCAGGAGTATAGATTCTGACCTTTGACCGGCCTGCGTCTGTCGTTATTTCAACATTGTCAATTGCCCCTGGGAAGTGGATTCTGGAGGCCATTGAGGCTCTGCTTTGTTCCAGCTTTCTGGCTTCGTCAATATTTTCAAGCGGTAAAGGTCTGGTGTTCAGATATGCCTGGACAAATTTCTCTTTTTTCATGGATCTGTACTGTCCGGAAATTAACGGCGCCAGTGTTTGGGGACACTGTTTCTGCGCGCATAGCGGTCCAGCCGGTCATAGAGTTTCTTTGATTCATTCTGTTGTCTGCCGATGAATGTTTTCAACTGCTGGTACTCGCTGGTCAGGCGAGAGTAGGGAGAGTTTTTGCTGTCGATCAAATCAGCCTGATAATTCCAGAAGTCGATATGATAGCTCAATTCCCTGAAGTTTCGCTGCCACCAGCTTTTGCTGCGACCGGCGGGACGATTGGTGGAAGGAGGCAGTTTTTTAGCGAGTAATCTGTGGTTGGCAGAATCGATTGTCAAAGCGTATTGAGAGAGAATATCCATGCCGATCAGTCCGCGATAGACATTTGATCTTTGGCTGATAATGTGGGCGGGGATGAAGTTTTCCCTGATTTTGCCGATGGTCAGGTTGTCGACAATGGTTCTGGCGGCGACTTCCCTGCCGCCGATGCCTGAGATCAGTACGAGTAGATTGTTGCCGTCGGCATCGAGCAGGTTGAGGTCTGCGGCCAGGTCCGAGTCGATGACCAGGCCGGGAGAGCCTGTATCGACCATAATCGGCACGGTGATATGGTCATTAAAAGTGATGTCGATAATAACCCGATCCGCGAGCCCCTCCTTGGCTGTAAAGGGGATGGAAATGTCGTTGCCGTGAGCGGCGGATGTTAACGACTGAGGGGCAGACGCCTGCTGAGACGGCCTGCTGCTGGAAACACTGTTCAGATGACCCGATTCCGCCTGTCTGTGACCTGATTTTTCCCGGATCTGGGCAGGAACGTTTTGGGGCGAATCTGAAAAGTGCCAACGACCTTCGGCGTCGCGCCAGCGATAAATATCAGCAGAAGCTTGAGGAGTCAGGCCGCTTTGACAGAGTAATAACAGGCACAGTGCAACAGCGAGTTGAGCGAGGCTGCTGCCCGATTGTTCAGGTCCTTTTGGTCTCACGGTTCCTTCCCCTCTCAAATACGCTTATTTGACCTGTTTCTCGGCCTTGATCACCACATCGATCCGGCGGTTGACAGCCCTCCCCGCCGGGGTGTCGTTAGGCGACAGGGGACGATCGGAGCCATAACCGATGGCGGTGACTTTCGACTCGGACAGGGTGCCGTTGGCAATAAAGTACTGGCGCACGGCTTCGGCCCGTTTTTTGGACAACTGTTCATTGATGGCGGCTGAGCCTGTGCTGTCGGTATGACCTTCAATAACAACACTCGGATCACCAAAGGTTCGGATTGCCTGACGGACCTGACTGAGCAAGGAATAGTTATCGGGCATGATCAGATCTTTGCCGATCGGAAATTGCATCGCTTTGAGACGGATGACCAGGTTGTCGGACTGTTTGTAGACTTCAGCCTGATTGGGTGAAAACATGGACTGGACTTCGCTAAACATCTGCTGAAAGTGTTGTTCCGATTCGAGTCGTGCTTTGGCTTCCCGCTCTTTCTGGGCAATGACTTCCCGCTCTTTCTGTACCTTTTGGCTGTCTCCTTCCAGAGACGCAATCTGTATTTGCTGCTGCTCAATCAGGTCTTGCAGCTGTTGCAGTTTGCTGTTGTAGTTATCCGTCTCCTGTTGCCGCAAGGACTTGAGTGATTTGTTATCGTCAAGCAGGGCGATGATCGACTGGATGATATTTTCAAGCTGCAAGTCGGTCGATTCGTTTCTTAAATCGCGGGCTCCGAGTTGATCCGTGATACGTGCCAGTCGCGCTTCGCTCCAGAGCGCCAGTGCTTCTGGCGACATCATGCTGAGTTTGTGGCTTAAGGCCATTATCTGGCCGACCCGCTGGGCCTGAAATAGAGCATAGTTGGCTTTTTCCTGCATCTTTTCACGCTCATAGCGTTGTTCAGTGATAAACTGGTCCGCATCGCTCAAGGCTTTCTGGGCGACAGCCAGCATGGTTGGAGTTATGTCGTCTGCCCCTTGTCGTTCTGCATCGGCGAGTAATGTGCGGACTTCACCGAGAGTTTTTCTTTGATAGCGCGCAGTTCAAGGTCCGCGTATTTCTGGGCCACTCGTTTTTCATATTTTTTAGCCCGGGACAGGTTGTCATTTTCAATGTCCATGGTCAGGCTGATAAACTCATTTTCCAGGCCCTGGTAGTCAATGGTATAAACGGCGACACCTGCAGCATTTGCCAGATCACGAGCCTTGATGGCTTCAGAAATTGTATCGCGTGCGATCCGGGCGTATTCCTGAGCCTTTTTGAGATTGGCGTGTCCGTACGCCACATTGGTCAGAATGCCACTGAGTGATCCGTTATTGGCCAGCCCGTAGCGGGCCTTGTCAAGATACCTTTCTGCCTTTGAGTACCAGGTTGGAGACAGTATGTTAAGTTGTTCCGCTCGTCCGCCGCTCAATGCTTCTTCCAGTTCGAATATCTTGGCGCTGGGATTCTCGGTCATCTCAATCGGCTCGACCTTGAGTGATTGAGTTGAACAGCCAGCCAGGATCAGAAGACTCAACAGGAAAAAGGAGCACTGTCTGAAAAATACCATGAGCTATTCCTTTCTATAAGCGGCAGTCAGGATTTATTGCCGATTTTACTCAGTATACTCTGTTCCATTAAAAAATATGATCTTTATATCAATTTGGCAAGAGGGTAAGGTCTCTGACGACAGCTTTCATTTCGGTCCTGGTTGCTGAAATCTTGCGCTAAGATCGATGTGAAGCTATGGTGTATGAAAAAGGTCGAGTCATCTGCTGACAGGGTGTCTTTTGTCAGAGTGAAGGTTTTTTCAATGATTCCAGTAGATTACGGGAACTATAAGGTTTAACGATGCAACTGATTTTTTCGTTAATTCAGCAGATGTCTGTATTTATGGTGATCGCATACCTGTTTACTAAATCGCCAGCGTTTAAGCCCCTCACTGGTGAGAGCATCAGCCGTCAGCAGAAAATCGTCCTTTACTTTGTTTTTACCGCATTCTCCATCATGGGAACCTATTTCGGTTTGCCGGTCAGTGATGCCATTGCCAACACCAGAGCGATCGGAGCTGTTCTGGCGGGGCTTATCGGTGGACCGGTCCTGGGGGGGGGCTGTTGGCTTCACCGCCGGCCTTCATCGTTATTCTTTGGGGGGCTTTACCGCTTTTTCCTGCAGTGTTTCGACAACCATTGAGGGCTTGATCGGCGGTCTTTTTCATCTTTATCTGATGCGTCAGAATGGTGTGCGCGATGTGTTCAACCCGCGGATCGCCCTGTTGGCGACGTCTCTTGCCGAGACTCTGCAGATGACGATTATCATGCTGCTGGCAAAGCCTTATAGCGAAGCCTGGGGTTGGTCAAGGTGATTGCTCTGCCGATGATTCTGGCCAACTCCATCGGTGCTGCCCTGTTCGTCAGTATCATGCGCGATCAGAAGCGGATGGTTGACAAGGTCGGGGCGATTTTTTCCGCTAAAGCGCTTAAGGTTGCGGAAAAACACTGGGGATTCTTGACCATGGGTTCAACGAAGAGACCGCGTCCCGACTGGTTCAGATTATTCGGAGGGAGACAGGTGTCGGGCGGTTTCCATCACCGATTGTGAAAGGTGCTCGCGTTCACCGGTATCGGGGCCGATCATCACGAAGGCAAACCGCTGGCGTCCAATTATGCGCTGCAGGCGATTCGTCAACGCCAGGTCTTTTATGCCGATGGCGTTCACGAACCGTTCGAATGCCCTCATAGTTCAAACTGCCCCTGGGATCGGCGCTGGTCGTACCGCTGATTGCCGATAAGGACGTTCTCGGTACCATCATCCTGTTTGAACCTAAAACCAAATTGTTTCTCAAGAACAATCGTTCGTTGGGGGAGGGGCTGGCCAGCCTGCTCTCCGAGCAGTTGTTGCGCTCTCGCTATGAGGATCAGAAGAGCATGCTGACCCGATCTGAATTGAAACTGGTTCAGGCTCAGGTGAATCCCCATTTTCTGTTCAATACCCTGAATACGATTATTGCGATCATCGAGCAGGATGCGCTCCGCGCCAAGGATCTTCTTTTCACCTCTCCAATTTCTTCCGCAAAATCTCAAGCGCTCCAACGACCTTGCCACGCTTGAGGAAGAAATGGATCACGTGAATTCCTATTTGACCATCGAACGCGCCCGGTTTGAAGATCGACTGGTGGTTGAAACCGATATCGATCCGCAATTGCTGGGAATCCACTTGCCGACCTTTACCCTCCAACCGATTATCGAAAATGCAATCAAACATGGAATTGCCAATATCTTTGGTCCTGGGATTATTCAGGTCAGAGCGCAGCGGGAAGGGGAAGGGGTGCGTATAACCATTGAAGACAATGCCGGGACCTATTGCCGGAACATCGAAGAAGGAGGTCTCGGAATGAATCTGGTCGATAAACGGATCAAGAATCTTTACGGAGAGTATTTCGGCGTGTCTGTCCACTGCGTGGATGGAGAGAAAACACAGATCGGTATCACCCTGCCAGCAGGAGGTCAGATATGATTCGTGCCGTGATTATCGACGATGAACCTAACGCCAGACGTGAACTGGAAAAACTGCTGAAAAAGACCAGTTGTTTCGATATTGTCGGCCAATGCGGAAATGCTGTTGAAGGGGTTAAGGCGATCAACAAGGAGCGGCCGGATGTGGTTTTCTCGATATCCAGATGCCAGTTATCGGTGGTTTTGAACTGCTCAGCATGATCGACCGGGATATTATGCCGCATGTCGTTTTTGTGACTGCTTATGACGAATTTGCCATCCGGGCGTTCGAAGAAAAAACACTTGACTACCTGCTCAAGCCGGTGCGCTTGGAACGGCTGGAAAAGACGCTGGAAAAGTTAGAGGATCAACTTCAAACTGAAGACTCACCACAGTATGAAACAGAGCCGCTGACCCGGATTCCGTGTGTCCGCAGCGGTAACATCAAGTTGATTGCCCCCGATACGGTTGAATATGCCTTTACCGATCAAAGTGGTGTCCATCTGATGGTTGAAGGCGAAGTTTTTAATACCGACCTGACGTTAAAGGCCCTGGAAGAACGGAGCGAACTGTTACGTTGTCATCGTAAATGTCTGGTCAATATTCATAAAGTCGACCAGATCATTCCTGGGGAAAGCGGCACCGCCGATATCAAGACCGTCAGCGGTTTTACTGTGCCGGTCAGTCGAAGGCACCTGAAGGACTTGAAGCGGCTCGTGGGGATTTGAGCCCTTGATCTGAATCTCAAGTCTTATTTCTGCAGCAACGGTTTAATAAATCGTTCGAAGGTCACCTGCTGTTTGGCTGTCAGAAGATCGATATCTCCATCATTATCGAGTAAAAACGTACCAACTCCAATGACTGTTCGGGGCAGATAGCCGGTTCCTTCAACAATTTTTTCGATTTTATCGGTCCGTTTCAACACCAGGTGGCTGAGTTTTATCAGGTTTATTTCCATATCCATATATTTCTCTCCTGCAGGCTTTTTGACTGTGTGGCGGGACTATAGAAGATTTGTTTCCGCCAGACAAGGATGAAGAGAGAACTGCGGCCGGAGATTGTGACCTCGGTATCATCGCTCTGTCTTTTTCCCGATGAAAAACCACCCAACCGCAGATATGAACCATTGGGGACCCTATATGACCATTGGTGGGTCGATGCTGGTATCCTGGATTTTGGCTCACTAAAATCTAACCATAATCCAACCCCTTAGGAGGACGTTATGGTTTATTTCTTTGGTTGTATTGCCCTGTTGGTCGCTGGTTACTTCATCTATGGAACCTTTGTCGACCGCGTTTTCGGCCCCGATCCCAATCGGCCCACACCTGCCATCACCATGAATGACGGTGTCGATTATGTGGAGATGTCGTCGAAAAGATCTTTCTCATCCAACTGCTGAACATTGCTGGGCTGGGACCGATATTCGGTCCGATTCTGGGGGCTTTGTACGGGCCGGCAGCGCTGATATGGATCGTTATCGGTTGTATTTTTGCTGGTGCTGTTCACGATTATTTCTCCGGCATGCTGTCGATCCGTTCGGGCGGTCAGTCGATTCCCGATGTTGTCGGCAATCACCTGGGAATAGGCTTTAAGCAGTTCATGCGCATCTTCTCCATCATCCTGCTGTTGCTGGTGGGCGTGGTCTTTGTACTTGGACCGGCTAAACTGCTTGGCAGCATGACGGGGCTTGCCGTTCCGGCCTGGGTTGCGATTATCTTTGCGTACTACTTTTTGGCAACAATTCTACCGGTCGATAAGATCATCGGTCGACTCTACCCCCTTTTTGGCGCCATCCTGATTTTCATGGCTGTCGGCCTGTCGGCCGCCCTGATTTTCAAAGGCTATCAGTTCTTCCCTGAAATGACATTGTCCAGCCTGCATCCGAAAGAGCTGCCGATGTGGCCTCTGATGTTTATCACCATCGCCTGTGGAGCAATCAGTGGTTTTCATGCAACTCAATCTCCTCTGATGGCACGCTGTGTCAGGAACGAAAAACATGGTCGTCCTCTCTTTTACGGTGCCATGATTGGGGAAGGTGTCATCGCTCTGATCTGGGCCACTCTGGGCATGTCTTTTTACAGCGGTGCCGAAGCACTGAATACCGCTCTTGGTCAAGGTGGGCCAGCCTATGTCGTCAACGAAATTTCAACCGCACTGCTCGGACCTTTCGGTGGTTTTCTGGCGATTATCGGTGTTGTCATCCTGCCGATTTCTTCAGGCGATACCGCTTTCCGGAGTGCCCGTCTGATCATTGCCGACTTCTTCAAACTGCAGCAGAAAGAAACCGGCAAGCGTTTGATGCTGGCGATCCCGCTGTTTGTCATCGGTTTCCTCGTCTCCCGTGGTGACTTTGGCCTGATCTGGCGCTACTTCGGTTGGGCCAACCAGACTCTGGCGACCATCGTGCTCTGGACCTCGGCCGCTTACCTGATTAAAGAAGCCAAGCTTCACTGGATTGCAACAATCCCGGCAACCTTTATGACCGCCGTGGCCGCCACCTATCTGGCCTATGCCAAGATCGGTTTCGGACTGCCGATGTCTCTGGCCACACCGATCGGAATTGCCGTGGCGGTATTCAGCCTGGCGATCTTTATGATCAAGTTCCGCAACGCCGGGGTTATCAAGGATACAACGATACAGTCAGGGGATCTATGATCCTCTGATAAAAAAGCAGCTAATTGAAAGCCCCGCAGTGATGACTGCGGGGCTTTTTGATTGGTAGTGCTTGTTTTTGCCTGTTGTCGTGATTTACTGTAATGACAGGAGCTGGGAATGAGATTTGTCCTCTACAACATCCGATATGCCACCGGGATCAGGGCGCATGGTTTTGTGCGCCCTTCGCACAAAAACCTTGAGCGGATCGGTTCTTTTTTACGTGAACTTGAGCCGGACATTGTCGGGCTGGTCGAAGTCGATTATGGCTCATACCGAATGGGCAGAAAAAATCAGGTTGAGTTACTGGCTGACTCTCTGGGGCATTACCATTCATATTCCTGCAAATACGGGAAGCAATCTTTCTGGCGTCATATCCCGATTGTCAACCGACAGGGCAATGCTTTTCTTGCCCGCGACCGGATTCGCAATGAAACGTTTCATTTTTTGATCGTGGGATGAAGCGGCTGGTGATTGAGCTTGAACTGGACCACCTGGTAGTTTATCTGGTTCACCTCTCTCTTGGTGGGAAGACACGCCATCAACAGTTGGCGAATCTTTATGAACTGGTAAAAATGACGACCAAGCCCTGTGTTGTCGCCGGAGATTTCAATATGCTCTGGGGGGAACGTGAAATCGATTTATTTCTGGCTGCAACCGGGCTGCAGAATGCCAATTCAGACAGTTTGCCCACCTATCCGAGTCGTAACCCGAGCCGTCACCTTGATTTTATTTTACACAGCCCGGAAATAGCAGTGAGTAATTTTCAGGTACCCAGGGTGATGTTTTCCGATCATCTGCCTGTGGTGGTTGATTTCGATGTCAAGGTGGAACACGATCTGCGTTCGGCCGTGCGTGAATCGCACTGTTCCTGTGTCCGGCATATGCGCGACAAGACCGTCAGACTGGCCTGTATGAGCGAATAGTCCGGCTATCTGTTCTGAAAAATCCAGAGATAACGTTTCAGATCAACATGTCCCCGACTGTTGAAGATGATGCCCTCCATTTCGAGCAGATCCCGCTGCAGGATATTGCCTTCACTGCCGGTTCTCGGGCTGACCTTGCCCTGACTGTTGATCACCCGTTGCCAGGGCACGTCGCTGCCGTGAGGGAGGGCTGCCAAGGCAAAGCCAACAGTCCGGGCTGTCGTTCCTGCACACCCGGCAATACGGCCGTAGCTGCTGACGCGACCCGCTGGAATCTGGCGGACAAGAGCATAGATGCGTTGGTAAAGGGGAGTCGGTTTTCTGGTCATAACGTCTCAGCACTCAGAATCGGTCAGGTGGCCATAGTCGGATACCATATGCATCATAACCTGTTTAAGCGGGAGGGGAAATGAAAGCTTTCGGTGTGGGTGGATTCTCTGTGCTCTGCTTCTGGCAGGGGGGATGTTGTTTTTCTACACACCAGCCCTGGCCGATTCTCACCGGCCGATGTTGCCTGATGTTTATCATGAGCAGGATATCTCTGGCTGGTGGATGAGTGAAAAGCTGGATGGTGTCCGCGGCTATTGGGATGGCGAGCAGTTATGGTCAAAGAATGGTCACCTCTTGTTTCCACCGGATGAATTTACGGATGGGTTTCCCCCCTTTCCACTAGAGGGTGAACTGTGGAAAGGGCGCAACAGCTTTGAGCAGACCGCCTCCATTGTTCAACGGGAAGAACCTCATCGCGGGTGGATGGGGCTGAAATTTGCAGTCTTTGATGCACCGGCAACCGGGAAAACTTTTCGTCAAAGGTTGGCCCGGATCAAGGGGTGGCTGAAAAAGAACCCCGCCGGAATGCTGATTGTTATAGAGCAGGTTCCGGTTCAGGATTTGCAGCATCTACAAAGTGAATTGACTCGGATCGAGGCATTGGGAGGAGAGGGCCTGATCGTCAGGGATCCTGATGCGCTCTATAACGCAGGACGGAGCACGGGCATTCTGAAAGTAAAAAGCTTTCAGGATGCCGAAGCAACCGTCATCGCCCACCTGCCCGGTAAGGGGAAACATAAAGGCCGATTGGGAGCGCTGCTGGTCGAACAGGACAATGGTCTCCGATTTCGGATCGGAACGGGGTTCAGCGACTTTGAACGCAGCAACCCACCCGAACCTGGAACTGTTATCAGCTATAAGTATTACGGCCGCTATCGGTCCGGATTGCCTAAGTTTCCAGCCTATCTGCGCGTCAGAAAAGACAGCAGGCTGTAATCAACTTCTCTGCATCGATTATGGCTTGATCTGTTTTTCACGCCGCAGCTCATCCATCAGCTCCAGTCCACGGGAGATGTCGTTAAAGATAATCGCAGAGGTCATGGTGGCGCTGGTCACGGCATCGACATGGGGTTGAAAGGTTTTAAAATCGGCGATATTTTTTCCGACCACACGACGGGTGAAGAAGTCGATTTCGTCCTGGTTCCAGTCGACGTTGCCATATTTGGTCAGGTGCAGCGGAGTAAAGTTCAGGACCTGTCCATTGCGATCAAAAATGTAGAAAAATGGACACTGTGACAAACATCGCAGATGGCTGAACGATTACCGACTTCGGCAAACAAGGTTTCTCTGTTTTTATTTCGAATCAGGCTGGCGGCGTAAACCCAGCGGTTACTGGCGAGATTCAGGCGGCGAAAGTTCTTCATCGCACTGCCTGGCGTTCGAGTGCCCGGGCGACCATCTGGCCGATCTGTTCCTCAGATTGCGGCGGCTTGAATGCCAGTTGAGACGAA
>LQAH01000053.1_pt1 | contig 53737 bp, 77 predicted proteins | sample 1535791 | NCBI WGS metagenome assembly LQAH01 (sample SAMN04331585, study PRJNA305678) | bioreactor metagenome | isolation source: bioreactor_4 inoculated with Wadden Sea sediment 2nd replicate of a... | place: Germany:Bremen
ATATCAGGACTGCCCCCTGACTTTTGTCGCTGATAAGACCAAGAAAACTGCTGTAGTGATTTCCCTTCCAGTATATTTTTCCGCAGCAGCTGCAGATTTTAAAAGTATTTATATATAAGGCTGTTTTTTCAGGGATCCGGTTTATAATGTTTTTTTTGTCTGTTTTTTCAAGCAGTCCGTTGCATGAAGGGCATCTGGAAAAAGCATTTTCATCCCCTGATAGATCAAAGCGTTTTAATACTTCTCTATACTGTTCAACAGGATTCTGACTTCTTATCCAGCAGCCTTTTTTATTATACTGCGTTTTAAAAGGCCTTTGTCGCGGGTCAGTACAATTCTTCCCTCTTTATCAGATATTTCCGCAATCTCACTGTCTTCAAATTTATTACTGTAGAGGCAGTCGAAACCGGAAAAACGTAAGTAGCGGGCAAGTTTTCCCAGATGAACGTCAAGTATGAATTTTGTAATTCGAAGAGGCTTTCCCCTTATGCAGGTTTTATCTTGTATATTGAAGGATTCAAATACCGGATATACAGAGATTCTGTCGTTTTCCTTGACCTGATAGCTGAAATCAACAGATTCTCCGTTTACAAGAATGAGATCTACTTCAGTGTGTGGAACATTCTGCGATTCAATAAGATCTTTTACAGACTGACCTTTTGATGTATTCACCTGATAAGGTATTTTTTTAAGATCTTTTCTTAGAAAATCGTTGAGTTCTTCATAAAATCTTATTTCTGCCATCAGCATTATTATATAACAGAAGCAGAAATAATAACAAATACAGTAGGATTTCTTAATTACTATGAAATAAAAAGTTTCATAATATGCTCGAATACATTTATATTGTTCAAAATGAAACAAAAGTTTAACAATAGGCATAAAATGAAAAATATATTGACAAATAAAGAATCACGGTAATACAATGTATATAACCAGAATACTTTTTTACAGACGGTCAAAGGCCGTTTATAACCATACATCTTAATTTTAACAACAGGCAGCTTTGTTTAATAATCCGGGGATAATTTTCAGATTATTAAATACAGGAAAGCAGCCGCTGCTTCTTCTTTAGCAGAAAACCGCATTTATTAATCGGCAGATCATGAGCAGGATTTTTGCTTTAGAAGGTTAAAGATGTATGAGTAAATATTGGAGGATTTTATGAAAAAACAGTTCTGATTCTAATGATTTTTATCATTCCCTGTCTTCTTTTTGCAGGGGGTAAAAAAGAAGAAGCAGCTGCTGATGCAGAAACAACAGTAATGGCAGAAGAAGACTGGGATGCAGTTTATGAAGCTGCAAAAGAGGAAGGCAAGGTTGTTATTTATGCTCTTTCATCAAGGATTTTTGATGCTGTTGAAGAGTTTAAAACAATGTATCCCGGTATAGAAGTTGAAGCAGTTGATATTCCGACTGTTCAGCAGATTGAAAAACTTAAAAGAGAGCAGGAAGCAGGTGTTTACAATGCCGATGTTCTTCTTCTTGCTGACAGAACTTCAATTGAAAAGGATATTCTTAAAAAAGGATATGCAATAAATTATGTTCCGGCAGAACTTGTTGACGGTGTAAAAACAGAGGATGTAATTCCTGCAAAATACAGGGAAGGAATTCTTCAGCACTCTATAGAAGCTAAAGTTATTTTTTATAATACAGACAGCTATCCTGAGCCTCCGATAAAAAATCTCTGGGACCTCACAGAACCTCAGTGGAAGGGCCGGTTCCAGATGAAAGACCCTATGCAGTCTCCCGAAAACATGAATTTCCTTCAAATGGCTGTAATGCATGCTGATGAAATGGCTGCTGCCTATGAAAAAAAATACGGTAAGAAAATTAAACTTTCAGAAGGTATTGAAAATGCCGGTTATGAATGGCTCGACAGACTTGTAAAAAATGATATTGTTTTAACAACTTCAGACGGTAAAACTGCAAAAGCTGCAGGTCAGGCTGGTGCAAAGAATGCTCCTGTTGGGATCTGTGTTGCATCATCTAAAATCAGATATAACAAAAAGGGAACAAAACTCGGTATAGCTTTTGATGTTGAACCTAAGTTCGGTATTGTAAAAAGCAACTTCCTTCTTATGACAGCAAATGCGCCTCATCCTAATGCTGCAAAACTTCTTATCAGATACATGCTCGGTGATGCTGCAGGAACAAAGGGTATGGCTCCTTTTTACGTTCCCGGACAGTGGGCATCCAGAAGCGATATAGTTCCAAAACTTGATAAATCTCTTGATGACGTTTCTTCACTTGCATGGTCTATTGATCCTGACTTTGTATATTACGACGGTCTTAAGGTAAGAGATTTCTGGTTATCCAGATAATCATCATTAGGGAATGATAAAACTTGGTTTTATCATAACAACAGAGACTTTCTATTAGAAAGTACTCGAAAGTGTTATAGGGGGATTTACCGGAAATGAATAAAGGCAGAATAGTAAATACATTAAAAACACTGCGGCCTGAATCAGTATGGGGTTGGATAATTGCAGTCTTTCTTTTCATACTTGTGCTTAGTCCTGTGTTGTATATGGTTAATTCATCATTTGTTTATGATGAAAACGGTCCTAGAATGGTCCGAGGCGCAGAAGAAGGAGCATATACTTTTTTAACTGGATAAGGGTTGTAAAAAGTGATCTTGCTAAATCAATATTTTATGAACCAGCATTAAACTCTCTTGCGATTGCTGTCGGAATGACTACAATATCGCTTGTTTTGGGCTGTTTTTTTGCATGGCTTGTTGTCAGAACAGATATTCCTTTTAAGGGATTCTTTTCTGCAGTAATGATTATACCGTATATTGTACCTTCATGGACTGTAGCTATGGCCTGGATTTCAGTATTCAACAGTGAGCAGTACGGCGGAACACCGGGTTTCTTAAATATTCTTTTCGGGATAAATCCTCCTAAATGGATAATATTCGGGTATATTCCGATTGTTATCTCTCTTGGTGTGCATTATGTTCCCTATTTTTATATTATGCTTCGGGGGGCATTGGCAAATGTTGACTCAAGACTTGAAGAAAGTGCTGAACTTTTAAAGGCATCAAAAGCGGAAATCCTTTTCAGGATTACTCTTCCGATGGTGCTTCCGGCCCTCGGGGCTGCCTTTGTTCTTACATTCAGTAAGGGATTAGGAGAATTCGGAACTCAGGCATTTCTGGGACTTCCGATCCGTTATTATACTTTCTCAACAAGAATTTACGCTTCTCTTGAAAATCAGCTTTACGGAGAAGGATATGTTCTTGCACTTATCCTTATAATTGCAACATCTTTTGTTGTGTTTATGAACCAGCTTCTTATCGGGACAAGAAAAAGATATGTAACTATAAGCGGCAAGGGGTCAAGGAAAAAACCTATTGAGCTTGGTAAGTGGAGACTTCCTCTTACAGCGTTTATCTTTTTATTTATAATTTTATTTGTTTTCGGTCCTCTTTTAATTCTCGGACTGCAGACATTTATGAAAAATGAAGGTTCTTTTGCTCCTGATAATTTTACTCTGCATTACTGGATAGGAGCTGCAAATCCGGAAATAGCTGAAGGACAGCCCGGTATTTTCAGAAACTCCACAAATACTTAATGCAATTAAAAATTCTCTTTCACTTGCAGGGTCTACTGCTTTAATCAGCGGTGTTCTGGGTATCCTCATAGGGTATACAGTTGTAAAGGGGAGAAAATCATTTCTTTCAAAATTTATTGAAAACCTCACTTTTACCCCTTATCTTATTCCAGGAGTTTGCTTTCGGAGGTATTTTACCTTACAATTTTTGCAAGAAGCTGGGGACCGATTCCCAGTCTCTACGGTACATTTGCCCTTCTTGTTCTTGTATGTGTAATTAAATATCTGCCGTATTCATCCTCTGCCGGTATTACTGCAATGCATCAGATTGATCCGTCTCTTGAGGAAGTTGCAGTTGTTCACGGCATCGGATGGGGAACAAGATTCAGAAAAATTATATTTCCGCTTTCAAAAACCGGTGTACTTTCTGCAATGCTTTTGACTTTTATTACATCAATGAGAGTTCTTGACCTTGTTATTCTTCTTGTAACACCGAAAACAACATTGATGACGTCAATCATATTCAGATATACAACTCAGGAATTTATTCAGCATGCATATGGAGTTATGCTGTTAATAGTATTGATTGTAATTTCCGGCCACCTGCTTCTTCAGAAGCTCGGCGGAAAAGTTGAGCTATAACGAAAACTTGTTTTTCGTTTAACGACAGAGACTTCCTGAAAGGAAGTGCTCGATTAAGGAACTTCCCATTGGGAAGTGTCCGTAGAAGTGATTAGGAGGAATATATGAGCTACATAAAACTTGAAAAACTGTTGAAAAAATTCGGCGACATGGTTGCTGTTAAAGAAATAGATTTAAATATTAAGAAAGGAGAGTTTGTAACTTTTCTGGGCCCTTCAGGGTGCGGGAAAACTACTACTTTAAGATGTATATCAGGACTGGAAACACCTGAAGGAGGAGATATCCTTCTTGCAGGAAAAAAAGTGTTTTCATCTGATGAAAGAATAAATTATCCGGCAGGGGAAAGAGGACTTGGGCTTGTTTTTCAGAATTATGCCCTCTGGCCTCATATGACAGTTGAGGGAAATATCGGTTTTGGATTGAGAAAGCTGAAAATTGCTCAGGAGGAAAAGAATAAAAAAATAACAAGGGTTATTAATGCAATGGGCCTTGATTCTCTTGAGAAAAGATATCCTCATGAACTTTCAGGCGGACAGCAGCAGAGAGTTGCTCTTGCAAGAATGATTGTAAATGAACCGGGGATTCTTCTTTTTGATGAACCTCTTTCAAATCTTGATGCAAAGCTCAGAATGAAGCTCAGGTCAGAACTTAAACGGCTTCATACAGAACTTGATGCAACATCAATATATGTTACTCATGATCAGGTAGAAGCTCTTGCTCTTTCAGATAAAATTGTTGTTATGAAAGAAGGAGTTATTCAGCAGATCGGAACTCCATATGAAGTTTATCATGATCCGGAAAATCTTTTGTTGCTGATTTTATGGGGAATCCTGAAACAAACCTTATTCCTGTCTCTGTTGCTGATGGAAATACCTTCTTTCCGGAATCAGATCCGGAATGCAGTATAGGCTTTTTCGGTGAACTTGCTTCTTCTGAAAAAAGCGGAATTACAGTTAATGCAAGACCTGAAGATATTGAAGTGAAATCGTCTGATAACGGTAAATACTATATTTATACAATTCAGCCAATGGGTTCTGAAGTAATGGTGCATCTTAAATCGGTAAATAATAAACTGGATATTATTGTTAAAGGACCTGAGGAAAATTATCTTAAATATAAAGTTGAAGAAAAAACTGATATAACTGTGAGAAGAGGCAATAATTTATAACTCGGAAAGCGGTGAAAAGATTGAATCTTTCAAAGGATAAATTGGAATGAAGGATTGCTATCAGGAAATACAGGACAGGTATGACACCTTTCCACGGCAGCAGAAAAAAATAGCGGATTTTATTCTTACCAATGTTTCAGAAGTTATATATTATCCGCTTTCCAGGATTGCTGATGAGATTGATGTAAGTAAGGCATCTATTGTCCGCTTTGCAAAGAATCTCGGATTTAAGGGATTTCCTGAATTTAGAGAGAATCTGTTTGCTAATTATAAAGAGATATTCTCGCCCGGAAACAGAGTTAGAAATCTTATTGATGACTTTAAGGGAGAGGAATTAACTTATAAAAGTATAACTGAGCAGGAAATATATTATTTAATGAAATCGGTTAATACTGTAGATGATAACTATTTTCACGGATCAATAAATCTTATCTGTAATGCTAACAGGGTTCATGTTATGGGAATAGGCCCAAATGAAATGCTCGGCCGTCATTTGTCCTTCCGGCTTAACCGGTTTGGAGTGGATGTTTATTTTCATAAAGAGGGGGGAATCCATCTTCTTGAAGGACTTATTAATATTAAAAAAGGTGATATTGCTCTAGCATACAATTTCAACAGGATTTCTGATGATCTGAAAATGTTCAGCAGTGTTATGAAGAAAAACAATGTACCGGTTGTTCTTGTTACAGATGTCTTAACACCGGCAATTATTAAAGACTGTGAATATGTTCTTTTCGGAGAAAGAGGACCTCACGGTGCTTTCCATTCGCCTCTTGTCCCTATGGCTATTACAAATGCTCTCCTTATTGGTGTTGCGAAAAAACTGGATGCAGAAGCATATGGAAAACTTGATCTCCTCGAACAGTACAGGCAGGATGATTATTTTAACTATTGCGGAGATGATAAACGTGAAGCTTGATATGATTTTTTTCGATTTCGGGGGTACTCTGGATATTTATCCGGGTGATAAAGAGTCCGTTAAACGCTCATGTACAGAAATGACTGATATTCTAATAAAGCAGGTATTTCAGAAATATCTGATTACACTGCAGAAAAGTTCAGATACAAAGTGTTTAACGGTATAAGCAAGTATAGAAAATGGCGGGTCAATGGTTATATTGAACTGAGTCCGGAAGAACTGTGGAAGGATTTTATTCTCGATGATATCGATATAAGCCAGGCTGTACTTGATGATATTGCAGAGGATCTTACTTTTCTAATAGATACAGGATTTGTAAAGAGAAGCGTGCGCCCGGAAGCTGCAGAAGTTCTTGAAGAACTGAAAAATATGGACTGCAGGATGGGAATTATCAGTAATGTTCTTTCGAGGAGGCAGGTTGATTATTCTTTGAATGAATACGGAATAAGCGGATATTTTGATACAATTGTCTTGTCTGCTGTATTCGGAAGAAGAAAGCCTCATCCTGAAATATTTGAATATGCCTGCAGGAAAGCAGGAGTAAGAGCAGAAAATGTTCTGTATATAGGGAACAGTCCGTCAAAGGATATCAAAGGGGCAAAGGATTCCGGTATAGGATGTACTGTTTTGATTGATTACGAATATAATTCCCCGTCTGACAAAGGGCCGGAAGCTGATTTCAGCATAAGCAGCTTAAGAGAATTGCTTCCTGTAATTAAAATATTTCTGAACTTCAGCTGAGCAGGTGATTCCTGATTAAGTAAAGTAAAATTATACAGCTGCAGACTCTCAGTTAAGCTGATGCAGAAGTCTGCAGCTGTTATTGTTTTCGGTATAAGAATAATTTTAATGGATTTCTCCGAATACCAATAATTTTTATTTAGCTGTTTAAGAGATAATCAGCTTTATTTATAAAATTCCGTTTTTAAGTACAGAGAAGAAAAAATCCCAGTTTTCCTGATAATCTTTTTTAAGCTCCTCTGCATCAGCAGCATCATTAAGTTCAATAAGGAAATCATACCGTGTTTTCAAAAGCAGCCACATAAGAAGATCAAAAATCCTGTCTTTATCATATTTAATTGAATCATTCTCAATTGTTCCGAAAATTGACATGAATTCAGATGTGAAAATATTTCTTACTCTGTTTTCAATATCAACATCATGAATTTTATAGGTTTTAACAATAAGCTTGACATATTCCGGATGCTCAATGTAAAAATCTATAGCTATATCTGATACAACTTTAAATCTATCGAGAATATCTGTCGGCAGAGGCATGTGTTCAAGATTTATTTTTTTCTCTTAAATAACTGTAGAGCTTTTCATAAGTATAGTTCACTATATAAAGATAGAGTTCTTTCTTTGAATCAATATATTCATAAAGTCCGCCTTTTGAAATGCCGGCTCTTTTTATAATATGTTCTGTTGAACTCTTTTCATAACCATTCTCGCAAAATTCATCTACACAGGCTTTTATGATTCTGCTTTTTTTTGCTTCTGGAAGATTATTAAATGTCTGTTTCATAATTACCTCCGGATAAACTTTTCAGAAATCCTATACTATAAAAGCCTTAAGAAATTATGCTTTTAATTCTATCTGAACTGTTTTAAATCCTGTTCACTGTTATCAGATTTTGCTGACGCAAAACCCGTCCTCTAATACACTATTATAGACGTTTTTCGGGCAATTCCTCTCAGAGAGTTTCTGCCGCTTAATGTAATACAGGTTTTGTCATTTGCTGTACAGGATGCTCATGAATAATAACAGACTAAATGATTATTTGTTAATATACTTTAAACAGTTATTTTTGGTTTTATGCATATAAAATTGTAAACAGACGCAGTTCTCAGCTGATTTTTCATTTTACCTGTAATTTTTGTATTTGATTAAAGTACAGAAAATCAACTGCCTGAAGCTTGTGATAATCTGTACTTATTTATGATTATTTTTCCCCGGATACTGTATCATATCTATATCCGGATTAGACACCTTTAAAAGACTTTTCAACTGTTTCAGGATTCTCAACTTTAGTATAAAGGCTTACTGCAATTGTAAATACTGTAGAAACAGGAAGTGCAATTACTAGCGGATCAACAAAAGGCCATACTCCGCCGAGAACAGTTGTTTTACCGAATAGAAAATTTGACAGGCCGAATACTTTAGCTTCACTGGCATGCATGAACAGGAACATTAATACAGCTGTTGAAACACCTGATATTATTCCGGCAATTGCTCCTTTACGTGTGAGTTTTTTCCAGTAAATTGCTGCAGTATAAGGTGCAAGAAAGCTGGATGCCATTAGGCCGAAGAAAATTGCAGTTGCTCTGGCAATAATTCCGGGCTCCATTTTTATTCCAAGAAGAACTGTAAGTAAAATGCTTATAAGTATTGCTGCCTTTGTTACAATTACATCCCGGTTTTTGTTATCAGTTTTTCCTATTATTATATCTCTGCCGGCTGCTGTTCCTATTGTATGAAACTGTGAACTTAAAGTAGACATTCCTGCAGAAAGAATTACAAGCATAAATACATATCCAAACCATGAAGGCATTGCTTCTTTGATAAAAAGCGGAATTATTTTATCTGAGTTCCCTTTTGCATATTGAATTGAGATTTGACCGAATTCCTTAAAAAAGTAGACATTGGATAAAGATCCAATAATAAAAGCGGTTCCTGTACACATCAGTATGAAAAGACCGCCGATTGCAACAGCTCTGTTGAGTTCCTTATTGCTTTTTACAGTCATGTATCTTACAACAAGCTGCGGCTGGGCAAGAACCCCTATTCCTACTCCGAGTACAAGTGATGAGTACACTATCCACCATAACGGTGTTCCTGCTGCAGGAGATGATGTCCATCCTGTGTGCCCTATTGCTTTAAGGGAATCAGGAATTTTATCAGCCATTGCTGTGAGAGATATATGCGCATTGTTGATTCCTCCCAGTTTTGCATAAATAATAACCAACAGGAATATCATTCCGAAAACATTAAAACTGCCCTGAAGAGCATCGGTATACATAACACCTTTCAATCCGCCTATAATTACATAGAAGGCGACAAGAATTGAAAAGATGGTAATTGAGTATATATACGGTACACCCAGAAGGCCTTCGATAATTCTCGAAGCTCCTATAAGTACAGCTGCTGCATAGAGCGGCATAAATACAAAAATAATAATTCCTGCAAATCTCTGAATAAATCTGCTGTCCAGTCTTTTTCCCAGAAATTCAGGAAAAGTATGTGCATCAAGATTTTAATCCCATTCTTCGTGTTTTTTTTCCCGTAAAAGATAAATGCTACAAAAATTCCGACGCCGATATTAAATACAGTCAGCCACAAAAGGCTCATTCCGAAAAGAGCTGCTGCACCTCCGAATCCTACAATAGCTGATGTTGAAATAAATGTAGCTCCGTATGACATTGCCATAATATACGGGTGGATATTTCTTCCCCCGACCATGTAATCAGCTGCATTTTTTGTTTCTATATATCCTCTGTATCCAAGATAGGATATTATCGTCAGATAAATAATGATCAGTGTTGAAAGTAAAAACATATTCATAATTATTCTCCTAAATTGCTGTTAGTTCGCTGTTGAGCACTTTCCTTTCAGAAAAGTCTCTGCCGCTTAATAAATAATAACTTTGTTTATATTTATTATCCCTGCTCCTCTATTTCCAGCTCTTTCTTTGAGCCAGGTTTTTTCTTCTTCAATTTCCTCATCGCTGATTTCGCCTTCTTTATTCCAGTGGAGAATGCCGTAAAGAATGCACGAAAATGCAAGCAGAAAAACCAGAATGTATGAAATGAATACTGAGAAATCTGATAATCCAAGCATGATACACCTCTTTTATTTATATAACCGACTTAACAGTCGGTAAAAAGTACTGAAAAATTAAAAATAATTAATAATAACTATCCGGAGAATATGTTTTTATCTGAACAAACCGGATTCAGCTGTGTTTTCGGGATTAAAACCTGAAAAATATATATTAAAACCGGCACATGCATTTTTTTATCTGATTATTATTAATACCGCCCTAAACCGACTGCATGGTCGGTTTAGGGTAATATATAACAGCTATATTTATTAGTCAATAATTTTTTGTTATATGAAATGCATTAATGCACTGCTGAATAAATCATTTGATTCTGATTATTATACAGGCAGCTGTTTTTTTATGAGAGTGCTTAACTTTCTCTTTAATAATTATGATAATTGTTAATCAGTACAGTTCCAGATATTTTTCACTTATTTCAGCTATTTCAGTTTCAGCCTGCATAAAAATATCAATCAGATCAGGATCAAAATGTGTTCCCCTGTTTTTCTTAAGATGATCTCTGGCTTTTTCATAAGTCCATGCTGATTTATACGGCCGGTGGCTTCTAAGCGCATCAAAAACATCTACAAGTCCTACTATTCTTGCGGCAAGAGGAATTTCCTCCCCTTTAAGACCATCCGGGTATCCTGTTCCGTCCCATTTTTCATGATGAAATCTTGCAATATCAGCAGCCATTTCCATGGTTGGTACAGGTCTGAGTATTTTATCTCCAAGTACTGTATGGTTTTTTATCAGTTCAAATTCTGTGCTGCTTATGTTCCGCTGTGCAAGAAGTATTCCATCCGGTATGCCTACTTTTCCGATATCATGAAGAGGAGAAAATATTTCAATATTTTCTATAAAATCCTGATTTGCACCGATTCTTTCTGCAAGAAGTGTTGAATATCTGCTTATTCTGTTAAGATGAAGTCCTGTTTCGTTATCTCTTGTTTCTGCAAGGTCTGCAATTGCTTTATAACATTTTATTCTAATATTTCTTTCGTGCTTTTTAAGCTTTTCTTCATCACCTATAATTCTTAGACCAACATCTATAAAACGCTTTAATACACCAAGAGGAACCGGTTTTGAAAGGAAATTATATGCACCGCTGTCTATGGCAAGTTCCAGATCATCCCGTTCCGTTTTTGAAGTGAGAAGGATTGTGTATATGAATTTCCCGCTTCCCTTCAGCTGTCTGCAAATATCAACCCCGCTTAATCCGGGCATTATCCAGTCAAGAATCGCAAGCCTGGGAGCATTTTCCGACATTAGATATTTTAAAGCGGATTCCCCGTCTTTACAGGATATTACATCAAATCCCCATTGTTTTAGTGCTTTTTCGAGAACAAGTCTTACTGTAGCGCTGTCATCAGCAATTAATACTTTATACTTCATAATTTTTTCTGAGTAGATATAATACCATATCTTTTTTTAATTTTATTTATACTTTTTTCTGAAAATCTATTTTTTTACTCAGCATTTTATCTGAATCAAAAATAAATTTCCCTGTTGTGTAATTTCCCGCAAGTGCCTGCGGAAGCCAGTAAATATCATCCTCCCACATTTTATCATAGGGGATCTTATCAAGAGGGCATAAAAAAGGATCAGCTTCTTCTGTTTCTATAAGCCTGCCTGTATAAGAGTCTGTAAAAAAGACATAGCCGAAGAGTGAATATCCGTCTTTAAAAATAAATGAGAGCTCTGCTCCTCTTTTATATTTAAGGAGTCAGTCCTATTTCTTCCTCGCATTCTCTTACTGCTGCTTCTTCCGGACTTTCCCCTGTTTCAATTCTTCCTCCGGGAGCATTTATTTTTCCCTTGCCTAATCCGGTTTTTTTGTGGATAAGAATTAAATTGTCATTATCTTTAATATAAACAATTACAGCCCGTTCTGCCGGTTCCCAGCTGCTCCAGTCTACATCATTTACATTATCGGAATTATATTCATCAGTTGTCTTCCCTGTTCCTTTTTTGTTATTATGGTTACTGCTGTGATATATCCTAACATGTATTCAATAGTTTATGCTGTGTTTTTTCCCGGAGGAAATATATTCACATTTTCATAAGCAGCAGAAAACTGTCTTTATATAAGGTATAAAAATATTAAATAAAAATTAAAAGGTAAAAAATAAAAATGATTTGCTATAATATCTTTCATGATAAACAGCAGTGAAAATATAAATTTTATGAAAAGTCTGGGCTTCCCCCAGCTGAAAATACATCATTCCTTTAATCACTTTGATTTTTCAAAACCTTCAAGACGTATTCTTGTAATAGGACCCATGGGATCGGGTAAAACCGAGTATTCATCACGGGTCTGGAGGGATTCCAAGGTAATAAAGAAAAAATCGTATCAGGTCGGCGCAATGACAACAACATTTGATGCTGACAGACGTAATGTTTTTTGTAAGAACAATGCTTGATAAGAAAAGATTTCCCGATTATCCCGAGGATGCTCTTGCATTCAGAGGCGGATATGAGAGATGCGGAGATAATATTGCTGTGATCAGAGACTCCTTTGATCTTGAAAAAGTAATAAGCGACAATCCTTCCTGCGGTACCTGGATTATCGATGAAGCAACTTTTTATGATGAGAGACTTGCATATGTAATAAAAAGAGAATCAGAAGAAAGAGGACTTGTTTTTATATTTCCGACACTGATTCTGAATTTCAGAAAAGATATATTTAATTCCACTGCGCAGCTCTTCTTGAAAACAGTACAGATGTTTTTCTCTTACAGCCTACTGTGAACATAATGACTGCATGATTGATTCCTTTTATACATACCGGTATTACCTGATTGACGGAGATGAGTGTCCGGCACTTTATTTTGATCCGCTGATTGTGATAGGAGGGGATAAAGAGGGGGAAGGTTCTACAGAGCCTAATTACTGTACAAGGTGTGATGAGCATCATTATCTTCCCGGTAAGGAATATACTTATCTTATTTTAAAGCCTCTTGGTCAGAAAGCAGGGGAAGGTAATACAGAAGCTCTTAGACAGGAACTGTATAATATAAAAAATGATATTAAAAAATCTGAACTTTTTGCTTTATTCCATAAGAAATATGTTGATGATATGGACGGCGATGTTATTAATATGAATGCCCTGAATGTTGAATATATTGCAGAAAAAGCGCTTATGTATCTGTTTGCTGAGCAGAACCTGATTACAGAGGAGCAGCTGAAAATTATATCTTCCAGTCTTGAACTTAATAATTCCTATATGCAGAACTGTCTGCGTGATAACGGGCGGAAAGTTTCTCTTGTTTCTCAGTAATTTTTAAAGCTGTGATTATTTATCATGAAACTGATTATCAGCATTGCTGTCTAAAAAGTTCTGAATATCCGACTGATTTAAATTCTTGTATATTCCTTACTGACCGCTTCCAGGTACAGAAATATTAGTTATATGCCGATAAATAATCCAGGGACATAACAGTTGACAGACTGTTATGTATCCAGGCAGATTATCTGCTATTAAAATGGGGGAATGCTTTATGACTCTCGACCAGCTCAGAAAAAGCGATATTATTCTGGTATGCGGTCTTCCCGGTTCAGGAAAATCACATTTTGCAAGAAAATATTTCAAGAAATCAGGACGGAAAAGAATAAACCGTAAGGAAATACGAAAGCAGCTCTATGAAATGTTCAGTTTTAATGATGAATGGAAAGAGGAGTATTTTTGTGAAAATCAGGAACTTCTTGTTAAATATATAGAAAAAAAGATAATAGAGCATCTTTTATTTAATAAATGAAAAAGTGCTTATCGATAATATCAGCGTTTCGGAAAAATCCAGAATTGATTACATAAATCTGGCTTCAAAAAATGAAAAAAAAGCATATCAGCTGTTTATGTTAATACTGATATGGCTGTCTGTCTTGAGAGAAACAGAAACCGTGAAAAAGCCGATGCTGTACCTGAAAGTCTTATTGCAAATCTGTCAGCAAGAGCTGTCTTTCCGGATAAAAGAGAAGGATTTTGCGAAGTTGTTATTTTGAATAATCCTGACTGATTTTTCCTCTTCCAATTGCATATCTTCCTTATAGAAACTAATTACAAATCTGTATATAATGCTTTTTATATTTCAAGAAATCAGGCAAATCCATGTGCTATAAACTTTTATTTTGATTTGTCTGAACTGATACTGAATTTAAACCACTGATATAAAATAAATGGAGAAAAATAATGGGTCTTAACTGCGGTATAGTAGGACTTCCCAATGTCGGGAAATCTACAATTTTTCAGGCAATTACTTCTGCACCTGCAGAAGCTGCCAACTATCCTTTTTGTACAATTTGAACCGAATGTCGGAATTGTAAGTATTCCTGATCCAAGGCTTAATAAAATTACTGAATTAATTACACCAAAGAAAACAATCCCTGCAATTGTTGAGTTCGTTGATATTGCCGGACTTGTTAAGGGTGCTTCAAAGGGAGAGGGTCTCGGGAATAAATTTCTGGCTCATATCCGTCAGGTCGGAGTTATTGTTCAGGTTGTACGCTGTTTTGAAGATGATGATATAACTCATGTAAGCGGTAATATTGATCCGCTTTCTGATATTGAAACTATAAATATTGAGCTTGCACTTGCTGACCTTGAAACTGTTGAAAAAAGAAAAAATAAATATGAGAAACAGGCCAAGGGGCTCAGCAAAGATGCTGCTAAAGAGGCTAATCAGGTTAAAGGACTCTTGATCAGCTATCGAAGCACTTTCAGATGGAAGCCTGCAAGATCTCTTGATTTTACAGATGAGCAGCTTTTACTCCTGCGTGATCTGCATCTTATAACACTTAAAAAACAGCTTTATGTCTGTAATGTGGATGAAGACAGTGTTGTTTCCGGAAATCAATATGTTGATCAGGTAAAAACACTTGCAGAAGAGGAAGGTTCTGAAGCAATAATAATCTGCGGTAAACTTGAATCTGAAATTGCATCTTTAGAAACTCAGGAAGAGAAAGATGAATTTTTGGCAGATGTAGGGCTTGAGGAATCAGGTCTTGTTAAGCTGATTCATGCTGGCTATGAGCTCCTGGGCTTGAGAACATATTTTACTGCAGGAGAGCAGGAAGTAAGAGCGTGGACATTTCATGACGGGGATAAGGCTCCTCAGGCTGCTGCTGTTATCCATACAGACTTTGAAAAGGGATTTATCAAGGCAGAAGTCTTTCACTATGCTGATCTTGTTGAATACAAGACTGAGCAGAGTGTTAAAAGCGCCGGAAAACTCAGAATTGAAGGAAAGGAATATATTGTTAAAGACGGAGATATTATGCATTTCCGTTTCAATGTTTAATCCGATTGCATTTCACATCTGTGGAAGGGATAATCTTATAAATAATGATAAAGAATAAATAAATGGCTGAATATAAATATTTTCTTACATGCCCCGGGGGTTTTGAAAACCTCCTTATGAAGGAACTTGAGTCTCTTGGTATTTTTACTGCTGCTGAAAGCAGGGGCGGTGTATATTTTGACGCCTCTTTTGAAGCGGGATGAATGTCTGCCTGTGGACAAGGCTGGGCGGCAGACTTCTTCTTCAGATGAAAAGTTTTTGAAGCAGAGACTGAGAAAGATATCTATAATGCTGCAGTTTCTGCAGAATGGGATAAGTGGTTTAGTCCGGATAAAAACATTTTCATTGATGCAACTGCAGTAGGAACAAATTTCAAGAATACTTCTTATCTTTCACTTCTTGTAAAAGACGGAATTGCAGATTATTTCAGAAAGAAAACTGACATCCGTCCCTCGGTAAGCAAGGAAAATCCTGATATCAGGATAAATCTCTTTGTTGATAAGGGGCAGGCTGTATTAAGTCTTGATATGTCAGGGAACTCTCTGCATCAGAGAGGGTACAGGATAGAAAAACAGAAGCTCCTATAAAGAGAATGTTGCAGCCGGGCTGCTCTTAAGAAGCGGCTGGGGTGATATGTCTCTTCAGGGATCTGCCTTCCTTGATCCAATGTGCGGCAGCGGAACTTTTCTCATAGAAGCGGCTCTTATAGCTTCCAATACAGCGCCGTCTGTAAACCGGAATTATTTCTGTTTTAAAAATTTCAATATCTATGATGCTTCAGTATGGGAAAAGCTGAAAGAAACTGCGAAGACCGCAGTTTCTGAAACTGATCTGTCAAAATGCCGTTTTACCGGTTTCGATTTAAATATGAAAGCTGTTAAAGCAGCCCGGACAAATGTAGAAAATCTCGGACTTAAATAAATGGATAACAATAAAACAGGGAGATATTCTTAATCTGAGCGAAAACTACAGAAACAGAAGCAAAAAGGTCTTCTTGCATTTAATCCTCCCTATGGAGAGAGACTTGGTGAAGTTGAAGCACTTAAGAACCTGTACAGACAGATAGGAGAAATTTTAAAGAAATCTTTTGACGGCTGGAAAGTTTCTGTCATAACAGAGGAAGGAGAGCTGTCACGCAAGTTCGGACTTAAACCTATAAAAGTAAACACTGTATATAACGGTCCTATCAAATGTTCTGCTTCTCTTTATGAACTTGACAGCAGCTACAGAAAGGAAAGCGGCGGAGAAAAAGACAAGACAAAAGGGGCTGTTGTTTTGAAAACAGATTAAGAAAAAATCTTAAAAATATAAAGAAAATGGAAAAAAAGGGAAGGTGTTTCAAGTTACAGAATTTATGATGCCGATATTCCTGAATATTCAGCAGCTATAGATTTCTATGAAGGTGAATTTGTATATCTGCAGGAATATCAGCCTCCTAAGGAAATACCTGCGGGAAAGGCTGAAAAACGGCTTATGGATATGGTCAGGAAGCTATCCTCTGTTCTTGAAATAGAAAGGGATAAAATATTTATACGGCAGAGAAAGAGACAGAAGTCATCAAGCCAGTACAGCAAGCTTGACAGTTCAGGTGAATATGAAGTTATGAAAGAAACTGATCTTTCTTTCTATGTCAATTTTAAAGACTATCTTGATACAGGGATATTTCTGGACCACAGAAAAGTCAGGAGCATGATCCGGGAAAAAGCAAAGGGAATGAGTTTTCTCAACCTCTTTGCCTATACATGTACTGCTTCAGTTTATGCGGTTTCCGGCGGGGCAAAAAGAGTTGTAAGTGTGGATACATCTGCAAATTTATCTTGAGTGGGGAATCAAAAAATTTTTCAGCTCAACAGCTCTCTCTGGACAAGACATATTTTCAGAAAGAGGATTCAATTGCATATCTAAAAAAGGGAAAGGAAAAATTTGATCTTATATTTATTGATCCTCCGACCTTTTCAAACTCAAAAAGCAGGAATGATGATTTTGATCTTCAGAGAGATCATGTGATGATGCTCGAGCTGGCAGGAAAAAGACTTGCAGATAATGGCTTAATAATATTTTCAAATAACTTTAAAAAGTTTAAACTTGACGGGGCTCTTGAAAATGAGTTTTTAATAGAGGATATTACAGAAAGAACAGTTTCAGCTGATTTCAGCAGAAATAAAACTATACACAGGTGCTGGGAACTTAGAAAGCGAAAGTAAAAAGCTCTTTCAAGCAGCATGAATATAAAACAGAAATTACTAATTCAGGGGAGTAGTATGAAAAAAAGAAGATTTGTTTCTGAGGGGCATCTGATTGATTCGGGAATGCTTGCTCAGATTCTTAATATGATTGTGGAAGAAGGAGCTGACTATGAAATTAATAAATTTACAGTCGGTAAAACAAATGCAAAAGAATCTCATCTTGAAATAGAGCTGATTGCCTCTGATGAGGCAAAAATATCAGAACTTACTTCAAAACTTATTCCTCTCGGATGTTATGAAAAACATACACCTGAAGCTGTGTTTACTGTTTCAGAAAAAGATAAATGTGTTGCTGAGGATTTTTATTCAACTACAAATCACAGAACCGAAGTGTATCATGAAAAGAAATGGCATTCTGTTAAAAATCAGAGAATGGATGCTGTTATTGTTTTAAGAGATACCGGTTTTGAATGTATAAAACTGCGGGATGTTCGAAAAGGGGATAAAGTTCTTTGTAAATCAGACTCTGTAAGAGTTTTCCCTCCTGCAAGAGACAGGGAAGGGGAGGATTTCGGATTTATGTCCGGCGATGTTTCATCAGAAAGATCTGCTGACTGTACAGTTGGTAAAATTGCAGATGAAATTGTAAAAATGAAGAAAAAAGGCGAAAAAGTAGTAGTAGTTGCAGGTCCTGTTGTTATTCATTCAGGCGGTGCATCTGCTCTTGCAGCTCTTATTAAAGAAGGGTATATAAGCGGATTTCTTGCCGGAAATGCAATCGCAGTTCATGATATGGAATCTGTTTTCTTCGGTACATCTTTGGGAGTATGTCAGAAATCAGGGAAGCCTACCCGTGAAGGACATAAAAATCACATGAGGACAATAAACAGGATTAATACATTCGGTTCTATTAAAGATGCTGTTGAACAGGGCGGTCTTGACCGGGGTGTTATGTATGAAGTTGTTAAATCCGGCATTCCATACTGTCTTGCAGGATCTATCAGAGATGACGGCCCTCTTCCTGAAACAGTTGCAGATATGATAGAAGCTCAGAAACAGTATGCAGAAATTATTAAAGATGCATCTATGGTTATTATGCTCTCTACAATGCTTCATGCTATAGGTACAGGCAATATGATGCCGTCGCATGTTAAAACAGTCTGTATTGATATTAATCCGGCTGTAGTTACAAAACTTGCAGACAGGGGATCAAGCCAGGCGGTTGGAATTGTAAGCGATGTAGGACTTTTCTTACGGGCTGTTGCACAGAGAACTGTTCCCGGTTTTAAGGTTTGACATAAACTCTTAATTATAAAATTGAAAGCTTTTGCTTGAAAATTAAATAAGATGCTCTGATTTTTTGAGCATCTTATTTGATTTATATTGCGAATGCCTGAAAAATATATAAGAAGTATTATTCAGCTCTTATTATCTGTTTCTTTTAAGAGATATAGAATTAATGTCTGTTTTATGCATAATTTAAAAAGACATATTAATTTCATGCTGCAGCAGTGATTAAAGGCATTAACTGCATGTTGTAATAAATACTAACAGAGGAATTCCTCTGTTTTTCATATTATCAGGAAGTTTATTTGTGTTTCTTTTCATAACAATTACTTCCATGCCCTTAAAAAAGGGCAGCCGCCTTTATCTGTGCTTTTGTCTTTTTTGAGTCTTTCAAAAGACAGCATAAATAATCAGGCATTTTCCGGAAGGCTTTTCCGGAGTAATACAATTAGATAGGAGAATGACATGGATCTGGACATCAAAAACCTGCATCCACTGGAAGTTAAAGTACTGCTTAACTGCAATGAAGGCGCTTTAACATCAGACAGGCTGATCAGTGAACTCGGCTTTAAACTCGGGCAGTGCAACCAGGCATTCAGCTGGCTTGCAGCAAAGAACTTATTGAGGAAAAAACAGAACTCTTAAATATTTTGAAATTACAGATTTTGGACGTGACTTTCAGAAAAACGGGACTCACAGGGAAAGAATATTTGCGCTTATTAAAGAAAAAGGGGCAATGACTCTTCCTGAGATAACTAAAGAGCTCGGTCTTGAGAATAAAGATACAGGTACTGCTTTCGGATCAATGTCTAAGGAAGGTCTCCTTGCAATGGACGGGGAGAAAAAAGCATCAATGAAGAGCGACGATATTTCTCTTTCAATGAAAGCTGTTCGGTCAATTCTTGATAAAGCAGTTTCTTCTGATAACGGTGAAATAGCAGAAGCCGATCTTTCCGATGAAGAAAAGAAAGTAATTTCAGGTATAAGCAAGAAGAGAGGGGCATCCTCCTCACCGTTTAAAATGGTTGAAAGAGAGGAAGTTGTTTATGAAGCAACAGCAGCGGCTAAAGAAGCGGCTAAGGTTCTTGTTGAGAAAGGTGTTACAGGAGAGGAAGTAGGTTCTCTGACCCCGGAGATGCTTGCAGACGGAAGCTGGAAAAACAAGTCTTTTAGAAGCTATAATGTTAATACTCCCCCTTCCCGTGTACTTATGGGAAGACATAATCCTTACTCACTCTATCTTGACAGCGTTAAGGATAAGCTTGTTTCACTGGGCTTTGAGGAATTCGACGGTCCTCTTGTAGAGACAGAATTCTGGAACTGCGATGCTCTTTTTATGCCGCAGTTTCACGCGGCAAGAGATATTCATGATGTTTACAATGTTAAGACACCTACAAGAGCAAAAGAAATTGAGCAGCCCTACCTTGATCAGGTTGCAGAAACTCATAAAGACGGCTGGAAAACAGGAAGCCGGGGCTGGGGATATGACTTTGACCGTGACTTTACAAGACGGCTTATCTTAAGAAGTCAGGGAACTGTACTTTCTGCAAAACAGCTTAAAGATGCAAAAATTCCCGGCAAATACTTTGGTACTGCAAGATGTTTCAGATACGACAAGGTTGATGCTACTCACCTTTCAGACTTCTATCAGACAGAAGGTATTGTTCTTGGGGAAGATGTTAACCTTCAGACACTTCTGGGTCTTCTTAAAATGTTTGCAGAGGAAGTTGCAGGCGCTACAGAAGTTATGTATGTTCCGGGCTACTTCCCGTTTACAGAACCTTCTGTTGAGGTTCATATGAAACATCCTGTACTGGGCTGGATTGAACTTGGCGGCGCCGGTATTTTCAGACCGGAAGTTACAGAAGCAATGGGTGTTAGTGTTCCTGTTCTTGCATGGGGACTCGGAATCGACAGAATGGCTCTTATGTCTCTCGGTCTTAACGACTTAAGAGAGCTTTTCTCAAGCGATATTGAAAACATCCGGTTAAGAAGGAGTAAATAGAATGCCAAAAATTGAAGTATATGAAGATACTCTTTACAGATATATGGGAAAAAAAGTTGAAGGAGATGATTTTATTACACTCCTTTCATCTGCAAAAGCAGAGCTTGATGGAAAGGATGATGATATTCTTAAAATCGAGCTTAACGATACAAACAGACCTGACCTCTGGTCAACTGCAGGACTGGGACGTCAGCTCCGTGTTTATCTTGGGGGAGAAAGACCATCATATCCTTTCTTCTCAAGAGAGGGTGATGTAAAGACAGTGAAGGAAGAACTATTGAAGTTGATCCTGATCTTAAAATATAAGACCTTATATTGCTGCATTTGCCATTCGAGGAAAAGGTATTGATGATTCCTCACTTAAAGATATTATCCAGACACAGGAAAAACTGTGCTGGAACTTCGGACAGAAAAGAAAAGCAATTGCAATGGGTGTATATAGAAGTGATCTTTTTAAATATCCTGTTAAATATAATGCTGCAGATCCTGATGCAACTAAATTTGTTCCTCTTGCTTTTGAAAAGGAGATGTCATTAAGAGAAATTCTTAAAGAGCATCCTAAAGGACAGGAATACGGACATATTGTAGAGGGATTTGAAAAATATCCGCATATTACAGGTTCTGAAGGCGCCACTCTAAGTTTCCCTCCAATAATCAACAGTAACGACCTTGGTGCTGTTGAAGTAGGGGATGAAGAGCTTTTATTGAGATGACAGGAACAGAGCAGTATTCTCTTGTTCTTGCTGCATCTATTGTTGCATGCGACCTTGCAGATGCAGGTTATGAAATACTTCCTGTAAAAACAGTTTATCCTTATGATACTCCTCTTGGAAAAGAGGTAACAGTTCCTTTCTATTTTCAGGATACTGTAGAAGTTGATATTGCATATGTAAACAAGCTTCTTGGAGAGGATTTTACTCCTCAGCAGGCTGCAGACCTGGGTGAAAAACTCGGATGTAAAATAGAAGTAAAAGGAGAAACTCTTAAACTCTACCCTGCTGAATACAGAAATGACTTCCTTCATGCTGTTGATATTATCGAGGATATCATGATCGGTAAGGGTATGGCTAACTTTGATCAGAGAATGCCTGATGATTTTACAAAAGGCGGTCTTACTCCGGAATCTGTATTTGCAAGAGAAGTTAAAAATGTTCTTGTAGGTCTTGGTTTCCAGGAAATGGTTTACAATTACCTTGGCTCCGGAAAAGACTATATAAATAAAATGAATATTGAAGGGAAGGATACAGTTCAGATCTCAAATCCAATGAGTGAAAACTTTGAGTTTGTAAGACCTTCTGTTATTCCCTGTCTTCTTAATTCAGAGTCTGTTTCAGGGAATGCTGTATATCCTCATAATATTTTTGAAACAGGCAAGACCGCTCTTATAAATGATGAGGAAAACTACGGTGTAAGCACAATCAATTCACTTGGTTTTCTTACAGCAGACAGAGATGCTAATTTTAATAAAGTAAGCTCTCAGGTGTCAGCCGTATTTTTCTATCTTTCAAAAGACTATACTCTTGAAGAAACAGATGACCCGAGATTTATTCCCGGCAGATGTGCTAATATTGTATCAGACGGAAAGGTTGTCGGTATAATGGGAGAGGTTCACCCTGGAGTTCTTGAAAACTGGGGTATCGGAATGCCTTGTACTGCATCTGAAGTAAACCTTGACCTTATTATGTAGATTTTTAATGCTGCTGAAAATTTACAGCAGTCTGATATTTTATAAGCTCCCCTGGTTTAAGACTGCATACAGTTTTTTACAGGGGAGTTTTTTTATAGGTATTGCCGGTCAGTGAGCTCATTGTCTGTTAATTTAAAAGCAGTTAATTGCAGTGAAATCAATTTTTTCTTATTGTTGCGCATAAGAGTTTTTAAACTTAAAATGTAATCATATATAGCAGTGAATAATATTTTCTTGATAAGAAAACAGTTAAGGTAATATCCGGCCGGCATGATCACCTGATGATTAATTAAGCAGTGGAAAAAAATGAAAGTATTTGAATAAAAAATAAACAAAACAGCAGTGAAATAAATATTTACCCCGCTTACGAAGAGGGTTATAGTTTAAAAACGGAGAAATTATTATGGATTTAAAATTAGATGCAGTACAGATCGATATACCGGAAAACAGCAATGTTATTTTCGGACAGTCACATTTTATAAAAACAGTTGAAGATGTATCAGAGATTCTTATCGGAGCAGTTCCCGGTATTGAATTCGGGCTTGCTTTCTGCGAAGCATCAGGTCCCTGTTTAATAAGAACAGAAGGTAATTCTGATGAGCTTGTTAAGGCAGCAGCTGAAAATGCTGAAAAAGTTGCAGCAGGTCATACATTTATTCTTTATTTAAGAAATGCATTTCCAATCAATGTTCTTAAGCAGATTCAAAGCTGCCAGGAAATCGTTACAATATTTGCGGCGACTGCCAATCCTCTGCAGGCTCTTATAGCTGAAACAGGGCAGGGAAGAGGTGTTGCAGGAGTAATTGACGGTTTTTCTCCAAAAGGGATAGAATCTGATAAGGATAAAGAGGAAAGAAAAGCACTTCTAAGAAAATTCAGCTATAAGTTTTAATAAGAATTTTCCGGATATTAATATCTGACTGTAATTCAGATTTTAATATCCGGAAAATGCGAAGAGTATTACATAAATATAAATACAGGAAAAGTAAAAATTGAACAAAATTGAAGACAGAACAATTCTATTAAATCTTCTCGACAGAATTATGCCTTTCAGGTTTCTTTCGGCAAAGGAAAAAGACCGGCTTGTCTCTGAACTTAAGGCAAGCTCGTATCGCAAAGGTGAAATTATATACCGTAAAGGAGATTCCGATGATGTTGTATATATCCTGAACCGGGGTGTAGTTGAAACAGTTGATGAGAAAGAGGACGGAATAGAACAGAGGGTAAATGTAATTACCGGAGGACACTATTTCGGAGAAAGGTCAGCAATATTCAATCAGAGCAGACTTTCTACTGTAAGAGCTCTTTCCGATATAAAATGCTACAGCCTTTCAGGGAAAAATTCAGAAATCTGCTCCATACATCAGGGCAGTTTTCAAAGGCAATGAGTAATATTCTCAGGGATAAACAGGGTATTTTCTCTGCTTTCGACCGTTTTAAAGCGGAAGTCATGCAGGGGCTTGCAAGAGAGAAGATAGAGATTATAGATTTAATCCCTTTTTATAAGGCTATGGAGCCTGCACTTCATTCCAAAGTGCTTGATACGGAAATAATAGATTTTAATGCGCTTGATTATGCAGTTAAGAGACTGCCATGTAATGTAACAGAAAACTTTATATATGTTCTCATAGATGAATTATATGAGCATTTTTCAGAACCGTGGAAGCTTTTCAGTCCTGTTCCTGCAGAAGCAAGAAGAAGACGGGGCTGGAAAATGCTTCCCGGTCAGACAATGATGCTTTACCGTCCCGGTATTACAGATGTTCTCGATCTTATAACCTGCCTCTGTGTTTTAACAGTTGAAGCTGAAAAGATAAGACGGAGGCTGTCAGACTACAAGCTTATTCTTATGCTTAAAAGTTATCTGAATAGTGAAACAGATTCCTCCCGTGAGGAAAAAAAGCTTTTTAATTATCTACCATTTGATAAAAATGAAATTGAAGGTCTTAAAATAATATGGCCGGAAAATACAGCAGAACAGCTTTTTAAAATAACTACTCACAGCGGAATATTCAGTCTTATAATCAAAAAACAGGTTGATTTATACAATACAAGAAGATCTGAAATGTGGCTTTCCCAGATAGGTGATGCAGCAAAAAACTTACCGGATACAGTCCAACTGATCTTCCTGATAATATCAAAGTTCATATTATCAGCAGTAATACACATTCAGTTCTTAACTGTCTTAATCCTCAGCTTCCTGAAAGCATTGATGCAATTATTGACTGGGGACAGGAATCAGGGCATCCTGCATTTAATGAGGAATGGGACAACAGGTATGACCTTATGTATGCCCTTGTAAAGGATTATGATCCTGAACTTGAAGAGGATGAAGCTGAAGAACTTGCTGCACAGGGGGATTTTTCTCACGATTCAGGTACAGATAAACCCACTTCCTCAGAAGAAGCTGAATCTATTGAAAAACAGAACAAGAGAATAGCAGATCATCGAAAAAGACGGGACAGAAAAAGAAATATTGCAGATGGAATAATTACTCTTGACCGTACAGCCTCTACCGGTATAAAGGTGCAGCTTTTCAGTCTTAAAAAACTGAAAGACAAGATAATTGATCCTGATCTTGTTTCAATACCTGCAGATTCTGAATCAATTATTCTTAATATTGATTATGCATTCGGCGAACAGGCCGGTGAAATAATGAGAAACCTGCTTTTATTATTTGGAAATAATATAGGAAGTATAAATATTCTTGGAAAAACCGGATCTCTTGTAGGTCGAAGGGGAGATATTCTTCTTCCTACCGCCTTTGTCGAACAGTCGGATGATTTGTTTCTTCCTGTTGAAAACAGAGCTTTGGAAAGAATTAATCGTTTACAAAAAAGACTTCCAGGCCGTAATATATATAAGGGACCTATGCTGACTGTTGCAGGGACTTTATTTCAGAACAGAATGATGCTTTCATTTTACAGACACATGTGGGACAGTATCGGTCTTGAAATGGAAGGAGTTTATTATCTGAGGCAGATTGTCGAAGCTCAGCAGCATTCATTGATACCTGATAAAATTCCCATGAATTTTTATTATTATGTTTCTGATTTACCGGCAGCTGATGGTAACCAGCTGTCTATGAAAATGGAATTATCAGAAGGAATTCCACCTCTTTATGCTGTTACAAGAGAGGTCCTTTCAGACATATTTACAATTGAAGCGGAGGAAAGAAGTTGAAAAAAGTCTTAATAATAGATGAATCAGAGATGTTTCGTGAATATCTCGGAAAAAAGTTTACAGAAAATAATTTTGAAGTTGAATATGGGTTTAACGGACTTGACGGCTCTTTAAAAATTGCGGAAATTATTGCCTGATCTGATAATTATGGATCACCTGCTTTCGAGAAAAAGCTGTCAGGAAATACTTGCAGAAAAACAGTCAAATCCTAATACAAGAGATTCTCAGGTAATTCTTATATCCAATAAAATTGATAAAAGAAAGATTGCGGAATATGCAAAATACGGGGTAAAAGAAGATATATCCAAAGCCTGTAAAAATGGATCTGCTGTTTCAGGGAATCACAGAAGTAACCGGAATAACTATTGAAGTTGATGATACTCCGAGTATTATTGAAGCCCATCTTAATGATGAAATAATTTTCCTTGAAGTTGCAAAAGGACTTAATACTGAAAAAATAGAACTGTTAAAATATAAAATAGATGAACTTGTTAATCTGTATCAGACAGCTGTTCCCCGCTTTTTGCTTATGATGAGCAATCTCAATATTGATGACAAGCAGATTTATAAACTTCGTGCTCTTCTCGATACTATACTTGAAAAAAGCGGAAACAAACCTGAATATATTAAAATACTGACAAATTCTGATATTGTAAAAGAGTATGTTACTTCAACACCTGAATTTAAGCAGATTGGGCTTACTGCTAATTTAAGTGAAGCTCTTGATGATCTGATTGGAATCAAGGGTGATAATTTTGCACAGGATAAAATAGTAGGAGAAGCTCTTCTTGCCGGCGATCAGGGTAATGCAGACAGTAATAATTTTCAGATGCGCTTTGATAATGAAAAAACATTTATGGAACTTGAGACTTTCGGAGATGATATAAGCATTGCTATTGTTGATGATGATCTTGTGATACGTCAGCTTGTTAAAACTGTATTCCGGAACCTTAAATGGAAAATAGATCTTTTTGAAAATGGAAAACTTTTTTGCAGATTCTGTTGAAAAAGATAAATATGATCTTGTCTTTCTGGATTTGATGATGCCTGAGATGGATGGATTTACTGTGCTTAAATATCTTAAAAGACAACGGTATAGATAATCCTGTGATAGTTTTATCAGCACTTTCAAGAAAAGAAACAGTATTAAAGGCAGTAAGTATGGGCGTAAAGAGCTATATGATAAAACCGCTTAAGCCTGAAGCAATACAGCGGAAAACTGCAGAAGTTCTAAGTTCCGGAATTTAGGCCGGGAAATGAAAGATCTGAATACAAATCTGTTTGATTTCTTTCTAAATGCCTCTGACGGTATGATGATTTTCAATGAAGATGAAAAAGTCATTATACATAATAAAGCTTTTCTTCAGTATATTTTCTGCGACAAGGAGGATCTTTCCGGCGGTTCTCTTTCCTCCTGTTTTCAGAAAGAGTTTTATCAGATATTTTCTCTGGAACTTAAAAAGCTTTTAAAAGATCCTTCATCCAACAGCCGATTTGAATATAATTACAACTCGTCTGGTCCGGTCCGGAAATGGGTAAAGGTTAAATTTTCCTGCGGTTCGGAGTATGAGGGCAAAAACTTTTTGTAGCTCTTTTGAGGATATTACAGAACTTAAAGAAGATCATTCAAAACTGCAGGATGCAAAATTACTGGCTGAGCAGGCTACAAAAACAAAATCTGAATTTCTTGCAAATATGAGTCATGAAATAAGAACTCCTCTTCATACTATTATGGGAATGACAGAACTTCTGCTTGAAACAGCACTGGATGTTGAACAGGAGGAGTATGGAGAACAGATTTTTTCTCAGCTGAAGTCCTTCTTAATCTAATAAATGATATTCTTGATTTTTCAAAAATAGAGGCTGGAAAGCTTATTGTTGAAAACATATCATTTGACCTTTATGAAACTCTGGAGGCAGCTGTGTCTCTGATATCCATGGAGGCACATAAAAAGGATCTTGAAGTTATTCTTTCCATAGCTCCGGATGTTCCCGAGATAATAACAGGCGATCCTGTCAGACTACGGCAGATAATAATAAATCTTCTAAATAATGCAATTAAATTTACATCCAAAGGGGAGATCTCAATCAGCTGCTCAGTTGCAAAAAGAGTCTCCGGCAGGGCAGTCCTGCAGTTTGCAATTCGTGATACAGGGATAGGAATACCTGAAAGCAGAAAAGATAAGCTGTTTAAATCTTTTACTCAGGTGGATTCCTCTGTAACAAGAAAATACGGCGGAACAGGACTGGGGCTTTCAATCTGCAAGAATCTTGTTCATCTTTTTAAGGGGAAAATAGGAGTTGACAGTATTGAAGGAAAAGGCTCTGTATTCTGGTTTGCCTTTCCTGCAAAAGAAATCGAAAGCACAACTAAGAAGTATTTTCCATCAGAAAAACTTCCTGTTAATTTTGAAGTTCTGATAGTTGATGACAATCATAGAAGCCGAAAACAGCTTAGGAAATATATAGAGGAGCTGGAGCAGTTGTTTATGAATCTGTATCCGGGCGTGATGCATTTGAATTTCTTAGAAATAAGGCTTAAAGGATTTGAAACAATCGATCTTATTCTGGTAGATAAAAAAAATGCCGGGAATGGACGGCTACCAGTTTGCAGGCGAGCTGAATGCGGATGATGATTTCAAGGATATTAAAAAGATATTAATGACTCCTGTAGGGAAAAGCGGTGATGAGGCAAAAATGAAGCTTCTTAACTGGTTTGACGGTTATCTAAATAAGCCGGTTAAAAGTGGGAGCTTTACAGAGTTATATATAAAGCTCTTGATATAGTTGTGGATCTTGAACCGGAAAAAAGCGATGACACAGCAGAAGAGCAGAAATTATTAAGAGAACTTCTTTCAGCAAGCAGCAGAAAAGTTCTTCTGGCAGAAGACTATTATGTAAATCAGAAGCTTTTTAAAACAATTCTTAATAATCTTAATATTGATGTAGCAGTTGCAAATAACGGTAAGGAAGCTTCAGAGGCTGTCGATTCCGAAACATTTGATCTTATATTTATGGATATACAGATGCCGGTAATGAACGGATTTCAGGCAACTGAAAAGATCCGGGAGAAGGGTATTGACACTCCTATTATTGCAGTGACTGCAAATGCAGTTGCAGGTGAAAAAGAAAAAATGTATTGATGCCGGAATGAATGATTTTCTCACAAAGCCTTTTAAAAAGGGTGATCTTCTGCCGGTAATTAATAAATGGCTGCTTGGAGATGAAGAGGTTGCTGAACTTGAAGAACTTGAAGAAATTGATACTGACTCAGACGATGTACAGGAACTTGAGGAACTGACCTTTGATCTTCCCGAAATATCTGCAGATTATATGAATGAAGATTCTGATGATTCAGGAGAAGATACACAGAACAGCAGGGCTGTTTTTAAGTATGATGAAGCGCTTGATACTTTTATGGGAGAAAAGGAAGTTCTTGCCGAAGTTCTTGCCGAATTCAGGGAGAGAGTAAAAGGTCAGATGACAATAATGAAAAATCTGCTTGTAAATAAAAAATGGGAAGACCTTACAAGAGAGGCTCATTCAATAAAAGGAGGCGGGTGGAATCTTGCAATGGAGCGTTTAGGAGATGCTGCTGCTCTTTTAGAGAAAAGCGCTAAAGAGAATAAGGCTGATGAATCGGAAAAGCTGATTAATGATGTTGAAAAGAATTTAATCAGCTGTTAAAGCATTTTAAAAATAATAATATATAAAAAAACAGGCTGCAGATTAACGGTCTAATGCCGTATCTATACAGCCTGTTTCTCCGGAAGATTTTCCGGTATTATGCAGGGCTGTTAAAATCTGCCCTTTTTTACAGCTTATTCAGCAATAATATTTGAAATATGTCTGTAAAGCTCTTCATAATTATGAGCTACAGGGATATTCGGATTATCCAGAACTATCTGTTCAGGGGGACAGAAAAGAACGCCGCCGTCTGCTTCCTTAATCATTGAAAGATCATTGTATGAATCGCCTGATGCAGCTACTTTTAAATTCATTGAATGAAATCCCTGAACTGCAAACTTTTTACCGTCTTTCTGTCTGAGTTTATAATCCACAATCTGATCATCGCTGTTAACTATAAGATCATTACAGAAAAGTGTAGGCCATGCAAGTTTTTTCATGAGCGGTTTTGCAAACTGTCGGAAAGTATCTGAAAGAATTACAAGCTGTGTATTTTCTCTGAGTTTTTCAACAAAATCCAAAGCTCCGACAAGCGGGTCCATTGTTTCAATAACATCCTGAATATCTTTGAGTTTCAAATTGTGTTCTTCAAGAATGCCTATTCTTTTTTCATAAGAACATCATAGTCTGAAATATCTCTTGTTGTAAGTTTGAGTTCTTCAATTCCTGTTTTCAGGGCTACATTGATCCATATTTCAGGGATAAGAACCCCTTCAAGATCAAGACATACGACATACATAGTTTTTCTCCAGTTAAATAAAAATAAGGGAACCGGTTCCTGATTTAAACATAAGGCGGACCATAGTATAAACTACTGGTTAACATTGACTTTCAGCAATGTTATTCCCGAAAAAAATACTGCTTTCACAGCTATATAATCAAAAAAAGAGGATTTATACAACTGCTCCTGCTGAATTGATAATGCCTGGTTATTGTTTTTTTTAGTTTGCTTGAATTTCAGAAGAAAAGCCGGGATTTTAAATCCGATTATTTCTATAAGATTATTAAACTGGAAAGCATGCATAAAATCATCAGAAATCAATTCTTTTCTTCTGTCTGGTCATGAATAATAAAATTTAAACACCTTATTCTGTAAAAAGGGCTAAATAACTGATTTGTCAACAATTAAATTCATGTGAAGGGTTAAAAAAAAGGGTTTGACTCTTGAAATTTACCTGTAAAATCTATAGTATTGCACTCCATAAAGAAAGTATTTTTTTTCGATCTTGTGCTGCTTAAGTTCTGCAGCAAAATTTTAGAAATTAGCTTATGCATCATAGCAGACGCGTGATTTTTATACCCTGTGGGTGGTCTGAAACGTATATAAGGCCCGGAACAGGGAATATATAGAATAGGAAATGAGGTTAAAACAATGAGTTTAGAAAACAAATTGAGAAATATTGGTATCAGCGCTCATATTGATTCCGGTAAGACCACTCTGACTGAAAGGATTCTTTTTTACTGTAACAAAATTCATGCTATCCATGAAGTACGTGGTAAGGATGGTGTGGGTGCAACAATGGATTCCATGGAACTTGAAAAAGAGAGAGGAATTACAATTGCATCAGCCGCTACCAATGTTGAATGGAAAGGCACTCCGATAAATATTATTGATACTCCCGGTCACGTTGACTTTACAGTTGAGGTAGAAAGGGCGTTAAGAGTACTTGACGGAGCTGTTCTTGTATTATGTTCTGTAGGGGGCGTACAGTCACAGTCAATTACTGTAGACAGACAGCTTAAACGATACAAAGTACCGAGACTTGCATTTGTAAACAAATGTGACAGAACTGGTGCAAATCCCTATAAGGTTAAAGAACAGCTTAAAGATAAGCTTGGACTTAATGCTGTAATGATGCAGGTTCCGATAGGACTTGAAGATAAGCATGAAGGTATGGTTGATCTTATTACAATGAAAGCTCTCTACTTACCGGCGGAGAAGACGGTCTCGGTCTTGTTGAAAAGATATTCCTGCTGAACTTCAGAATGAAGTAGATGAAAAAAGAGAAGAAATGTTTGATGCTCTTTCAATGTTCTCTGATGAACTTGCAGAGATGTATCTTGAAGGCGCAGATATTCCTGAAGATCTTATCCACACAGCTGTAAGGGAAGGGACTCTTTCAAGAGAACTGGTTCCTGTATTCCTCGGTTCAGCTTATAAAAACAAGGGTGTACAGCCATTACTCGATGCTGTAAACAGCTATCTTCCTGCGCCAAGCGATATTGAAAATATTGCGCTTGATCTTGATAAGAATGAAGAGGAAGTAGTTCTTAAGGCAGATCCTTCTGCTCCTACAGTTGCTCTTGCCTTCAAGCTTGAAGACGGCCAGTACGGACAGCTCACTTATGTAAGAGTTTATCAGGGTACATTGAAAAAAGGCGATGAACTTTACAACATCAGAAGCAAAAAGAAATTCAAAATCGGCCGTCTTATCCGAATGCATTCAGACAAGACAGAAGATATTACTGAAGCAGGCTGCGGTGATATTGTTGCTCTCTTCGGTATAGACTGTGCATCAGGTGATACATTTGTTAAAAACGGTATGAACCTTTCAATGACATCAATGTTTGTTCCTGAACCTGTAATTTCACTTGCAATCAGCCCTATTGATAAAAAAAGCAGCTGATAACATGGCAAAAGCATTAAACAGATTTACTAAAGAAGACCCTACTTTCAGAACTTATGTTGATGATGAATCTAATCAGACAATTGTTCAGGGAATGGGCGAGCTTCACCTTGAAGTATATATTGAAAGAATGAAGAGAGAGTATAAGGCTGAAGTTGAAACAGGTATGCCTCAGGTAGCCTATAGAGAAACAATCAGCAGAGCAGCTGATTTTGATTATACTCACAAGAAACAGACAGGTGGTTCAGGTCAGTACGGTAAGGTCGTAGGCCGGATGGAACCTCTTACTGAAGGTCATTACGAATTTGTTAATGAAATCAAGGGCGGTAAAATCCCTACAGAATATATTCCTGCATGTGACAAAGGATTCCAGGCATCTCTTAAAAAGGGCCGTCTTATCGGATTCCCTGTTGTAGGAGTTAAATGTACTATTGTTGATGGTCAGTCTCACTCAGTAGACTCTTCAGATATGGCATTCCAGTCAGCTGCAATCGGAGCTTTTAAACAGGCTTATGATAAGGCAAAACCTGAAATACTTGAACCGATTATGAAGGTAACTGTTGAAGGACCTACAGAATTCCAGGGGAATATCTTCGGAAGTATTAACCAGAGACGTGGTGTTATTATCAGTTCTGTCGAAGATGGAAATTATTCATCTGTTGAAGCTGAAGTTCCATTAAGTGAAATGTTCGGCTATTCAACAACACTCAGATCTCTTACACAGGGTAAAGCTGAGTTTACAATGGAATTTCATAAACACGGAAGAGTACCTAAGGGTATTCAGGATGAACTGATCAAGGACTTCCAGGAGAAGAACAAGAAATAACTGGTCAGTAAATGTTAACTGTAGTAAAATTAAGGTGAGGAGATCAAAAGATGGTTAAATCAGAGTTGATAAACAGAAGCCCCTTAAGGATTCTTGAAAAATCCATCCAGGGCGGTGTAGGCAAAGGAAATATAGGAGTAATTGCATCAAGAAAAGGTGTCGGAAAAACAGCTTGTCTTGTGCATATTGCAACAGATAACTTCTTAGAGAAAGACATGTTATTCATGTATCTTTTTCTAAAAGAACAGATCATATAATCAGCTGGTATGAAGATATTTTTAATGAAATATCAAAGAAAAGAGAACTTGAAAATGCTGTTGAAGTTCATGATCAGCTTATAAAAATAGAGTTATAATGAATTTCAGCCAGGACGGCGTTGAAATTTCCAGATACTTAAGAGTCTTGAAGCAATGATTGTCGGCGGAAAATTTAAAGCTGATTCAGTTGTTGTAGACGGATTTGAGTTTGGTAATATTTCTGATGATGATCTTGGATTAATAAGGGATTTTGCTAAAAAACTTGATATTGAAGTCTGGTTCAGTGTTTCACTGAGAGGTGAAGAACCTATTTTCGATGAAGATAAATTCCCTGTAGAACTTAAAGGTCTTGTTTCAAAGCTTGATGTAGTTCTTACACTTAAATATGAAGATCAGAGCATCCGTATGGATGTTGTTAAAGATCATGACAGCGATATGAAGGATGAACTTCATCTCATGCTTGATCCCAAAACACTTCTGATTATTGAAGAATAATTAAACTTAGAAGAAGTAAAGCCGGAGCAGAAATGTTCCGGCTTTTTTTTAACTTGCATCCTGCCGTTTATATTCTATAATTTTATATAATGAAGATTATAGAATATATTCTCCGTTTAAAAATCAGATATCACATAACAGTAGTAACTGGTGTTCTGATTATTATATCTGTTATGGCATTTACTACTGTGTCAATGATTTTATCTGTAGCTAAGGACTCAGCAAAAGAAAATGCTGAAAATAATTTTAAAGTTTCCAGTCTTACTGCTATTGAGAGAACAGGGGCGCTTCTTGAGCCTGCCATTAATTTATCTTCAATGACGGCACATATACCTGATATTGACACTCCTCCTGTTTCTGAAAGCGGAATGGAGCATCCTGCCTATCTGTTTTTCTCCAGCATGCTTCGTGAATATAAGGCTTTTTATTCTGTATATATAGGTCTTGCAGACGGTTCGTTTTTTCAGGTTATCAATGCAGAAAACCGTCCTTCAGTGAAAGAAGCTCATAATGCTCCTTATGACACAGTTCTCATTTTAAGAACAATTTTTATACAGGGGGATTTCCGGATACAGACTTTCACTTTTCTTGATTCATACGGGGAAATACTGCACAGGGATACTTCTGATAATTTTGACTATGAACCGAGGGGCCGTACCTGGTATCAGGATGCTCTTAAATATAATGAACCGGTTCTTTCCAATCCCTATGTTTTTAATTCACTGAAAAAACCTGGAATAACTGTTTCCTGTAAAATACCGGGTAAATCCGGAGTTGTAGGGGTGGATCTTACAATCTCTCAACTTGCATCATTTATTTCTGAACAGAAAATATCTGAAAACGGAGGTATTGCTCTTTTTACAGATGAAAAGCAGGAACTTGCATGTTCTGATGAAGTAAAAGACTTCCTCGGCAGCATAAATGAATCTGAAATAAAAACCGGCAGATTTTATAATGAGTCTGTTGAAATAATGCATGATAATATCCTGTTTCAGTCGGAAGTCTGGGATACAGCTGTGAACCGTAATCTTGTTTTCATGTCTGCAGCACCTTTATCTGATTTCATGAAAGAAGCAGTTACCATGCAGAATAAGATACTGCTTTTTCCATGCTGATTCTTATTATAACTGTTCCTGTTGTTGTTTTTCTTTCGAAAAGACTTGCTCTTTCTTTACAGGAGTTAACAGCAGATGCGGAACTGGTAGGTCAGATGAAATTTTCCGGAGAGCTGAAAATCAAGACTCCTATTTACGAGTTTAATAAACTTGCATCAGGATTTGAAGTTATGAAAACAACAATTTCAGAAAGAACAGCAAAACTTCATGAAACACTTGAAAAGCTTGAAATGCTTGTTGATATGGGTATTGCCATATCTGCCGAGTTTAATATAGATAAACTCTCTGAAATGATCCTTTCGGGGGCAAAAAAACTCACCTATGCAGAGGGTGGCAGTCTTTATCTCCTTGATAAGGATGAAAAGCATCTTGATTTTAAAATTGTACTAAATGATGCTCTGGGCTTTTCCCAGGGCGGAACAAGCGGTAATCCCGTAACTATGCATCCTGTGCAGCTTTATAATGAAGACGGAAGTGAAAACCATTATAATGTAGTTACTAATGCCTACTTTTCAAAAATGACCTTAAATGTTCCAGATGCATATGATAATAAAAAATATGATTTTTCCGGGACAAAGGAATTTGATTCAAGCAATCATTATAAATCTGTTTCCTTCCTTACAATTCCTCTGAAACTCAGGGGAAGCAATAAAGTACTTGGTGCTCTGCAGCTTATAAATGCAAAAGATCCATTAAGCGGTGAGATAACAGCATTCCCTGAATCAATACACGGATTTGTTGAAGCGCTTTCTTCATCAGCATCTGTTGCGATTCAGAACTGGACTCTTATAGAGCGTCAGAAGAAGCTTTTTGATGATCTTGTAAAATTTGTTGCAAGTGCAATTGATGCAAAAAGCCCCTATACAGGAAGACACTGTGCACGTGTACCGGTAATTGCAAAAATGCTCTCTGATGCGGCGGAAAAATCAGAAGATGATCCGTTTTAAAGACTTTTCACTGGATCAGTTTCAGAGACGTGAATTTGAAACAGCAGCATGGCTTCATGACTGCGGCAAGGTAACAACTCCGGAGTATGTAGTTGATAAAGCGACAAAACTGGAGACAATTTACAACCGTATCCATGAAATCAGGACAAGGTTGAAGTTCTCCTTCGTGATGCACGTATTGAAAATACGAAGCAGTTTTGGCGGGGAAAGATTCTGAAGCAGCTGAATCTGAACTGCTTGAAAAAGAAAGAAAACTTCATGAAGATTTTGCCTATATTGCAGAATGCAATATAGGCAGTGAGTATATGAGTGATGAACGGCTTGAGAAACTGCGGGTAATTGCTTCTAAAGAATGGCTCAGATATTTTGATGACAGTCTTGGGCTAAGCTGGGCTGAGGCTAAAGGCATAACTCACTTGATGAAGGACTGGAAGAAGTATATCCTGTCCGTGAATTTCTCATCTCAGACCGCAGGGAACAGATTATTGAAAGAGAAGACTGGGTACAGGAAAGTTATGATGAGTATGATTTTAAATTTGAAGTACCAGAATATCTTTATGACAGAGGGGAATTGTATAATCTTTCGGTAAGAAAAGGAACTCTTACTGTTGAAGAACGGTTTAAGATTGATGAACATGTTGCCCAGACTATTATTATGCTTGAACAGCTGCCGTTTTCAGAAGATCTTAAAAATGTACCCAAATATGCAGGAAGCCATCATGAAACTGCAGACGGACTGGGATATCCTAGAAAACTTACAAGGGATGAACTGTCAATTCCTCAGAGAATACTTGCAGTTTTCCGATATTTTTGAAGCTCTAACTTCTGTAGACCGTCCGTATAAAAAAGATAAAACTCTTTCAGAAGTTGTTGAAATTATGTATAAAATGAAGGAAAGCCGGCATGTAGATCCTGATATTTTAATCTGCTTCTTAGATCAGGAGTTTATCTTGAGTTTGGAAAAAAATATTTGAAACCGGAGCAGCTTGATGAAGTTGATGTTTCGAAGTATTTATAAGCATGGAGACATTTATGTAATTGCTATGCGGATGTTTTGCAGAATATATTACAGCTTTTTAAAGGAATTTATAAAGATATAATTATCCGAACTTAAACATCCGGCAGTGAGGGATATGATACCGGCAAGCTATGATCCTGATATGTTTAAAAATATTATGACCAGAATTGTTTATATGTATCAGAGAGAGTTCTATATTAACAGAAGGGTAAATCTGTATTTAGGCAGTTTCACTCTTCATAAGAAGCACTGATGAAAATGCCTCTACAGCTTCCCGTTTTCCCACTGCATCGCACTGTTCATTTGTTTTTGCCTTAACAGAAATATTATTCATATCAGTTTCAAGATCCTCAGCAAGAGTTTTTCTTATTGTATCGATATAATTCCTAAGTTTTGGTTTTTCGAGAATAACTGTTGTATCAAGATTGGATATTTCATATCCTTTTTCTTTAATAAGTGAATGTATTTTTTTAAGAAGAATTCTGCTTGATATGTTTTTATATGCCTGATCGGAAGGGGGGAAATGAGATCCTATATCTCCCTCTGCAGCAGCTCCCAGAAGAGAGTCAATTACTGCATGTATAAGAACATCTCCGTCTGAATGAGCAATCGCTTTTTTATCTGACGGGATCTTTTACACCGCCGAGGAAAATATATTCACCTTCTTCAAGTTTATGCAGATCATATCCCTGTCCGATTCTGAATGCTCTCATTATTCCTCCCTGGAAATATAATTGATATCTTCACGGTATGTTACTTTTAGATTTTTTTACTGCCTTCAACAGTAGATACCTTTCCGATATAACGCGAATAGATTTCTGTATCATCAGTGTAATTCACATTGTCACATGAAGCTTTATTATGCGCATCAAGAATTTTATCAAAGACAAACCCTGAGGAGTCTGTATAGCTTTGAATTCGCTGCGGTCGGGGTGCTCTGTTATAAATCCGTCTTTTATCAGTTTTTTTCAGGGAATCTGTAAGCGGAATAACCGGCGCTGCAGCCCGTGTGAACAGACAGATTTATAAACATCTTTGATAAGCTCTATGCTTATGGAAGGTCTTGCCCCGTCATGAATCAGAACATAGTCGGGATTGTCCCTTGCCATTGCTTTTAAGCCGTTGTAAACAGACTGCTGTCTTGTTTCTCCCCCTTTTACAAGTTCAAGCGGAGTATTAAAGTCTTCTATAATTCTGCAGAAAAAATCATAATCTTTTTCATTATATGTGATAAATATTTTATTTATAAAGTCTGATTTATCGAAAGGAATTAAAGTATGTGCAAGAAGAGCTTTGTTGTTTAAAAGAATAAGCTCTTTTTTTATTCCTCCCATCCTGCTGCTCATCCCGGCTGCTGTTATAAGTGCAAAAACTTTAGAATCCATCTGATTTTATCTCTCCATTGAAAGCTGTTTTTAAGTATGATTTAAAGGTGGATACTGAATAAGAATAACAATAAGAAAAGTAATGGTTCATAAATTTGAAAAACTTTATTAGCATTATTAAGATGATGAAAGATTTCTAACAGCCCGTGAAGCACGGGCTGAAAAAAAAGCTTTGTAATGATTTCATTTCTAAGTATTATTCAGCTTCAAGTTTGCTGAATATAAGCTGCTCACTTTCATCTTTTGATTTATCAAGAGAATATGAAATCTCATCGATAAGAAGTTTGATTGCATTATCAAATAATTTTCGTTCAAGAATCGGAAGTTCTTTCTGCTTGCTTCTGTGGTAGAGAGATCTTACAACAACTGCAATATCAGTAATATCACCTTTCTTAAGAAGATCAAGGTTCATCTGATATCTCATTTTCCAGTCTGTAGTAAGCGGCTCATCAGGTGCAGCAACAATAACCAGCGCTTTTTCAGATTCTTCTTTACAGACAATAGGTCTAATTCCTATTGATTCAGCCTTATCTACAGGCACCATTACAGTCATGTCGGATACTTCAAAATAAATTATGTAGTAGAGTATCTCATTTTCTTTTGAACATCTTTTTTTCGATTGTCTGAATAGTTCCGACACCCTGAATAGGGTAGACAATATGCTGATTAACTTTAAAAACTGTGTCAAATTCAGTGTCATTGCTCATAAAGTGCATTATAAAGAAAAACCCCCCCCTGTGTCAAAGGGAGGACAGCGTATGGAGTGGTCTTTCAGCTTATAATTGATAAATGATTTTACTTAGAACATATCATTAAAGTGATGAAACAGTACAAGAAATGCCTTTTGATAAAATTCACCATAAATATAGTAAGTACTTGTGAAATAACTTTTTATTTAGTTTATAGGCTGTTGATCGAGATGCAAAGTTTTAATGTCTGTGCTTGAGCTTTAAAATGGTATAAGTTATTTCCTTTGGAAGTCATTGTTTTACAAGGTTGGGATGTATTTCATTCCTCGGGTAGTAGAAGTATTTAACAGGATGAATATCAATCGGGTTCGGGTACCATCCCTGAAACTGCTTAAGGTTAACAAGATTTACAGACGGTGTATTGCTTACAGGTATTACAACAGCATCATCAAGCAGCCGCTGTTCTGCATTTGAGAGAAATGCGTATCTTTCGCTGCCTGAAAGCGTCATTGATTTTTCAATTTCCGCATCAAATTCCTTATTGCTGTAGCCTGAATCATTAAGACTGCTGTCTGTTGTCCACATCTGGAGAAATGTCAGCGGATCCGGAAAATCGCCTATCCATGAGATTGTTGCAAGTGAATAATTATTTCGGCAAGTTCGGAATAATACTGCCGGTATCCGGATTTTGTTATTTCAACTTTACTTCCGGAAATCTCCTCCCATGATTCTTTGAACAGTTCTGCTACTCTTTCGCTTTCAGGATTATCAGGGATTTTGATTGTCATATCCATCTTTTCATCTTTGAAAGATTTATTTAGTATTTTTGAAGCTTCCTCTCTGTTCTGCTTTTTATAACCATCAATATTAGGATAATTTGGAATCAGGGGTACAAGAGTGTCTGCAGGGTAATAAAGGTATTTACTGTTTCTGATTCCTTCAAGAGGCGATGCAGTAATAAATGCTCTGCGGGCTTCTGCATTATCCCAGGGACTTTGTCTGCAGTTGAAAAAAAAAGTAGTTTGTTGCAAATGTGGGGGTTAAACATTATTGTTTTCCTGTCTACTACCATTGCTGTTGAGAAATTCCCGGCAGCCCAGTCAATTTCGCCGCTGTTAAACATTTCTGTTGTTTCTGCCGCATTATTTGTAAACAGCAGGTCTATTGCTTCTATTTCAACATTAGCATGGTCCCAGTAAAGAACATTTTTTATAAGTTCTATTTTTTTCGTCTGATTTTTTTATAAATATAATAAGGACCGTTGCCGGGAGCTGAAGGCATCTCAGACCAGTCTTTTTTATTGATAAATGAAGGATGTATAGGTACAAAGCTGTGATGGCATAGAATTTTAAGAAAATGCTCTGCTGGTTCCGACAGTGTTATTTTTAGTTTGTAATTATCCAGTACTTCAATTGCAACAGAATTTTCCTTATCAGTAATTCCTGTTCTATATTCTTTTGCTCCTTCTATTATATCAAGAAGAAAGGAATACTGTGCCTCTGTTTCCGGATTAAGCAGTTTAAGCCAGCTGTTTCTGAAATCCTCTGCTGTAACATTAAGTCCGTCCCAGTAATAGGAATTCTTTCTTAGAGTAAAAATATATACCTTTTTATCGCTGCTTACCTGCCAGCTTTCTGCGGCTGCAGGAACAGGTTCAAGAGTAAAAGGATTATAGGATACAAGCCCTTCATATAAAGCTGTATAAATCTGAGCTTCGGTTGATGTAAATGTATGGAGGGGATTAAATTCAATATCTGCAGATGAAAAACTGATTACAAGCGGACGGGTTTTTGAGCTGCCGGATTCTTCCTGCGCCCCGGCACTGAACACAATAAATATCATAATAAACAGCGCAGTTGAAAGAAGCCTGGGTTGTTTCATAAATAGAATTATCTTTGAAATTTTCAACAAAATCAAGGAAAGAATAAAAAAAACTGCCGGCAGATCTGCCGGCAGTAATATTTAATTTAAAAATCTAAATACCGAAGCCTTCAGGATTCAGTATCAGGATTTTACCTCTGTCTGTTCCTGCAAGAATCATATCACCTGCGGATGAAGGTCTTGCCTTTATTATACCGTGCTTGAGTTTTACTGTTCCTACTTCCTTTCCGGTTGTGCAGTTGTAAACTCCCATATTCCCGTCAGTTTTTCCTGTATAAAACAGGCTTCCTTTACACAGCGGCGGAGATGCTGATTCTACAGCTTCCAGAACCTCATTTCCGTCAGACTGGTTAAGTATATGAATTTTACTGCCTGTAAAAACAAATACTTTGCCTTTATGTACTGCAAGATCTGTGAAGATATTTATTTTTTCCTCATTTATTTCTTTTTCCCAGAGAAGTGTTTTTGCTGCAAGATTCACTGCTGCTACTTTTCCTTTTCTGTTTGCAAAGTATCCTGTATCTCCTGATACAGTAATACTTAATGCAATAGGCTGAAATGCTGATGTTTTTATAGATCCTTCAGTATTCTTTGATATAGGATTAATTATATGTACTGTTCCTTCCATATCTGCAATTACAATCCTGCTGTTCCATACTGCAGGACTCATTCCTGAATCTGAAGGCAGATTTATTGAGGATTGAGTCGTTCCGGCAGAGAATTTCCCGAGAGAAAGTGTTTTATTATTCGGATAGATATAATTATCTTTGAATTCTATTATTGATCTTCCGAACATATGAGCCGAGTTCTGATCAAGAATTTTTCTGCTGTTTAGTTTCCTGAAGCCGATTCAAGAACAAGCAGTTCTTTTGCTCCTGAGAAATAAACATATTTTCCTGCCGGGACAGGCGCTGAATTTGCATTCTGAGTATTTCCGCTTGCGAATTTCCAGCTTGATTTACCTTTCAGATTTGCAGAGTATAAATTCCCCGCCTTGTCTGATGCAAAAAACCTTCCGTTTTGATATGTGATTTCTTTAATAACTTCTTTAGTAAATGGAGAGAGAACAAGTTCTACAGGTTTTGCTTTCAGGTTAACTGTATAGGAAGTTTTAGTATCTTTATCTACTTTTAATCTTAATATTCTGTCTTCAAATCCGTTTCTGCTTATGCTTAAAGCGGCTGTTTCGCCGTATTCAAAATCAAATGAAGCTTTTCCTACCCCTGCTTTTTTACTCTGAAATGTAATTACAGCATCTTTCGGCTCAGTTTTTACCACTATGCTTTTTATACCTTTCATCAGAATAATATCGAAAATATCTTCAGTGTTTTCATCGACTGTAATTTCAAGTACTTTTTCTTCAAAGCCTTCATTGACAGCTTTTACACTGATATCAGAACCCTCTTTAAACATTCCTGTAAAGCTTCCGGTCCCTTTAAGTTCTCCATTAATATAAATTGATGCAGATTCCGGAACTGTTTTAAAGCTTAATTCTTTTTCCGGATTTTCCTCTTCCGGAAGTTTATTAAGTTTTACTTTGTAAAGACGGGCAGTGTTTTTTGTTACCTTTATTTTCATTTCATAGGGTACGTATCCGTCTTTTGAAATATTAAATTTAAGAATCTCCCCTTCTTCATAAATTCCTGAATAATTTGTTGAAGCAAGAAGTCTTCCGTCCTTTTTAATGGATGCTCCGTCAATAAGGGAACTGATTGACACTTTATGCAGGATAACAGCAGGAACTTCTTCTGTTTCAGAAGGTAGAGCTGTAATAGCAATCATTTTCATATGCTCAACCTGTTTGAGATCTTCGGAATTTTCTTTAGAAATCTCTTTTGGTTTTTCAACAGTTTTTACAACTTCCTCTTTCTGTTCTTCAATAACTTTGTTCAGTTCTTTTACAATTAACTCTTCTTCAGCCGCTGTTTCAGATGCTGCAGCTTTATCAACTGCTTTTTCAATTTTTTCCGCTGCAGTTTTTGTTTCCTCAAGTGCAGCTGTATCAAATGTAATTTCCTCATTTGCTTTAACTACAGGTGCAGAGTCCTCAATTTTTCTGATAGCCTCTTTAACTGCATCACTCTTATCAGATACTTTTTCCTTAAGTTCATCTATATCAACTGATTTTGGAAGAACTGCTACAGCGCCTTTTTTTTACAGCAAGAACAGTATCCGCCTCTTTTGATGCAGTTACCGAAAATTCAGTTCCTCTTACACCGCAGACAGCTGTCTGTGTTTTAACTTTAAAAGATTCATTTCCTGTAAGTTTCTGTACTTTACAAAGGACATTACCCAGTTTCATATCAAGTGTAACTTCAGCATTTCCCGGTTCAAGAGATACACGGGCAAGATCGACCTCTGAGTTTTCCTGTATTTTTACAACTGCAGTGCTTCCGAACTGAACTTCGCAGAATGAGTCTGATTCAACTTTAAGAATATTTTTTTCAGAAACAAAGTCGCCGATTTCAATATCATACCATTCACCTTCTTCGTAAACTCTGACATCACCGGAATAATAAGTAATCATACCTTCGATTTTTTCCGGCTGCTTTACCGGTGTGAGTATTTCTGTTTCCTGAATCTGCTTATCTGTTTCTGCTATTGTAAATTCTTCTGTTATTCCTGTTGATGACTTTGGCTGCTTTGGTTTTTCAGCTTCTGTCCTGGAACAGGAAAAAAGCGGCATCAGAAGAATTTCGACAATAACAATAAATATCAAAGCCTTCTTTTTAAAGACTTTCATATAGAACCTCCCTGTTTTGCGTAAATCTTATGACTTTTTATTATAGTACATAGAATACTACATGTAGTATCAGGAATCAATCTTACATTCCTGTGCTGTGATTGAAAATATTTCCGTGATCAGCTCTGATGTATTTAATATCTGCAGTCAGGCTGTCAATTTCATTAATTATTTCTTTATTTACTGCTGTTTTTTCGCTTTTAATAATTTCTTCGATTTGTTTTCTGTTTTTGGCTCCTATAAGAACAGAATCAAGCCATTTTTTTGATTTCCCCCAGCTGATAAGAAGTTCAGGAAAAGACAGCTTAGTTTTTTCAGAGATTTTGTGAAGCCGGTTCAGAACTGATTTAAGTTTTTCTTCATTACTGTTTTTGAAAAATATAAGATCTCTTCTTCTTCTGTCATTTGTTTTTATACCGATGTTATCAATTTTTCCTGAGGCCAGGATACCCTGGGCAAAAAAGCTGTAGGCAATTACAGAAATATTATTTTTTATGCAGAAGGGTATTATTTCTTTTTCGCTTTCCCTCCATAAAAGGCTGTATCCGGTCTGGTGAAAATCGATTTTACCTTCACTGCAGGCTGTTTCCATCTGCTGAACGGAAAAGTTGCTTATACCTGTATATCTGACTTTTCCGCTTAGCTTAGCTTTTTCAATTTTATCAACAGCTTTTTTTATTGTTTCAGAATCTGAAGGCCAGTGAAGATACAGTATATCGATATAATCTGTATTAAGCCGTTTAAGACTGAGGTCAATTTTTTTTTCAATATTGGATATTCCTGCGGGATCAATCATGATTTTTGTAGCAATAATACAGTTTTCCCGTGCTTTCCTGAGCCTTTGTCCTGTTATCTGTTCAGACCTTCCGAGACCGTAGCTTGCGCAGTATCAAATGAGTTATTCCTCCCCGGAGGGCTGCATCTATGGTTTTCAGAGAATCTTTTCGCAGCTGACCGCCCCAGTAGGATTTCCCGGATTATTTACCGGCTCAGTACTTTCAGGTTCGCCGAATCTCCAGCATCCAAGGCCTATGAAGCTTAATTTATTATTTCCGGCTGTTTTTCTCGATTCCATAGTATTTTTTCGACTCATTTATGAATTATTTGAAATAAAATAAAACGTTTAAAAGAAAAAACAGCTTTTTTATCGGCAGGGGGGCTGTAAACTTGACTTCTATGCGCTATTTAAGTATATATTTTGTGGTTTTTTAAAAGATATTTATTACCAAATTACTGGGAGGCCTTATATTAAACGGGTTATATTCATTATTCTTGCTGCACCGCTTCTTATTTCAATCAGTATGCTTGAAGGCAGTACTGAGACAGCAGAAGACAGCGCAATTATCGAAGATGTTGCAAATGCTGAAAAACAGCAGGACTTATTAGAAAACAGCGATTCTCTTGCTTCAATGACTGATGTAAAAGTCATGGAAAAAGAGATGTATAGAAATATATATACAAAAATTATGTTGTTGATTATTATGCGGAAATCGCAGGATCAAGAGATATTGCAGAACTGATACTTATGTATGCTGATAATTATGATCTTCCGTACAGTACTGTGTTTGCTCTTGTATGGACAGAAAGCAAGTTCCGGGTACACTCTGTTAACTACAATAAAACTTCTATAGACAGAGGGCTTTTTCAGCTGAATTCAAAATCATTTCCTGAACTTGCTTGAAGCTGATTTTTTAATGTTGAAAAAAACATTATGTACGGCACAAGATATCTTAAATGGTGTCTGGATAACGGTGAAAACTATATTGTCGCCCTTGCTATGTATAATGCGGGTAAGACACGTGTTGAACGAAACGGTACACCGAGGATGACTCTGGATTATATTTCTAAAATAGTCAGTAAGCAGCAGGAGCTTGAGTCCGGTTTCAAACAGCATCTCACAGTATGTGTTGAAAACAGTAAAGTTGTTTTAGCGAATTGACAGATTTGTACATTTATTAGAATTATGCTGCAAGCTTATAAACCTGTCTGTGATATATTGAAATCTAAACAGGTTTTTCTTTTTCTTCCTTAATGCCCAGAGCTTTGAACTGTCTGTATTCCTCTTTCAGGTTTAGATATTCCTGAGCCTGCTGTTTGGATTTTATGATAATATTTTTTTACTGCATTGTTTTCAATTACAAAGCCTTTAAGCTGTTTTACTTCTGATGCTTCTGTAGTTTTTTTAATGAACTTATCAATACCGCCGGTCTGATATGTAAAAATTTTTCAGTTTTGTATTTTTACTCTCTATGAAATCACTCAGATAGTTTTCTCTGCCTTCGGCAGTTTTAAGGGCTGTAACTTCTGCTTTCAGTTTGCCTGAAGAGAGTTCTGCCTGTATTTTCTGAATTCTTTTTATGAAATCAGTTTTATTTATCTTTTCAACTTTTCGTGAGCCTGTTATATCATCAACATATTCGATTTCAAAAACTATCGGTTTGTTTGAGTTAATTTTTAAATATCTTTGAGATAATTCTCATCAGCTTCGGTGTGTTTACTTCACTTAGGATTGTTACATTCCAGTTAATTTTATCTGCCAGAGACTGCAGCTGAGAAGAAGCTGAGCATACTGTGACTGCAGCATTTAAAAGCATATTCAGGGAGGGAGGTTTGACAGTAAGTTTTTCTCATCTTTCCTGTCTTTTTTAATAGAGTTCTGTGTAAGTTTATAAATCAGATCTTTTCTAAGTTCATCAGATTCAGTTGAAAATTCCTCTTCCAGAATTTCATTTATAAATTCCGGAATAAATTTCTCATCTACCATCGTTTCATTGAATTTCTTTTTTATTACAGACAGCGTTTCCTGGGAACTGTTTTCTGATGCATATTTATAAATTCCTGAATTAACCATAATTCTGTCACGGACTTTAAATTTGTAGCTCTCTTTATGGAAGAACTCAATGTCTTTTAATGTGTCTTCAATAAGTTTCTGATGAGTTGTCAGCTGATTGATTGATGTATTTACAATAGAAGTTGAGAGCTGGTCGTTTCCGTTCCTGATTTTGACAAGAAGAGAAGCAAGAGCTCTTGTTGTAGGATTGTTTGATGTTTCAGAAACCAGTTTCCATTGTATGTGGCTTATGAATTTTCTTAAAAGATTGATTCTTTTATTATTAATATAGTCCAGTGTAAAAGATAATACTGGGTTATATGTTCAAGCTGTGTTTCGTAAAAGAGAGCCTGGAACCAAGCTGTACAGCTTTTCATTTCCATCAGCGGTGTAGCCGGAGGAATTGATATTTCAGAGATCTTCTGGGTATGTTTATATGGATCTTCCTTAATAAGAGCTTTATTAAGGAGAAGTGTTACTAAAGATGCAAAAGATGAATGAAAGTTTTTAAACATTTCCTTTAGCTTTGGCAGAATATCTGTTTCAAGGAATTCTTTTCTGCATTCAACCGAGTCTCTTAATTCTTCATGAAATTCAAGTGCCTTCTTCATTATATCTGTATTATGATGTAAAATTATTTATATGACAAGGAGAATGTTTTGGGAGAGATAAAACCGTTTAAAAAACACAAGCTTATAATCGGTGTACTTTCTGTTCTTCATGACAGATTAGAAGAGATTGTTAATGCCCTTACAGAAGAGTTCGGACCTGTTGATTTCAGGAGCAGGGAAATTCCTTTTACATATACGGAGTATTACAACAGGGAAATGGGCAGCGATATTGAACGGTTTTTTCTGTCTTTTGAAAAACTGATATCTCCTGATGAACTGTCAGATGTAAAAGTACATACAAATTATCTTGAAAAATTTTTTTTTCTATTCAGGACTCCGAAGGCAGTTCCAGAAGAGTTAATTTTGATCCGGGGATTCTTAATCTAAGCCACTTTATCCTTGCATCAAGCAAGGATAATGTTCACAGAATACCTTTAAGCAGCGGAATATACGGTGAAGTAACTCTCGGCTACAGGAACGGTGCTTTTGAGCCGTATCCCTGGACATACTGCGACTACAGAAGTCCTGAGTACTGGGAGATTTTTTCCCGCATCAGAGATATATATAAAGAGGATATTTCAGGCAGCTGATCAAGAGCTGACTTCTTCCTTTTATGAATTACAAAGCCTATGTCCCGCCTGGATTTGAAGCAGATTTGAGTTAAAATCTGTTAAACAGGTGTATGAGAATTAAATTCATATTTTTGCTGATTATTCTTCTCAGTCCTTTGCTTTATACAGGCTGTATTCTGCAGGATATTCAGAAAGTAAGGTTAATACTGCCTGAAGCTGATTACTGCGGGGAAATCGCCGGTATCCTGCAGTACGAGCTGAAATATTATTCAGCAGGGAAGCTTTATACAGTTGCAGGGCTGGATCCGGGGAAGTATTTAGATGTAGAAATTGAAAAAGAAACTGTTCCGTTTGCCGCTTATCCTTATCTTTGTGATCCGCATAAGAAGGAGATTTATTTTAAGCCATCGGGGGCTGTTTTTCCGGAAAACTGCAAGGGCGGTGAAGTAAAGCTTTCGCGGATTAATGGTTTTGCAGCTGAGATTGTCCTGAGCCTTGCTGAGAAGGGGGTTGATTTTTCAAACTTTAATATTAGAAGGTTTGAAGAGGTGCTTAATAAAAAGTCAGACGGCAATCCGTGGAGAGTCTCAGATACAGTTGTTTTATATGCGCTTTCTGCAGGTATTTTTAATTCAAATCATGTTGCGCTGCGCCGGTCCTTTGATATTGAGCTTTCAGACAGTTTTCTGGAAGGTGAATGGCTGTTTGCGGATCCGCTTGAAGGGGGGATAATAAATTCACCGGATGGAAACATTTTTCTTGAAAACCTTTATACAGGCCGCCATCTTTTTATAAGTACAGACTCCTCTCCTTTGAGAACGGCAGAGCTTTTTTATGGACAATGAGGGCTGGACAGTTTTCTTCAGCAGCGGAGAAGGGGGACTCTCTGGTCATTTCTGAGCCTGATAAAAGCAGATTTTATTCATATTACGTTCACATTCTGATTATTTAACTGTTTTTTTTAATATAAGCTGTATTTCGAATCGATGACGGATATCTATTCTTTTTTTAAGAAAGGCTGCCCTGTATAGTACAAAGCAGCCTTAAAATTATTTATATAATTTAAAGTTTTAATATCTCAATATTTGAATTTATACCTCTTGAAGTCTTATTATCTCTGAAGAGCTTAGTTTTTCAAAGCCTGTTTCTGTAATCAGATAATCATTTTCAAGCCTTACTCCGCCTGATTCAGGTGAGTATATTCCGGGCTCTATTGCCAGGACCATTCCCGGGCGCAGAATTGCTTCTGTTGTCTGGAGATCTTTAAGAACCGGTGATTCATGCACATCAAGACCTATCCCGTGACCGAGGGCATGAGGCATTTTAAAACCGTTTTCTTCAAAAAGCGAGCATACAGATTTTGTAAGATCTACTGTGGAAATTCCCGGAGCAAGTTTACTTTCAAAGATTTTAGTTGCTTCTTTTACCAGTGATATCATTTTTTCCTGTTTATCTGTCAGCCTTCCAAAAGCTATTGTTGTTGTAACATCGGAAGTATAGCCTTCATATTTATGACCGAAATCAACTATTGTAAGCCCCTGTGAAGGCGCTTTTTTATCGGAATAAGAGGGAAAGGGGTGTATTGAAAAGCTTCTTTCCGGAGATGCTGCAAGTGTTTCAAAACCTGTTCCTTCAGCTCCTGCTTTTCTCCCTTCTGTTTCAATGAAAAGAGCAATATCTGTCTCTGTGAGCTTAGAACTTCTGTCTGCAGATGAATTTACTGATTTCTCAAGGTAGTCTTTAAGCTTTCTGAATACTTTATCTGTAATTGATGCTGCCTTTTTAAGGCAGTTTATTTCCTCTTCCGACTTTATGATTCTTTTTGATTCCAGATAATTGTCTGATCCGCTGTCGCTGCATAGTATTGTGAAACTGCTCAGTTCTTTTTTTTGCTTTCTTTATAAGAGGATAAGAACAGGCCGAAGAAAATTCAACAGCAAGATCTCTGTTTCTTTTTCTGTGTCTACAAGTACTGCAACTGCAGTTTAGAATCTGGTGAATTTTGAGAGGATTTCTCATTGATATCTATAAATGTTTCAGAATTATCAGCCGGATAATTTTCATACCATGAAATTTTATTAAGTTCTTTTATGAGTTTTCTGCCGCTTTCTGAGTCAGCTTTTGATTCGACTGCAGATTTCACTGCAAGAATATAATTCCTGTTATAGTCTGTAAAAGCTTTTATCTCTGATACTGAAGCAAACTGATCTGCAAGGTTGACATCCCAGGGAATCAGAACTGATTGAGCATCAGCAAATATAATTAAAAGAGCATCCATGGGATGTCCTGATAAATATCTTAAAGATGAATTTCTGGAATTCTCAAAGTCGGATAAAACAGAGGCGAAAATCCCCTCCCGTTTTAAACGGGAGGAAAAATCCGCCTGCCTTGATTTGTATACAGCTGAATCTGAATTACTTAGCAATGATGTTTACCAGTTTGTCAGGAACAGCAATAATTTTAACTATGTTTTTACCTTCTGTAAGCTCTTTAATTCTGTCTTCACCGAGAGCTGCTTTTTCAAGATCATCTTTTGATGAGCCTTTAGGCATTTCAATTTTGCTTCTGTTCTTGCTGTTAATCTGAAGAACTATAGTTACTTCGCTTTCAACAGTTTTAGCCTCATCAAATGAAGGCCATGTTTCAAGTGAAACTGCAGGTTTCTGCCCTGCTCTCTCCCAGAGTTCTTCACAGATATGAGGAGCATAAGGAGCAAGAAGCTTGATGAAATCCAGCCACATATCTTTATAGAGTTTGTGTCTTTATAAAGATCGTTAATGAAAATCATCATCTGCGAGATTGCTGTATTGAATTCAAGATTGTCTGTGTCATGTGTAACTTTCTTGATTGTTTATGAAGAAGTTTATCAAGAGATTCTGGTGCTGCCTCATCAATCAGTTCTCTTTCCTCTGAAAGTCTCCATACTCTGTCAAGAAATCTGAATACTCCTGAAGTCCCTGATGTTGACCATGGTTTTGAAACACTTAAAGGTCCCATAAACATTTCATACATTCTCATTGAGTCAGCGCCGAATTCCCTGATTACATCATCAGGATTGATAACATTGCCGAGGGATTTTGACATCTTAACTCCGCCCTCTCCAAGAATCATTCCCTGGTTAACCAGTCTCTGGAAAGGCTCAACTGTGCTTACAGCTCCGATATCATGGAGAACTTTGTGCCAGAATCTTGAGTAGAGAAGGTGGAGTACTGCATGTTCTGCTCCGCCCACATAAAGATCTACAGGCATCCAGTAGTCTTCTTTTTCCTTTGCAACAAATTCTTTTGTATTATGAGGATCGATAAATCTTAAGTAGTACCAGCAGGAACCTGCCCACTGTGGCATTGTGTTGGTTTCTCTTTTAGCTTTGCCGCCGCATTTAGGGCAGCTTGTGTTAACCCAGTCTTCAATTGCAGCAAGCGGTGATTCACCTGTACCAGTCGGAGTGTATGATTCAACTTCCGGAAGTGTAAGCGGAAGATCTTCTTCTTTAAGAGGAACAATCCCGCATTCTTCGCAGTGAACTATCGGAATAGGTTCTCCCCAGTATCTCTGTCTTGAGAAGATCCAGTCCCTGAGTTTATAGTTTACAGTTTTTTTGCCTCTTCCTGTTTCCTCGAGCCATTTAATCATCTCTCTTATAACATCAGGAGTTTTCATCCCTGTAAACTGTGCTGAATTAACTGCAACGCCGTCTTCTTTTGCAACGTAGGCCTGATCAAGTTCATAAAGCGATCCGTCTTCTGATACAACCTGGATAATAGGAAGGTTGAAAAGCTGAGCAAACTCAAAGTCTCTCTCATCGTGAGCAGGTACAGCCATAATAGCGCCTGTTCCGTAAGTGATGAGAACATAATCTGAAATCCAGACAGGGATTTTTTCATCATTTACAGGGTTAACTGCGTAAGCTCCTGTAAATACACCGCTTTTTTCCTTTGCAAGATCAGTTCTTTCGAGGTCTGACTTATAGCTTGCTTTTGTAATATATTCAGCAACTGCATCTTTCTGTTCAGCTGTTGTGATTTTATCTACAAGAGGATGTTCCGGTGCAAGAACCATGTATGTAGCTCCGAATAGAGTATCAGGTCTTGTTGTATAGACCTCGATAGAATCATCGGTCTTTTCCATAGAGAATACAACATTTGCCCCTTCACTTCGGCCTATCCAGTTTCTCTGCATTGTTTTAATTGCTTCCGACCAGTCAAGATCATCAAGTTCATTAAGAAGCCGGTCACCGTAAGCTGTAATTTTCAGCATCCACTGTCTTATGCTTTTTCTTATAACCTGAGTATTACATCTATCGCACTTGCCGTCTTTTACTTCCTCATTTGCAAGACCTGTTTTACAGGACGGACAGAAGTTGATAGGCATTTCAGACTCATAGGCCAGGCCTTTTTCATAAAGTTTCAGAAAGATCCACTGAGTCCATTTGTAGTACTCAGCTGTATGTGTGGAGATCTCTCTGCTCCAGTCATAGCAGAAACCGAGAGCTTTAATCTGCTCTCTGAATTTATCTATGTTGTTCTGTGTTGATATACCGGGGTGTGTACCGGTCTTTATTGCATAGTTTTCTGCAGGCAGTCCGAAGGAGTCGAATCCCATTGGATGAAGAACTGCGTATCGTTCATTTCAGAATCTGCAGTATATATCTGTTGCTGTATAACCTTCGGGTGGCCTACGTGAAGCCCTGCTCCGGAAGGATACGGAAACATATCTAGTACATATTTTCTTTTTCTACAGGAATTGATTCATCTTCTGTAACCTGGAAGGTATTGTTTTCCTCCCAGTAATTCTGCCATTTTTTTTCGATTTTCTTTAAAAGGGTATTTGCTCATGTGGGCATATTACATTTTTTGAATTGTTTGAGTCAATTAGAGAGAAATGCTGCTTTCTATAGTATGCATAAAAATAAGCATCTTAGTATTGCAGTTCGGAATAATAGGCTGGCGGAGATGTAGGTCCGGGTGTGGATCGGCAGGAGGAGGAGAGTGATGAGTGCTTCCGAATAGAGAGCGGGAAGTCGCTGGCGATGGAATGATGATATAGTTTTACTTTAAATGGTATGTGCGCTTACAGTAATCCCTCCCGAAACAGGGAGGGAATAATTAAATTATATATCTGCTGAATATTAAGTGTGATTGTATAAAATCAGTTCAGCTTGAAACCGTAGCAGACATTAATTGATATTTTTCTTTCTTTTACATTATCGATATCCGAGTCAACATCTGAAAGACCAAAAAATGCTCTTAATTCAACTCCAAGGTAGTTCTTGTCTATTGGAAAATTATATCCTCCTCCAAGGAAAAGACCTGTATTTACATCGCCTGTATCGTCATCGAATGAATTCTTTGTTCCGCCAACTTCAATTTCAAATTCAGAGTCTCCCATAGGGATGAAAAGTCCCAGACCTCCCAAAAGATAGAAGTTGTCGATGTAGTAAATACATAAAACAGGAAGATCAATTCCAAACTGTGAAATTTCTGCATAATCACTGCCGTCTTTAAGTTTTACCTTGTTAGTAGTAAGAAGAAGTTCAACCTGAAGCGCAAACTGCTCATTAAAGCGGAAGTTTGAGAATGCCCCGAAATTCATGCTCATGGCAGTAGCGTTGTCAAAATCAGTTCCATATGTGGCATTGGCACCGTCTACATAATCATCAACATCCGATCCGTAGGCTTTGCAGAAGTTAATACCCCCTTTGGGGCCCAGATAAAAGTTTGTTGCAAAAATCATGGTGGGAATAAGGCAGAGAATTACAATGAAAAATAATTTTTTCATTACATACTCCTTAATATTTTTATTTTTTGATTTTTACATTTTGTTCAATAAGATAATTATTCCACTGAAATGGCTAATTGTCAAATTTGTGATGTGCAAATATAACGAAAGTTTAACAAAATATAACTTTATGAACTAAGTGTTATAAGGGCAGACTGCTTATTGTGCTGCATTGTTTTATGTATTAAAAAGATAATCAAGAGATGCAAAAGCAGGTGCAGGCGAATGCAGCTCTGTAAATTCTCCGGTTGGGCATGAATAACTTTTTCCGGAATATCTATCGCTTATGATGCTGTCTCTTTTGAGACAGCATCATTGTTTTTCACCCCTGCTGATCAGGGCAGAATATATATGTAATTAATCTGTAATACAAAACAATCAAGGTAAATGATTTCTTTGAGAATCCGGCTTTATATATTATTATTAAAATATAAACTGCAGAGATATTTTCAGACAGGGGATCAGATGAGATTTCAAATAATCTGCATCTGTTTATAGACATAGAGTATAAACATTTTTTTTT
>LQAH01000054.1_pt1 | contig 52640 bp, 72 predicted proteins | sample 1535791 | NCBI WGS metagenome assembly LQAH01 (sample SAMN04331585, study PRJNA305678) | bioreactor metagenome | isolation source: bioreactor_4 inoculated with Wadden Sea sediment 2nd replicate of a... | place: Germany:Bremen
CCACCCCATAAGCTCCCTGATTAAGATCAGGGAGCAACTCTAACAGGAGGAAAAAAATGGAAGAAAAAAAAGGTTTGTTGAGCTGGTATTTCAAAAGTAATCTGCTTATGAGGATTTTGATCGGTCTTGTTCTGGGCGCTATCGCTGGCCTGGTGTTCGGACCGGGAATCGGCTGGGTCAGCCCTTTTGGTGACATTTTTGTCCGCCTGTTGAAGATGATCGTCATGCCGGTCGTCATCTTTACTCTGGTCGTTGGAGCGGCAAGTATACATCCTTCACGCCTTGGGCGTATCGGTGTGAAGGCGTTGCTCTTCTATATGCTTACCTCAGCTTTTGCCGTCGCCGTCGGTCTGCTCTTCGGTAATCTGTTCAGCCCGGGCGAGGGTATGCAGCTGGCCGGTGTTGCCGACGCGGCCGGTCGTGAGTTGAATCAACCTTCACTGGTTCAGACATTTTTGAACATTGTCCCTACCAATCCATTTGGTGTGATCTCCAGCGGCAAGATTCTGCCAACCATCTTTTCAGCCATGATTTTTGGTGTCGGACTGGCTTACCTGCGTGAAAGCAGCGAGGAGCGTGTTAAAAATGCCGCGGACACTGTTTTCTCCTTTTTTGAAGGCTGTGCCGAAGTCATGTACAAAGTTGTACACTGGATTCTTGAGTATGCCCCGATCGGCGTATTCGCACTGATCGCTGTTGTCTTCGGAAAACAGGGTGCTGAAGCTTTTGGTCCGCTGGCAACAGTTACCGGCGCTGTTTATGTTGCCCTGGCTGCTCATTTGATTTTTGTTTACGGTGGTCTGCTGACGGCTTTCGGCTTTAATTTCCGTAAGTTTTTGTCCAAGGCCCGCGCGGCAATGGTCACTTCATTCGTTAGCCGCAGCAGTGGCGGTACTCTGCCGGTCAGTATGGAAGTTGCCGAGGAAAACATGGGAGTTTCCCGCAGTGTTTACTCCTTTACCCTGCCTCTGGGAGCAACCATCAACATGGATGGTACCGCTATCTATCAGGGGGTTTGCGCTATTTTGTCGGCTTTGCTATCGGTATGCCGCTCGATTTCGGTCAACAGTTGACCGTTATTGCGACGGCAGTGCTGGCTTCGATCGGTACCGCGGGTGTCCCGGGTGCTGGTGCGATCATGTTGCTGATGGTACTTGAATCTGTCGGCCTCAAAGTTGAGCCCGGAACAGCTGTTGCGGCCGCTTACGCCATGATCTTCGGTATCGACGCTCTGCTTGATATGGGTCGGACTTCCCTTAATGTTACTGGTGACCTGGCTGCGACCTGCCTGGTTGCAAAAACTGAAGACGAAATTGACATGGAAAAGTGGGGTGTTAGCGGTAAGGCCAAAGCAGGTGCGGCCGAAACGGTTTGATAATATGAAAAATCATGGTTGAAGCAGCTTCATGACCACTTAAGGACCTGCTTCAACCAATTCCTCGGTCCTCTTTCTGTCTGGACTGAAAAAGTTACCATTTTCAACCGGACCAGGTGTATGATCGCCCGGAGGCAGCCTCTGTTGGATGGCTGCCTCTGTTTATGGTCTGAATGACACAGGGTTGTCGGAGAGTTCTTTGTCGACGCTTTCCGGCAGCCCGATTTCAGTTTGCCCAATTCGCTATAAATCTCTATCTGGTTCGGAACCTTAATTATGGATATTGCACTGTGGCAGTATGTCACCATTTTTTTTTCTGATTGGCTTTTCAGGTTTTATTGATTCTATTGCCGGTGGTGGCGGCTTGGTGTCTATTCCAGCCTATATGGCGATAGGGCTACCATCTGAATTTATTCTTGGCACCAACAAGTGTGTCAGTTCCTCCGGCGCAACTCTGGCTGTGTTTCGTTATATCGTGAATAAGACCATCATCTGGAAAATCATGATCTACGCCATTGTCTCTGCGCTGATCGGGTCGGCGATCGGTGCCAGCTTATCGCGCTACCTGTCGAAAGAGATTATGTTCACCCTGTTGCTGGTTGTCATTCCTCTGATATTTTTTCTTCAGTACCGTCAGGGAATGAAAGCGACTGCAGAAGAGGGTCGTCAGGTTCCTGCTTCTGCTGTGTTGCGTGCCAGTGTTATCGGATTGTTTGTCGGCGGCTATGATGGTCTCTTCGGACCCGGAACCGGCACATTCATGTTGTTGGCATTTATGGCTTTTCTCAATTTCTCTGCGCGGGAAGCCAGCGCCAATGCCCGGATCGTTAATTACGCATCCAACCTTTCTGCCTTGATCTATTTTCTGGTGCAGGGGCGGATCTTCTGGCCGATTGCTGCTGTTGCTATTGCCGGATCGATCTGCGGCAACTGGATTGGTAGCGGCATGGTGCTCAAAAGTGCGGACAAGGTGGTCATGCCGGTGTTCCGCCTTGTGCTGGTGCTGTTATTACTGAAGTGTGGTTACGATCTGTTGGGGTGAAATGATTGACTGCGCAGCGGTCAATGGAGTTGACATCGCTTGTACGACAAGTTTATTAGCCATAATTGGACTTTGAACGTATAGTCCTTCAGCTTTATAAGGTTGATATAACTCGTTAAAGGGGAGGGTTTTGTGGGGGCTGTAATAATGAAACGGCATTGATCCGACTGCTGATCGGATCAATCTTTATCAGTTTTTCACCGATTTCATCAAGTTGGCCGATGTCGATCCTGAACTGGCCGGATTTTATCGCATGCTGTTTGCGGTCATGGGATTGTTGCCGATGTTTCTGATGCAGAGGAATCGGCAGCTTCCGGATCGACGGACACTGCTGTCGTTTGCCGCCTGCGGTATTATCCTTGGTGTTGATTTCATCTTCTGGCACCGAAGTATCGATCTGATCGGTCCCGGTTTGTCGACTCTGCTGGGCAATTTTCAGATTTTCTTTACAGCCTTTTTTTCCTGGCTGCTTTTTCGTGAACAGATAAGCGGTAAGTTCATAATAGCGCTCGTGGTTGCGATATCAGGATTATTCCTTGTGACGGGAATCGATTTTGCTGCGCTGGCATCAACCGTTAAAATGGGGCTATTCTTGGGACTTTTGACTGCGGTTGCATACTCCGCTTACATTCTGTTGATGAAACAAGCCATGTCAGGCACCACCATCAGCAGTATGACCGCGATGTTGATCGTCTCTATCAGTGGAGGAAGTTTTCTCGGTCTCATTGAGTCGGTTGGTGGAGCTTCACTGGTTATCACTGATACTAAGGCTCTGCTGGCGTTGGCTGCCGTTGGCCTGGTCTGCACTTCGTTGGGGTGGTCATTGATCTCTTCCGGGATTAAAGAGGTTCCGGCGACGCTGGCCGGTCTGGTCATGCTGCTTCAGCCGACCCTGGCATTTGTCTGGGATGTTGTTTTCTTTGACCGTCCGACCGGAGGTCTTGAATACCTGGGATCACCATGATTTTGACCGCAATTTACCTTGGCTCAACACCGGCCAAAAGTAAAAATCGCCAGTCCTTCGACGCTGAAGAGCTTGAGCCGGCGCGCACTGCTAGCGAAGATTGAGAGCTCTTTCGATATCTTTGCTGATGAAGATTGGCAGGTATGAGCGGATGGCCGCTTTGGGAAGTCGCTTGGCCAGCTGTTCTTCGTAGTAGCTGCGGATCAACTGACTCTGTTCCGGAAACTGATCGCACAGGGCCGCTATTGCGGTTTCGTGCTGATTCTTTTCGACGTCATTTTTGAACAGACTTACATCCATAACATCTCCCGTCAGTTGAAGGTCAGTCGTAGCCTGACAAAGTCATGTTAGGATCGTGTGAGGTTTGTCGAGGTGGTCCCGGACTGAATGAATTGAGATCAGATTGTGGCTACTTTGACGGGTTCGCCCGATCGGCACTCCGTTCGATCCAGTTGCCTGCTTTCTGGATATCCCGTCCGAATCCGCTCATACATTCACAGCCGGCGATAAAAAGTAGCAGGACTAACAGCAGAATCGCGAATTTACTGGTCATTGTCAGTCTCCATGTTTATTAACCTGTAGTGGCGGGAGTTTATCAGCGCCGAGGTTGGAAGTCGATTCTTTCTTTCATCGTTGGAGACAGGTTCATGTCCGGTTCAGCGTGCTGTTGCGTTTTCTGGGTTCAGTTCAATGATGTGATAACTATCTGGCCTGCACTGAGGTCGACAAGTCTGGCGGTCAAGTTATCGATCTGTTCGGCAGGGGCTTTGAGATCGATACTGATCTGTTCAGCGTAGCTGGTTTCCACTATTTCCACTTCATAAATCGGAAGAATCAACTCTATGCGGTTTAAGAGCGGATAGGGAAAACTGATTTTCAGGTGGGTCCAATCTATTTTTTCTGTTGTCTCAAGATTTTCCAGGGCTGTCTGAACGGCCAGTGTATAGGCTTTGACCATCCCCCCCTTGCCGAGCTTGATCCCACCGAAATAACGTGTCACAACGACGCTGATATCTCCGATAGCGCTGTGTTGAATGGTGGTCAGCATCGGTTTCCCGGCGACACCGTGGGGTTCTCCATCATCACTGAGACCGATTCTGTCGCTGCTCCCCGGTGGACCGATCAGATAGGCCCAGCAGTTGTGGTTGGCATCGGGAAATTCTTTTTTATGCGGGTAACAAATTCCAGTGCGGATTCGGGGCTGGCGGTCATCTCAACGGTTGCAATAAAGCGACTGCGATTGATTTCAACTGCGCTGCGTTGTGTCCGGGCGGGGATGAGGTAGCGTTTTTTGTTCATCACGACTATCCATTGGCTTGCTAGGAGGGGGCCTCAAAGCTCACACGATGGGTCTTCATGTTTGATTGTTTACAGCGTTTCTTCAGGTAAGAAAACGCTGATGACGACGGGGATGGCATGAGAACACTGACTTTTTATCTCTTTAGCTATGCTCCCGGGTCACTGGGCCTGTTTCCTTTCGCGCTCTTCCTGCCAGGTACAGACCAGCATAATGCCGACACCGACGCAGATGGCACTATCGGCAAGGTTGAATGCCGGCCAGTGGTAGTTGTACCAGTGAAAGTCGAGGAAATCGATGACCTCGCCAAGCCGCAGGCGATCTATCAGGTTTCCCAGAGCTCCACTGAGGATCAAGCCCAGAGCGGGATATTGCCAAGGCTTGTTCTGTGGCAAGCGGTAGAGATACCAGATAATCCCCACCGTTGCGATGACAGAAACGGAAATAAAAAATGGAACCCTGTAGGCGTTGTCGGAGAGCATACCAAAGGCAGCACCCGGATTACGCACATAAGTAATATGGAAAAAATTCTCGAAGACCCGTTTTGACTCAGAGAGAGCAAAATTATTGTCTATGTATATTTTACTCAGCTGATCCAGAATCAGACCCAAAGCAGCTGTTACGGTAAAAATCCAGTACTTGTTCATATTACTCAGCGGCGAGAGCTGTGGCACAGCGATCGCAGATGGATGGATGTTTGTCGTCGGTGCCGACGCTGGTCGCATAGTTCCAGCAGCGCTCACATTTTCACCATCGGCACTCAAAACCTGCAACCTCATGCCGGGGACATGCTCAGCTTCCTGAGGCTCCGGGATGTCATCTGTCAGTTCTACCTGGGAGACGATGAAATAGGTTGGCAGAAGTTCTTTGTAGCTGTCGATCAGATCACGCAGATTCTCAGGAACTGAAAGCAGCACCTTGGCTTCGAGTGACTGACCCAGGCGCTTGTCTGCCCGGGCGATTTCCAGCTGTTTGGATACGTCGGAGCGCACCTTCTGCAGGCGCTCATAGCGCGCCTCCAGCTCATTATCCTTGAGCGCATCCATTTTTGCCGGAAAGCCTGCCAGATGAACACTGTCCTCGCGCTCGCCGGGAATCCGTTGCCAGATTTCATCTGCAGTGAAGCTCAACACCGGTGCCAGTATCCGGGTCAGAACGTCAACGATCCGGTACATGGTGGTGCGGGCGCTGCGGTAGGCAACGCTCGTCTTCGGACTGGTGTAGAGCCGGTCCTTGAGGATATCCAGATAGAAAGCGCTCAAGTCGATACTGCAGAAATTATGGACCGCATGGTAGATGACGTGAAACTCATACTGGTTGTAAGCGTTTTCAACCCGTTCAATCAGGCGGGCCAGTCGGGATAGAGCCCAACGATCCAGTTCAAGCAGTTCGGCGTCGGGAACCATATCGGTGGCGGGATCAAAACTGTTGAGGTTGCCGAGCAGGTAACGGGCCGTATTGCGGATTCTTCGGTAGGCATCCGACAGGCGCTGCAGGGTTTCCTGACCGAGGCGGATATCGTCGCGATAATCAGTTGCAGCAACCCAGAGGCGCAGGATTTCTGCACCATACTTTTTGATGATCTCTTCCGGAGCAATAACGTTGCCCATCGATTTCGACATCGGGCGGCCGTCCTTGTCGAGGACAAAACCGTGGGTAAGGACCGCCTTGTAGGGCGCGCGGTCACGGGTGCCGACCGATTCGAGCAGGCTTGAATGGAACCAGCCGCGATGCTGGTCGGAACCCTCCAGGTAGAGGTCGGCCGGGCTGTCGAGATTGTCACGGTGTTCACAAACGGCAGCGTGGGAGACCCCTGAATCGAACCAGACATCAAGGATATCCGATTCCTTGGTGAATTTGTCGTGGTCGCAGGAAGGACAACGGGTCCCTTCAGGTAACAGCTCTGAAGCATCCTTTTCAAACCAGATGTCGCTGCCGGTCTCTTCAAACTGATCGGCGATGTGGTGCATGATCTTCCCATCGTCGAGAGCTTCACCACATTTTTCACAGTAGGCGACAGTGATCGGGACACCCCAGCTGCGCTGGCGGCTGATACACCAATCGGGCCGGCCTTCAACCATATTGTAGATACGGTCACGGCCCCAGCTTGGGATCCACTCAACTTTCTGATCGATCTCCTTCAGTGCTTTCTGGCGCAGATCGTTCTGGTCCATGCTGATGAACCACTGCTCTGTCGCTCTGAAAATAATCGGTTTTTTACAGCGCCAACAGTGTGGATAGCTGTGGCTGATATCACTGCTGGAGAGTAGAGCGCCCACTTCGCTCAGTTTATCGTTGACGGCCTGGTTGGCGTCCTTGAGCTTCATGCCGCCGAACAGTTCCATGTCCTGGCGATAGCGGCCATAGTCATCAACCGGATTGTAAATTTCCAGTCCGTACTTGAGGCCGACCAGGTAGTCATCCTGACCATGGCCAGGGGCGGTGTGAACGCAACCGGTACCTGCTTCGAGGGTAACGTGATCACCTAAGACCAGCAGTGAATTGCGCTCATAAAAGGGGTGCTTGCAATTTTTATTTTCAAATAATGAGGACTCGAAGGTTGCAGCCACCTTGTAGTCTTCAATTTCGAGATTTTTCAGGACCTGCTCGTAGAGACCTTCGGCCAGCACCAGATACTCGCTTCCCGTGTCGACGGCAACATAGTTCAGTTCCGGGTTGAGGCAGATTCCCAGATTGGCCGGGATGGTCCAGGGAGTTGTGGTCCAGATGACGAAGTTGAGCGGTTTGTCGGCCAGCTGAGCCAGATTTCCGGCAGCTCGTCGGTATAGGCAAACTTGACGTAGATCGACGGAGAGGTGTGGTCGTCGTACTCGACTTCGGCCTCGGCTAGTGCGGTTACGCAGGAAGAGCACCAGTGGATCGGTTTTTTTCCCTTGAACAGGGAGCCGCGCTCAGCCAGTTTAGCCAGTTCGCGTGCGGTGGTCGCTTCATAATGGCTGTTCATGGTCAGGTAGGGATCCTTCCAGTTGCCGAAGATTCCCAGACGCTTGAATTCTTCAGCTTGAGACTTGATCCAGACCTTGGCGTATTCGCGGCACTCACGCCTGAAGTCGGCTTTACTCATTTCCCGTTTTTCTTGCCGAGCTTCTTGTCGACCATCAGTTCGATCGGCAAGCCGTGACAGTCCAGCCGGGACATAAGGAGTGTAAAATCCCTGCATCCGCTTGCTTTTGACAATAATGTCCTTGAGAATCTTGTTCAGCGCGTGACCCATGTGGATATGGCCGTTAGCGTAGGGAGGTCCGTCATGGAGGATAAAGCTCTGTTGGCCCTTGTTGGCGTCTTCAAGTTGATCGTTGAGGGCGATCTGTTCCCAGCGCTCAAAAATTTCCGGCTCCCGCTTGGGCAGGTTGGCTCGCATGGGAAAATCGGTTTCGGGCAGATTTAAAGTATCTTTATAGTCCATTTCGGTTTGTCTCCGTCGTACGAATGTTACATTGTTGAAAAAACTAATCCCGCAAGCTAACAAATGCGGCGCTTTAGTTCAAGGGGAAAGGGCGCGATTACAGGTGTTTATTGCCAGATTGAAGGGGGTGGTAAAGTTACTGTGACATATGTTGATGAGTTAGGGTGGAATCGGCTGATCTTTTATCTGCCCCATCAGTCGCGCCCAGGTGTATCCAAGCCATTCATGGAGCCAGAATTCCGACTTGGCCAGAGTGTTGGCGCTGGGGAAAACCCACCAACTTTTAACCGGTTTACCCAGATGTTCGGTCGGTGCTGGAATGGGGGTCAGTCCGGCACCACGAAAGAGCCCCAGTGCGCGGGGCATGTGGGGGGCGGAGGTGACCAAGACCAGGTTTGTTCGAGGAAACTTATCTGCGAGTAATTGTGCTTCTTCCACCGTGTCCCTCGGACCTTCAAAAACAAGGATATCCTGCTCCGGGACGCCGAGAGCAATCGCCAGTTCACGCAATTTGACCGGATAAGAGACCCTATCTTCGATTGTTCCTTTGAAGCCGGTGAAAATTAATTTGCTGCCGGGGTTAAGGCGATAGATACGGATACCTTCTGCCAACCGTGTAATGCCATGGGCATCGACTTGACTGGTCAATGGCTGGTCATCAACAGACTGATGCCAACTTCCAAGTACGGCAATATGATTAACCGGTTCCAGATTGTTTTGTTGATAAGCCGGAATCTGCGCCTCCAACCGATTGATATAGCGGTTGGCAACAGGGCTGTAGCTGGCCAGGAATAAGGTGACAGCGACAAAGAGAACAACGATGGTCCCGAACCAGCGGGTTTTGCGTCGCATTAATAAGAGAAAGGCCCAGAACAGCAACAGAGTGAAGATCGGCACCGGCATCAGCAGATTGCCGAGAAACTTTTTTGCCAGAAAAAGATAGTGTTCCATGAGGGCTATTCACCGCTTAAAAAAATGATAGAGGTCAATTCCATTACATGTCAGATGGCAGACTAGCGCAGTCGTCTGATTTGTTCAAGAATTCTTGTGACCTACACCGTTATTCGCGAGGGAAAACGGTGCTTTTTACGTATCATTCATTCCAATGTGAGGACAGATATCCTGTAATGGACAATTTTCGCAGCGCGGTTTTTACGGCAGCATTCTTTGCAGTGAATGACAATCTGGGCATGATACTCAGCGTACAATTGAACATTGGGTTCCAATTCATTCATGAACATTGAACGGATCTGTGCATATTTTTCCTTGCCTGTCAGCAGCCCAAGGCGGCTGAACAGTCGACCGGTGTAAGCATCGACAACAAAGGATAATCGCTGTCCAGCGTAGAGCAGGATGGCGTCAGCTGTTTCCGGTCCAATCCCTTTCAAACTGAGCAGTTCAGAGCGAACCTGATCAAGGTCCTGCTGCAACCAGCTGTCGAGGTTGCCTTGATAGTGCTCCTGAAGATGAGCGCAGAACCACTTTAAACGTTCACTTTTTTGTCGGAAGAAACCTGAAGGATAGATCAGTTTTTCCAACTGCTCGGTTGACAGCTTTAAGATGGTTTCAAGGGATAAGGCCTCCTCATGGCGCAGGTTGGTGATCGCTTTTTCCACGTTGCTCCAGTTGGTGTTTTGAGTCAGAATGGCACCGATGACCACCTCAAATGGAGTCTCCGCAGGCCACCAGCCACGGGAACCATAGTGATCGAGTAAGCGCTGGTAGATGGTTGTGAGTGTCTTCATGACTATCCTTCGGTTCAAAATTGTGCCGGAGCATAGCATGGGAACAGCGGTTCGGGGTATTCAGAAATCATGAGATATCCAACCCTTTTAGTTGTTGGTGTTGATATCGGCCCGTCCCCAGTCGATTCTGGCGGCCTGGGACGACAGTCACAGCTCCATTGATGTGGCCGACATCAGGTCGGGTGGGGCCACCGAAGGAGGGCATTCCCGCACTTCGCGAGCGCTGCCGCTGCCGATTTCATGCGTGACGACGAGCAGATTCTGAGTGTTCAGCTGAACGGTATCTGCAGGGCCTGTCCCACGCGTATTTTGTCCTGGCATGAACTGGTCGATGACCATTTTTGCGACCTGCCTGTTCTGGTCCTCTGGTGACCGCTTGCCTATGCCGGGGTCGTGTACTCCAGGCAGGTTGATGAAACAGTCAGCCCCAGATTCTTTCCCTTGATACGGGTTACAGTCGCAATTATGGCTCCGATCCTTACCCTGATTATTACGAACGACAGAGTGGTTGCATGTCGTTGTTTAAGCTTGGTCCGGGTGAGAAGGAACTGGTGATCGGTGTTGAAGCCGATGGCCAAATCAAAGCGTACCCTCTGGAGTTGGTTCGTAACAGTGGAACCGTTGCCGATGCTTTTGCCGGTCAGACGTTGACGCTCTGCTTTGATCCTCACACCGACCTGTTGACTCTGCGAGATTCTTTCGGGACAGGGCTTGAACGATATGATCGTTTATTGGTTTGTATGGAAAGGGATCTGGCCGGGAACCTCTCGCTACTCAAGCTCCAACCAATTCAGCACATTTTTATCCAGAATCGATCGTTTGGTTTCAGATAACTTCCTGTGAAAATAACTTGATCTCATCTCGCACGTTATTATATTATCTTAATTTGATCTAATTCATGTCTATGGGAGTTGCTTGTGTCTGGAAAAATTAAATGTCTCTTTCTGTTATTCCTGTTGCCGATGACAATTCAAATATCCGGGTGTTTGACCGCTGGGTTGGGGCCTCAATTTACCCGACCTGCCGAGCCTGAAGCAGGAAAGGCGATCATTTATGTCTACCGCGAACGGGTGGCAATGACCGGGAGTGATATCCCGGGCGTGCTGATGAATGACGTCCCGGTGGTCAAAGCTCTGCCTGAGGTTAACTATTTTTCCATCGCCGTTGCGCCGGGGAGCTATACCTTTTCTCCCAAGTTGTTTGGGATCTACAAGTCGACACCAGCGACAGTCGATGTCGAAGCAGGGCAGGTTGTCTATGTGAAATTCAGATTGACGCTTGGCCATCTGGCCTTTGCCAGGGCTGATAAGGATGAAGCCATGGCCTATATGGCTTCGTGCTATATGATCAATCCCGGACAGGCTGTTGATCCTCGAGTAATGGTCAGTCAGAAGCGCGCTCCTGCTCGAGAAGCTGTCCCAGTGGCAAAAGCGGTGCCAGCCGCTCGGCCGCCAGCGGTTGCCGGGGCTGAAACGGTGGAGACCGTTGTTACCAGACCGACAAAAGCAGAGCTGTATGTTGATCCGGTTCCTTCGGATGCACGTATCCGTGTCATGAATATCAAGCCCAAATTTCATCAAGGGATCAAGCTGAATGGTGGCCGTTATCATATTGAGGTGAGTGCCCTGGTTATGAAAAGTATCTCCACTGGATTTCTGTGGAAAAAGGTGAGATCAAGCGTCTACAGGTTGCCCTGGATAAAAAGGAAAAAAATCAGCTGGTTGTTTCCAGGCCGTCTGAAGCTGCAAAGGTTCCGGCTGCACAAATCAATAAAAAACTCAGCCTGCGGTAGTGAAGGTGCCGGCAAATGCCAGTTCCGAAGAGAAACGCTATGCAGAACTGTTTCAGTCCAATTCGGCTGTTGATATTCGCAATGCAGCTAAAAATTTCTACCATCGCTATCCGGAAAGTCGGTATCTGGCCGGTGCTGCAGAGCAATGTCTGCTGAGAAATTACGCTCAGAATCCCAGGGACAATATACATGTTGACGCCATGGCCTGGTTGTGTAAAGCGCTGGCACGCACCGGTGACGATCGTTTTGCGGCAATTTTGAAGACCGTAGCCGAGACAGCGCCTTCACGAAAATTGAGGAAGTATGCGCAGAAAAGTTTAAATCAACTGTGAGAGTGGCAAGGTCGTTTTGATGTTCCAGAGCGGGGAGGCCGAGATGTGGTCTCCCTGTTTTTATTCGAGATGAAATAAACATCCCTGTTTTCTTACCATTTGGAGGTCTCTTCCTCTATAATCGCCAACCATGTTGAAATATTTTTCCCCAGACAGTATTGACCAACTTCGTTACGTCATCCAGGAAGCTGACGGTAATGAAGTTTTGTTCTGGCCCAGACCGATGCCGAGCGGCGTATTGTGCAGATTGAAGTCTTGGCCCGCGGTTCCGAATCAGCTGTTCCGGCTATTATGCAGACCTGTGGATATGGGGATATCGTTATCCACAACCATCCGTCGGGAGATCTGCGTCCCTCGGCTCCAGATATAGAAATTGCTTCTAGATTCGGGAGCTTAGGTGTCGGCTTCTACATTGTTAATAACGCTGTGGATAACCTGTACAGGGTTGTGGAAGCTTTCGCCGATAAGCAGGAAGAAAAGATTGCTCCTGAACAGATTGCTGCGCTGCTGGGACTTGAGGGGCCATTGCGGAGAATCTTCCCGATTATGAAGAACGGCCTGAGCAGATGCGGATGGCGTTTGCTGTTTGTGATGCTTTCAATAAGGGGCAGCTGGCCGTAGTTGAAGCGGGCACCGGTACAGGCAAAAGTCTGGCTTACCTGGTTCCTGCCTTGATCTGGGCCAAGAACAACCACGAACGGGTTGTGGTTTCCACCAGGACCATCAATTTGCAGGAACAGCTGATCCGTAAAGATCTACCGTTTTGCAGCGTTGTACCGACCTTGAATTTTATGCCGTGCTGGTTAAGGGGCGCAGCAATTATTTCTGTCATCGTCGGGCCGAATCTGCCGGGCGCGAACTAGGGCTGTTCGACCAGGGTGTTGTCGATGAGTTGCAACAGATTCTGGCCTGGTCCGAATCAACTCAAGACGGATCTAAGGAAGACCTGTCCTTTATTCCCGGTTATCAAGCCTGGGACGAAGTCTGCTGCGAAGCCGATCAATGCGCCCGTGTGCGTTGTCCTTATTACAGCCGTTGTTTTTTTCATCGGTCCAGACGCCAGGCGGCGCGTGCTGATATCCTGGTTGTTAATCATGCATTGTTGCTGTCGGATCTGTCGTTGCGACTGCAGACTGATAATTATTCATCAACGGCCGTGTTGCCACCTTTTGACCGCGTGATTCTCGATGAGGCTCATCACCTGGAAGATGTGGCGACCAGCTACTTTTCTTCGCAGGTGACCCGTTTACCTTTTCACGCATCCTCAATCGTCTGCGTCATCCACGAAAACCGAATCAGGGGCTGCTGCCACGTCTGCTCGATCAACTGTCTCAGGAACTGCCGGATTCCTATGATGAGTTGTATAAGATCCTGCATGGCGAAATTGAAGTCCTGGTGTCCAAGCGTCAGCAACTGTTTGACCGCTCGTTGGATGATTTGCAGAATATCGGGACTGAACTGGGTGATTTTCTCGGCAAACAGGCCAGCCCGCAATATGAAGTCAAACATCGGATATTGCCGGCCTTTATTCAGACACCTGTGTGGCGGACAATCTGTGAGCGGGTTGAAGGGCTGCGTTGCGCAGCCATGGAGTTGGTAGCCGGGATTGAGGGTTTGCGCCGTAGTGCAGAGGCATTACCGGAAAAGGTCGCAGACAAGGTCTCTTCAACCCTGATTGACCTGCGCGGCATCGCTGGCCGGTTGGAAGGTTTGGCTCTGGATCTCGCTTCCTTTCAAGCTGTTGCAACAAATAGCTGTATCTGGATCGAGGTGAGGGAGGGGCGGATCGGACGGGGCAAGGGGTTGATTACCGCCCTCTGTCAGGCTCCACTTGAGGTCGCCGATAGTTTGAACCAAGCTCTCTACCAGCGTTTTCGGACTCTGGTGATGACCAGTGCCACCCTGACCGTGGCCGGAGCTTTCGGTTATTTCCACTCCCGCATCGGGCTTGACCGGGTGGCGGCAAAACGTCTGATCGAACTCTCGCTTGATTCGCCGTTCGATTATCAACAGCAGGCCCTGGTGGCGGTACCGACCGATCTACCCGAGCCGGGCAGGCCCGGCTTTACCGAAGCTGTCCGGGATGCGGTTGAAAAGCGGTGCTGTGCAGTGAAGGTCGCAGTTTCGTCCTCTTTACCTCTTACATGTTGTTACGTCAGATTTATGAGGAACTGGCGCCGATTCTGACGGCGCAAAAATTGAACTGTCTGCGACAGGGGCAGGAAAATCGCCATCATCTGCTTCGGCGCTTTGCCGAAGATGAAACCAGTATCCTGTTTGGGACCGACTCCTTCTGGGAGGGAGTTGATGTCCCCGGCCGTTCGCTGGAGCAGGTTGTTATTGCCAGGTTGCCGTTCAAGGTGCCGACCGAACCGGTTCTGGAAGCACGGGCTCAGGCGATTGAACAGCGCGGTGGTGATGCTTTTATGGAATACACGGTGCCGCAGGCGGTGATCCGCTTCAAGCAGGGCTTTGGGCGACTGATACGGCATCGTAACGATCGCGGGGTGGTGCTGATTCTTGACACCAGGGTGGTCAAAAAAGGTTACGGTCGGATGTTTTTGCGGTCGTTGCCTCCGGCGCGTGTGGTGCGGGGCCAAAGTCATGAGGTTTTTGACGCCATAGGGCACTTTTTTAGCGAAAATGATCGATGAGAGAGGGTTGATATGAAGCGATTTGTCCTGCTGATTTGTCTGCTGGTGTTGTCAGCTTGCGACAGTGATCCCCAACAGCTGAAGCAGCTGAGGCCCAACGATGTCATTCTGGCGTTTGGTGACAGTTTGACCCTTGGTGTCGGTGCGGAGGCAAAGCTGAGCTATCCGGCTCAGCTGAGTCGTCTGTTGGCGCGAAAGGTTGTTAATGCCGGGGTTTCCGGCGAAGTCAGCGCCGAAGGAGCAAGGCGTCTGCCGGACCTTCTTGACCGTTATGAACCCGATCTGTTGATTCTTTGTCACGGGGGTAATGATTTATTGCGTAAGCTGGATCGGCAGGCGCTGCGAGATAATCTGCAACGCATGTACGAGGCGGCTAATCAGAGAGGCATTGCTGTCGTGATGATTGCTGTGCCACAGCCAAACCTGCTGGTCAACGATGCTGATCTGTATCAGCAGTTGGCCAAAGAGTTGAACATTCCACTGTTGGAGGAAACCCTTGGCGACCTGATGAAAGAGAAAGAATTTAAGAGCGATGCGATCCATCTCAATGCTCAAGGATATCGCAAATTAGCTGAATCTGTTGCCGATCTGCTCTACCGGAACGGGGCGCTTTAGGCGTGTACCAAGATTGACAAGGTGCCGTTATCGGGTATCTTTTTAGTAAGACGGTTTCTTCCGTTTTTGCTTCACAGTTACTGTTTCAGGTGACGATGGAAATCCTCAACCCCAGCTGCGAGGAGGTGCCTATGCCACAGGAATATGTTCATCAGGAAGCGATCAAGGTTGCGATCGAAAGTGAAAAGCAGTTGATGTGTTTTTATCGTAAAGCTGCTGAGATGGTGACTGACGAAGATGGCCGCAAGGTGTTCAGTCGCCTGTCCGATGAAAAGAAAGAACATGTCGGTGCTTTTTTCCGCTACTATCGTGGCAAGGAATTCGGTCCATACGAAGAGTTTATTTCCACACCATGCCCCAATGAAAAAGAGGTCTTGAAAGAGCTGAACGACATCATCGACGATCAGGTCAAAGAGCGGCGAGCACGTGAAATAGCTATGGCTAAAGAGGAGCAGTTCGAAAAGTTGCTGCGCAGTCGAGCCAAGCAGATTGTTGATCCCGGAGTGCGGATGATTTTCGATCAGATGGCTAACGAGAGCAAAAAACACTACGCTATTATCGAATCTGAATATGCTTATTACATGGGCATGCCGCATGAGACAGATATCGATACCTTTGTCAGAGAATAGAAGCGTAGCGCAATTGTGTTTTAACTGAATCATTATTTTATTAAGTTGGTTTTAATTGCATTGGAGGGGGGAGATGCGGCGGATTAAAGATTGGCCCGCGGACGAGCGTCCGCGGGAAAAATTACTGGCGTTCGGAGCAGACAAACTGACCGACGCCGAACTTCTGGCCCTGATTATTCGTACCGGTGACTCAACCAGTCGCACCAGTGCCGTTGATCTGGCACGTATTCTGTTAAGTCGCTTTGGTTCGTTGCGTCGTCTGGCAGCGGCCAGTATCGCTGAGCTCTGCCAGCAACCTGGGATCGGTCCTGCCAAAGCGGCCGAAATTCAGGCTCTGTTTCAAATTGCTCGGCGGTTCAGTGACCACCGGTTGCAACCGGGCCAGCCCCTATCGTTCGTCCAAAGATGCTTATCTCCACTTCCATGAGCGCCTCTGCGACTACCGCAAGGAAGTCTTCCTCGCTCTTCTGCTCGACAGTAAAAATCGTCTCATTCGTGAAGTTCAAATTTCAGAGGGTAGCCTCAATGCCAGTATTGTCCATCCGCGCGAAGTCTTTGCACCGGTGTTGAAGGAATCGGCATCGGCGATCCTGTTTATTCATAATCACCCATCTGGTGATCCGACACCGAGTGCAGAGGATATTGCGATTACTGACCGCTTGAAAAAGTGGGAGAGTTGATGGGGGTCAGAGTGCTGGATCACATCATTATCGGCAATGGCGACTATGTCAGTTTGGCCGATCGTGGAATCCTGTAATTATCCGGCGAGGCTACGGCTATTAAACACTCCTGTCCCGGTAGCGGCAAAAAAATCAATCAATTTCAAATTCTTTCAGCTTATACATCAGAGAGCGTAAGCTTATTTCCAACAGTTGAGCTGCTTGAGTGCGATTGCCGGCTGTTTTTTTTAATGCTTTACGGATGTATTCCTCTTCCAATCGACGCGAAGCGATCTTAAGGGAGTACTCTTCCGGATTAAACGTGCCAGGTGTCGCTTGACGAGTTCTCAGCGGCGGCAGCTCCAATTGTTCGCCGGGGCTGAAGATCAGGGCCTTTTCCAGGTAGTTTTCCAGTTCGCGGACATTTCCGGGCCAGTGATAATTGATCAGGTTCTGTTGGTATTCTTCGCGGATTCGCGGTTTTGGCCTGCCTTCACGTTCGCATAGTCGGGCCAGGAAATAGTCGGCCAGTATGAGGATATCCTCTGGGCGATGTCTCAATGGAGGAAGGTTGACATCGACGACGGCCAGTCGGTAATAGAGATCGCTTCGAAACTGATTGTTATTGACCGCTTCATGCAGGTTCTTGCCTGCCGCAGCGACGACGCGAGTGTTTATCTTTTCAGATTGAGTCGCTCCGACTTTGCGAATTTCACCTTCCTGCAAGACACGCAGGAGTTTTGGCTGTAACTCAAGTGGCAGTTCGGCGATCTCATCAAGAAACAGGGTTCCGCTGCTGGCAATCGAAAACAATCCCTCTTTGTCGCGATCTGCGCCGGTAAAAGCCCCTTTTGTGGCCGAACAGTTCACTTTCCAGCAAACCCGATGTGATTGCGCTGCAGTTAATGGCCAGGAATTGGCCTTTACGTCCACTTTCACTGTGCAGAGCTTTGGCGATCAACTCTTTGCCTGTTCCGGTCTCGCCCGTGATCAGCACGGGTGAGTCCGCTTTGGCAGCGATCTCGACCAGTTTCAAGACTTTACCCATCTTGGCGCTGGAGTGGACAATATCCTTAATTGAAAAGGATTTATGCTGTTTGGTGAGCGCTTTTTTCAACTCCTGATTTTCCTGCTTCAGGACGCTTCGCTCTTCAGCTTTGCGCAGAGTCAGAACTACTTCATCCGGTTTAAATGGTTTGGATATATAGTCGTAAGCGCCCCGTTTCATGCATTCTAGGGCTGTATCAATACTGCCGTAAGCACTCATCATAATGATGGTCGTGTCGTCAAGGGAGCGCACTTCCGGTTGGTCAAGAAAGGTCAGGCCGTCCATATCGGGCATACGGATATCTGAAAGGACAAAATTGAACTTTTCCTTGTAGAGCAGATTGATGGCTTCCGCTCCATTTTGAGCCTCTGTGACGCGGTAGTTGTTCTGCTCCAGAACCAGACGCAGCATATGGCGCATGGACGCTTCATCATCAACAACCAGCAAATTGTGAAATTGATCGCTCATCGATCCCCTCGACAGAAAAAATGATAGTCTCGCTAGGATACCCTTGATTATGCAAATGGGCAAATATTCAGTTTAAAGGATAATTTTATCTGTCTGCAGATCAGCTGATAAAACGGCCGCCTCTGGACTCAAGAAAAGGACCATATTGTTTATCAACATCAAGAATGTGTTCCAGCACCCAGGTTCTTAAAAGTCTGAGTAACTCTTGGGCCAGACCGTCGGTGTCTGAGCTGGCGCGCATTTTAAGATCCTGGACTATAACGATCAATTCCTGATGCTTTTTTTTATGCTCTTCCAGGCCGGGAAAGCCATATTCCATCATCAAATTTTCTTCGTGCTGAAAGTGGGTAAGAGTATAGTATTCAAGCATTTTAAGACTATCATTCAGAGCGGTCTCTTCCTGTTTGTCACGTATGGCTTCATAGAGACGATTGATTTGGTCAATGAGTTGCCGATGCTCGTCATCCAGAGCGATGATGCCGGTGGCATAGACTTTTTTCCAGCTGATAACTGTCATGAGGACTCCTGAATTTATGGCAGCTGTTCTTTTGTCAAGCTGGAAATAATCGGAATTTGTACGCAGAAAGTTGTTCCCTCGCCGACGCGAGAAGCAACCGTAATTTCACCGTGATGGCTTTTGATGATGTCATAAACCATACTCAATCCGAGCCCTGTTCCTTTGCCCGGCTCTTTGGTTGTGAAGAATGGTTCGAAAATCCGTTCCCGATGGTCATCAGGAATCCCCTTACCGTCATCTGTGATGGTTATAAAAACATAGGTGTCGTCAGCCCGGCTCTTAATACCGATTGTTCCTTTGGTCTCTATAGCGTGGGATGCATTCATAATAAGGTTCATGAATACTTGGCTGATCTGTTGAGGAAAACAGGTTACCGCAGGCAGTGAACCGTAGTCTTTTTCAATGATGATTTTGTATTTCAGCTCATTCCAGATGATATTGATCGTGCTGTCCAAACAGGCGTTGAGGTCGATACTCTGGATATCGTTCTGATCGATTCTGGAAAAGGTTTTAAGATTGTTGACAATCGTCTGAATCCGTTGTGCGCCATCAAGGATTCGTCAATCAGGTCATCGGCGTCCTTGAGCAGATAATTGAGCTTGATCTTTTTTTCAAATTCCTTAATCGCCCCGGTCTGTTCTTGGGGAAGTTGAAAATAAGCTTTTTTGGGCGGAGATTAAGGCTGCGAGTTTGTCGATGTACTTTTTCAGAGTTTTAAGGTTTTGACTGACAAATCCCACGGGATTATTGATTTCATGAGCGACTCCGGCAGCCAGCTGCCCGATAGATGCCATTTTTTCACTTTGCAGCAATTTGGACTGTGATTGCTTGAGTTCCTTCAACGTTTGTTCAAGTTTCAATGTCATATTGCGATTTTCAGTCAGATCGTTCAGGGTGATAACCGAGGTGGCTGCGGGGCTTTTTGTTACGGTCAGATAGTCATATTTTTAACGATAAACCATTGCTTGGTTGGTGGATAAAACACTCGTTCTGATTGTTCTTGGGAGCGAAGAAGACCATCCCTCCGGCAGCCAGAACCCTGTGCCAATGCTTGTCAAGAAGCTCATTGTAAGTGCAATTCAGAAGATTCGCGACACGGCGGTTACAGCGGGTGATCTTCTCTTCAGCGTTGACAATCATGACCAGATCTTCAATGCTGTCCATGGTGTTTTCCCACTGGTTTTTAGCATTGCTGATCTGTTGAAACAGGAGCTCTTTCTCTTTCTTGTTTTTGTAGTGCTCTGTAATGTCACGGTTGTTGCCGCAGCGTCCAGCTGACTGGCCGTTACTTTTAAATATCGGTTTACAGTTATGCTCAATCCATTTTTCCTGACCATCTTTTGTAATGATGGGAAACTCGAAGGAGAATGACGCTGCGGTTCCTTTCTGCTCCTGCGAGAGGTGGGTTGAAAACTTATCTCTGTAATCGGCTCTGATCAGGTTGACAAGCAGTTGGGGGTTATCGAGAAATTCCTGCTGGGAATACCCGGTAATGCGTTCACAGGCAGGAGATGTGTAAATATATCGACCATCGGAATCGATCCAGTACTCCCAGTCGAATGTGTTATCTGCGAGCAGACGGAATTTATACTCACTCTGCTTTAGTGACTCCTCAGCTTCAATTTGAGCGCTGATATCGATAATCGTCCAGAGGGCACCTTTGGGGTTCTGGGTTGGTTGTCCGGTAAAATTGGCCCAGAATGTTGTGCCATCGCGTTTTTGCAGTTGATAGGTCAGGTTCAAGGCTTCATTTTTCATGATTGCCGAAAGATGTTTTTTTCCAAAAAAAAGATAAGATTCCTCTGACAGGTGAAGGCAACGGGCAGATTTTCCAATCAGTTCAGATGGTGTGTCATAACCAAATAATTCGGTACATGCCTGGTTAATTTCAAGAATCCGTCGCTTTTCGTCAACAATAAGAATGCCAATGAAAATATTGTTGTGGAAAGGACGATACCGGGATGCCGTTTCAGAATTATGCTTGTCAGGATTATGATCATTCATAGGCGCAGCCTTTGAGGCTCTATAGTAAGTTTGTGCTAATAAATAATATCACAATAGTTAGTTTCAGCAAATGATAAATATTTTATAAGCGGGGGAAATCCGGGCTGACGTGTTTGGGTGAGGTGATCTGCGAAGCAGGTTTTCCATGACGGCGTGATTTTGACCTTCACTGAAATCAACGGGATCGGTCTGTCCCCAGGAATCTGTCGGACTTTATATGGATCGACTGAAAAATACCTGATTGGATCCATATGCCTGCTTCTGTTCGGCAAAGGACTTTGGCTATTCACACTTAAAACAATTAAAAAACTTGTCTCGAACAATCTATTTTTCGCTTCGATCCACAAGACCCGATAGGTTCCTAGTTCCGTAATGTCGCAATCAGGCGCTTCGGTTTAAGCAGCAGGTCGAGAGCCGCCAGGATATCGGGGACGAGAATATCCGCAGACTGGACGGTATTGACGGCCACTCCCTCCTGCTGCATGACCGCAATACCTAAGGTTGCTTCTTTCAGCATCAGGTAATCATTAAAGCCGTTACCGATGGCGACAACGCCTCCGCCTCCGAGATCTTCGATGTGCTGACACTTCGCTTGAGCCTGGTTATGGCAGGAAATAATTTTTAATTCGATCGGCATAAAAGACAGCTGCTCATCGGCACTGTTGTGGGTGTCTGCAGTAATGACACCGACGCTGAGTTGGTGTGACAGCAGCTCAATGCGCTCAGCGACTCCTGGAATCAGGCTGCCGTCGCAGGCCAATGTGCCATTGTAATCAAGAACAAGATGATGAAGTTCAAACTTTTTATGTCCGGGGATATTGATGCAAAACATAGAGGCCTCTTTGGTGGCAGCACCAATGAACAATACAAATGAAGTATATTTACGACGATCAGGTGTGATGCTTCCGGATCATTAATGCAACCGGCCCAGCAGGTTCAACTTGCTGGGCCGGTATGAATATGTTGTTATCCCTGCCAGACCTTGAGGAGTGCTTCAGCCATTTCCGCCGGGGAGTCGGCAACGCTGACACCGCAGTCACGCAGGAAAGCTTTTTGCTGGCGGCATCCCCCTTGCCGCCGGAAATAATTGCCCCTGCATGGCCCATGCGTTTGCCTTTCGGGGCTGTGGCTCCGGCAATGAAGGCAGCGACCGGTTTGGTCATGTGATCGCGAACGAACTCCGCAGCCTGCTCCTCAGCGTCTCCACCGATTTCACCGATCATGATGACGGCCTCGGTTTTTGGATCGTTTTCAAACATTTTAAGGACATCGAGGTGGCTGGTCCCATTAACCGGATCACCTCCGATGCCGACACAGGTGGTCTGCCCTATGTTGCGACTGGTTAATTGCCAGACGGCCTCATAGGTCAAAGTGCCGGAACGGGAAACGACGCCCACTGGTCCCGGCTGGTGGATGTAGCCGGGCATGATACCGATTTTACACTCTCCAGGAGTGATGACGCCGGGGCAGTTGGGACCTATCAAGCGGCAGTTTTTGCCCTGCATATACCTGTTCACCTTGACCATGTCGAGGACAGGAACTCCTTCAGTGATGCAGATGACCAGTTCAATTCCAGCATCGACCGCTTCCATGATGGCGTCGGCACTGCCGATTGGCGGGACGTAGATGACCGATGCATTGGCGCCGGTCGTTTGCACCGCCTCCTCAACGGTATTGAATATGGGGAACCCGTCAATGGTGCCACCACCCTTTCCGGGAGTGACGCCACCGACCATTTTTGTCCCATATCCACGGGCACCTTGCGCGTGAAACAGACCGGTTGCGCCAGTGATGCCTTGAGTGATGACCTTGGTATTTTTATCGATCAGAATGCTCATCGTTCTCTCCTATCCATTGACTGCTTTGACGATTTTTCCGCTGCATCGGCCATGCCGTCGGCACTGACCAGACCGAGGCCTGATTCGGCCAGGATTTTTTTGCCCAGCTCAACGTTGGTGCCTTCGAGGCGGACAACCAGTGGAACCTGAACCCCGACCTGTTTGGCCGCTTCGACCACGCCGGTAGCAATGACGTCGCACTTCATGATGCCGCCGAAAATATTAATCAGGATGCCTTTGACCTTGGCGTCGGAAAGAATGATTTTAAAGGCTTCAGTGACCCGTTCTATGGTCGCTCCACCGCCGACATCGAGAAAGTTGGCGGGGAGCCGCCATAATGCTGGATGATGTCCATGGTTGCCATGGCCAGACCGGCTCCGTTAACCATGCAGCCGATATTGCCGTCGAGGGCGATGTAGGAAAGATCGTATTGAGAGGCTTCGATTTCCATCGGGTCTTCTTCATCATAATCGCGCAGGTCGCGGATCTGGAGATGGCGGAAGAGGGCGTTGTCTTCGAGATTGATCTTGGCGTCAAGGCAGATCAGCTTACCTTCTGCGGTCAGGATCATCGGGTTGATTTCGAGCAGCGAGCAATCACACTCGACGAAAGTTTTGTACAGGTTTGACAGGAGAGGCACCGCTTGCTTGACCTGAGGCATGGCAAAACCAAGTTTAAAGGCAACCTTGCGTGCCTGAAAAGCCGTCAGGCCAACGACCGGGTCGATCGCTTCAAAGAAGATTTTGTCGGGGGTTTCAGCGGCGACCTCTTCGATATCCATGCCGCCTTCAGCTGAAGCCATCAGGGTGACCTGGTCAGTCACGCGGTCGACGAGAAAAGAGATGTAGAATTCATCAGCAATATTGCTGGCCTTTTCGACCAGTACCCGTTTGACCACTTTGCCCTCCGGACCTGTTTGGTGAGTGACAAGGGTCATCCCGAACATATCGCGGGCGTACTGTTTAACTTCATCGGCTGTTTTTGCGATTTTGACTCCACCTCCCTTGCCCCGTCCACCAGCATGGATTTGAGCTTTGACTGCCCATGGCCCGTCTCCCAGTCTTCTGGCCCAATCGCGAGCCGAGTTGCTATTGTAGACCACGTGCCCGTCAGGGACGGGAACAGCGAACTTGCGCAGAATTGCTTTTGCCTGATACTCGTGAATGTTCATCGCATCCTCTTAGCTGGTTGGGCCTGAACCATTGAAGAGATTCAGGAACGAATTTTCGGGCCCTGATCAAGAGAGGCCTCGAAAATACAAAAGAATCGAATGAATAAAAAAGATGTGTCTAAACGATTTTACCTAAGATTGTTCAATTGGCAAAGAGGTTACTTGAATGGTCTGGGTCTGCTATGTCGAAGCTGAAGAAAGGGGCCTTAGTTGAGAGCTTCCAGCCGGCAGTCCTGACCCGGGAGCAGGCGATAATGATGAACCGGTAAATGTGACTGGTCATCGATCTCACCTTCTGCAGTAGAGAACAGATCGGTAGCGGTCTTAAAGTACAGGGCATCCTCTTTCCAGCCAAGGTTAAAAAACCGTGAGGATAGGCTTCAATGCCGGGACAACGGCGAACACCCAGTTGCTTGCGAACCCGATCGAGAGCGGTGACAAAAAAAATACCATGACCTTCACCCGAATCTTCGATGACTGCAGCATAGTGGCGTGAAGGGGAAATCATCAGGTCGATCGTTTCGAAACCACCACCAAGAGCGGGAATTTGCTCAACTTTAGACTGATCGACCAGAAAAAAAAGATTGCGTTTATTATATTCAAAGCGGTTATCGACAGTCAGAAAACAGAGATTTGCGGAAATGTCTTGCTGCCGATCGGAAAACAACGACTTTGTCGGTCCAGCCCATTTGGTTGCGTTGTGGCACAGGCGCATAAAAAAAGCAGGCTTATCAGCAGGTAGGGCATGATGGTTGGGCCTCGGTGAATGCTCAGCAGCAAACCGAAGAGGGCCCGGTTCGCTGCTGAGGTCAACAATGATGTTGATCTACTTTGTCTTTTCCCAGTCAGCCAGAAACTTTTCGATTCCGACATCGGTGAGTGGATGTTTGGCCAGCTGAGTCATGACTCCGTAAGGGATGGTGCAGATGTCTGCACCGATCAAGCCGGCATTGAGAACATGCATGGGGCTACGGACCGAGGCGACGATGATTTCAGTTGTGTAGCCGTAGTTGTCAAACAGGGTGCGGATTTCTTCAACCCCTTCCATCCCTTCGTGACCGATATCGTCAAGGCGGCCGACGAAAGGTGAGACGTAGGTCGCGCCAGCTTTCGCAGCCAGCAGGGCTTGCAGGGAAGAAAAATCAGCGTAACGTTGGTCTTGATGCCCTCGGCTGTGAACTGTTTGGTCGCTTTCAGGCCCTCGGTGGTCATCGGCACTTTGACGACAATGTTTGGATGGATCTTGGCCAGTTCTCGGCCTTCCTTGAGCATCCCTTCTGCGTCAAGAGCGATAACTTCGGCTGAGATCGGGCCATCAACGATGGCGGCGATTTCGGTGATAACTTCTTTAAAATCACGGCCGCTTTTAGCGATCAGAGATGGGTTTGTGGTGACACCGTCAACCAACCCCAGTTCGTGGGCGGCACGGATTTCGTTGACTTCAGCGGTATCGATAAAAATTTCATTGTTACGGGCTCCTTCTGCCTGTTTTGATTTATGGTTTTTGCGCCTTTTTATACTCTTTCATGCATTTTTTGGAACAAAAATAGAGTTCCTTTCCCTCAATAGTCGCTTTGACTGCGTCGCTGAGTGGAAGGTAGGTGCCACATTGAGGGTCAGCGACCATTTTCTCTCCTTCCTGGGAGCGGTTCTTTGTTTTTTTTCTGTTGTTTCGGTCCCTGGCGGAGCAGACCGGAAATCATCGAATAAAAGATAAAGCCCGCCAGGGCCAGCATTAATAGTTTGATCATCAGCTTACCATGTTTTCTGTATTTGCCGGATCCCCTGTGCCGGAGGAAGTCGTTGTAACAGGTCTTTCACAGGGAGGCCGAGCAGTGGATGGATCAGGTTCGGGGCGAGGTCGTACAGGGGTAACAGTACAAAATGACGTTGATGCAGACGCGGATGAGGCAAGGTGAGTTCGGGGGTGTCGATCGTCAGGTCGGCAAAGAACAATAAATCGATATCAAGAGTCCGCGGCCCCAGTGAACTTCTCTTGTTCGGCCGGCCTGATCCTCAATCTGTTGACAGAGATGTAGCAGCCTGTCAGCCGGCATGTCGGTTCGAATTTCAACAACGGCATTCAGATAATCGGGTTGGTTTGCCGGTCCGCCGATCGCAGGAGTCTGATAAACGGGTGAACAGGATATACGTTTGATCTGCGGCTGTTGCTGCAGCAATGCGACAGCGTGACGAAATTGCGCCAATGGTTGGCCTAAATTGCCGCCGAAAGCCAGAAATACTTTGTATATGTTACTCTCTGTCATAACCGTCGCATTTAAGCACAGGCGGGAAAATAAAATCAACGTGACTTTGTTGGTTGTTGTGTATTTATCTGTGGAGTATTCGAGAATGGTGAGGCTAGATGACTGCATTGAATTTAACACTGGCTGTGAATGACCCGGATGTTTCGGTCCAGTTTTACCGGGATATTTTGAACCTCAGGGTTGAGTTGTCCGATCAGAGCGATTTTTTTATCGTCTCTTTTCACAACATCAAGGTTCTCTTTCAGCGACTGGCTCAGTTGGAACAGCAACATCCGGCTTTTTGCAACATCTTGGTCGTTCCCCTCTAGGGGTTGGTGTTCAGTTCGAGGTGGAGTGTGCTGATCTGGAGGCTGTTGAACGGCGGCTCGCCGGCTGTGGCTGGCCGATCATTTATGAGTTGGATGACCGGGAACATAAGCGGCGGGAACTCTGGGTGCAGGACCCGGATGGGTATGTTGTGGTGCTGAATAGCTGCGGTTAATGCAGAGGTTGGCTATCCGGCTTTTAGATTTGAAAGAACCGCCGCTGTCTGTATTCACCAAGGCGTGACATCTATTCCGATGAGGCTCAAAAGGGTTTGTGCTGAGGAAGGAAGCCCTCGTTTTGTCGAGAAGCGGATAAAACGGGACGATTTTGAGAAATCGGGAGAGCTGATGGTGTGCTGTGAGCATATGAAGATCAAGGTTCCCGGATCGAAGCTCGGGAACCTTAATTAATTCATAGCGATAGGGTAGGTCGTTTCTACGCGTATCCTCCGGGTTGACCCAGCATGCCTCGGGTTACCAGCACGACTCCTTTATCGGTAATGCGGAATCCATTTGCCTTGTCCTGCTCATGATCGTAGCCGATGACCATGCCGGGGGGAACATCGCAGCCGCGGTCGATAATAGCTTTTTTGATCCTGCAGTTCCGTCCGATGGTGACTTCGGGAAGAATAACGGTTTCTTCTATGTCGGAATAAGAATGAATGCGGACATTGGAGAAAAGCAGTGATTTGTTCAGCTTTGAACCGGAGATGATACAGCCACCGGAAATTGTCGAATCGACCGCCATTCCTCTGCGATCATCGTCGTTGAAAACAAACTTGGCTGGCGGAAGCTGCATCTGGTAGGTCCACATGGGCCAGGCGGGATCATAGAGGTTCAACTCCGGAGCAGGGGAGATCAGTTCCATGTTGGCTTCCCAGAAAGCGTCCAGTGTGCCGACATCACGCCAGTAGGCCCGGCCCCCGGTTTCGTTATCGCGGAAGGGGAAGGCGTACACATTATGGCTGTCGATGATTGAAGGGATGATGTTTTTGCCGAAATCGTGTTCAGATGTTTCATCTTTGCCGTCTGCCCGCAGGACATCAAACAGAAAATCGGTATTAAAAATATAGTTCCCCATTGACGCCAGGGTCAGGTCGGGGTCGCCCGGGGTCGGGGTCGGATGAGCCGGTTTCTCTTCAAAGCCGATGATGCGATTGGACTCATCCACCTGCATGACACCAAATGCCCCAGCCGCTTCTTCAACCGGGACCTCAAGGCAGGAAACCGTCATGTCGGCGCCGTTTTCAACATGATTGAGCAGCATGGTGCGATAATCCATGCGGTAAATATGGTCGCCCGACAGGATCATGACGTACTTCGGTTTTTCCGCCTGATAATATCCAGATTCTGATAAACGGCATCGGCCGTGCCCTGGTACCATTCGTCGGAAAAACGCTGTGAAGCGGGAAGAACTTCGACAAACTCTCCCAGTTCTTTTTTGAAGTGACTCCAACCACGAACCAGATGACGAATCAGTGAGTGCGATTTGTACTGGGTCAGCACCCCGACCCGTTTTATCTCTGAGTTGATACAATTTGACAGGGGGAAATCGATGATGCGGTATTTACCTCCAAAGTAAACAGCCGGTTTGGCGCGCCATTCGGTCAGTTCGTACAACCGGCTGCCACGACCACCGGCCAGCACCAGTGCAACAGTGTCTTTGACCAGATGACTGACATAGCGATAAACAACGCGATGATCCTTTTCAGGCATGGGGTACCTCCTCCATGGCTATATGATGAATATGGCAAAAAGGCCAGACAGCCTTGCCGTCTTTTTAAACAATAGTCTATTTCTTTCCCTCTTCAACACCCGTGCTGTTTATTCTTTGAGAGGGGATCGTTTTTTATCTGTCTACGGTCGGTATCTCGTGATTCATTGGTGAGGTAGACCCCACAGCTGACCATTAGCAAACCGGTTAGCAGCGATGACGTCAGCGGTTCTTTCAACATGACGACCGATAACAGAACGGCACTGACAGGAACGAAGTTGATAAACTGCCCGGCTCTCGTCGCTCCGATTTTCTGGATCCCCTGATAATACCAGACAAAGCTGAGCACCGTTCCGCATATGGCCAGATAAGACAGACTGATCCAGGCTGAGAGAGGATAGTGGGTTATCTGCTGGAAGAGCCCTTCTTTGACGGCTGCAGGAAAGAGCAACAATGTACCGAGTGTTGCCGAGTAAGTGACAGCGACCAGCGGAGACAGTCCTTTCATGGCACTGCGACCAACCAGCGAATAGATAACCCAGCTGGCAACACAACCGAAGATCAGCAACTCGCCCTGACCGATCACGCTGTTAAAAACACCGAGCGGATCTCCGTGTGTTATCACGATTATGGCTCCCAGAATAGATAAACCGATCCCGGACAGTTTTTTCCAAGTCAGTTTTTCTTTGAACAGCAATGCGGCAAAGAGACCGATAAAAACAGGATTGTTGGCAATGATAACCGCCGCTCGACCCGCTTCAATTAATTTCAGCCCGCTAAAAAAGAAGGCGTTATAAGCAAACACTCCACTGGCTCCAAGTAGTAACAGTGGTCCCCATTGATCAGAGTGGACCCGCGGAAAGGACCACAATGTCGCCTGGTCAGACACAGCAGAGTCGCAGACGCTATGGTGAAGCGCAGAAAAGCTGCAGAAAATGGGGAGACTTCTCCAACCAGAAGACGGCCGGCGATGAATGTGCCGCCCCAGAAAAAAGCCATCAGCAGCAATTTGATATAGGTCAGTGCGTTGGACTCTGTTGTCATGATTGATTCCGGCTTTTACCTCAAAGATTCCAGGAGATTACCCTCACCATTGAAGTCTCCAGGAGGAAGTTATGCGATGTAGGTACGGTATGCGATGACTCTATTTTTATGTGCACTCACGTTATTTGAACTGTCATTTAAATAGCATGAAAAGAGGTCTTTCAGTTTTCAACTGCGTGTCCCATTTTCCGGGAGATCGTTTTGGCGGCAACCTGGACAGAGGATGACAGTTCGACCAGCCTGGCGTGAGGCAGGCGGGCGGTTGGACCAGCAATACTGAGAGAGGCGATCATCTGATTGGTGTAATTGAAAACAGGTGCCGCAACACTGTTGAGATCCATACTGTTTTCCTGGATTTCGATGGAGTATTGACGCTCCCTGATCGCTTTGGCCTCTTTGATCAGCTGATCTTTTTGGATGATGGTGTTGGGCGTCGCCTGCGTGAGGCTGATGGCATTGAGGCAATCGTTTAATGCGGCTTCATCCAGATAAGCCAGGAACAGCTTGCCCGATGCGCAGCTGTGGAGTGGCAGGGAGAGTGGAATCACAGCTCTGTTGATAATCAGGTCGCTGTTGCCGGTCACCTCTTCGACGCAGATCGACATATTATTATCTTTGATGAACAGATAGATACTCTCTCCCGCCAGATCGGCCAGGCCTTTCATAACGGGCAGGGCAATGGAATTCAATTTGTGTACGACGGGAACGGTGCTACCCAGTTTGTACATTTTGAACGACAGCGTGTATTTGTGATTGTCGACTTTGTCAATAAAGTCGAGCGATTCCAGGGTTGTCACCAGCCTGTGGGCATTGGCGCGGGTCAGGTTCATTGCTTTTGAAATTTCGGCCACTCCAACGGGTTGGTTTTGGCCAATAAACTCAATGATATTCAATGCTTTAACGACGGTTTTTGCCGGTGAATAGGTTCCGTCGTTATTGTTTGTCTGTTTCTCCACGTTTTAATCTCCTCAAATTCAATTGTTGCAGGTAACCGGGTTGACCAGGTACCTGTTTTGATTTTGGCCTAATTCGCTTGACTGTGCAATTTAATTGTGAAATGTTTGTATCAAGAGATGAACCTATGTTCAATTGTTGATATGGAGTGCATTAGCCAATTCTGTGAAGGAGTTGAAATGGTTAACATTGAACGGCTGCGTGGAGATTTAGAGGAATTATCACTGATCGGACGGCTTCCCACGGGGGGCGTCTCCAGACCGACCTTTTCAAAAGAGGATGGTGAGGCGCGCAAATGGCTTATCACAAAATTTGAACAGGCAGGGCTTGAAACCTCGATCGATCCGGCCGGGAATATCATCGGCCGTATGGACGGTTCCGGTCCGGCTGTGATTTGCGGCTCCCATCTGGACAGTATCCCCAATGGCGGCTTTTTTGATGGGGTCCTCGGCATCCTTGCTCCTCTGGAATGTGTGCGTTCCATCAAGGAGCAAGGCCTGACAACGTCATCTCCCATTGAAATTATTGCCTTCAGTGATGAAGAGGAGCGTTTTCTCGGTTTTCTCGGTAGCTATGCTTTATGGGGGATCTTAAGGCGATGGATCTCTCTTCGATCACTGATCGTTCCGGGGTTACGTTACAGGACGCCATGGCTGAGTTTGGCCTGAACATCGCAACGGCTTCGAGGGCTGAACGGGATCTTAACGATATAAAAGCCTTCGTAGAAATGCACATCGAACAGGGCCCCCTGCTCGAAAGCGCTGGCTGCTCCGTTGGTATCGTTGACGCGATCAAGGGGAACTATCGCTTTTCAGTCACCGTTAAAGGGAAAACTGATCACGCCGGATTCCCAATGGCAGGCAGGCAGGATGCCCTGGTCGGAGCTGTCAGGTTGATCAACCTGCAGCTGGATGCCGCTGCCAGATATCGGGCTGAGGGAACCCTGCTCACGGTGGGGCAGATTGAGACCAGCCCCGGTCTGGAAAATGTTGTGCCTGGCAAAGCCAGATTTTCTATCGATTATCGCAGCCCGGATCTGACTGTTCTGAAGGAGCTTGAAAAAATTCTCCTGGACCAGATGAAAACCCTGAGTGAAGACCTCAATCTTGAAATGAGTCATGAAACGCTGCTTGTCATCGATCCTCTGCCCCTGTCTTCAGATATCAGGACTCTGCTGATCAAATCTGCGGAGGAACTCAAACTTCCTTATCGAATATTGCAGAGTGGGGCCGGTCACGATGCTCAGGTTTTGGGGCCAGGGTTCCAACCGCCATGCTCTTTGTCCCCAGTATCAAAGGCCGCAGTCATTGCCCTGAAGAAAATACGCGCTGGGAAGATATTGAGGCCGGAACCAATGTTCTTTTTAAGACTGTTGTCGAAATTTCAAACACCGACGGAGCAATCAAGAAATAACAATTTAAGAAATGGAGAAGGCGCATGAAACTGTCAAGCGAATCAGAAAACTTATTGCTGCCGGTACCTGAACCCGTTAACTGGACTCCCGATGAGTACGATGTTGGCTTGAAAGATATCATGGTCAACTGGAAAGAGGCCGATCGCGCCGATATCGGACTGATTGGCGTGCCTTTTGACACGGCCGTCATGGGGCGCCGCGGTTGCCGTTTTGGACCTGAGAGTATCCGCAGTTCGCTGGTTTTTTCAAACGTTTATGAGCCTGGTATCGATGTCGACCTGTCTCAGGATTTCACGGTCACCGATTTTGGCAATATCGACGTCCTTCAGACTGAAGTGCTGGGGACGCATGAGCGGATCGAAAAGGTCGTGACCGAGGTTTATCAGAATGGTGTGACCCCGATTATCCTCGGCGGTGATCACTCCATCACCTATCCCAACGCCAAAGCGCTGATGAACAGCGTCAAGGGGAATATCGGCGTCATCATGATCGACGGCCACCTTGACGTTCGCCATTCACACCATGGAGAGGTCTCCAGTGGAACCCCGTTCCGGCGGCTTCTGGAAGAGCCGGACAACCCCTTAAAGCCGGAGAACTTCGTTGAAATCGGTATCAACGGTTGGTTGAATTCACGCTATTACATGGATTACTGCCGTGACATCGGGGTCAGGGTCATGCCGGCGCGGGAGGTTCATAAACGGGGAATCGAAGCTGCCGTTTCCGAAGCTCTGGAGCGTGCCTCCCATAATACCGATGCTATTTTCTTAAGTATCGATATCGACGGACTGGATATCGGAGCGGCACCGGGAACCTGCGCCCCTAACCCTGGCGGATTGACATCCTATCAGGCTTTGGAAGCGGTGTGGATGATCGGACAGCATCGCTTAAGCCGAGGGTTTGATCTGCTTGAAGTCGCTCCATGCCTGGACAATCAGAATCTGACCTCTATCATGAGCGCCGCACTGGTCATGCATTACATGGGCGCAACAAAGAAGCGTATCGACACCTATGGACGTTGAGTTTTAACTGCGGCGCTACTGGATCATGAGGAGGAAACGGAGATGGCCGAGATCATAAAATCAGAACAGCTTTATCGATTGTACTACGACATCTGCTGTCGCCTTGGTGCTCCAGAAGAGGAGGCGGAGGTTGTTGCCAATTGTCTCTTGAGGGCAGACCTGCGCGGTCTCTATACCCAGGGATCCTCTGTGTTTCCCTATCTGGTCGAGTTGGTTGAAAAGGGCTTGATGAACTTTGATGTTCCTTTCGGGGTCATTAATGATCAGGTCTCCATGGCTGTGGTCAACGGTGGTTTCGGGGTCGGCAGTGTGATGGCAACAAAAAGCATGAACCTGGCTATCGAAAAAGCCGAACGATCCGGTATTGGAGCTGTCTGGCTGCAGCATGGTGGCGACTTCATGATGGCATCCAATCATGTATTGCAGGCGATCGATCAGGGGATGATGGGGATTGTCATGAGGAACGGTTCGCCACTGGTTGCCCCATTTGGCGGGCGGGAAAAGTTTTTCGGCACAAATCCGATTTCTTTCGGTGTCCCGTCGGAAAACAAGCATCCGATCGTTGTTGACATGGCTTCCGGCTCATTTTCACAAGGGCAGGTTGTTATGGCCGCCAGAGATAAGCGGAAGGTGCCGTCGAGGCATCTGGTCGACCGTGACGGCAATTACACCGATGATGCCGCCAGTCTGGTTGTCGATCCCAGTGATCGCGAGTCCGATCTGGATGGCGGCATCGTCTCCCTGGGGCATAAAGGCTATGGTTGGACAATGCTGGTTGAGTTAATGGCCGGTGTCCTGTCCGGTATGGGTACGTCGAATCGGAATGATTATCCTCCAACGAAGGAGCGTCCCTGGAATGAAGGAATTTTCCTCATGGCGATTGACGTCAGCAAATCATGAACATCGATATATTCAAGGCGACAATCGATGATCTGGTGCAATCGTTGAACAACGTTAAACCGGCGAACGGGTTTGATAAAGTGTACGTCCCCGGCGAGATGGAGGGGGAAAAGGAAGTTCTGTACAAAAAGAGGGGGTTCCGGTCAGAGAGGAGGATTGGCGGTTGCTGTCAGAGATTGCCGAAAAGTACGGGGTGGTTGTCTGCTGAAGTTACCTCGACGAATAACGGAGTAATAAAAAAGGGCTTCCCTCTGGACTCATCAGGGAAGCCCTTTTTGTTTGTCACTTGAAATCTTTATCTGCCGGCACCAATGATCGCTTCGGGTCCCTTCTTCTTGCCCCAGTATTCGTGCAAGATCAGAGAAAAGAGCAGGACCGCTCCACCCAGAGCGAGGCGGGGCAGATTTGCTTCACGGTTCCAGATCAATAGGTTGACGATCAGTCCGGCAGGTACCAGAGCATTATTCATGATCGCCAGGGTACCGGCATCGACTTTGGTTGCTCCTTTATTCCAGAAGAAGAAACCCAGGCCTGAGGCGATCAAACCGAGGTAAATCAGGATCCCCCACTGGACCGAGGTGGTCGGCAGTTTGCCCGGATTCCCCAGGATAAACCAGCTGATGATGGTTACCACCAGGGCACCGAGGTAAAAATAGCCGAAGACTGAACGTTGCGGCAGGTCCAGCTTGTTGCGTTCAAGCAGAATCTTATATCCGACCTGGCCCAGAGCAAAGCAGACGTTGGCTCCCTGGACAACAAAAAAGCCGATGAAAACCTGACTGCCGATAGCGCTGTAGCGGATGATGGCCGCTCCGAACACGGCGACAATTGCAGTGAGCAGGTAGCGAGCGCTGAAACGTCCCTGCATCAGGTCGCAGATCAAGGTGACGTAGACCGGGGTCAGGATCGTAAAGAGAAGGACTTCCGGCACGGACAGCAGCAGAAACGACTGGTAGTAAAACAGGTACATACACCCGAGCTGAATCGCGCCCAGGGCCATGAGGCTCAAGGCCGGTTTGACCGGAATCCGGCGTATGAAGGGCAAAAGACCAGAGTTGCCAGGGCAACTCTGGTCAGAACGGAAAAGTAGGCGTCGACCTGACCCGCCAGGTAAACGCCGATCAGGCTGAAGGAAAAGCCCAGAGTATGGTAATCGCGACAAGATAAATCATGTGCCCTCACTGACGTTCTGCTGCAGTTATTCTTATCAGCAAGATAATGCCGGTTCTCGACTCTCTCGTCAACCATGATTTTTATGGGGTTTACTAGTGGTTTTAAGAGGGGTTGTCAAAAAATCGACCTTGCGCTGGGACCGATCGCCCGGCGCGAATTGAAAGGCCATGATTCATTTTTAAAAGCATAGTTATTCTCGTCTCTTAAAGGTTTGTCCTTGGTTTTGGCATGGTTCTGGCCTATCAGTCTCCTCGGACAGGTTTAAGACCTTACGTGGAGGCAGAAATGCAACGTCCCATGCAGCGCAAAACGATTATCGGCTCTATTCTGTTTTTTCTGTTGTTTTTTCTCAGCGTGACGCTGACGTCCAGGGCTGCAGACAGTGTGATCCTGACATCTATGGAAAAGCAGGAAAATCCAAATCATACCAGGGTGAGTTTCAATTTTACCCGCTTGCCGGAATACAGCTCAGAACAGTCGGGACAAAGGTTTGATCTGCTGCTCGATAATGTTGAGGTTTCTCCTTCTCTGCATAAACTGCCTGAAGACGAGACGGTTATTGAAATTCTGCTGGCCCAGAAACCACGACAATTGCTGGCTTCACTATTACTGCGGAGGGCTCCAAAACAGGTCATGGTTGAAGCACACAGAAATCCTGATCGCATCATCATGGATATTTACTGGGACGGTGATGAGGGTGCGCGCCCCGGTGTTGTCTTCAGGATTGCTGACATGCCACCCAAAAAGGCTGGTCGTCGAGCCGCTCAGTATCAGCGTAGGTCCCCATGGGAGGGGCGCTGGTTCGATTTTTCCGTTACTACCGACAGGAATGGGCGTTGAAATTACCTTTAAGGTTCAGCCTGCCTCGGTTACCGGTTCTGATAACTGATGAGCAGAGCCCTCTCTGGCTTCTACAGGAGCATGCCAACAAAGGCATGTATTTGAGTCTGCTGGAGGCCGCGACTCAATTGAATGACCTCGACGATCAGCAACGTTATCTGCGCGATGTTCTGGTTGTTGAAGCACAACTGCGGACCGGAGCGATTGCCGCCGGAGTTGCCCGTTTAAATCGGCTGGCCAGAAGCGATGGCAGTGAACAGGTGCGTGTCGAATATTTGACAGCCTATGGCGATGCTGTTGACGGGCAACCACTGGTCGCCCAGATCCAGCTACTGAAACTGCTTGAAAAACTGCCCGCCGGACATGCCTTTGAACCGTTAAGTCGATTGTTGGCAGTGGAAACATCCCTGGCGGCCGATCTGGACGAGGTTGCCTTGGAGCAAATTGAGCTGAAGCGGGGGGACTGGCCTGCGGCAATGGCTGTTATTGCCGATTTGAGAAGGGCAGATGCTTTAGCCGGAAGCGGAAAGCGCGACAGGGCACTGACGATTTATCGTGAGCTGATTGAAGAATCAGGATTGTTTGAAAACTATATTTTCTCCTGTAATCGTGCAGCTCATAGTGCTTTCAAGGAAGGGCAGTATCAATTCGCAGCCGACTTGTATCGCAAATTAGCCGAACAGATCAAAGGTCGGCCGGGGGAGTCGCTGGCTTTGTTTGCGACCGGAGCCTCGGCTTTTGAAGCTGGAGATCTGGCCTGGGGGACAATCGGGCTGCAGAGAGCAACTCTCGATCGTCCGGGAACAGAAGGGGCCGATCGTGGGGAATTACGTCTGATCGATTTACAAGTGATCAAGGAGGGTGAGCTGGGATTGGCCAGAGCCGTAATTGAGTACCAGAAACTGGGGAATCGCTCTCAATATCGCTCCATTCGGGAAGAAGCTTTGTTTAAACGCGCTTTAGGCCTCTACCTGTTGATGGAGTATCAGCAGAGCGTTGAAGAGCTCATGGTTTTCAGACGCAATTTCAGTACGTCTGCTCTGCGGCGCGAAGTTGATCTGCTGTTGCTCGAGCAACTCCCCAAAGTGGTCCACCAGTTTTTACAGGATAAGAATGATCTTCAGGCGGTTGTGCTGGTTGAGCAAAATCGTAGGTTGCTGCTTGGCAACGGTTTTGATCAGCCGTTTTTGTACGATTTGGCCAAAGCGTTTGAAAAACTCGGTCTCTATGAGCGGTCCGGTCGGGTTCTGCTTTACCTGTTTGATCGAACCAGGGGGACCGCGGATCATGAACAGGTCTACCTGCCATTGGCCCGAACCTTTCTAAAGCGTGATGAATTTGCCATGGCCAGTGCCTATGCCGAGGAATATTTGAAGAAATATCCTCAAGGGGACGATGCCGGATCCTTGTTCGGTATCCTGCTTGATGCCTTTGAAGGCCAGAGACTTGAGCAAGAGCTGATTTCCTGGCTCAGCCGCAGCAACCGTCCCCGCAGTATTGAACTGGAAAAACGAGCTGCCGCAATTTACTGGAAACTTGGTCGACAGGATCAGGTTATTTCAAGTCTTGAATGGGTACAGGGTAACAGCCAGTCACTTGAAGTCAAAGAAATGGCACAACTGGCAGAAGCCTATTACCAGACCAGGCAAAACCGGCAGGCCGAAAAAATATATCAAAGCCTTCGGGACGATGCCGTTTATGGTGCCCAGGCGAGCTATCGAACCGCTCAACTGCTGTTGCGGCGGCAGGATCGTGAGAGTGCGGTCAGACTGCTGAAGCAAACCGTGGAAAGCAATATTGAGGGACCCTGGACAGAGTTGGCCCGGGACTTGCTGAGACAGGAACAACGCTGAACAAGGGCAGCGCGCTGTCAAAAAAAGAGGAGTGAACAATGGCAGATATCAGAATCGCTGATCGGACCATCAACATACTGCATAAAAGTCTTGACCTGAGAACACAGAAACAACAGGTCATCGCCGGAAACATCGCCAATGCCGAGACGCCCGGTTATGCCGCCCGTAAACTTGACTTTGAGGCCGATCTGCGGAAAGCGATGGATACACCGGAAATGTCGGGTCGCCGGACGAATGCCAAACATTTTCCCCTGGCAGCGAATGGTCTTCAGGGGGTGCAGGGCCATATTACAACGGAGCGGCCAGCCACCGCCATCGGTGATGGCAATACCGTTTCAGTTGATGATGAAATGTTTGATCTGGCTGAAAATCAACTGCTTTTTGAAGCCGGCAGCCAGATTTTGAAAAAGAAATTCTCGATGCTTAAATTTGCAGCGAGCGATGGCCGTTAGGAGTTGTTATGGATATTTTCACGACGATGAAAGTCAGCGCGTCGGCGCTCAAGGCTCAACGGATCAGAATGAACGCAATCAGTTCCAATCTGGCCAACATCGAAACGACCCGAACCCCCGATGGGGGGCCTTACCGCAAACGTGAGGTTGTGTTTCAGAGCAGTAAGCAGGGCTTTGCCAATACTCTGGATACACGCATGAAGGATGCGGTTCAGGGGGTCAAGGTGTCGCATGTTCAGGCCAGCAGTCTGCCGCCGCGGATGGTTTATGATCCTCCCATCCCGATGCCAATGAGGATGGGCAGGTCGCCATGCCGAACATCAGCCTGGTTGAAGAGACTGCTGATATGATGTCGGCGTCGCGCGCATATGAAGCCAATGTGACAGTGGTCAAGTCGGCCAAGCGCATGGCATTAAAAGCCTTGGAAATAGGAAAATAGGACGCAAGAGGTGATTTATGAGAAGTGTTGCTGATATTACCCTTAACTCTCACCTGAAAGGACTGTCTCAGCCGAAAACCGCCCCAGTCCAGCAGATTGGCGATAAATTCGGTCAGGTGCTGAAAGAGACCATTGCAGAAGTCAATCAGGCTCAGGTCAATGCGGATCGTGCCGCTGAACAGATTGCTGCCGGTGAAACCAAGAACCTGCATGGGACGATGATCAAGCTGGAAGAGGCCGATATCTCACTGCGGCTGATGGTGCAGATGCGGAACAAGGCGGTCGAGGCGTATCAGGAGATTATGCGCATGCAGGTTTAGCGGCGGTGGCGGAATTTTATTGAGCCATTCACGGACTGAAAAGAGATAAAGAAAAAAGAACCGACCCTGGAGGATGTTGTCGATGGCTGAAGAAGTCAAAGAAGAGATTGTTAAAAAGAAAAACATGCTTGATGTGATCATGGAATGGTCCCTGGCTCGCAAATTGAGTCTGGTCGCTGTCGCTCTGGTGAGTGTTGCGGTTTTTTCTGTCATCATCATGCAATCTCAGGTTGCCGATTACAGCCTGCTTTTTGCCAATTTACCCAATCGGGATGCTTCCTCCGTTGTCGAGTGGCTGAAAGATCGTAAGATTCCTTATCGCCTTGAAGATGGCGGGCGGGATATCATGATTCCGGCCGACAAGGTTTATGAGGCCCGGATTGAGCTGGCCGGATCAGGTCTGGCAGAAGGCGGCGTCGGCTTTGAAATTTTTGACAAACAGAGCTTTGGCATGACCGATTTTGCCCAAAAAGTCAATTACCGTCGCGCTTTACAGGGCGAACTGATGCGGACCATCACCTCCCTGGCGCCGGTGGAAGCGGCCCGTATCCATCTGGCATTGCCGGAGAAGCGTCTGTTTCGTGAGCAGCAACAGGAAGCAACAGCATCGGTTATCATCAAGCTGGCTTCGGGGCGGTCTTTAAAAGAATCACAATTACAGGGTATTGTTCACCTGGTCGCCGGAAGCGTTGAGGGGCTGGAGTCGGAAAATGTCACAGTTGTCGATTCCAGTGGCAAGGTTTTATCGAAAAGCCGATCGGATGAGATTTCCGGACCGATGACACCGGGGATGCTGACTTATCAGCAGACCATGGAACAGCGTCTGGAAGCACGGGCGCAATCGTTGCTTGACCGGGCTCTGGGGGCGGGTAACTCCCTTGTGCGGGTGACTGCCGAAGTTGACTTTGATCAGCGTGAGAGGGTTGAGGAATCTCTCGATCCCAAGGGGCGGTGGTCGTCAGCGAACAGACCAGCAGCGAACAGGGGCCGGTGAGGCGACCGGCGGTGTACCCGGAGTTGTCTCCAATCTGCAAGATGGTAATGCCGCTGCGACGACTGCGACACCTTCGAGCCGTTCTGAAGAAACGGTCAATTACGAGTTGAGCAAAGTTGTCAGCAAGACGGTCCAGTCGGTTGGCACGGTGAAGAATATTTCCGTGTCGGTTCTGGTTGCCGACCGCATCACCCCTGGTGCTGAAGGTGCCGGTCCGACCAGTGCTCCGCGCAGTACCGAAGAGATCCAGTCCATAGAGCAGATGGTTCGTACCGCTCTCGGTATCAACGATACCCGTGGTGATTTGATTTCAGTGGTCTCCATGCCGTTTGAGAGTGGCTTTACCGAAGAACAGATGCCGGAACCATCGCTGGTCGACAAAGTCTATCCTTTTATGCCGGTTATCAAGTACAGCCTGTTGGCGCTGGCGTCATTGATGGCTTACCTGCTCTTCCTGCGGCCGCTGATGAGAACCCTGCGCAGTGTCCAGAATGAAACCAAACCGATGAAGACAGTGGAAGAGCTTGAGGCTGAGTTGCGTGGTGCTGATGAAACTCCTCTGTTGGGAGGTCCTGGTGACCCCTGGCCCAGATTCGTCAAGAAGTTCTGGGAGGGGATATGATGCCGGTCCAGATTGTTAAAAACTGGCTACGGGAAGAACCGGCCGAGTCTTGACAGTGACAGCCATTGACTGATCATTTGCAATAAATAACAGGGGCGATTTGTGAAAAAACGAAACATCTATCGGGGGCGAAGAAGGCGGCGTTGCTGCTGCTCTGTCTTGGCGAAGAAGCAACGGCTAAGATTTTCGAGACTCTGGATGATTCTGAGGTTCGGGAAATCAGTCGTTGCATGATGGATATTGATCATGTTGATCCGGGGCTTGCTCGGGAAATTCTGGAAGAGTTCAAGGAAGCTCGTGCCGGTGATGTCGGCGTTTATGTCCGTGGCGATGAATTTGCCAAACATGCCATTCTTGGTGGCGAGGACAGCCAACGGGCACAATACCTGCTTGACCAGGTCTCAGCAGGGATTGAAGGCCGACCACTCGAAACCATTTCAAAAATGCATCCGCGTATGGTGGCGGGCTTGCTGGAAAATGAACATCCTCAAACGGTCGCTCTGGTTTTGTCGACCCAGAAAGAAGATCATACCAGCCGGATACTGTCGGAACTGCCTGATGATTTACGTGGTGAGGTGATGTACCGCATAGCTAAAATCGATAATGTCTCCCCCGATGTCATCAATCAGATTGAAGATGCTCTGCAGCGCGAGGTCGGAGTTGTGGTCGGCAAGGATCGTAAGCAGGTTGGTGGTATCGATAAGGTGGTGGAGATTCTGGGTAAGATGGAAAAGGGCGCTGATCAGTTTATCCTGACCAGTATTGAAGCGGCCGATCCTGATATGGCCGAAGAGATCAGGCGCCGCATGTTTACGTTTGAAGATCTTGCCGCTATTGATAATCGCGGTATGCAGGCTATTTTACGCGAGGTCAGCACAGATATGCTGACCCTGGCTTTGAAGACAGCGACCGATACGATCAAAAAGAAGGTTTTTGAGAATATATCCCAGCGTGCAGCCGATATGATTGCAGAAGATCTTGAAGCGATGGGACCACGTAAACTGTCTGAAGTTGAAGCGATGCAGATGGAAGTTGTCAAGGTTGCCCTGAAACTGGAGGAAGAGGGCACAATTGTTATCCCAGGCCGAGGCGGTGGTGGCGATGAGCTTGTCTAAGATTTACAGAGGTGCCGATGCCGATGGTCTGCGGCAGTTTCAATTCCGTTCCTTCGGAGATCCGGAACCGTCTGCAGTGTTGGACTCAGACGGGTTTAAGGCTGAAGCGGCTTTCGATCAACGGGCAGCACCGGTGATTGCCCCGGCAGCGTCCGTGGCCGCCGGACCGACGGAGCATGATCTGCAGGAGGCCTACGTTAAAGGTCGCCGTGAAGGTCTGGAGCTTGCCGACCAAAATTGGTCTCAGCCACGCAAGGACTGGCGACGGCACTGGAAGAAGTGGCTCGGCTGCGCGAAGCTCTGGCCAATAACAGTAAGCAGGATATGCTGCGTCTGGTTATGGCAGTGTCGGAACAGATCATCCGTCGTGAAGTTGCTGCCGATCCCGATGTTGTCTTTTCCATTATTGAGAATGCCTTACAGGCTTCCGTTCGGGCCGACTACTATCGCGTTCGTGTCAATCCCGAAGACCTGGAAAAGGTCAGTGAAAAAAGCCGCTGTTTCTGGCCAGTATCAGCGGACTGAAAAATATCAGTTTTGAAGCGGACAGCACGATCACACCGGCGGGTGTCTGGTCGATTCTGAGCTGGGTGAAGTTGATGCCACCCTGGAAACCCAGATGGCTGCGATTCAGCAGGCCTTGGGCGAAGCGATTGCGGATCGCTGAAGATGGATCTGGTCGAACGCATAAAAGCGGTTAACCCGCTTAAGGTCAGTGGCAAGGTTATCCAGATTGTCGGTCTTGTCGTCGAAGGTTATTGCCCGACGGCAACCGTCGGCACCCTGTGTCGGTTGATTCCACTTGGTGACGGTGAACCGGTTCCGGCCGAGGTCGTCGGTTTCCGTGATTCGCGTGCTCTGCTGATGCCGCTCGGTGATCTGCGCGGTCTCGGGCCCGGCAGTCTGATCCAGGTCGTGCGTGACAGTGCGACGTTACCTGTCGGTGACCACCTGCTCGGTCGGGTTCTGGACGCTCTGGGCCAGCCGCTTGATGACATGCCCCTTGTTTCCTGTGAAGAAGAATGCCCTCTTTATGCCTTGCCGCCCAGTCCGATGGCACGCAAGCCGATTGTTAATCCGCTTGATCTGGGGGTGCGGGCTATCAACGGTCTGCTGACCTGCGGAACCGGACAGCGGATGGGAATTATGGCCGGTTCCGGTGTCGGCAAGAGCGTTCTGCTCGGTATGATGGCCAAGCACACTCAGGCCGATATTAACGTCATTGCCCTGATTGGCGAGCGGGGCCGTGAGGTGCGCGAATTTATTGAACGTGATCTGGGACCCGAGGGCTTAGCGCGTTCGGTTGTGATCACCGCCACCTCCGATCAATCTCCGCTTCTACGTATGCGTGGTGCCTTTGTAGCGACCACCATCGCTGAATATTTCTGCAACCAGGGCAAAGATGTCCTGTTGCTGATGGATTCTGTGACCCGTTTTGCCATGGCCATGCGTGAAGTCGGTCTGGCGATTGGGGAACCGCCGACGACCAAGGGATATACTCCATCGGTTTTTGCGACTCTGCCGAAACTGCTTGAACGCGCTGGAAATTTCAAGGGGAAAGGGAGTATTACCGGGCTTTACACCGTCTTGGTCGAAGGGGACGATATGAATGAACCGGTTGCCGATTCCGTACGTTCGATCCTTGACGGTCACATCGTTTTATCACGCGATCTGGCTGCCCGTAACCACTACCCCTCAATCGATATTTTACGTTCGGCCAGTCGGGTTATGCGGGATATCGTCAGTCCGGAGCATCAACAGCTTAACAGCCGGGTGCGGGAAATCATGGCAACATACAAGGAAGCGGAAGACCTGATTAACATCGGTGCCTATGTGGAGGGGAGTAACGGCAAGATCGACTATGCCATTTCCCAGATTGACGCAATTCTGGGGTTCCTCCAGCAGGGCATGGATGATTCGGTCGGCATGGATGAGACTGTTGATATGCTGACGGGGCTACTGAAGGACCGCAGGCAGGGAGGACGCTAATCCATGGCTGAAAAATTTAAACTTCAATCCGTATTGAATTATCGCCAGTCACTTGAAGACCAGGCGCAACAGGCTTTGACCGCCTGCCTGCAGATGAAGTCGGAACTTGAGACACAACTCCGGCAACAGGCTGATCTGCTTAAAAAATATGATGGTGAGTTACAATTCAAACAGCAGCAAGGGATGACAATTTCGGAGATGAATCTTTTTGAATCACATATCACGCATTGCCGCCATCTGATCAGGGACATACATCAGAAAATCGACGACATCGACCTGAACATCATCGAAAAACGGACGCTTCTTCAGAAAGCCGCCAGAGACCGACAGATTATGGAAAAACTCAAGGAAAAGCAGGACGCTGAATACCACAAAGAGTTGTCCCGCAAAGAAATGGCCATGTTGGATGAGATCAGTCTTCGCACGAGAGGGGAGCGCTCATGATCAAGAAAGTACTGATAGCGATTTCATTACTGTCCCTCTGTGGCGGTGCCGTCTCTGCTGCTGACACTATGGGTGATGGAGGAGCGATCTCATCGGTTGAAGAACGACGCATTCTGGTGTCGATCGAAGATGAATATGCCAAACTGGATGAAAGAGAAGCAAAAATCGATGCTCGTGAAATCCAGCTAAAGACCCTTGAGGCAGAAGTCGATAAGAAGCTTGCGGCGATGCAGAAATTGCGCGACGAGCTGGTCAAGTTGCTTGACCGTAAAGCAGATGAAGAGAATGAGCGGATTGGCGAGTTAAGTCGAATTTATGAAAAGATGAATCCGCAGAAAGCGGCCGTTCTCATCAAACAGCTGGATTATCAGACTGCGGTTGAACTGTTACTCGGAATCAAAAAGAAAACCGCAGGGAAAATCCTCGACAATCTGGATACCGAAACAGCGACAGCACTGAGTAAGGCTTTTACCGAAATACCGGTGAAGGATAAATCGGGTTATTGAAACCCGTTGTTGACACATTAAAAGAAAGGAGGTGAAGCAGATGCAGGCAATGTCTAAGATCGACCCGATGAAGGTGCCGGATGCTGTCGTTCCTGCAAAAGCACAGGAGCCCAAGGGCAGGCAGTTTGGTCAGGTCATGAAGGAACAGCATCAAACCGAAAAAAGGACCCCTGTTGAACCCGATCCACAGCAAAATGTCAGAGCGAATCCACAGCGAGGCGACAACGACCCAAAGGTCGAACGTCCGGCCGATCATCCGATTAATGACAACCAGGTTGTTCCTGAACAGGTTCAGGTTTCTACTGAGGATGAAATTTCGACAGAACCTAAGTTGCAGCAGACCGTTGTCGAGTTGATGAAGGTCATTTCCGACGGAGAGACAGAAGAACTGGCTGGGAAACCGGATGAGCTGAAAGAACTTCTGGATCAATTGGTCAACCAACTTGAGCAGGGTGATCTCAAGGGCGAACAGGTCCTGGCGGGAGTGGATCTGTCAAATCTGATGGAGCAGTTGCAACTGCTGGATCAGGAGGGAGACACGGGCTCGCTGGAGCAACTGGTTGGACAATTAAGTCAGGAGTTGGAGCAGCAACTGTCCATAGGAGAGGATAGCTCAACTCAAGCCGGACTGGCCGCAGCCCAGGCCGGTACGGATGATGTGCCGAGCAGGTCTTCAGCACTGGTTGAGAGGCTGTCTCAAGCTCGTAAGGCTCTGCAGAAGGCGATTGACGCCGTAAGCGTTAATCAGCTGGCAGGAAAAGCAACAACTGAAAGTACTGAGGTGGTGACCAAGGAAGCCCAAGCGCAAGAGGCGCTCCTCAACGGTGAGACTACCGAAGAGATCGATCCGCGCTTTGCCGGGTTGTTGAAACCACGAACAGAAAATGGTCAGCAGCAGGGTTTGCGTCAACAGGCACAAAGCGCTGATAGCGTTGCCAAGACCCCTGTTTCTGATGAGGCGACAACGATTAAACCTGTGACGGAAGCTGCTTCCGAACAGGGAACAGCTACGGAGTTTTCTGAGCTGTTCTCGCAGAATCTGAAAAAGGGCTTTGAACCTCTGATTCAGCAGACACAGGCTCAACCTGTAGCCGCTCAGTCACAGAATGCTGGTGGCAGAGTGATTCCACAGACCGCGGTGGTGCAGTTACCCAGTGGTCAGCAGGTTGCTGAAAGTCAGATTTTTGACCAGGTTGTTACCCATATTTCCGGAAGTCAAAATGGTGAATCGGGGCGTATGGTGTTACGACTGCAACCGGCTGAACTTGGGTCGCTGAAGCTGGAGCTGATGGTTGAGGGTGATCGGGTTAAAGCTAACCTGCAGGCCCAGACCACACAAGTTCAGGAAGTGATCGAACGCAATCTGCCGCAACTGCGCAATGCTTTGGCCGAGCAGGGACTGAAAATAGATCAGTTCCAGGTCAATATCGACAAAGGGCAGCAGCAGGGTGGGCAGTTTGAACATCTGGCCCAGCAACAGCAGGGACAAAACTCTTCACAACAGCAGGGCTGGTCTCAGGAGACTGAGGTCGAAGAACAGATCATTCCTTTAGCCCACCTGATGCAAAACGGTGGTGAAGGCATCAGCCTTCGTGTTTGAAAAAATCTAAAGAAAGGAGAACTATTCACATATGGCAGCAATCAGTGGAATTAATACCGGAAGCCAGAGTTTACCGGGAATGACCACAGCTAAAGAATCAGCGATGGGAAAAGAGGATTTTCTCAAGCTTCTGGTGGCTCAGATGCAGAATCAGGATCCGATGAATCCGTCTGATCCGACAGAGTTTACCTCTCAGTTGGCCCAATTCAGTCAACTTGAACAGCTGACCAATGTCAACAAAAGTCTTGAAGGTTTAACGACCATGAGTAGCGAGATGGAGCGCATGTCGGCCTTGGGTCTGATCGGTAAAGATGTTGTCGCCCAGACCGAAAGCTTCCAGGCCAACGGTCAGGAGATGAAACTCGGCTACCGCCTCGAAGCTCCGGCTGAGAGTGTCAACCTCTATGTGCTCAACTCGTCCGGTGCGACCGTTGCTGAATTGACCGCACAGGAAACCGCAAGCGGGCAGCATTTTGTCGACTGGAACGGCAAGGACAACAACGGTATGCCGGTTGAAGAAGGTCAATACCGTCTGGCCATCAAAGCTGTGGATAAGGACAAAAAAATCGTTAAGGCGGAAACTTTGCTTAAGGGGCGGGTCGAAGGTGTCGATATGAGTGGTAGTGATATCAAACTTGACACCAGCGCCGGTAGTTTTGCCATGAGCAAAGTGGCTAAAGCGGGAGTATCCTTATGAACGACCGGATAACGATTATTCCTCAACCACTTGCCCCGCCTCAACAGCAGGCACGTAAGCCGCAGACAAAAGCCGTTGGTGGTGGCAGTTTTGATCAGCTGCTACAGAAAAAGATTGATCAGAGCCAGGTCCGGTTTTCAAAACATGCGATGGATCGTATGCACAGCCGGGGGATTAATTTCAGTCCTCATCAGATGGAGAGACTTGAAACGGCAGTTTCCCAGGTCAATGCCAAGGGCGGCAAGGAATCCCTGGTCATGCTGGACGATACCGCTCTGGTGGTAAGTGTGAAAAACGATACGGTTGTGACCGTTGTTGATCGGACCCAACTCAAAAACAATGTTTTTACCAATATAGATAGCGCAATTATTGCCTAACCGAGCCGGTCCTCTTTGAGGAGGTTCGCAAGCCGCCGACCGATTGACGCGGCTTCATCAAAGGAGTGACAAAATGGGTGTATCCAGTTCTCTGTACAGTGGTGTCAGTGGCCTGAATGCTAATGGTAACGCCATGAGCGTTATCGGTAACAATATCGCCAACGCCAACACTATAGGGTTCAAGTCAAGCCGAGCTATTTTTGGCGATCTGCTGTCGAGCCAGATTTCCGGGTCCGGCGGCATTTCACAGGTGGGACGTGGTGTTGGCCTCTCCATTGTCGATAATGTCTTCAGCCAGGGAACCTTCGAAAATACCGAAACCAATACCGACCTTGCTGTTGAGGGCTCCGGTTTTTTTATCGTCAGTGATCCATCAACCGGAAATGCTGTCAATAATTATACGCGAGCGGGAGCTTTTCGTTTTAATGCCGATGGCTTTATGGTCAACCCGGAAGGCCAGAATATCATGGGGTTCCAGCTGGATGAAGATGGCAACACCATCGGTGACCTGACACCGATTCGGCCAACACCCAGTCTTTTACGGCTGCCGGGCAAACGACTGATATCGACCTGAATACCAATCTTGATTCCGATTCTGTTGCGGTTCCGACCGGTTTTGACCGGACCGACGCTACCGGCAGTTCTAATTATGCGACATCTATTCAGGTTTTTGACAGTTTGGGCAGTACCCATCTGATGACGACCTATTTCACCAAAACTGCCGATCAGCAGTGGCAGTACAATACGGTTGTGGATGGCGGGCAGATTAACACTGTCGGCTCAATTCCCGGGAGCGGGGTTTCTGGAGAACTTGCCGTCGTCGGTAGTGGCACTCTGGAGTTTGACTCCAGTGGCCGCCTGATTCGAATTGACGGCAACGAACTGTATACCACCGCCGGTGACGCAACCAGTGATCCCGTAAATCCACGTCCGACGGCCCAGACCACGGCTAACGCACTGCAATGGAACAACGGAGCTGTACAGTCCCAGCAAGTTGCCATTAATATGCAGACCAGTCAGTATGCAAGTCCATCCGTTGTGGTTTCGCAAGAACAGAACGGCTATGGAACCGGAACATTGGTTAAGCTCAGTGTTGACGAATCGGGTAACGTCATCGGGAACTTTTCCAATGGGACTCCGCGCAAACTGATGCGGATTGCTCTGGCCAAGTTTACGAACCCGAACGCCCTCGATAAAATAGGCAATAACATGTACGCTCAGAGCAATACCTCGGGTGTCCCGGTTATCGGTACGGTTGGTTCTGGTGTCGGTAAGATTTTCACGAATTCACTTGAGCTGTCAAATGTGGATCTGGCTCAGGAATTTGTCAAGATGATCACCACTCAACGTGGTTTCTCCGCCAATTCAAAAACAATTACGACGACTGATGAAATGTTGTCCGAGGTCATCAGCCTTAAACGCTAACGGATAACGTCAAAACAATGACTTTTTTGAAGATGCCGCCCTGCTTGACAGTGGCGGCATTCTTTTTTTTAAATTAAATTTATTTCTAACTGTTTAACTATTTGAATTTATTGGCATTAAAAATTATTGGTGTTTTTTATTGAAATGGCACGTAATCTGCTAAAAAATAGGTGGCGGCTGGTGTAACAAGCGGGCTGTCACATTTTTGGATTGTTCCCAGCAAAAACTAGATACGGGATAGAGGACAGATATGGATCTGGCAACAATTATCGGTTTGATTGCAGCCTTTGGCTTGATGGTGACGGCCATCTTGCAAGGCAGCTCACTGTTGATTTTCATCGACATTGCTTCCTTGACGATTGTTGTTGGAGGGACTGTCGGGACGGCGTTGGTGCATTTCCCTTTTGGTGATATTCTCGGCGCCTTTAAAGTTGCCCGCCATGCTTTTTTCACAAAGCGCAGTCTCCTGTCGATACGATCGAAAAACTGATCACTTACGCAGGCAAGGCGCGTAAAGAAGGTATTTTGTCGTTGCAATCGGTTATGAATGAGATTGATGATGAATTCTTTCTTAAAGGGTTACAGATGGCGGTTGACGGCCAGGAGCCGGAGGCCCTGAAGGAAATGCTGGAAAAGGAGATCGAGTACGTTATCGAACGGCATGACAAGGGAGCCGATATCTTTGCTACGTTTGCCGCCTATTCCCCTGCCATGGGAATGATCGGGACACTGATCGGATTGGTGCAGATGCTGCAGAATATGAACGACCCTTCCTCTATCGGTCCGGCGATGGCAGTTGCATTGCTGACAACCTTTTATGGTGCTGTTATAGCCAATGTCATCGCGACGCCCATTTCGGGGAAGTTGAAATTGCGCTCGGCCAGTGAGGTTTTGAATAAGACCCTGGTAACCGAGGGGATGAAGGCCATTCTGGAAGGTGAAAATCCACGTCTGATGGAGCAGCGGTTACACGCTTTTGTCGCCCCTAAAGAGCGGCAGAGCAATTTTGGCTAAACGGCAAGCATAACAGGACACGATCATGGCAAAAAGCATAAATGTCCACCACGTGGAGCACCGATGTGGATGGTCACTTTCAGTGATATGGTTACGCTGCTGTTGACCTTCTTTGTCCTGATGTTATCGATGGCGAATATGGATCAGGTCAAGTTCGAACAGGCGAGTGATTCGCTCGCCGGGGCTTTCGGCGTCCTTGGAAGTGCGGACAAAACAGAAGTCGCTCCACCGTCAGTTGTTTCGTTTCGCCGGTCAATGACGATTTTAACGCACAGGTCTATCGGCGTTTGAAAACCAAATTGCGCGAATTGAAACTGAATAAAAAGATCAAACTGGCCAAAGACCGTGGGGCTGTCGTCCTGAGAGTCGATGAGGCAATCTTGTTCGCTTTAGGGCAATCTCAGCTTGAACCCGGAGCAGATGAAGTTTTAAGCAAGGTGGCCGAGTTAGTACGGCCATTGCCCCTCAACCTTAAAATCGAAGGGCATACTGATGATCGCGGCCAGGAAATGGCCAATTGGGATCTGTCGGTTGATCGGGCGATTACTGTCCTGCGCTTTATGGCAACGAATCAGTTGATTTCTCTGGATCGTCTGTCCGCGACCGGCTATGGCGCACAAAAACCGCTATTTCCGAATGCCAGTGCTGAAGAAAGGGCATTGAATCGGCGCGTAGAGTTTGTCTTGGAAAGTCAGGGGGACCCGAATCAGGCTCTGCCTTACCTGATTGATGCGAACGAACAATCACCTTTTTAGCGACCGTTTCAACCAGAGTGCTGAAAAGGGAGTCACTATCTGCGAGTTTAAAATTAAATCTTCCGCGCTTGGCAGCGGAATGGAGGAAGGATTGATCAATGGCTAAGGGCGCAGCAGAACAACCGGAAGAGGGCGGCAAGTCAAAAAAAGTACTGATTATCATTGTCGTAGTCCTGGTTTTACTGATCGGTGCAGGGGTAGGTGCCTTTCTATTTATGGGGGAGATGAAGAGAAAATCTCACCGGAAGAAGAGCAGGCCCAGTTGGAAATGCAGGCCAAACAGGTCGGACCGATGGTCAACATCGACAGTTTTATTGTTAACATCCTGGATGATCAGGAGAGCCGCTATCTCAAGGCCGCAATTACCCTTGAAGTCAGTAGTGAAGCTGTTTCCACGGAATTGTCTCAGCGCATGCCCCAGATAAAAGATGCCATTCTGTTACTGATCGGCAATAAAACGTTCAGTGAACTGAGTGATCTGCAGGGGAAAATTCAATTGCGGGCAGAGCTCATCAACAAGGTTAATAGCATCCTGCTAAAAGGTAAGGTCAAGCGGATTTATTTTACTGATTTCGTTGTCCAGTAAAGGCTGTTTGCGTGGAAAAGATACTCAGCAAAGAAGAAATTGCCGACCTTCTGTCCGCCGTCAGGCAAGGCGAGATTGATGTTGAGTCGGTCGGTACTGAGCCGGGTCCGTCCCATTATTCTCGGCGCAGATCCGCTGCGGTAGCGGAACACTGCAACCTGTTCAGGGCAGATGGACCAGAGGGTTGGAAGCTAAAAAATTACGATCTGATTCTCGACAGTTTCGCCAGAATTATTCTCTGTCTTTGTCCACCCGTTTTCAACGCGCGGTTCAAGTCAAGTTGGAAGCCATGGAATCGATGGCTTTTGATGCGTTGTTGCAGCGTCTTTCGGGGCGCGGAGCCATCGGGATTCTTCAACTTGAACCTTTGACTGGAGGAGGGCTGCTGGTTTTTGACGAAAAGCTGTCTTTTTCTTTGGTTGAAATGGTCCTGGGGGGATCGTCCGAAAGTGAGACTTTAATTCCCGAACGGGGCATGAGTGCGATTGAGTTAAATGTCGTGCGTGATGTTATTCAAGGGGCTTGCCCTGAGTTGAATAAGGGATTCATGCAGCTGGAAAAAATTAACTCTGCTCTGGTCGAGGTGGTCAGTAATCTGAGGCTGCTGAACTTCGTAAGCCCTGATGTCGGCGTCGTTGCGGCCCGGTTCAAGGTGACAATTGACAGCCTTGAAGGTGATATCACCTGGTGATCCCCATTCGTCCCTTGAGCCGTTGCAGAAAAAACAACAGCTCAAGGCCGTCCCGGTCAGTGCGATTCAGAACAGCAAATGGCATGCGGTTGTGTGTGATGAGCTGGATCACATGGAGGTTGAATTAGAGGCTTTGCTGGCAACTTTGTCATTGAGGGTTCGTGATATCCTCAACTTTCAGGTTGGTGATGTCATTGAACTGAATTGTAAACCTGATGCTCCGCTTAAACTGCTGGTTGAGCAGAAGCCCAAGTTTTTAGCAATGGCCGGAATTCAAGGTGGAAAAAAGCGATACGAGTCATGGGGCGGATTCCCCACGGAGGATAGATCATGAGCGATATGAATACGGATAATGGACAAGTGGCTGCGGGAGTTGCCGAAAAACTGGAAGGTCGTGGCCTTGACCTGCTGCTTGATATCCCTCTGGAGGTGTCGGTTGAAGTCGGGCGATCCAGAATTCTGGTCCGCGATTTACTGCAACTGCAGGAAGGGTCTCTGATTGAACTGGATAAATTGGCCGGTGAACCGCTCGATCTGTATGTCAATGGTCGTCTGATCGCGCGCGGGGAAGCAGTTGTCGTGAACGACAAGTTCGGTTTGCGGTTGACCGATGTCGTCAGTCCATCAGAACGTATTGAAAATCTGGGCTGATGATGCGCTGCCTGTTTATCCTGCCCTTTCTGGTCCAGCCGGTTATGGCTGCCGGATCCTCCATGGAGCCGAGTTTACTCGGGTCATCGTTGAAAATGGCTGCCGCCTGGCGCTCGTATGCGGAATTCTGCTGCTGTTTATGCTGCCAGCCGCAAAGGATTCAAAATGCTGCCGCAGAAGAAAGGGGGGTTGATCAAGGTTCTCGAAACTCGCCCACTGGGAGGGCGTAAATTTCTCTGCGTAGTCAAGGTGAGAAACGAAGAATTGCTGCTTGGACTGAGTAACGACCGCATTGAATGTCTGGCCAAGTTGCCGCGAGGGGACGATTTTGCAGACACTTTGAAACAAGTGGAACAGGCGGAGGGGCACCAGTCATGAATGGCAGGGTTCTTGTCCTTTTACTGATGGCCTTGCTTCCGGTCAGCGCTTTCGCCGAAGGACTTCCGACCATCACAATGGGGATCGGTCAGGCAACCGAACCGGGAGAAGTCTCTACGGCTCTGCAGATCCTGATCGTTCTGACTATTCTGTCGGTGGCCCCGGCTATTCTGTTAATGACGACCGGATTTACCCGCATCGTTATTGTTCTGTCGTTTGTCCGCCAGGCAATGGGAACCCAACAGGCACCCTCCAACCAGATTGTGATCGGTTTGGCGTTGTTTTTGACCTTTTTTGTCATGGCGCCGGTTTTTACCGAGATCAATGACCAGGCTCTGCAACCCTACATGGACAAGCAGATCTCACAGGAGCAGGCTCTGGAATTGGCGATGAAGCCGATGCGTCAGTTCATGTTTTCCCAGGTGGCGGAAAAAGACCTTCAGTTGCTGGTCGATATCTCTAAATCGCCGCAGCCGGAGAATCAGGATGATATCTCAATGCTGACATTGATTCCGGCTTTTATGC